>CXWL01033115.1_pt1 | contig 15969 bp, 11 predicted proteins | sample 590931 | NCBI WGS metagenome assembly CXWL01 (sample SAMEA3498368, study PRJEB10139) | groundwater metagenome | biome: water well; material: biofilm material | place: Germany | collected 2015-04-27 | reverse complement strand
AGCGGACGGATGTAGGCCGGCACGAAGCCCGGGAAGTCGAATGCGTTGGCCACGCCCTCTTCCTTCGCGACTTGGCGGATGTTGTTGCCGTAGTCGAACGTCGCTATGCCGCGCTTTGAGAACGCCAGCATCGCTTCGACGTGTTCCTTGATCGGGGCGCGCGCGGCGCGCTCGACGCCCTTGGGGTCGGTTCGAATGCGGTCTTCCCAGTCGGCGACGGTCCAGCCCTTGGGGCAATAGCCGTTGAGAACGTCGTGCGCCGACGTCTGGTCGGTGACGAGGTCAGGCTTAACGCCGCGCTTGACGAGTTCGGGATAGATCTCGGCCGCGTTCCCGAGCAGCCCGACGGAGAGCGGCTTCTTCTCGGCGCAGGACTTCTTGATCATCGCCAAGGCTTCGTCGAGCGACGGCGTCCAGGTGTCGAGGTACTTCGTTTCCAGGCGCTTTTCGATGCGGCTTTGGCGGACTTCGATGGCGAGGACTGAGGCGCCGGCCATGGTGCCGGCCAGCGTCTGCGCGCCCCCCATCCCGCCCAGTCCCGCGGTCAGGATCCATTTGCCGGCGAGATCGCCGCTGTGGTGCTTGCGGCCGGCTTCGACAAACGTCTCGTACGTGCCCTGAACGATGCCTTGGCTGCCGATGTAGATCCACGAGCCCGCCGTCATCTGGCCGTACATCATGAGGCCCTTGCGATCGAGTTCGTTGAAGTGCGCCCAAGTGGCCCAATGCGGCACAAGGTTCGAGTTCGCGATCAGCACGCGGGGGGCGTCGGTGTGCGTGCGGAAAACACCGACGGGCTTGCCCGACTGCACAAGCAGCGTTTGGTCTGCTTCGAGACGGCGCAGCGCGCTCACGATCGCATCGAACGAGGCCCAGTCGCGGGCGGCGCGTCCGATACCGCCGTAAACCACAAGCTCGTCCGGGTTCTCGGCCACCTCGGGGTCGAGGTTGTTCATCAGCATGCGAAGGGGCGCTTCGGTGAGCCAGCTTTTTGCGCTGATCTCAGTCCCGTGCGGGCTTTTGACGGCGCGGCTGTTCTTGCGGCGGTCGATCATGGGGCATCCCTTAATTGACCGCAGTCATAGCGCAGGCCGGGGTGTGTCATCTGCGGTCAACTGTGGATGCGAACCGATACACGCACCGCGTTAGCCAAGACGGCAGGACTCACCGGCGGTCGAAAACTGCACGGGTAGCGCGCAGCATCTCGTTGGTTAAGCCAACCATTGGTTGTCAAGATAAATTGCCGACCGATCCTCAAGGCCATCGAGACCGGCACCTTCTCCAACCAGGCGAAGTCGGGCCCGCATCGGTCCGTCCGCCTGGCCGCACATTCTCCAAGCTTTCTGGCGATTGCAGCGTCGGCAGCGCGATCCATCGTGTCACCGAATGCTGATTGGCACGTGCAATCCGACTCAACCAGCAACTGTGTCTTCCTGTACTTGAACTGTGCTTATGACGACACAGCAATAACCTAAACTCTGATTCGGAGGTGTTCTGGGCGGGTGATTCGCCTGATTCTTGTAGGCAATACGAACCGGTTGAGTATTGTTCGCTTAGAGGGTGGGCTCAAAAGCCAGTTGGGGGTTTCGTGAGCACGACAACAATACAGGCGACCGCGCATGCGGTCGCTGAGGCACTGCGGACGGTCGAAGGACCGGTATTCGCGGCGACCTGGATTGAACGGCGCCAGGCGAAACAGCTTGTTGTGCACGTTTCGAGCGCGTCTGGTCGGCGTCGTCTGAAGTCCAATATTATCAATGTCTTGAATACTATTGGTGTCGAGTACGCGGCCGTTCGTTTCCACGCTACGTCTGCGCTGATGTCGCCGCGCAGTCTAGAAGCGCTCGTTGGAAAGCTTGCAGACGGTGAGATCGCATACGATCCGACGCAGTCGCTGACGCGCGCGAAAGCGCTGGTCGATGCCAGCCACGCGGTGCGCGCCTCGCTCGGCGAGCGGTTGCGCGGGTTGTTCTACGCGCCGCATCTGCGCACCTACTACGTCACCTTGGAACCGTCGCGCGTGATAGCGGGCGACAAGGTCAAGGTCGCGGAGCTAGCGTCCATCGAGCGCGCGGTGATCGCGGCGATCACGGGCGCGTTCGGTGCAGAGGAACTTCCCGCCGTACGCGTTGGCTTCGGGTTGCCGGCGACGAGCCTGGTTGCAGTCGATCAGCAATCGGTCGTGGGCGCGGAGACGCGGCTTGCACGCTTTGTAAAGCGGTACTGGAAGCCGGTGACGGTTGCAGCTCTGTTTGGGCTTGGCGCAACCGGTGCCGCGCGCGCCGACGATCCCGCCGTGGCCGCTCCCAATCTCAAGATCAGCGGACAGTTCGGCGAGATCCTCGACGACTATTCCTGGAACGTGCAGGGCCAATTCACCGCGCCTTTGGGTGAGCACTTCGGCGTCGCCTTCGAAGGCGGCGGGGGCGCTATCGACGGGCACGACTTCTACGGCGCCGGCGGCCATCTGTTCACACGCAACCCGGACGCCTATCTGCTCGGCGTGTTCGGCGGCTATGCGGAGATGGGCGATTTCAATATCAACGTCGCGCGAGTCGGTGGGGAAGCCGAGTTCTATCTTTCGGCGCTCACGATTTCAGCGACGGCCGGCTATCAGTTCTCGTCAGCGCTTGGCGACGGGGCGTTCGGGTCGTTGGACCTACGCTGGTATCTGACCAACAATTTCTACATCTCCGCCGGCGGCACGATCGACGAAAACGAGCGCAAGAGCATCACCGCCGCCACCGAATGGCAGCCCGGCTTCGCAGCCTTGCCCGGCCTCGCGTTCAACGCGCGCGGCGTATGGGGCGAGGACGACTACCAGAGCGTCATGGGTGGGATGACCTATTACTTCGGCGAGAAGGTCGACCTGAAAGACCGTCACCGCAAATACGATCCGGATTCTGCGTTGCTTCACCTGTTCCAAACGGTGCAGCAGGAGCAACAAAGACTGTGCGCCCAGTACGGGTGCTAATTCGCCGTGCATGCCCCTCAAACTTCTCAGGCGCGGAGCAATCCGCGCCTTTTTTTTCCTGGCGTGAGCGCCTAAACAGGCGGCGGTTCTTGAGAGTCGCGGCGTGGCCCTGAACGGCAAGACACTATTGTTTGCTTGGGAGCTCGGCGAGGGCTTGGGCCATTTGCCCGCGCTTAAGGCGATTGCGCTTGCCGCGAAGACCGAAGGCGCACGACCGGTATTCGCGTTGCGCGATCCTGTCCTTTCGCGCGCGTCGTTGGCCGAGGTCGGCGCACAGGTTCTGCCCGCACCATTCTGGCCGACACCGGCGATACCCGCATCCTTGAGCGGCACCTACACCGATTTGATCGCCGCGAACGGCTTCGCATCCGTCGAGAACGCACGGGCGCTGATCGGCGCATGGGATCAACTGTTCGACGTCGTGAAGCCGGATCTGATCGTATGTGAGCACGCGCCGGGCGCGGCAATTGCAGCGTTCGGGCGGATTCCCGTGGCGGTCGTCGGCAACGGCTTTGTGGTCCCGCCCGCCGACAGCGCGGAGTTTCCCCCGTTCGAGGCTGGCCGCGGCGATGTCCAAAGACAAGCGCCGGTGCTCGCCGTCATCCGCGAGGCACTGGCCGGACTTGGACGAGTTGCACCTACGACGATTTGCGAACCGTTCAGCGGCGTGTTTCGCGGCGTGTTCACATTCCCCGCGCTCGACATGTATCGCCGCGTGCGGCGCGAGAAGGTGCTTGGCCCCGTCGAGGCCCTTCCTGCGCTCACGCCGTTGCCCGCGAAGCGCGCGCTCTTCGCCTATTCAGCATCCGACGCGGCGATGATCGAGCCGATGACTCAGGCGTTGATGACGCTTGGACCGCATGCGAGCGCCTATTTTCGTGGCTCACTTGGAGCGCGCGCGGCTGTGCTCCGGAGCCGCGGCGTCGCGCTCTATGATGACGCCCCGCCGCTCGCCGGCGTGTTGCCGGAGGCGACTGTCGTGTTCTCGCACGGTGGCAGCGGCTTCACGCATGCTGCCCTCGCCGCGGGGCGGCCGCATGTCATCTATCCGCGCCACTTCGAGGCGCATGCTACGGCGCGCGCGCTCGAGGAGTTGGGTGCCGGAATCCTGCTCGCGCCGTTCGAGCCAAAGCGCTTCGCCGACGCCGTCGCCCGCGCCAACGACAGCAGTGCGATGCGCGAGGCCGCGCAGAATGCCGGTGAAGCGGCGCAAGCGTTTCTAAGGCAGTCGGCGCCGGTCGCGGCTGCCATCGCGTCATTGCACGCTGCGTTGCACTGAGCGGCGCGGCGAAGAGGGCTACATCATGAGCATTCGGGCGGTGAAGAGGCCCAGGTTGCCAATCAGCGCGCCGATTGCGCCGCCCAGGATCGGACGTTTGCGCCAGAGCAGCGCGCCCAAGATGCCGCCAACGATCGCGCCGGGCCAGCCGAGTATCGGCGAGACAATAATGAGTTCCCACCAGGTGATATTGATGGAGATGTCCGACATGCCGCGCGCCCCGCCTTGTGCCGGCGAGCATAATCGGGTTCATCTCAAAACACGACAGCGAGGAAAATTCATGCGGCGCGATCATGCAACACCGGCGGGGACGGTTACCCGACTTTGGATCGAGAGCGAAGTGCTTGTGAGCAACATGCTCGGCGATCCGACGCGGCGGATGATCGATGTCTACGTGCCGCAGGGGTCCGACGGGCGGGGACTGCCGCTGCTCGTCGATGTCGTTGGGTTCACGGCGGGCGGCCCCGCGCATACGAACTGGAAGAATTTCGGCGAGAATTTGCCGGAGCGGCTTGATCGCCTGATCGCCGAGGGTGCGATGCCGCCCGTCGTCGCCGCCCTGCCCGACTGCTTCACGAAACTCGGCGGCAATCAGTACATCAACTCCGTCGCGATGGGACGGTGGGACGATTTCCTGCTGCAAGAGGCGGTGCCCTTGGTCGAGAAGACCTATGGCTGCGGCGGCAAGGGCAAGCGCGGTCTCTTCGGCAAGAGTTCGGGCGGCTATGGCGCGATGGTGCATGCGCTGATGCATCCGGATTTCTGGGCTGCCGCCGCTTCGCATTCCGGGGACATGGGGCATGAGCTTTGCCACTTGCCGGAGTTTCCGGGCGTTCTGCGCGCGCTGAAAACGCATGGCGGCGAGATCAAGGCGTGGCTCGAATCGTTCTACGCGCAGAAGAAGACGAAAGATAAGGATGTGCACACGCTCATGATGTTTGCGATGTGCGCGTCCTACGACCCTGACCCAACCGCCTATATGGGCGTGCGGTTACCCGTCGATCCGCACACCTGCGAGGTCATTGGCGAGCGATGGGCGAACTTTATGAAATGGGACCCGCTGGTCATGGCGGAGACGATGGGGCCGGGGCTGAAGAAGCTGAAAGCGCTCTACATCGATTGCGGCGACGTCGATCAGTACAACCTGGTGTACGGGGCGCGGCGGATGCACCGGCTGTTGAATGCCCAAGGCGTGGCGCATACGTACGAGGAGTTCCCGGACGATCACTCGTCGGTCGACTATCGGATGGATACGAGCCTGCCCCTATTGGCGAAGGCGCTGAGCCGTTGATCGCCGCTTTCGCCTTCCCTGCTCTGCGCATCGGGTCTAAGGCTCGTTCTTGCAATTACCATGTTCGAGCGCGGATCCGGCACGGTCGGCGTCGCCTAGTCCCATGAGCCAGGTGAGCGAACCGCCGGAGAGCTGGCGCCAGGCGCGACCTTCATGTCCCCAATTGCCGATGCAGAGGCGCACTTTGCCGCCGCGCTTTTCAAGCGCGCGGGCAATGTCCTTTTGCAATCTTTCTGAGCGCCGGATCGAGCCGCGGTGTTCCCCCGTGCCGCCGGTAACTACCCAGCGCTGCGTGCCGACTTGATCGCCGTCCACCCAACCGGGGCTTGCGCCCGCCGGCGAATGAAGCAACGCCCCGCCGAAGACGCCGGGATGATGCACGGCGATGTAGAGTGCGGCATCGGCGCCGTTCGAGAAACCGCCGATGAAGCGCTGCGTGCGATCGGGTGAGGCAGCCATCGACTTTTCCGCCCAAGGAAGCACGGTCGTCAAAAGCCAGGCTTCATGTTTGCCGAAGTGCACCTCGGACCGGCCGCGGAGATATTCGTCGGCACGGTCTTCCGGCGCGGGCTTTGCGTTCGTCGCGACAATCATGATCGGCGCAACGGTTCCCGCCTCGATTTGCGGCCTCAAGTCGATGAGCGCGATCTCCAAGCCGCCGAGGCCGTCCATCATGTAAAGGACGGGCAACCGCGCGGTGCCCGATTTCTGCGGACGCCACACGCAGATTGGGCGCGTTTCGCCCTGATCCGGCGCGGGGGACGCGAAGCACTTCACTTCGCTTTCGATCGCTTTGATGGCCGCTTCGATTTCCGGGCTGCGCTGTGCGGTGGCCGGGGCGGCGACGGCAAGGAGCGCGGCAAAAACAAGTCGTGAGCGCATTGGTTCCAGGTTGGTAGCTATGCCCGCACACTAGCGCACGCGCGCGGCGCCGAGGCGTGACCGACGCTTCACTTGTCTGTGAAACGCGCGCGCAGGTGCGCACGAACGGACGGCAGCGGGGCACAACCAGGCGATGGCTCCCGACTACGCGTCGGTCGACTATCGGAAGGACCTGAGCCTGCCCGTTCTGGCGATGGCGTTGGGCGGTTAACGCATCCGCGCTTGCGGCGGCGCGAGCATTCCTTTTCACTGTGTTGGGTTTGCGCCAAGCAGGCCCAGGACAGGATAAAAAGAATGCGCATTAGGGCGGCGATTCTGGGTGGGGGGTCTTGGGGCTCGACGGTGGCGTCGCTGGTCGCCAAGAACGTGCCGGCGACGATTTGGGCGCGCTCGGCCGAGACGGTCGACGAGATCAACGCAAAGCACACGAACGAGCGCTATCTGCCGGGCGCGCGGCTGACGCCTGCGTTGCGCGCGACGACCTCGGTCGAAGAGGCGGTGCGGAGCGCCGATGTCGTCGTCATGGGCGTGCCCTCGCAGGCGATGCGCGATACGGCGCGCGAAGTCGGCAAACACATTCGCGCGTGGGTACCTGTGATCAGTCTTTCGAAGGGGCTGGAGCTCGGCACGAAGCTGCGCATGACGCAGGTGATCGAGCAGGAGTTGCCGGGCCATCCCGCGGGCGTGCTCTCCGGACCCAATCTGGCGCGCGAGGTCATGTCGGGGTATGCGGCGGCCAGCGTGATTGCGATGGAAGACGAAGTCATCGTCCAGGAACTTCAGGCGATCTTCAAGACGGGGCTGTTTCGCGTCTACACGAACACAGACGTCGCGGGGTGCGAACTTGGCGGCGCGTTGAAGAACGTGATGGCGATCGCGACCGGCATGGGCGACGGCGCTGGTGCAGGCGAGAACACGCGCTCCGCCGTCATCTCACGCGCGCTGAACGAGATCACGCGGCTTGGCGTACGGATGGGCGGCAAGATCGAGACGTTTGCGGCGCTTGCCGGGATCGGCGATCTGATCGCGACGTGCACCAGCCCGCAGAGCCGCAATCGCACCGTGGGCTTCGAACTCGGCAAGGGGCGCAAGATCGCCGACATTCTCTCCGGCATGCGGCAGGTTGCCGAAGGCGTGAAGTCGGCGAAGACGGTGCTGCAGCTCGGCGAGGAGTATGAGTGCGAGATGCCGATCGCGACCGAGGTGAACGGCGTCGTCAACGACGGGCGCACGGCGCAGGACGCGTTCCGCGGGCTGCTCAAGCGCATCGCCGGTGCGGAAGCGGATCCGGGATGAACGAAACCGTCTCTCCGCAAGTTTCCGGCGAACCCGCGCCGCAGTGGCCGGCGGCGCCCGGCGCGCGCGTGGTGTTCCTGACCGACTGTACGACGGCGACGGAGCGCGGCGTGGTCGAGCGGTGGATTGCGCAGGTTCGTCCGAAGGAGACGACGGACGAGCAGGTTTCGTTCCTAGGTTTGCCGCAAAAGTCCGACGATTTGAAACCGTTCGCGACGGCGCTCAAGCAATACTTAGGCGACGCGGCTGTGTTGCTCGCGCCGGTCAGGATTGCATGGTTGCCGCGCGAGCGTGGCGGCGAACGGACGGCACGGGTTTCCGACCTCATCATGCTGCGCGATCCCAGGCACCCGCGCGAGGCGGACCAGAAGAAGATCGTGCAGGTTGAACCTGAGCGCTGCCGCCTGGTCGCGGGCGGGCCCGCGACGATCGGCGAACTGAACGGGCGGGCGAAGGCGTCGGGAGACGCTGACGCGAGCGACGCCGACGCGTTCGCCGAATTCGTTTCGCGGCAAGCGCGGCTCGCGCTGGAGCGGGCGGAGTACCGGTTGATCGGGCGGCGCTACAAGCTGCCGAAACTCGTGGCTGAGCAGATCGCGGCGTCGCGGCGGTTCCGCGACGGCGTCGGCGAGGTAGCGGCAAAGCTCAACCGCAGCAGCGGCTCGGTGATGAAAGAGGCCGTGAAGTATCTGCACGAACTTCGTACCGCGCACAGCCCGTTCTGGATCGACGTGATGATGCAGGTCGCGCGCGGGCTGTTTTCGCGCGGGTATGGCGCGCAGGTCGATTACGACCAGGCGCAGATCGAGCGTACCCGTGCGGCGCTTGAGCGGGCGCCGGGGATCATTCTACCCAGCCACAAGTCGAACCTCGATTCCGCGGTGACCTCCGTCGCGTTCGCGGACAATCGGCTGGCCACGCCGACGACGTTCGGCGGCATCAACATGGCCTGGTGGCCGATGGGTACGATCGCGCGCAAGGCGGGCCGCGTGTTTATCCGTCGCGATATCAGGAACAACCCCGTCTACAAGTTCGTACTGCGCGAGTATCTGGGCTATCTCGTCGAGAAGCGGTTCAGCCTCGAGTGGTACATCGAGGGCGGACGTTCGCGGACGGGCAAGCTGCTGCCGCCGAAACTGGGACTGCTCACCTATCTCGTTTCGGCCTATCGCGAAGGGCGCGTCGACGACCTGATGCTGATGCCGATCTCTATCGCCTACGACCAGCTGCACGAGGTGAGCGAGTACGCGGCCGAAGCGCACGGCGGTAAAAAGAAGGCCGAGAACCTTGCTTGGTTCGTGCGGTTTTTCCGCGCGCAGCGAAAGCCGTTCGGACGCATCTATTTCCGCGTCGGCGAGCCCGTCTCGATGCGCGAGATGCTTGGGCCACCCGACGGCACGAAGACCGAGGGCGACGAGGAAACGCTCGCCACGCAGAAGGTCGCGTTCGAGGTGTCGTGGCGGATCAACGACGTCACGCCGATCACGGCAACGTCGCTGATTTCGCTGATCCTACTGTCGCATCGCGGCCGCGCGCTGATGCTCGCGCAAGTGAACGAGGAGTTGGCCGAGTATGTTGCTTCTGCAACGCGGCGGCGCTTGCCGGTGGCTGCGAGCGCGAAGATCAGCGACACCGAGACGGCGCAGCGCGCGCTCGAGGCGCTTGTGCAACACAACACCGTGCGCGAGCACAAAGGTGGGCTTGCGACGGTCTATAGCATCGGGCCCGATCAACATCTGGCGGCTGCGTTCTATCGCAACACGATCCTGCACTTTTTCATCAACGATGCGATCGCGGAGCTCGCGCTGCTTAAGGCTTGCGATGCCGAGGGCGATCGCGAGGCGGCGTTCTGGGACGAGACGTTCCGGCTGCGCGACATTTTGAAGTTCGAGTTTTTCTTCAAAGAGAAGAGCGAGTTCCGGCGGAGCTTCGCCGCCGAGCTCGACGTGCTGGCGCCCGGTTGGGCCGAGGCGCTGACGAGCGGGCGCGAGGCGGTCGTGACGTTGCTGAAGGCCGCGCGGCCCTTGACCGCGCACGGCGTGCTGCGCTCGTTCGTCGAGGCCTACACGGTTGTCGCGGATACGCTGGCCGCGCATGACCCGAGTTTTGTGGACGAGAAGAAGCTGCTCGTCGAATGCGGCGCCGTGGGGCGGCAGTATCTGCTGCAAAAGCGGATTCAGAGCGAAGAGTCCGTGTCGAAGCACCTGTTCCAGACCGGGCTGCAACTCGCGAAGAACCAAAAGCTGATGGAGGTGGCCGACAACGTCGCCGCCCGACGGCGCGCGTTTGCGGCGGAGCTTCGCGACATCATGCGGCGCATCGATACGGTCGAGGCGCTCGGCGAAGAGCGCGTGCGGGACCAGGTGCGCGTCTAGCGCTTCCGCTTCGGTTTCACGCCCAGGAGTTTCAACCCGCCGTTCGGCCAGTCTTCCAAGGTTGCGACGTAGAGGTCGCGGACGGCTTCGACGCGGTCGTTGAGGTCCGCGCGGGACCAGTCGGTCACCGAGATCGGTGGCAAGACCATCACGTCCACCGTGCCGGGGCGCATGAAGATGGCGTCTCTGGCGCCAATGTCTTCGGCGTTGCGCAGCACCACGGGCACGATCGGGATTTGCGCTTCCATCGCCATGTGGAAGGCGCCCTTCTTGAATGGCAGCAGGCCCTTCTGCGAGCGCGTGCCTTCGGGCGCGATGACGATCGATATCCCTTCTTTGGCGAGATCGACGACGGACTTCAGCGACTCGACGGCTTTTTTTGCGTCGCCGCGATCGATGAAGGCGACCTTCATCAGGCGGCCGACGGGGCCCATGATGGGATGGGCTTCCAATTCCTTCTTGGCGACGCCGGTGTAGTTTACGCGGAGCAGCTTCGACATGATGAAGGCGTCGAAGTTGTTCGTGTGGTTGAAGATGAAGACCGCCGGACGGGCCGACCACAGGTTCTCTTCGCCGATCACGTTCAGCTTCACGCCGGCGAAGGCGTGGATCACGTCGGCCCAGCCAGGGGCCAGGATGTTGATCGCGGTGCGGATGTCGTTGTTGAGCACACCGGCAACCGTCGCGAGCGAGGCGATGGGACCCGCGGCTGCGAGCGAGGCCACCGTGCGCCCGATCGTCTCTAAGCTGGGGCGGCCGCGGCTTTGGAACTTCTGGATCGGCCAGTTGTGCGCGCGGGCAAAGCGTTCGAGGTTCGGTTGCGGATTCGTGGGGCGCGGGTTGCCGACCGTCATCATCAACGGCACTTCCTCGTTGCCGTCGGCGTAGGCGAACGAGCGGTCGAGGTCGATCTTGTGTTTGCGCGCGAACGCTTTCACGGCGTTCGCTTTGCCTTCGCCCCAGAGCGGGTCGCCCGTGGGCTTGCCGGTCAGGCGGCCGTCGATCGTTTGGAAGCGTGTGCAGATGACGTTCTCGATCCCTAAGAACTTCGCCGCGGGTTCGACTTGGAACTCGGTCGCGGACGAGGCCAGGATGACCGTGTGGCCCTTCCTCTTGTGCGCTTCCAGGCGGCGCTTCATTTCCGGGAAGACGCGGTCGAGGATGCGGGCCTTGAACAGCTTCTCGCCCTCGATCATCAGTTCGCGTTCTTGGCGGCCCTTCCAGTTCGCGCCGGTGAAGGCGATCAGCTCTTTGAAACCCGCTTGGCCGAGCATGCCGCGGGCGCCGAGCGTGGCGAGGCCGATCATCTCTTGCACGTTCACTTGGCCGCGCATGATGCGCGCCTGTAAGACGTCGAGCGCGGAGTAGCCCGCGATCATCGTGCCGTCGTAGTCGAAGACTGCGGCGATCGTTTTGCCGGACGGGCCCTGCTCGATCTCTTCGATCGTGCCGGGGCGCGCGGTCACTTTGCGGGGCGCGGGCGCCACGCGTTTCGGTTTCGCGGGCTCAGGCGCCGGCGCGATTTCGGGTTCGATATTTTCGGCTGTCTTCTGCACGGATCGACCACCCCAGGGGGTCAGGCTTTCATTTGAGCTAACACCCGAGGCGATCCGGGGTCAAAAGTTGACGCTCAGTATAGAAAAAAGTGGCGAACGAAGTGCAAACGCGCCTAACGCCGCGCGGCGTCCAGGCTCGCGGAAATCGCCGCAAGTCCGCCGGAAAGCTCCGCCGCCAGCGGCCAGCCGAAGCCGATGCGCATGAAACGCCGGTCTTGTTCGAACCAATGGCCGGGGCCGACGGCCGTCGCGTGGTCGACTTGGAGGGTGCGGTAGAACGCGTCGACGTCGATCCCGGCGTCGGCGCGGATGCGCGGAAAGCAGACGCAGCCGCCTTCGGGGCGGACCCATTCCATGCGGGTTTCGCGCCCGAGCCAAGCTTCGACTTTGCCGATCGCCTCCTTCAGCGTGCGCTCAACCGTTGCGAGCCACGCTGCGCTTTGGCGCAACGCCGCTTCGGCAACGTGTTCGTCGATGATCGAGCCGCAGATGCCGATCTGCTCCTTCGCGGCGAGGAAGCGCTCCATCAGCTTTGCGTCGCGGTTCACGATCCAACCGACGCGGATCCCGGGTATGCCGTAGGACTTCGACATCGACGCGACGCTGATCGCGCGCGGGCTGAAACTCGCCGCGACAGGTAGCTTGGGCACGAACGACATCTCGCGGTAGGTTTCGTCGACGAGCAAATGGATGCCGCGCTTCTCGGCGATGGCGATGAGGCGTTTGAGATCGGCTTCCTTAAGCGAGACGCCGGTCGGGTTGTGCGGCGTCGTGACCGAGATGAGCTTCGTGTTCGGCTTGATGAGCGCTTCCAGGCGGTCGACGTCGAGGCGGAAGCCTTCTTCGAACTTCAGGTCGACGTAGTCGATCGCGCAGCCGATCGCGCGCGGGGTTTCGATGTTCGTCGCGTAGTTCGGGCGGACGACGACCAGGTGATCGCCCTTCTCAAGCAACGTTGTTGCGATGATGAAGAGCGCGCCGGCGGCACCGGCGGTGGTGAGCACATCCTCTTCGGTGACAGCGGCATTTTTCGCGATGAGCGCGCGCAAGCCGGGCGCGCCGCGGTGGACGCCGTACATCAGCAGCAGATTGTCGAAGCCCAGACCCAACTCAGACAGTTGGCGGTCGCGCATCGAGCTTTCGGAGAGGTTGAAGCGGATCGTGTCGTAGCCTTGCTCCTCGGGCGACTCGATCTCGATCGGCATGCGGACGTATTTCATGGGGTCGGTTCCTCAAGCACCAACCATTTTGTCATGGTCCGCGCAGGCGGACCACCCACGACTTTCTTTCACGCCAAGACGCCAAGGCGCTAAGGCCTCGTGGTGGCTTGGCGTCTTGGCGCGAATCAACGACGCCTCACCCTCACCAGCGCTGACAAGTCGTGGGTGGTCCGCCTTCGCGGACCATGACAATTTTTACGGGAGTACGTCGGCGACCAACGCCGGGCGCGATGGGAGTTGCTTTAGCAGTGCCGTCAGTTCAGCTTTGGCCTGGGCGTTCGAGAGTTGGTGGCGTTCGGCGAGGATCAACTCGTTCTTCATCGTGTGTTCGAAACCAACGAGTTCCGTCACGCGCACCTTGTAGCCTTGAGACTCGAGATAGAGCGCGCGGATGACGTTTGTGAGGTTGCTGGCGAATTCGCGGCGTTGGATTGGGTGGCGCCAGAGTTGGTGCAGCGAATGCTTGCCTTCGTTTTCGAGCGCACGGGCGAGTTCGGCTTGGCAGCACGGCACGAGCGCCACCACGCGCGCGTCGTGGCGGAGCGCGAAGCGGATTGCGTCGTCGGTTGCGGTGTCGCAAGCGTGGAGTGCGGTCACCATGTCGACCTTGCCGTCAAGCTTCACGTCGGCGATCGCGCCCGCCACGAAACGCATGCGATCGAAGTTGGCGTCGTGGGCGAGGCGTTCGGCGCCTTCCATCAGGGGGCCGCGCGTTTCGACGGCGATCACTTCGCCTTTGCCCTTCGGGCCGAAGATCAGGTCGTAGAGGATGAAGCCGAGATAGGATTTGCCCGCGCCGAGGTCGGCGAGGCGCGGGGCGTCCTGCGTTTCGAACAGGCGGTCGAGCGGCGGGCGCAGCAACTGTACGAGGTGGAGGACCTGCTTCAGTTTGCGGCGCGAGTCGGCGTTCAGCGCGCCGTCGCGCGTGAGAATGTGCAGCGCCTTCAGCAGCTCGACCGATTGGCCGGGCCAGAGGTCTTTCAAGTTCGGCTCAGACGATTTGCGTGACATCCCCTCCACACTGTCATGGTCCGCGCAGGCGGACCACCCACGACTTGACCCAGAACCGCGGCAGAAAGTCGTGGGTGGTCGGCCTTCGCCGACCATGACATAGTTTTTTGAGGTTGGTGATTTGCACCCTATGCTTTTGCTCGGGGTGACGAATGGAGTGCGTATGAAACTGACACGGCGTGAGGCTTTGGTTGCGACGGCGGCGTTTGGCGTTGCCGCGCCGGCGCGGGCGGAGGGGGCTAACGAGATCGGCGGTGTTGAGGACATCCTCAATTATGCATGGTCGACGATTGCGCCGGAGCCGCGCGATGAGATGGAGCTTGAGGACGACATCTATATGAACGAAGTCGTCGAGACGGGCGAAGAGAGTGCGCTCGTTGTCAAATTCTCCGACGGTTCGAAGCTCACGCTCGGCGAGAACGCGAAGATCGTGATCGACAAATATGTGTTCGATCCGGCAACGTCCGCCGGTGAGCAGGCCGTCACGCTGACGAAAGGCGCCTTCCGGTTCGTCTCCGGCGCGCTGCCGAAGGCGAGCGTGAAGATCACGACGCCGACGGTCACGATCGGCATTCGCGGTACGGAGCTTATCTTCGACGTCGCCGACGATGGCGAGACGGAGATGTCGACGATTTCGGGCGAGGCGGACGCGACGGATGGGTCGGGCGAGACGCTGACCGTCGGCGTCGACGAGTCGATTGTGGTGGATCGCACGCGGCGCTTTCGCGGCAAAGTGCGCAAGCGGCGGCATGTGTCGCGGTCGATTGCGATCGCGGAGGGGCTTGCCGGTGCACGCGTTCGCTGGCGCATCCGCAAACCCGCGCGCAGACGGGCGATCCGGCGGCGGCGCAGGCGGCGCAACAATTAGGGCTTAAAACCCTTGGAAATGCGGGCATTATGCCGCTCGACAGGGCGGAGGCGGCCCTGTATTCCCTGCCGCTCCCATGACCGACCTTTCGCACATCCGCAACTTTTCGATCGTTGCCCATATCGATCACGGCAAGTCCACGCTTGCCGACCGCTTGATCGAGTTTTGCGGCGCGTTGGAGGCGCGCGAGATGAAGGCGCAGGTGCTCGATTCCATGGATATCGAGCGCGAGCGCGGGATCACGATCAAAGCGCAAACCGTTCGGCTCAACTATCCGGCCAAAGACGGCAAGACGTATCTCTTGAACCTGATGGACACGCCGGGGCACGTCGACTTTGCGTATGAGGTTTCGCGGTGTCTGGCGGCGTGCGAAGGCGCGCTGCTCGTCGTCGACGCGAGCCAGGGCGTGGAAGCGCAGACGCTCGCCAATGTTTATCAGGCGATCGACGCCGGGCTCGACATCGTGCCGGTGCTGAACAAGATCGACCTGCCCGCGGCCGAACCGGATCGCATCCGGCAGCAGATCGAAGACGTGATCGGCATCGACGCTTCGGACGCGGTCTTGATCTCGGCCAAAACAGGCGTCGGGATCGGCGACGTGCTGGAGGCCGTGGTCACGCGGCTGCCCGCGCCGAAAGGCGAGGTCACGAAGCCCCTTAAGGCGCTGCTGATCGACAGCTGGTACGACGCCTATCTGGGTGTCGTCGTTCTTTTCCGCGTCGTCGACGGCGAGATCAAGAAGGGCCAGAAGATCCGTATGATGGCGACAAACGCCGTCTATGAGGTCGATCGCGTCGGCATCTTCAATCCGAAGCGCCTGGCGGTCGACAAGCTGGGGCCCGGCGAAGTCGGGTTCCTGACCGCCGCGATCAAGCAAGTGGCCGACACGAAGATCGGCGATACGATTACGGACGAGCGCAAGGGCACGGAGACGCCGCTGCCCGGCTTTAAGCCCGCGCAGCAGGTGGTGTTCTGCGGTCTCTTTCCCGTCGACGCGGCGGACTTCGAGGAGTTGCGCGAAGCGATCCAGAGGCTGGCGCTGAACGACGCGAGCTTTTCGTATGAGACGGAAACGTCGGCGGCGTTGGGCTTCGGCTTTCGCTGTGGGTTCTTAGGGCTGCTTCACCTCGACATCATTCGCGAACGGTTGGAGCGCGAGTTCAATCTCGACCTGATCACGACGGCGCCTTCCGTTATCTATCGCATCCACATGACGA
>CXWL01110632.1_pt1 | contig 15981 bp, 11 predicted proteins | sample 590931 | NCBI WGS metagenome assembly CXWL01 (sample SAMEA3498368, study PRJEB10139) | groundwater metagenome | biome: water well; material: biofilm material | place: Germany | collected 2015-04-27 | reverse complement strand
TTACCAGACGCGGTGGATTTATATTTGCAGTTAGGTTGGTTATGTTTATTGAAGTCTAACTCAACCAAATCAAGCTCCTTATTAGAAAGATTGTTAATTTGGCTTCAATACAAATATTATAAAACTATTATTGATGTTTATGCTTGCTTTTTTATGAATGTATCTGCCTTTCGACTCTTTCCCATTTTTTTCTGATTTTCTGTGAATTTTTTGGTCGCAGCTTTTTCCATCTCGATGAGCTTAAGTGCCTCTGATTCCTCTGTTTTAAATTCAGATTTTAACACTACAATCTGAGCTTCTGTTGCTGCGCGTTTAAGTTCTATTTCAGATTGCTTGCGTTCAATTTCTTGTTTACGTGATAATTGCTGAGCATCGTTTTGTGCTTCTTGTGATAATCGAGCTGAACCCGTCAATACCCCCTCAGGACCAACATATACATCAAGAAGTTCAATCCCATGGTTTGTAAGTATGAACTCACGGATTTGATTTGAATGATCCATTCCGCGTGATTTAAGAATATATAAACCTCTGTTACGTTCACCACCAATTTCAATATCACGTAATAGAAGCCAGGTATCTATCAATGATGAAATTGCCATATCTGTAAGCTCCTGAGTAGCACCTGCATTTGAAAGACTTGCAAAAAATGCAGTAATATTTCTCATCTTTAAAAAATCCNNATGATGTTCCAATCCATGCAGCGTTGGACGTGTTGCATGAAAGGTAAGTAATCCTTTTTTCACCCATGGCTCCAAATTAATTCCAATAGAAGACATATTACGCATAAATTGACTTGGGGATTCTTCGAATGCAAAATACAGAACACGCTCCCCACGCTTGCATGCTGCTTCAACAAATTGTGCTGCCAGACTTGTTTTTCCGGTACCAGCCGTTCCAGAAACCAGAACAGTACTACCGCGAAAGTATCCTTTACCGGATAACATTGTATCAAGACGCGGAATACCGGTGGAAATTCTTTCTCTAGAAGAAATGTGTTTCAATCCAAGTGAAGTTACTGGCAGAACGGAAAATCCATCTTCATCTATCAAGAATGGATATTCATTTGTACCATGCGTTGAACCACGATATTTAACAATTCGCAATCGACGTATGGACGATTGATCGTTTACACGGTGATCAAGCAGGATTACACAATCAGATACATACTCTTCCAAACCCTGCCGTGTTAATGTATTATCTCCTTTTTCTCCAGTTACTATTGTTGTTACACCTTTCTTTTTTAACCAGCTAAATAATCGTCGTAGTTCTGTGCGTACGATAGTTGCATTGGGCAGTGCTGAAAAAAGTGATTCGATTGTATCAAGCACTACGCGCTTTGCACCAATACTTTCAATAGCACTATGGATGCGAACAAACAATCCTTTCAAATCATATTCACCACTTTGTTCAATTTCACCCCGCTCAACGCGAATGTGTTCAAGCCAAATCATTTTTTTTGCAACAAGATTATCCAAATCAAATCCTAAAGAAGAAACATTTGAAGTAAGTTCCTTTTCTGTTTCCTCGAATGAAATAAATACTCCAGGTTCATTGTAAAGTGTTGCGCCGCGAACTAGAAATTCCATTGCAAAAAGTGTCTTACCACATCCAGCACCTCCACATACAAGTGTTGGTCTGCCTTTTGGTAGTCCGCCTCCTGTTATTTCATCAAATCCTTGAATACTTGTTGGGGATTTTGCAAGGGTTTTTCTCTGAAATTTTATTTCTTTTTTTTTCATGGTGTCTTATCCAATAATTAGTTGTATTTTATATTTATAACTCATGTCGTCTTAGACAAAAAATGTTTATAATGCTTTATCTCAAAGAAGACAGCAAAATATTGGTAAACTTATGATCAAAAAAAATAGTCCAAAGGGATGAAAAAAGGATTAAATCCTTTAAAAGAGTAAATGAAAATAAGCGGAATTATTCACCTATTAATGAAGTAGTATCGATTGCGGTTTTATAAGCATCAGAAAGATGGGCATGTTTTGCAATTTGCACGCGTGTATTAAGAGCTAATTTTTCGAGTATATTATGAACGTGACTTTTAACAGTATATGTAGAAAGGTGAAGTTTTTGTGCAATCTCTTTATTGGTAGAACCATCCGAAATTAATTCAATAACTTGCCGCTCACGTCTTGTCATATTAACAGATTCAGCAAGTGAGGCAGGTGTTAATCCGTTTATTGCATGTTCTACAATCTGTGAAAAAAGTGATCCGGTTAAGTGAGGCGGTAAAACCTGTGCACCATTATATACTGATCGGATTGTTTTTAAAAATTCAGCAACACAGATATCTTTTAACATAAATCCTGAAACACCAGCTTGGACAAATTCAAAAACATCTGTCTGCAATGGGATAAGATCCATTACAATTATTTTAATTTCTTGAAAATTCTTTTTAATTAATTTTACAATTTGCAAACTGTTTTGATTTCGCAAACCAAGGTCAAGAAGTACAGTGTTCGGTTTTTGTTTATCGATAAGCGCGATAATATTTTCACCATTACCAACAGTAGAAACGACATTCATATCAGGTTGCTTTTTAAGCAATGCAGAAATGCCTTCCCTTAAAAGTCGATTGTCTTCGATTAGTAATAATTTGATTTTTTTAGGTGTCAATAAAAAACAAATAAATTTTAGTTTATAATAAATTGTAATTAAAAATAAAAAAATAAAATGATTTTTTCAAAGATCGCATATAATAAAATTGATGGTGTTGGGGATCGGCTCCCGCAGTATTTACTTAGCAAGAAAGAAACCGTTACACCATCGGCACACGGTAAAACAGTTAGAAACTTGGTTTTTCTTTTGCAACCTACGGTATAAATCGTGGACTATTCAAAAACAGATGTTTCATATTATAACCGTTTCAGCAGTCTGTAAAAAAATATTTTCGCAGACAACTTAAGCAAATTATTAAACCGCTTTATTTGTTAAGAAATCCGGAATTATTTTTTTCATTTTTCTTATCACGCTTGGCAGCTTTTTTTTCTTTCATAGTTTTTGTTGCCTCTTTCTTTGTACTCTTTTTACTAACCAGTCCTTTGCTCATAACATTCTCCTTTTTATTAAGATTTAAATTTCTTCAACTATACAATAATAAAAAATAAACTTAATAAATAGGCTCTGTAAGACATATTTCAGATTAAATTCCTGGATGAAAATTATTCTTTGGTGAGAAAACGAGTCCTTTTTAATGACACAAAATAAAAAATCAGATAAAATCCACTTCATTAGGGGTTTTTTTCTGTTCTTAATAATTTTTGTAATCTACAAAAAAAACTTAATGGTTTTTTAAGATTATTACGGTTTGAGATGCTTTCCAGTCTAATTCTTGAAGTCCGGACTATCTTTCTATATATTTAATTTGGCAACTAACTTTGTTGGAACAATTACTAAAAATCTAATATTATAAAATGAAAGCAGCCATTCAAGGAAATAGGGATATTTAAATACTAGAAAAATTTAGCTGAATTGGTAATCAATACTTAACTTCTTCTGATAGAAGCTCATAATCTTCACAAATTAATTTAACAAACACAATCGACCAATAATTCTTAACTAATCCTATTTAATAGCCCAGCAAAACATTCGCAAAATTAATTGCACGCTGATGCTTAATATTAATTGATTTTATAGATATAACTTTTTTGATTTACATTTCGTTTTGGATTCAAAGTGAACAATATATCATCGATCAAACTTGGAGCTACAATTTTTTCAAGCTTCAACGTTTTAGAGAAATAGGTCTCAAAATTTATTACACGTTTTTCAATACCCGATTCACCTAATAGAATGATATAATTGGGAAATGAATAACCTGAACTTAAAATTTCCAAATTTAATTCTTCAAAAGATTTTGAAACACCAAAAGGATAGACCGGAACAGATTTGTTTAAATAATATAACGGAGCTAAGGGTGGTTCATCAAGATGTGATTCCCAAACAACACCTGTTACATAATTTTTATGGGAAAGATAAGAAAGTGATTCCACTCTGTTTTTTTTGCTGTAAGTAAAAGTAAAAATTATTAGCAATAAACAATTAATTACCCAAAACCAGATCCAAATTCCTTTTAATAATTTTTTCTTCTGCTTCCAAAATGATGAGTTGATTACAAATTCCGCCCATCCAACAGCGCCAAGAATAATTATAAATGGCAGAAAAGGCAGAATAAAACGTTCTTGCTTATTTGGGAAATAAGAATGAAAGAAGAAAAAGAGAAATGAAGGCCAAAATATTATAGCATATTTTTTCCATGTCTTAAGAAATCCAAAAGAAAACATAATACTCAATGGTGGAATCAACAAACCGATAATTAATAATGTATAGCTATACCAGGGACCAACCACGTAGGAAGTTCCTTCCTTATAATTATAAATTACATAGTTATAAATGGATGAGAATGGAACTCCCCATGCAATCCAATCAACTACACCTAACAGGATAAAAACTGAAAAAATAAATCCTGCTGAATACCAGGCTGATTCTTTCCATCTTTTTTGAAAAAGCAATACCATACCAAGGCCGGCAACAAAAACTGCTGTTTGAAATCGGAGGGTGACTGCAAGCCCAAAAAAGATTCCGGATAAAATCCAATACTTAAAATCCCTGTTATTAGTTTTATTTTTCAAAGCAAAATAAAACCCTATCATTAATGGAGGAATGCAAACCATTTCAAGTAAGCATCTTACACTCAAAAAAGGTAAAATCCAGAAAAGTGCTAGAATCAAACCTATCTGTGAACTTGTTTTTTTATCTGTTAATTGAATAGAAATAAGATAGCCGAATAGTACAATTAGCATTGAGTAAGATGCGTGAATCAACCTAACAATAAACATCTTTAATTGAGGATCAGTTATTCCCATGTTTTTCAAAAGCCAAAAAAGAAGATAATGTAAACCGGGATATAGTAACCCGCGTCTTATTACCGGTCCTTCATTAAACCACTCAGAGGAACCATGTATCCATTTTTGTGCAATATCTATTACCAAAAAATGGTCATCGTGCATTCCATAACCCAGAGAAAAAATTGTTGCTAATAATCTAACAACTCCTGCTGCGATCAGGATAACAATCAGAGGATGGGTATCCCAATATGACTTAATTGTGTTTAACATAAAAAATCTTTTCTATTTAAATATGATTTGCAACAATATTTTTTTCACAGTTAAAATATAGAGCTCTCATCTAAATTAATTTCCTCAAAACTTGTTTAATAATTATTTTTTATCAGTCCTGATGCTTAAATGTCCAGAGATCATTAATAATAAAATTAAAAATCATTCCTATACCTATGCCGATTAGATTTGATAGTAAATAAAATACATCAAAAACTTCTGTAAGAAATATTAACAAAGGCCAGTTTATTAAAAAAGCTGCGAGTGCAACTGAAATATGATACTTCAAAAACAGAGTCATAAAATTCTTTTTATTTCTATCTTTCCAAGTCCAGAAATTGTTAAGTACAAAATTTGATATGATAGAAACTTCAATGGCTATGAGACTTGAAATTACATAATAAACATTGAAATAAGTTGTTAACAGATAGAGAACCCCCATATTTACAATTACACCAATTCCGCCCACCAAAGTAAATTTTATTATGCGTGGATGAAATATGTTGTTGAGAAAATATTTTAATACAGGGTCTATTCTTTCCTTCATAGTAAATTCGTTTTAGTCTATCGGCTTTTCAATTACATACAGAATTTTTTCTGCAATTTTAAAATCAGTAAACAGTTTTGTATTCTAATATAAATAATTTTGGATGAGAATTAATCTATATTTTTTATTATCAAAATAAATTTGCGGCAAGATTGCTTTATTCAAAGTTTATTTAATGGTCAGATTACTAAATCTAAATTAAAGGTTTAGAAAATCGTTGAATGATGGATCGAACTTACAATATCCAGCAAACAAATATATTTCGATGAATCAAGATAATTTTAAACTTTTGTCTGATAACAATCAAAACAATAACCATTAAAAACTATTTCTTTTTCAGAATAATTTTTTTTTTAATTCCAGATATTAACAGTTGTTGCTTATTTTGTCCCTGTAATTAAAATACATTTTCGGAAACGACTAAATAAAGCAATGTGAAAAAGAGCAACCCATATTTTGTATTACTATTTATTATAATTTTTCTATTGATAGTAAGTATTGAGAGTGCGGCTACCGAAAGAACATCCAATATTATTTCATCTTTGAATAAGCCAATCCACTTAGCTCATTGGCAAATAGCAAAGGATGCGGATCCCAAAATTTCACTTCCAAACTTCCCGGATTCAATGTGGCAATTATTTCAACCTACATTGGATGATAATAATTACACCGAAGGCAACTGGTTTATAAGAACCAATATTGATATTAAAGATACATTAAGCGGCCAAGAAGTTTTGGGTCTCTTCCCGCTAAATTTTGTAACTGCTTATGAAATTTATTGGGACGGAATTAAGATTGCGCATAATGGGATAATTGGAATTAATAAAAAAGATGAGAAAGCAGGCATATATGATTTTAATTCCGCCCTACCTTCTAAACTAGTAACGCAAGGCGAACATACTATTATTTTTCGAATATCAAATCATAATAATTACTCAGTCTGGAAATGGTTTTATGGCGATATAATTATTGGCAAGTATGATTCTTTGCTAAAAAAAATATTTCAGTTCTATTATCAAGCATTTTTCATAATAGGCATTTTATTTATTCCATTTCTTTTTAATCTTTTCCTTTACATTGGAAGGAAGCGAAAAACTGAGCATCTTTTATTCAGCTTAATATGTTTCATCGTGATTTTGGATTCTACAACATTTCTGATTCCAACATTAATGGATACTAAAACCACTTTTGTGTACTGGCAATATTTTGCTTATCAGCTAATTACTTTTCTATTTACTATTCTATTTCCGACATTTTTCATTTATCTGTTTTCATTTCCCAAAAAAATTATTGGGGTTATCTTAATAATAAATCTTATCATCTATATATTTTTTACGGACCTAGAAAACGTATTTAATATAATGACACTGACCGTACTTATTATTAGCAGTATGATTGCAATGTGGGCACTATTCAAACGACAGGAAGAAAGCATAATTATTTTTATTGGACTTATAGCAGCTTGGGCAGCATATTATTTCAATTTTGCTTTTGCAGGATTGGCAACAACTATGGTTATTTGCACAAGCTTTTCTATAGCAAGGCAGTTTGTAAGAAAGGAAAAAACTGAAAGAGAAGCGCAACTAAAGTCTGCCAACTTGGAAAATGAATTATTAAAGAAGAATATTAATCCGCATTTCATTTTAAACACGTTAACTTCCGTAATTGTTTGGCTAAGGAAAGATCCAAATTCAGCAATAAAACTTATCGAAGCACTGGCTGAAGAATTCAGGATGATTAATCAAATATCTGCTCTTAAACAGATTCCTATACAGCAGGAAATTGATTTATGCAAGGCTCATATTAAAATTATGAGTTACCGAAAAGGCGCTGATTATATAATGGAAACAGTAGACATTGCAGAAAAAGAAAGTGTGCCGCCAATGATCTTTCATACGCTTATTGAAAACGGACTCACTCACGGTTATGATAATAAAATCAAAGGTACATTTACATTACAAAGAATAAAGAAATCAGATTGTGTTCAATATATCCTTTCAAATGATGGAGACTTTGATCCTGAGGAGTCAAAGGGTTCTACTGGCTTTGGTGCAAAATATATTAAAGGGAGATTAGAGGAAAGTTATCCGAACAGATGGAAATTTATTTCAAACAAATTACCTCAGGGATGGGAAACTATCATTGAAATTAAGGACAAATAATGCGCATTCTTATAGTTGAAGATGAACGACCTACCGCAGAAGATATACAATTGTTGGTCAAACAAATTCTGAAAAATGAAATTACATCCATTCACATTGAGACGACATTGGGTAATGCACTGGCATACCTTGATGAAAAACCGATAGACGTTTTGTTATTAGACTTGAATCTCAATTCAAGAGACGGGTTTCAAATTCTAAAACAAGTAACAAGTAAGTCTTTCCACACAATTGTTATTTCTGCCAATATCAATCGAGCTATCGAAGCATTTGAATATGGCGTGCTGGATTTTGTACCAAAACCATACAATATTGAAAGATTAAAAGCTGCTTTTGAAAGGTTAAAATCCAGTCATGCCTTGGATGGGCATTCAATCAAATATCTTTCTATAAAAAAAGGTTTTGAGATTAAGGTTATTCCTATTGAAGAAGTCAGTTATTTTAAGTCTGCAAATATTTACGCAGAACTTCATCTTAAAGATGAACGAATAGTTATTTATGACAAACCTTTAAAACAACTTGTTCCTTTATTGCCTTCCAATTATTGTCGTATTCACAAATCTTATATTATTAATCTCGAAAAGATTGATTCAATTCAAACACTTGGCGGTGGAAAATATCGTGCTCTTCTAAAAAGTGGAGAATCTGTGCCAATTAGCCGGAACAGGATTAAATTGCTAAAGAATATTGGTGGTTAGATTTTTCTAATTCAAAACATTAAACTTATTCGCTAAAAAGCGTTTTTCCGTACTTATATTTCTTTCTTCTCTTCTTCTAGGTGCATTTCACAATCTCCTTGTGCAGTTTACAAGGTTTTTATCACATCATACTTTGCCACTATTTAATTTTGCAAAGCTTTTTAGTTATTACTTATATAAGCTGAAATTAATATACCATTAAAGAATAATATAAATTAAAATGATATCTATTATGAAAAAAATAATTCAATCTTTATTTATCATCTCAATGTTGGTTATTTCATCAGTATCGTTATATGCACAAACAATTCCACTTGATAGTTTGTATTTGGGACAAACACCTCCGGGAAGTACTCCCAAAATATTTAACCTATCTGTAAACACGGGATCTTTTGCTGCCGAAAGAATCGCAATTTCTAATGACAACAAGGAAATTTATTTTTCAGAAGTGCGTAACTATTATCCTGCAGCCGGCGATACAATTAAATATTATAGCTATTCTAGCGGTAGCTGGACCTGTCCTTTCAATTTATTTCCAGATTATCTGGCACCTGCATTATCGGTTAGTGGCGATACAATGTATTTTCAAAAGGATACAATTCAAAATAATAATTTTGTTTATGAAACATTTTTTTCTGTTAAAAATGGTTTAAGTTGGAGCAATCCACAAAGAATTTTATCAAACCTTAACTCAGCACATTATTTACAAGCTACAAATAATGGGAACCATTATATTTCTTCCATTTCAAATCCGAGTATAGGCGCATCAGATTGGAGTAAATTATCTATAAATGGTATTGATACTTTAGCTGTAAGCTTAGGTTTACCATTAAATACCAGTGGGGATAATTTAGATTTTTATATCTCCCGCGATGAATCTTTTATGATCTCTACGAGCCCCGCCGGTTTATGTATTAGCTTTAATAAAAATGATCGATGGACTAACCCAAAAAATTTAGGGCCGCAAATAAATTTCGGACTAGGAATGTGGGGCACTTATGTAAGCTCTGATAAGAAATATCTTTTTTATACAACAGGGACTAAACAAGATTATTCTGATACATATGTTTATTGGGTTCGTATCGATGATCAGATTGATAGTTTAATGCATACCAACTTTGTTCCTTATTTAAAATATAAAATCCCTAATCAAACTGATTCTGTGGGTTATATTTATAATTACACATTTCCAGATACAACATTTATTGATGATGATGGTAATAATACTCTTACATATTCTGCAACGTTAAATAATGGTAACCCACTTCCATCTTGGTTAAGCTTTAATCCTACAACCAGAAATTTTTATGGAACGCCAACATCAGCAGGTTCATTATTTTTAAAAATTACGGCAACCGATACTGCGAATGCTAAAGTTTTCTGCATATTCAACCTTAAAATTAATAACTCTATAACAGCTACCGATGAAAATGGACAAAGTTTATATGAATATAAACTTTTTCAAAATTATCCAAATCCATTTAATCCAACAACTACAATCGAATTTGCAATTTCCAAGACCGGAAGATATACCCTTGGTTTGTACGATACACTCGGTCAACTTGTAAAGAAAATTTCAGATAAGGAATATGACGCGGGATACTACAAAGAAACATTCAACGCCTCCGGGTTGTCAAGTGGAATGTACATATACCGGCTGACAGGCAATGACGCAAACCTTGTACGCAAGATGGTTGTTCTTCATTAAGGCTGCCGTTTAAACTCAAGACTATTTTTAAACTACTTGTAAATTATTTGGAGAATAAATAAATAATGAAAAAGATCACTTTAACATCACTGATAATACTAATGTTAACAACACTGGCTTTTAGTCAAAAACTTTCCCAAACGGTAAGAGGCATCATAACTGATACCGATAGTAAATTGCCTCTTATCGGGACCAATGTCTTCATAGTCGGTAGTGATCCAGCAATCGGCACAACAACTGATATGAATGGTACATTTAAATTTGAGAGTATACCAATCGGCAGAATTGCATTACGAATATCGTATATGGGTTATGAAACTAAAACAATTCCAGACATCGTGGTGAACTCAGGCAAAGAGGTGGTTTTAGATCTATCTATGAAGGAATCTGCTGTAAAATTAGATGAAGTAGTTATCACGCCAAATGAAAATAAAGGGGAGACGCTTAACGATATGGCGCTACTTAGTGCCCGTTCCATCTCGGTCGAAGAAACAAAACGTTACGCCGGTACCTGGGATGATCCTTCTATGATACTAATTAATTTTGCCGGTGTAGCAACTTCAGGGCTTTCAAATGATATAATTGTAAGAGGTAACTCACCCAAATACATCCAATGGCGTTTGGAAGGAGTTGAAATTACAGCCCCAAACCATCAGGCAGACCAAAATTCAACGATTGGAGGATTTAGTTTCTTAAATAATAAATTATTGGCTGCCTCCGATTTTTATACCGGGGCATTTTCGCCTGAATATGGTGGTGTGTTGTCGGGGGTTTACGATCTAAAACTTAGAGCAGGGAATAATGAAAAATTTGAAACGATGGCAGGTGTTGGTTTATTGGGCACCGACTTTACTGTGGAAGGTCCGGTTAAAAAAGAGTACGCCGGTTCATATCTTGTAAATTACAGATTTTCTAACATTGGCCTGATTCAAAAACTTGGCCTAGTTGGCGATATAGATGGAGTTTCTACTACCTTCCAAGATGCAAATTTTAAGGTTGTACTGCCCACTGCAAAGACAGGTACATTTTCTTTCTTCGGAGTAGGTGGTTTAGATAACTTACTCATTAAAAACGTAGATCCTAATCTATGGATAACACCCGGCAACAACGGAATGATACCGGACATTACACAGGATTTTGACAAAAAAAATTATAAGGCTAATTTGGGAATGAACCATACCTTTACTATTAACAACAATAGCTATACTAGAATCTTCCTTACCTATTCAGGAACAGGCTTGAATGATGATGTTTATGAGTCAACAATAATTGGTATTGATACCATTGATAGAAAATTAAACTATAGCAGCAGAATAAAAACTTCAACTTACAAAGGAGGTATAACGTATTACAACAAAATTAATGCTGAAAACATAATACATATTGGTACAGAATATTCTCTCATTGATGAAAATAATAATCAAAGTCAACTTGAGAATGATTCAACTACCACCAGGTTTACTTTAATAGATTACAAAGGGAACATCAATACTCTACAAAATTATATAACATGGAAACACCATTTTAATGATAATCTAACTCTGGTTACCGGATTACACAACACGAATGTTTTACTAAACAATAAAAGCACACTCGAACCAAGAATTGCAGTAAACTGGAATCTTGATTATACAAGTTCAGTGCATGCCGGATATGGCAAACACAGCACGATGGAAAACATTCACAATTATTTTTCAAGGATTCAACAACAAGACGGAAATATAATCGAGCCCAACAAAAACCTTGGTTTACTAAAAGCAGATCATTATGTGTTGGGTTACGATAAAAGCATTACTGAAAATTTGAAGACAAAAGTAGAAGTATACTACCAGGATCTTTACAATTTACCTGTAGAAAATAACAAGGCAAGTTATTACGCAACCATTAACGAAGGCTCTGATTATCAATATGTTCCTTTAGTAAACCAAGGAACAGGAAGAAACTACGGTATTGAAGCTACCGTAGAACAATATTTCAACAATCATTATTATTTCTTGATCAATGGTTCGTTGTTTGATTCAAAATACAAATCGTTAGAAGGTGTTGAGCGAAACACAAAATTCAATAGTAATTTCTTATTTAATTTTTTGTGTGGAAAGGAATTTGTGCTTGGAGAAAAGCAAAACCAAACACTGACTTTAAATGCAAAAATATTTTTCAGTGGTGGCCAAAGGTACATTCCATTGTTACGCGATGCAAGCGGTAATTTAACTGTTAATCCTGTAAACAATCTGTTTTGGGATTATAGTAAAGCTTATGATAATAAGCTTGATAATATCTTCCAGTTAAATTTATCTGTAAGTTATAAATTTAACACACAAAATGTTACACACGAAATATTTCTTGATTTACCAAATGTTACCAATCACCGAGGTAGATTGTACGAATATTACGATGCGAGTAAACCGAACAAAATCGGCTATGTTACTCAAATGCAATTTCTTCCCAACTTAATGTATCGTGTATATTTTTAATTATTCTTAAACTATCATGCATCTCACAAAATCCTGGTGCAGTTCACAAGGTTTTTATCACATAACACTTTGCCACTAGTTAATTTGCAAAAGGTTTTAGTAATTCCTTGTGTAAGGTGAAAATTAATGTATCTATTAAAGAATAATATAATTTTAAAGGAGTTCTATTATGAAAATAATAATACGACATTTACTGGTCATTTCAATATTGGTTATGTCATCGATGTCAACATATGCTCAAGCTATTCCGGACGATAGTTTGTATTTGGGACAAACACCTCCAGGAAATATTCGAAAAAAATTTAACTTTACTGCTAACCAAGGTAACTATGCTGCTGAAAAAATAGCTATTTCGCCGAATGGAAAAGAAATTTATTATGAGGAGGTAAATAGCAACTGGACATCTTTCAAGATTAAATATTATAAATATTACAATAATAAATGGAATGGACCGCTTAATTTGTTTAGTGGTTTTTATTGTCTTTCAATATCTTCAGATGGAAGTTCAATTTATTTTGAGAATAATAGTTATAATGATAGTTGGATTTCGAGTAAGCAGGATACGGTTTGGAGTTCACCTGTGAGGTTTTTAAAAAATTTCAATGTACACTCTCTAAATGTTACAAGCCCTGGTAATTACTACCTGTCCTCAATTCCAGCAGTGGGTTTGGGGCAAAGAGATATTTGCAAACTAATTGTAGAAAATTCCGATACATCTTTGGTTGGATTGGGACTTCCGTTAAATTCGTGTACCCTTGATGGTGACTTTTTTATTTCAAATGATGAATCATTCATTGTTCTTATGTCTAACAGACCAGGTGGTTTTGGAATTACAGATTTATACGTAAGTTTCAGAAAAAATAATGATACTTGGACAAATCCAAAAAATATGGGTGCTTCGGTAAATACTGCGGGCGATGATTTTGCACCTTATGTTACCGTCGACAATAAATACTTATTTTATGAGAGTGGTTATTCAAGCCCTAGTTCAATATACTGGATTAAAGTAGAGGGACTTATCGACAGCCTCAGATATACCAATTTTGTTCCTTATCTAAAATTTCAGATTCCTACTCAATCATTTCAAGCTGGACAGTTATGCAGTTATACTGTGCCGGACACTATCTTTATTGATGACGATGGAAATAATACTTTGGCTTATTCATCAACCTTGAGTAATGGAAATCCATTACCTGCCTGGTTGTCATTTGATCCCGCAACACGAACTTTCATAGGTATACCAACAGAGGCAATCAACATAAGTGTAAAAGTAAAAGCAATAGATAGTGCTAATGTAAGTGTTTCGTGTACATTTGCTATCAATGTTACTATTACGGGAATAGAAGAAAGCAAAGAACAACTGCCTGAAAGCATTAATCTTTATCAAAATTATCCGAACCCGTTCAATCCAACAACTACAATTGAATTTGCAATTCCGAAAACCGGAAGATATAAACTAGGTTTATTTAATGCACTCGGTGAACTTGTAAAAGAAATTTCTGATAAGGAATATGACGCGGGATTCTACAAAGAAACTTTAGATGCAGCCGGGTTATCGAGTGGAATGTATATCTATCGGCTAACGGGCAACGATGCAAACATTGTACGCAAGATGGTGCTTCTTCGTTAAGATTTGCTAAGGTTAGCAAAAAATGATCATTAAAAATATTAAGAAAATAATTAAGTGTGACCAGAATGAAAAAGAATTCATGGTTGTTTTATTTGATTTGTTTTATTCAGATCAATCTTACCGCCCAAGATAATGTTACTATAGGAAGTTATCGAAAATTAGAGTCAAAAATTCTTGGAGGTGAAATACAATATATTGAACACTTGCCAGAAGATTATGAAAATTCTGACAAACAATATCCGGTTGTTTTAATCATGAATGGACAGGACATTTCCAACTTTGCGAATGCAACTGCTACTATAGAAAATTTATCGACTGAAAGAATCCCCGATATGATCCTGATTGGAATATCAAATACAGGTGTTGCACAAAATAGTTGGGCTTGTCCAGATGATTCAGGAAATGTAAGGGGAGCTTCAAATTTCTATAGGTTTTTAGAGGAAGAACTATTACCTGAAATTAAAAAAAAATACAGAACAAATAATTATAAAATATTAATGGGTCAATCAAACTCCGGACTATTTACTCTGTATAGCTTTTTTACTAATCCTGATTTATTTGATGCTTATATCGTTGCAAGCCCAATGCTTGGATGGTGTCCAGATTATATTTTAAATCAAACCAAAACTTTTTTTGACTCTAACAAAATGCTTAACCAAAAACTTTATATATCTTATGGAGATTTGGATTATGTTGAAGTATTAAACCACATCCAAGCTTTTAAAGATTTACTTATAAAACCATCTCCAAAAGGATTAAACTGGCATCTTGATTTAATTGAAAACTGTGGTCACGTTCCCCAAGCTACTTTGAATAATGCTCTTTTATTTTTCTTTTCAGGATGCACTATGACTGCTTATAGAAAAAAATATAGTGTTCCTGAAATAAAATCATATTTTGAAAACCTTTCAAAGGAATATGGATTTACTCTATATCCTAAAGGAGGTATTTTATTTGATATGGCGTTTGATCTGAGAAGTGAAAAACAGTATGACAGAGCTATTGAACTTCTGAATTACCTAATAAGCTTATATCCAAATTCGGCGGTGTATTATTATGCTTTAGGAAGTACTCTTTATCAAAACGGAGATATCAAATCAGCAAAAGAAAGTTTGAATGAATCATTAAGAATAGATTCAACATTTGTCCGATCAAAGCAATTGTTAGCTAAAATAAACAAGAACGATTGAGAAATAGCTACTCATTTTCAGTAGACGAAAAATAATTTGTTTTAGTTCTTGTTGTAATTAATAGTCAAATTATTAAAATAATATCAGGAAAAATATTTTTTTGATTTATTGCCCAATTATTCTAACGTAAATATTTAATCTATCTATTAGTTTCACTTCTTTGGCGGTTACGCATTTCCTATTCCAAATAATTCCACGTTATCTTCTCCATCCGTGCATTTCACAAAGTTATAGTGCAGTTTACAAGGTTTTTATCACACCATACTTTACCACTATATAATTTTACAAAGGTTTTTAATTATCACTTGCGTAAGCTGAAAATTAAAATATCTATTTAAGAACAATATCATTTAAAAGGAGATCTATTATGAAAAAAACATTGCGACTATTTTTTGTTATTTCGATGTTGGTGATTTCATCGATACCAGTATATGCTCAAGCTATAC
>CXWL01014537.1_pt1 | contig 15984 bp, 11 predicted proteins | sample 590931 | NCBI WGS metagenome assembly CXWL01 (sample SAMEA3498368, study PRJEB10139) | groundwater metagenome | biome: water well; material: biofilm material | place: Germany | collected 2015-04-27 | reverse complement strand
GCGCCGATCTGGCCAAGGCCGAGCGTGAGGCGCGGCTCGACCGCTCCAAGCTGCTCGACGACAAGGGCGCCGACGCCAACCATGCGAGCGAGAGGATCGTCGAGATCCGCAAGAAGATCAGCGAGCCGTGAACCGACGCGGTGCGATTCGATGATTCCGAACGATCATCCGTTGTTCGAGTTCGACCCGTCGTCCGAAGCGGTCATCAACCCGTCCATCCATCGCCCTCGGCTCGGCTTCCCCGAGCGGGCAGTTCTCTGCTGGTTCGGCGACGTGGTGCGCCAGCGCACCGAGGGCATCGAGCCGATCCACCACGTGCCGTTCGAACATGGGGACCACGCCATCTGCGTGATCGATCACCATGGCGAGGCGGTGGCCCTGGTGAGTCCCGGAGTCGGCGCTCCGGCGGCCGTATCGACACTGGAGATCGTCGTCGCGCTCGGTGCCACGAAGGTGATCGGTTGTGGCGGAGCCGGCATCGTGCGGCCGGGATTCGACGTTGGCCACGTGATCGTGCCAACGGGGGCGATCCGCGACGAGGGCACCAGCTACCACTACGCCAGCGCGGGTGCCGTCGTGGCGCCCCATCCGCGTGCGCTTGCCGCGATCGACGATGTGCTCACCGAGGCCGGGGTGCCTCACGATCGCGGACTCACCTGGACCACCGATGCGATCTTCCGGGAGACGGCGGCCAAGGTGCTCCGGCGTCGCGAGCAAGGCTGCATCACCGTGGAGATGGAGGCCTCGGCGATGTTCGCCGCGGCCGCATTCCGCGGGGCCGTCTACGGGCAGCTGCTGTACGCGGGCGACGACGTGAGTGCCGGTGAGTGGGATCATCGCCACTGGAACCGCCAGCAGGGTGCCCGCGACCGATTGCTCGATCTCGCCCTCGCCGCTGTCGTTCGGCTCTGACGGCGCGCGCCGCCGCTTCAGCGCTCCTCGACCCGAAACACCGTTGCGTTGCCGCGGAGGGTGATCCGTTCGTCGGCTGCGAGGTACACGACCTCGCCGCAGCTGATCGCGTCGGTCGAGCCACCTGTGCAAAGCAGCAGCTCTCTGCCGGTAGCGGTGTGCTGAAGATCTCCGTCCACCTCGTAGCGCCAGAGGCGGAACGGTGTGTGCGGCGTGTCGTAACGCCATGCTCCTGGGCCGGCCTCGACCGGCGCGGTGCGGGGGCTGTCGAGCACCTCGATGTCGAGCACAGCGAGGAGCTCGTCGACGTCGACGTGCTTCGCGGTGAGACCGCCGCGAACCACGTTGTCGCTGGCGCCCATCACCTCCACGCCGGCGCCGCGGAGGTAGGCGTGCAGGTTGCCCGGCCCGAGGAAGATCGATTCGCCCGGGGCGAGGGTGACCCGGTTGAGCAGGAGCGTCACGACGACGCTCGGGTCGCCCGGGTAGCGGTCGGCGAGGGTGGCCACCAGCGCCGCCTCTGGCTGCGCTTCCGCCTGCGGAGCGGCCCCAAGTTGCGCTGTCGCGTCGCGACAGGATGCGACCGTTTCGTCGATCGCGAAGGCGCCGGTGTAGAGCGCGCGCACCGTGCTCTGCAGGCCGTTGCGGTCGAGGTGATCGGCGAGAGCAGTAGCGCCGAGGCGCCGGAGCAGGGCGACGGTGGCATCGATGCCCCGGAACCCGCACAGTGCTTCGAAGGGGGTGAGCGCACAGATGAGCTCCGGCTTGGAGTGTGGGTCGTGGTACATCCTCGTTGGGGCATCGATCTCGATCCCCTCCCGGTCTTCGCGTGAAAATCCGGCCTCGGCCTGGTCTCTGCTGGGGTGGGTCTGCAAGGAGAGCGGTTCGGCGGCGGCCAGCACCTTCAGCAGGTACGGCAGCTCTCCGCTCACCCCGAACAGCGACACGTCGCCCTCCAGGATCGCCGGGCCACCGCGGTGGGTGCCGAGCCACAGCTCTGCCCATGGTCGGCCGTCGACGGGCTGACCGAGCAAGGTGGGGATGAACGTGGTGTCTCCCCATGCGTAGTGCTGCACGACTCCCGTGACCTGGCGCATCCTGCAAGGTTGCCACGTCGCCGTACGCCCGCCGCGCCCGCGGTTCGCGCTCCCCGCGGTTCGCGCTCCCCGCGGTACGCGCTCCCCGCGGATCTGGGCCGAAATCGTTTCGGCCGCCGAGACGGAATCGGCCCAGATCTCGTGGGGCTTGCTCAGAAGAGCCGGAGGTCGGCCGGGCGCAAGCCGCGGAGCTCGTCGTAGTCGACTTCGACGACCCGGTACCCGCGTGCTTCGGCCAGCACTCGGGCCTGCGGCTTCACCACCTGGGCCACGAAGACGCCGCGCACCTCGCCGAGCGACGAATCGAGGTGCAGCCGCTCGATGTAGCGGCCGAGCTGCTCGACGCCATCGATCTCGCCGCGACGCTTCACCTCGATCGCCACAACCTGACCTGACGTGTCGCGACAGACCAGGTCGATCGGACCGATTGCGGTCGGGTACTCGCGCCGTACCAGCGTGAGGCCATTCTCGATGGCCTGCGGCGACGCCGCGAGCAGCTCCTGGAGATGTGCTTCGACACCGTCTTTCTGCAGGCCCGGGTCGTCGCCGAGCTGATGGGCGACGTCGCTCATCACCTCGTGGAGTGTGATGGTGAGGGTCTCGCCCTTCGGGTTGATGACCGTCCAGTGGTCGCCGTGATCGGAGAGCACGTTCGGTGCGTTCATCCAGTTGAGCGGCTTGTACGCGCCTCCGTCGGCATGGATGGCGACGCAGCCGTCGTTCTTCACCATGATCAGCCGGACGGCCTCGGGCAGGTGTGCGGTGAGTCGCCCGGCGTAGTCGACGGAACAGCGAGCAATGACCAGGCGCACGGCCCTCGAATGTACCCGTCATCCGACCCTTGTCGATCCTGACCGGCTGAACCGGTCGAGACCGACAAAGTTGGGAGTTCAGCGGCCGACTTGGTCGCGCATCCGCTTGCTGATCAGGTCGCGGCGGGCCTGCAGCTCGCGGTAGGTGAGCGATTCGGTGGTGGTGTCGACTCCGAAGCCGGCCTTCACCCCGTCCATGTCGAGCTCGATCGTGGTGTGGTCGATGCCCAGCTCGCGTCCGAGTCGTTCGCCATGGCGCTCGGCGAACATCATCGAGATCTTGGCGATCTCGCCGATCAGGTCGAGGTCGGGTGCGAGGCGAGCCATCGCCCCGTCGAGGAACACCATGTTCTTCACGTAGAGCATCAGCTCCTTGGGCATCCGTGCCCCGTAGCCGAGCAGCGCCTTCACCACTCGCTGCATCTCGTTGACCAACTCCTCCCCGGTGAGCGTTGTCGGGTCGATCGTTGGTTGGTCGAGGCGGAGATCGGCGATGACGGCGTCGAGGTCGGTATCGGCGGGGAGCGCCCCGAGGTCGCGCATCGCCGCCATCTGGCCCCTCACGTCGTTGGTGGTGGCGCACAGCATCATCCGCAAGAACGCGAGGCGGCGGTCGCCGGTGAGGCGCCCGACGATGCCGAAATCGAGCAACGCGGTGCGCCCATCGGCGAGCACGAACAGGTTGCCGCCATGCAGGTCGCCGTGGAACACGCCGTAGACCATCGCCCCCTCCATCAGTGCCACCATTGCGGTGCGGACGACGTCTTCGGTGTCGATGCCGGCGTCTTTCATGCCGGCGACGTCGTCGAAGTTGAAGCCTGAGAGGCGCTGCATGACCAGCACCCGCCGGGTGACCAGGGTGGGATGCGGGCGTGGGACGACGTAGCCGTCCTGGCCCAGCTCGCGCAGCATCGAGGCGACGTCGATCATGTTGGCGGCTTCCATCCGGAAGTCGAGCTCCTCCACGATCGTCTCGGCGAACAGCTCCACCAACGCCGGCGGGTTGGCCAGCGCCGCGATCGGGATCCGGCCGACCAGGTGTGGCGCCAGCCATGCCATCACCCGAAGGTCCTTGCGGACGAAGGTGGACACGCTCGGTCGCTGCACCTTGACGACGACCGATTCGCCGCTGTGGAGCGTGGCCGCGTGCACCTGGGCGATCGACGCCGCGGCGAGCGGCGTGCGCTCGAACGAGGAGAACATGTCTTCGAGCCGGCACCCGAGGTCGCCTTCCACCACGAGACGAACCGAGTCGAAAGACTCGGCCGGCACCTGATCGCGGCACAGCTTGAACTCGGCGACGAGCTCAGGGGGGAAGAGGCCTTCACCGCTGGAGATGATCTGGCCGAGCTTGATGTAGGTGGGGCCGAGTCTTTCGGCTGCCTTGCGCAGCCGAAGCGAGATGGCCGCGCGGCTGGCTTCGGGGGACGGGTATCGGCCGCGACGTTTGCGGACGATCCACGGCAGCACCGCTCGACCGAGAACACCGACCACGGTGACGACCCTGGCGCCGGGTGGCACCCTGGTTGGCCGGGTGAGCACCGGCACCTCGGCCCGAGCGGCGCGGCGAAGGCGCTCGGCAAGTGGAAGCCACCGGATGTGCTCGCGATCGAGCACCCACGGTCGCTCCTCGGTGAATGCTCCCCATGCACGATCGGCTGGGTCGGCGAACTGCGGCATGCCTGCATGATCGCAGGCAATCTGCCGAAGCGGTCAGCCGAGGCGCGGCGAAGATTCGTCGTCGTCGGCGGCTGATGACAAACGCGCGTAGTGACTACGATGCGGTCGCAACTCGACGTCTGGGGGGACGAATATGGGGCATCGAAATGGGTGACCGCTACTACGTGACCGATTCCGACCTGTCAGCACGGTTTCCGCTCTACACCCGGGCAAACGTGGGGGAGGTCTTCCCCGATCCGGTCACACCGCTCACCAGCGACACAACGCTCTGGCTGGCCGAGCTCGGTTGGCGCGATGCGTGGGAGCGAATGGGAGCGTTCGAGTCCCTCGAGTTCCCGGCCGACGAGTACTGCCAGCTCGGGGTGCAGGGCGGCTACTGCTACCTCAACGCCTCACTCATCCGCCTGTTCGGCGAGCGGGCCCCAGGCCTGTCGTGGCAGACGATGGACGACACGTTCTTCGGGGCCCAGCCCGGCATCCCGCCGTACGAGACGATGGACGGCGACGTTCGTCCCGACCTGACCGAGAAGATCGGCGCCACCTTCGGATGGGTCTTCGCGCAGAGCTCGCTCGCCGACCTCACCGAGCTCACCGACGATCGCAACGAAACCATCGCCCTCCGCGAGGCGAGGCCCGATCTCTCGACGCTGTCGGACATCGAGTTGTGGGAGCGCTACATGTCGCTCGTGCAGATGCACCGCAAGCTCTTCGCGCATCACCTGTTCACCACCTACATGGCGACTGTGCCGGTCGGCGCGATCAGCGCTGTGGCCACTGCCGTCGGGCGGGCCGATCTGATCATGCCGATCCTCGCCGGAATCGGCGATGTGGACTCCGCCGAGCCGAGTCATGCGATGTGGGCGCTCTCACGACTCGACCCCGACTCCGCCGAGTTCACTGCCGCGTTCGAGCGGTTCCTCCGCGACTTCGGCAGCCGCGGCCCGAACGAGTGGGAGACCCGGTCTCCCACCTGGGAGACGCGCCCTTCACTGGCCCGCGCCGCGATCGACCGGATGCGCCTGGCGCCGGCCGACGCCGACCCGGTTCTGCACAACGCCGAGCGGGCAGAACAGCGCCGCGCCGCGGCGGTGGAACTGCTGGCCATGGTGGAGGGCGACCCGGCTACCCACGGCCAACTCGCCGCGGCCATCGCCTGTTCGGCCGCCTGGCTGCCCGGCCGCGAGCGCACCAAGACGAACAACATCCGTTGCATCCACGAGATGCGCATGCCGATGCGCGAGCTCGGCCGGCGGATGGTGGAACTCGGCGCGTTCGACGAGATCGAGGATTTCGGTTTCCTCAAGCGCGACGAGGTGCCGCAACTGATCGCCGACCCGCATCGTTTCACCGACGACATCCGCACCCGCCGCGCGGAGTATCAGCACTTGCAGGAACTCGTCCCACCGTTCATCTTCGTGGGTAGAACCGATGGTCCCGAAACCTGGCCGCGACGGGATGCAACCGCAGCTCAGCTGCTCGCGGTGGGCGACGTCCTGACCGGGTTGCCAGGGTGCCCTGGTTCGGCAGAAGGCATAGCCCGGGTGATCCTCGACTCCAACGACCCGACATCGCTCGAGCCCGGCGACATCCTCGTGGCACCGATCACCGATCCGTCGTGGACGCCGCTGTTCGTCCCGGCGGCCGGCGTCGTGGTCGACGTCGGGGCCGCGCTGAGCCACGCCATCATCGTCAGTCGCGAGTTGGGGATCCCATGCGTCGTCTCGGCCACCGACGCCACGCGCCGAATACCGAACGGCGCTCGAATCCGGGTTGATGGGAGCACCGGGATCGTCACGGTGCTCGAGACGTCGTGATCCGCTGCTGCTGGAAGCGACGATCGTTGCCGGGCGACGAACGCGGCGCGTGCTCAGGGGCTGCCGTGGGCGTGATCGCAGAGGCGCTCTTCGCCGTCGTCGATCTGCCCTGCGCCGACACCCTCTAGCGCGGCGAACGGCCCGCACTTGTGCGGGGTGATCCACACGTGGATCATCGGCGCCGGGTCGAACTTCACGAGCGGCGGCGCACATCCTCCGGCGGCGTCGGTGAGGCCGGCGACCCGCGCGCCCGGACCCGAGCTGAAGCACAGGTTGTCGTGGATGTGCCACTGCATCAACGCGCCGCCGATGTCGGGCACGTCGGCGAGCTCGACGGTGCTCGGCAGCATGTACATCGCGCTCACCAGCTTCTTGGATCCATCTGGTTGTGGTGCGAATACGAGGCTCTCGGGATGGTCGGGGTCGAGAATGACATCGTCGTTGATCCAGTCCCACTGGATGAAGTGCTCGTGCCCGGTGATGCCGTCGCCGATGCTGCGGAAGCCTGCGGCCTCGGCCACCTTGTAGTCGCTCCACTGGGGAAGCCTGACGATGGTGACCGCGATCAGGTTCTCGGCGGCGGCCTGCTGCTCGAGGGTGACTCCGGCGACCCCACTGAGGTCGATCGGCTTGGACGGGTCGTAGGGGACCGGGGTCGGGGCAGCAGCAGCGCCGTGCTCGCCGTGCTCGGGCTGGCACTTGTCGACTCGCTCCGCCTCCGACACTGCGGTTTGGCCGGCACCGACACCCTCGAGGGCAGCGAACACGCCGCAGTCGTGGGGCGTTATCCAGACGTGAACCATCGGGTTGGCGCCACCGGTGTTGACGCCGCGGGCGCACTTGCCGCTGGCATCGACGAGCCCGACCACTTTGGCTACGCCATCGGCGTCGCGATCCCAGCACAGGTCGCCGTGGTTGTGCCACTGCATCAGCGGTCCGCCCCATGCCGTGAGCTCGGGGTCGTCGGTGGACCGAGCGCTGGCGATGTACATGGCACCGGTGAGGGTGCGCTCGTCGCCGTCGACGGCGTAGACGAGTGACTCTGGCTGCGTCGCGTCGAGCAGCACATCGTCTTGGATGAGCGACAGCTTGATGTAGTGCTCGGTGCCGGTGACTGCGTCGCCGATCGAGGTGTACCCGTCGGCGATTGCGGCGGCGGTGTCGGAGTACTTCGGCAGCTCGGCGAGCGAGCTCTCGATGAGTGCGATGGCCCGGGCCTCCTGTGCCGGGCTCACGCCCGGAACACCGCTGATGTCGATCGGCTGGCTCGGGTCCCACGGGCGTGGCCACGGGGCAGCTGTCGCAACTGCCGGTGTAGCGGCCGTGCCGGACGCCGGGGCGGTGCTGGCATCGGCGGCCGGTGCGTGGCCGTGATCGGGGGTGGCGGTTGCGGCGCCGGACGGGGAAGCGGCGCCGGACGGGGAAGCGGCGCTCGCCGCGGCGGCGCCATCGCTCGGGTGCGCGTCGTCGTGGGCGGCGGCCACTGTGGCGTCGTGAGCGTGCGCGTGCGTGGTGCCGGTCATCATCGCCGGGATCGCCAGTGCCGCCGCGGCCAGCACCGGCGCGAACAACCTTGCCGGTCGGGCGTCGTGCCATCCGCTGATCGAAGCGGCCAGCGCGCTTCCGAGTGCCACCGTTCCGAGGAGCGCGCAGGCGATGTCTGTGAACTGTGCGGCCTCGGCCACTTCGAGGCCGTCGATCCACGAGATGCCGGTCAACCGGGTGACCAGCCAGCCCGCCACCGCGACGGCGTTGACGCTGGCGACGCCTACCGCGACGAGGCGATGTGGTCGGGCGAAGGCGGCCAGCCCGGCGCCCAACTGGAGCACCGCGACGGCCACGAACAGGCGAGCCAACTGCGGATGTTCGACGTGGATGCCGATCGCTCCGGCGTGGACGACGCCGGCGGCGATCGAAGCGATGCCGGCCGTAGCCAGTCCCGGCAGCCGGCGGACGCGGGCTGCGTCTTCGGTGGTCGCGGTCGCGGTGATGCCGAATCCGGACGGATCCGCTGCGATCGTCATTGATGCGCCCCCTTGTTCACGCAGGGCGCGCCATCGTCGGCCGCCCGGTGTGACCACGAGCGTATACACCTTTTCGGGTCAGAACGATGGCGGGCGGCGATCGCGGAGGGCGGCGATGCCCTCGCTGTACTCCGAGGTCGTCATCGCAATCTCGAGGAGTCTCTGGGAATCTTCGATCGCGGCGCCCACGTCGTGGCGCAACAGGTCGGTGTAGACCTGCCGCTTCGTGGTGGCTACGGCCGAGGGACCGGCCGATCGGGCGAGCATCGCGGCGTACTGCTGGGCCAGGCCGACGGCGGAGTCGGCTCTCGCCCCGATGCCGTTCCACAGGCCCCACGACTCGGTCTCGCCAGGAGTGAACACGCGGCCCGACAGCAGCAGGTCGTTGGCGCGGGTGACGCCGATCAGGCGCGGCAGCATCCAGCTCATGCCGTACTCCGCCGGCAGCCCGAGGCGTGGAGCTGCGGTGGTGCATCGTGCGCCGGCCGCGCCGAACCGGAGATCGCAGAACAGTGCGAGTGCGAGGGCTACGCCTGCGCAGGCGCCGTTCACGGCAGCGATGATCGGGAAGCGCATCGCCAGTTGGAACGCGAAGTCGTGATCGAACTCGGGGCGAACCCCGTATCCGGGCCGCGCCGGGTCGGTCGGGAGTCCAGCGTCGTAGCGGCCGCGCTCGATGTGGCCGGCCAGTGCGTCGCTGTCGCCGCCCACGCTGAAAGCCGGCGGGGTTCCCGTCACGACGACGGCGCGGACCGTGGGCTCGTGATCGAGCTCGTCGAGGATCCAGCGGTACTCGGCGTGCATCCGCCCGGTCCAGGCGTTGTGTCGCTGTGGTCGATGCAGCCACACCGTGGCGACGTGCCCATCGATCTCGTAGCGAGTTGCCTTCAGCTCCACGCCCGCTCCTGCNNTCATGACCGCGATCGATCGCCCCAGATCGCGTCGAGCACGGCGTCGGCGAGCTCGGGCCGGCAGATGAGGAAGTCGGGCAACCATGGATCACGCTCGTTGTACACGAGCGGTGAACCATCGATGCGGCTGGCGTGCAGGCCGGCGGCCATCGCCACGGCGGCAGGCGCAGCCGAGTCCCACTGGTACATGCCGCCATCGTGCACGTAGATATCGGCCTCGCCGAGCACGACTGCCATCGCCTTCGCTCCCGCCGAACCGAGACGCACGGCATCGCATTCGAGTGCGTTCGCAACGAGGACCGCGGCGTACGGCGCGCGGTGCCGCGAGGTGATGAGACGGGGACGCTCGCGCGTCGAGGTTGGAACAGTCGGTGGGGGATCGGTCGCGAACGTGACGCCGTGCGCGGGCAGGCTGACGGCACCGGCAGTGAGCGTGCCACGCTCCCACAGCGCAACGTGCACCGCCCAATCGCTTCGGCCGCGCTCGCCGAACTCGTTCGTGCCGTCGAGCGGATCGACGATCCACACCCGGTCGGCGGCGAACCGCCGCGGGTCTTCGGTGCCCTCCTCGCTGAGCACCGCATCGTCGGGGTGCGATTCGCCGAGCGCCTGCACGAGGAACCGGTGGCTGGCGATGTCGCCGGTGTCCATGATCTGCCAGGCGTGGGCACCGTCGCGTTCGAGCTCGTCGCGGACGCGCACCAGCAACTCGCCGGCTTCTGTGGCGAGCCGCGCCGCGAGCGCCGCGTCGGTCGGCGAGGTGGCTGGCGGCATCGCCGTCATTCTGCCGGTGATTCGGTGCCGGTGCTCGCGACGGTGGCGCGAACGATCAGCGGGCGAGCGGCTTGTACTTGATTCGGTGCGGCTGTTCGGCTCCGACGCCGAGTTCCTTGCGGCGCCAAGCCTCGTACTCGCTGAAGTTGCCCTCGAACCACCGCACCTGACTGTCGCCTTCGAACGCCAGGACATGAGTGGCGATGCGGTCGAGGAACCAGCGATCGTGGCTGATGACCACAGCGCAACCGGGGAAGTTCTCGAGCGCCGTTTCGAGCGCTCTCAGCGTGTCGACGTCGAGGTCGTTGGTCGGCTCGTCGAGCAACAAGACGTTGCCCCCGTTCTTCAACACCTTGGCTAGATGTACACGGTTGCGTTCGCCGCCCGACAGCTCGCCCACCCGCTTCTGCTGATCGCTGCCCTTGAAGTTGAAGCTTGCGCAGTAGGCGCGACCGTGGATCTCGCGGTTGCCGACCTTCATGTGCTCGACCCCGCCCGTGATCTCCTCGAACACCGAGGCCTCGGGATCGAGGGCGTCGCGGCTCTGGTCGACATAGGCCAGCTCGACCGTGTCGCCGATGGTGACCGATCCCTGATCGGCGGATTCCTGGCCGGTGAGCATCTTGAACAACGTTGTCTTGCCGGCGCCGTTCGGGCCGATGATGCCGACGATGCCCGCCCGGGGCAGTGAGAACGACAGGTCCTCGATGAGCAGGCGGTCGCCGAAACCCTTGCGAAGGCCCTGCACCTCGATCACGGTGTCGCCGAGACGCTTTCCGACCGGAATCGTTATCTCCAACTTGTCGGGACCGCGTTCGGCAGCCTCGGCTTCGCTCTGCAGCTTGTCGTAGGCGGACAACCGGGCCTTGCCCTTGGATTGGCGGGCCTTGGGCGACATGCGCACCCATTCGAGCTCGCGTTGCAACGTGCGCTGGCGGGCCTCGTTGCCCTTCTCCTCGCGGGCAAGTCGTTCCTGCTTCTGTTCGAGCCACGACGAGTAGTTGCCCTCGAACGGGATGCCGCGACCACGGTCGAGCTCGAGGATCCACTTGGCCACGTTGTCGAGGAAGTACCGGTCGTGGGTGATGGCCACCACGGTGCCGGTGTAGTCCTGCAGGAACCGTTCGAGCCAGTCGACGCTCTCCGCGTCGAGGTGGTTGGTGGGTTCGTCGAGCAACAGCAGGTCGGGATGGCTGAGCAGCAGCCGGCACAGCGCAACGCGACGACGCTCGCCGCCCGAGAGCGTGGTGACGTCGGCGTCGTCCGGCGGGCAGCGCAGTGCATCCATGGCGATGCCGACGTTTCGTTCGAGGCTCCACGCGTCGGTGGCGGCGATCTTGTCCTCGAGCTCGGCCTGCAGCACGCCGATCTTGTCGTAGTCGGCGTCGGGGTCGGCCCACATGGCCATGACCTCGTTGTAGCGGTCGATGATGCCCTGCACCTCGGCCACGCCGTCCATCACGTTGCCGCGCACGTCCTTGGTCGGGTCGAGCTGTGGCTCCTGGGCCAGGTACCCGACACTGAAGCCGCTTGTCAGCCTGGCCTCGCCCGAGTAGCCGTCGTCGAGGCCGGCCATGATCTTCAACAGGCTCGACTTGCCGGCGCCGTTCGATCCGAGCACGCCGATCTTGGCGCCCGGATAGAACGACAGCGAGATGTTCTCGAGCACGGTGCGGTCGGGCGGGTAGAAGCGGGCGAGCTTGTAGCAGGTGTAGATGAATTCGTGAGCCATTGGTCGACGAGGCTACTGGCGACCGTCGCCCAGCTGGCTGGAGCGGATTCGCGCCAGCGACACCGTCGCGGTGCTACGTTCACGATCACAGGAATTACAGAAGAGGGGGGTACTGGAAGTGCTCGCGGATTACAACGGTTTCTTCAGCGCCGACAGTCTCGGTTCGTTCGGGTTCAGGTGGTTGCACATCCTGGCCGGCATCATGTGGATCGGCCTGCTCTACTACTTCAACTTCGTCCAGGTTCCCGCCTTCGCCGCCTTCGGCGACGAGGCCAAGGCCCGCAACATCGCCATCGACCGGGTGGCGCGCAAGGCGCTGTGGTGGTTCCGCTGGGCGGCCCTCAGCACGTTCGTCACCGGCATCTTGATCACGGTGGTCACAACCGACTACTACGCCAACGACTTCGGCAAGACCGCCGGCGGGCTGGCGATCAGCACCGGCATGATCCTCGGCACGATCATGATGTTGAACGTGTGGGGCGTCATCTGGCGCAACCAGAAGGTCGTGCTCGCCAACGCGGCCAACGTGCTGGCAGGTGGCGAGGCAGACCCGAACGCCGCTGCAGCCGGTCGCCGGGCCCTGATGGCCTCACGTCAGAACGCCATCTTCTCGGTGAGCATGCTGTTCTTCATGGTCTTCAAGTCTCACGCGCTGACCACCGGCGCGCCGTTGAGCGGCGGCGAGACCGGCGGGTTCTGGCTGATCACCTTGGTGCTCATCGGTGTGCTCGAGGCCAACGCACTTGGCCTCATGCCTTGGAAGACCCAGCCGAACAAAGGCCTCAACGTGCTCTACGACGGTCCGGGTGTGCGCAACCCGCTGGTGGCATCGTTCGGCCTGTGGGCGATCTTCCTCGTGTTGACGGAGGTCTTCTTCAAGTTCTGACCTAACAACACCAACCGTTTTCCCGCGGGAAAACAGTGGCTCACGAGACGGTGAGCGTGGCCCGCATGTTGTTGTGGCCGGCGATCGTGCAGATCAGGGTGTAGGTGCCGGGGGCGAGGGTGACCGTGTCGACGGCAACATCGCCGCGGGAGGGGATGTCGAATGTGTTCGGCAGCTGCGCTCCCGTCGAGTCGACCAGCCGGAGGTTGTGAGGAAGGCTCGACTTGTTGGTCGCGGCCACCTTCACGCTGCCACTCGTGGCGGCGTACTCGGTCTCGTCCCAGTTGATCCCCTCGATGGCCGCCACTACGAGAGCGGCGTCGGCTGGGACTGTCTCGGACGATGAACCTGACCCGGCGCCACATGCCGACAGGGTGAGGATGCCGGCAACCCCGGCGACTGCGATCGTTCGGAATCTCATGGGCGGGATTATATAAGCGATGACTTCGGAAAACATCAGGTGTGCCGGCAAAGATCTTGACGGAGTGGGGCGAGGTCGGACGGTGTGCCCGATGCATGACGGGTACCATCCACGACGATGACTGCGACCGAAAATTCCGCTCCCGACTTCGGGACGAACTCCTGGCTCGTCGACGAGATGTACGCCCAGTACCTGTCCGATACCGAGTCGGTGAGCGAATCGTGGCGCGAGTTCTTCTCCGACTACCGCGGTGCGGCGCCGGCCACCTTCGGCGCTCACGCAGCTCCACCTGCGCCGGTCGCGGCGTCGCCGGCAATCCCACCCGTCGCGGTTCCGCCGGCCACACCGAGCGGTCCCCATGGTCCGACACCGGGCACGCTGGTTGTTGCCGACGACGTCGGTGAGCCCATTCGCGGCGCCGGTCTGGCCATCGCCGCCAACATGGAACGCAGCCTTTCGGTGCCGACGGCCACCAGCTTCCGCAACATTCCGGCCAAGTTGCTCGAGGTGAATCGCAAGGTCATCAACGGCTACCGCAGCCGCAGCGGTCAGGGCAAGGTGAGCTTCACCCACCTGATCGGCTTCGCCATCGTTCGGGCGATTGCCGATTCGGTGCCGAACATGAACAACACCTATGCCGAGGGAGCCGACGGCAAGCCGAAGCTGATCCGCAACGAGCACGTCGGCATGGGCCTGGCAGTCGACGTGGCCAAGGCCGACGGCTCGCGGACGCTCGTGGTGCCCGTGCTGCGCGAGGCCGACAGCCTCGACTTTGCCGGGTTCCTTGCTGCATACGAGGAACTGATCCGGAAGGTGAGGAGCAACAAGCTCGCCGTCTCCGATTTTCAGGGTGCGACCATCACCCTCACCAACCCGGGCACGATCGGTACCGTGCAGAGCGTGCCGCGGCTCATGCCGGGGCAGGGTGTGATCGTGGGAGTCGGCAGCATCGACTACCCAGCCGAGTTCCAGGGCGCCGACGAGCATGCCCTCGGCTCGATCGGCATCAGCAAGGTCGTCACGGTCACCAGCACCTACGACCACCGTGTCATCCAGGGTGCCGAGAGCGGCATGTTCTTGAGGCGGGTGCACGAGTTGCTGCTCGGCGACCACGGCTTCTACGAGGGCGTGTTCCACAGCTTGGGCGTGCCTTACGAGGCGGTGAAGTGGCGGGTCGACGTCAACCCGGTGAACCGCGAGGAGGCGATGCTGCACAAGCAGATGCAGATTGCCACGCTGATCCGAGTGCACCGGGTGCGTGGCCACCTGATCGCCGACCTCGACCCGTTGCGGTGGCGCGAGCCGCAACTCCCGCAAGAGCTCGACCCCGCCACGTACGGCCTCACGATCTGGGACCTCGATCGCGTGTTCCTCACCGGAGGCGTCGGGGGAGTCGACCGGATGACGCTCGGCGAGTTGCTAGGCGTGCTCCGCGATGCGTACTGCCGCACCATCGGCGTCGAGTTCATGCACATCCAGAACACCGCGGAGCAGCGGTGGATCCAGTCGCACCTCGAGGGCGTCACCGCCGACTTCAGCAAGGACGAGAAGCGGCGCATCCTCGAGCGCCTCAATTCGGCCGAGGCGTTCGAGAAGTTCCTCGCCACCAAGTACGTGGGAACCAAGCGGTTCGGTCTCGAGGGCGCCGAGAGCGCCATCGCGATCCTCGACGAGATCCTGTCGCAGGCGGCCGACGCGGGCATCGAGGGAGCCGTGCTCGGCATGGCCCACCGCGGCCGGCTCAACGTGCTCGCCAACGTGATGGGCAAGAACTACGACCAGATCTTCAAGGAGTTCGAGGGTCACGTCGATCCGTCGTCGGTGCAAGGCTCCGGCGACGTCAAGTATCACCTCGGCGCGACCGGCAAGTACGAGTCGCCCTCCGGAGTCGGCATCAAGATCGAGCTCGCCGCCAACCCCAGCCATCTCGAGACGGTCGATCCGATCGTGATGGGCATGGTTCGCGCCCAGCAGGACCAGATCGAACCTCCAGGGTCGTACCCGGTGCTGTCGTTGCTGATGCATGGCGACGCCGCCTTTGCCGGGCAGGGGATCGTCGCCGAGTGCCTGGGCATGAGCGACATCAGCGGCTACCGAATCGGCGGCACGATCCACCTCATCGTCAACAACCAGATCGGTTTCACCACATCGCCGCAGTACGCGCGCTCGTCGCATTACTGCAGCGATGTCGCCAAGACCGTGCAGGCCCCCATCTTCCACGTGAACGGCGACGATCCCGAGGCGTGCGCGCGGGTCGCCCGGTTGGCGTTCGAATACCGCCAGGCGTTCCACAAAGACGTCGTGATCGACATGGTGTGCTATCGCCGTCATGGTCACAACGAAGGCGACGACCCGAGCTACACCCAGCCGCTCATGTACAAGGCGATCGCCGAGCGGCGCAGCGTGCGCAAGATCTACGTCGAGTCACTGGTGAAGCGTGGCGACATCACCCTCGACGAAGCAGAGAGCGCACTGAACGACTTCCAGTCGAAGCTCCAAGTGGCACTCGACCAGACCCGCGCTCGGGCCACCGAGGCGGTGAAGGTTGCGAAACCGCCGCGACCGCACGGAGTTCTCCCGCACGTGGAGACCGGCGTGCCCAGGGCCACCCTCGACCGGATCTTCGCCCAGCTCACCAACTATCCCGATGGGTTCACCGTTCATCCCAAGCTCGGTCGTCAGTTCGCGGCGCGGGCCAAGCAGTACGACGAAACGGGTGTTGTCGATTGGGCGACGGCCGAGGCGCTGGCGATCGGATCGCTCGTGCTCGAGGGCACACACGTGCGTCTTGCCGGTGAAGACAGCCGGCGCGGAACGTTCAGCCATCGCCATGCGGCGCTCGTCGACTACGAGACCGAAGACGTCTTCATCCCGCTCGCCGAGATGCCCGATGGGAAGGCCGAGTTCTGGGTCTACGACTC
>CXWL01008103.1_pt1 | contig 15985 bp, 12 predicted proteins | sample 590931 | NCBI WGS metagenome assembly CXWL01 (sample SAMEA3498368, study PRJEB10139) | groundwater metagenome | biome: water well; material: biofilm material | place: Germany | collected 2015-04-27 | reverse complement strand
CGAAGGCGAAACCCTGACTCGCCCCATGGACGATACGAGACTCCCGCCACAGCTTCTGCCTCTCAAGAGCGGCACCGCGCCACTCGGCGCAGTTGAAGAAACCCTCAGCAAGCGTCACGTACGCCTCTAAGACCGCCTCCGGAGAAACAAGCAGCCACACATACCGCCTACACCCCGTCAGATGAAAACCCAAGGCCCGCACCACGCCCTAGAGCCCCTTGCGCGACATTCAGCGTGCAACTCGACGACACGGTGGCACGTCAAGCAACGACCTCACTGAGCTTCCGCTCATTTGGATGGATGGATCCCGGATTAGCGAGACACGCCCAGCACACGCAAACCACAGGCTCGCGCAGCCGTCGCCAGTGCATCGTCATGCGTGACCATCGCAAGATCGGCGCCGCTCCGATCTTTCCAGAGCAGCGCCGTCGCCAAATGAATCGCATCCAGGGTCCCTAGCGCCGTCGGCACAGGTTGCGAGGCTCTTGCCAGCACAGGCCTCGTTAGCTCAACAAGCTCGACAGCTTCGAGAAATCGGTACACCGCCTCCCGCCTGACCGCAATCTCAGCATCGTCCAATCCTTCGGCCAGCCGCAATCGATCCAGCGTACGCAGGCACTCCACTTCGACAAGTGTGGACGCGATCCCTTGCGTGATCGACCGCCATCCCTTAAACGCGTTCGCTTGACCAAGAATAATGCGAAGCACCGCAGANNAAGCAACGCCACGATATCACCGCGACGCTTGAGCGCGGGTGGCAGCGACAACTGTTTGAGCGAAGTAGCCCCTGGAAGCGGACTCCTCACCGTCAACGAAGAACCGCTCTCTTCATATGGCACAATGCGGGCAATCGGAGTGCTCCGGTCAAGCACCGTCACAGTGCGTCCGGCCCGGACCCTCCGAAGATGTTCACTCAGCCGGCTCTTGAGATCTGCCACTCGTACACCAATCATAGTCACATCATAGTCACATATGACCATAACTGCAAGCGCGAAGGGAGACCGGAGCAATCAACACAGAACAGTTGCCTATAACACCCATGCAATGAGAAGTTATTGAAGAACAGTGCGTTCGGCATCCGGGCGCTGCGTCAGGATAGACACCCCGCATCAAGCAGCGACAAGTTATCATATGACCCGCGAGCACAGAAACCTTGGCGCCCTCAGCTCGTCACGTGCGAACTCGAATGCAAGTCACGTCACGCGACTCTCCGAAGGCGCAAGCGCAGACCATAGAGAAGCCAATTGCTGCGTGACCTCTGGATCGATGACCACAAAGGCCACACCGAATTCGTAATCCCTTGCCCAACAGACTTTGGCCAACTGAATGGCCAGCCCCCCGCTGGTATCGTCCGGATAGATACAGAGATCGACATCTGAACCAGGGAGAGGAGGCGTGACACTCCGAATGCGGCATCCGCCTGGAGAGAAATCGCGAACCATGCCCTCCCCGACGACAATCCCTTGGTCCGTGGTGAAACAGGTTCGAAACTGGGCGCGGAATCGTTGGTGCTGACGCAAATCCAAAGAAAACCTTTTCCTTTCTCCAAAGCTCGTGAACGAGGGGATAGGACTATTGAATTCCAATAGTCCTATCCCCCGTGAACAGTCCCTACGGTCCGAAGGAGTTGTAAAGTTGCGCCCCTTCGAGAGCCGGATCCTTCTTGCTGTGCGGCACGCCGACCTTCACGCTGCCGCTGCAGCTGCCACCCTGATCATCCAAGGCGGTGAAGTGCACCTGGTACACGCGACCGTTCCCCGTCCCTGCCCGTTCGGCCCGGAGCAGGATCTGGTTGCCGGAGGCCGCGGCATCGGGACTAGTGTCGCCATCGCCCAGACCATTGACCGGTTCATCCTGCGTGACCGCCGTAAACGTGATTGTAATGGCCTGGTCATTGGGATCGGTGATCCCCGCAATGGTCACCGGCACCATCGTGTGGTTCGGTGGCCAGAGACTCGCCACACTGGGTTGCGCCAGCGTGCAGACCGGTGGATCGTTGGTATCCTGCACCAGGATATTCACCGTATCGGCTGCGCTACTCGCTTGACCATCGGATGCCACCAATCGGAAGGTGAACATCATCCCGCCGGCGCCCACCGCAGGGGCGGTGAAGGTCGGGCTCGCCGTGGTCCCTCCCGTCAGCGTGACAAGCGGCCCGGCGGTTTGGGTCCACGTGAAGCTGAGCGCATCGAGATCTGGATCGGTACTGAGCGTGCCGTTCAGGGTCACGGCCGCATTCTCGTTCACGGTCTGATCCGGCCCAGCGTTCGCCACCGGGACCTGATTCAGATTGGTCACATGGATTGACACCGAATCCGGTCCGGTGAGGGTATGCGGATCGGTCACGGTGAGATCGAAGACGATCGTCGCGCCGCCCGCCCCCACGTTCGGGGCCACAAAGGTCGGCAGCACGGTGTTGCCTCCCAGCAGGGTCACAGCCGGGCCGAAGAGCTGGGTCCACTGATAGGTCAAGGGCTCGACATCCGGATCGTAGCTCGCCGTGCCGTCGAGCAGCACCGGACTGCCCTCTTGCACGGTCTGATCCGGCCCGGCATCGGCCACCGGCGGTTGATTCACATTGGAAATATGCACGTTGACGCTATCGGGATCGCTGCAATTACTGCTGGTGCCCTCGCACACGACCAACTCAAAGGTCACAGTGCCGCCGGCAGGTGGCACAGGTGGGGCGGAGAAGGTCGGGTGGGCCGAGGTCGCACCACCCAACGCGGCCGAAGGACCGGCCACTTGCGTCCAGATGTAGCTCAAGGATCCACCCGAGGACCCCGTCCCGTCCAAGGTCACCAACGTCCCTTCAGGCACAGATTGGTCCAGACCGGCGTTGGCGATGGGTTTGTCCGTGATCTTTGCGATGAAAAGTTCTTCTCCGCCGTTGCTAGACGGCTGGAAGACACCCGATGTCGTAGTAAGACCCGTTGGATTTACAAAGGCGGCAACATAAAGGCTCCCTGCATGAAGCGTAACGGAAGGACGGCCTTCACTAAACTGGCCACCAAGATACGTTGAGTACACTAGACCCGACCCGTCAGACTTCAATTTCACCAGCACGATTTCCCCTGCAGACCTCGTTGAATCGAATGCATTCACCAGCGGAAAATCGGATGAGGTCGAAGCCGCGGAGACGTACGCTTGCCCCGACGCATCTACGGCTATGTCAGTCCGGTTTTCGTCACTCCCGCTTCCGCCCAGGTATGTTGAGTAGATAATTGGAGACCCAGTTGCTGAGAGTTTTGCAACGAAGATATCGCTGTCACCATTGTGAGTCTGATCATAAGCTCCAGCAGTCGTCGGGAAATTTGGCGATTGGGTGTAGCCAGTTACATAAATATTATCCGAAGCATCGACTGCCACACCGTATCCCCAGTCGACACCACTACCACCCAGGAACGTTGAGAATATAAGCGCTGTGCCGGAGGGGTTAAACTTCCAGACAAACGCATCTGAGTTGCCCCCATAGGAGCTCTGTACGGGGTTTACTAGCGGCATGATGGTAGCTTGAGCCCCTCCCGCTACAATGACGTTCCCCATGGAATCCAAGGTTATGCCTTGTCCAACATGGAATCCGCTTCCTGGCACATTGAGCCGGGTGGACCATACCAACCCTGAACCGCTGGGGTTAAGTTTGGCCAATAGCCCCCCTAGCGTAGAAGTCACATTGGATGAGAAGGCCCCGGGTGTAATCGGAAAATCATTCGATCGGAAATCCCCGGTCACAAAAGCGTTGCCACCTAAATCTACTGTTACCGCCGTAAGGCCATCTCCGCTGTTGCCTCCGAAGTATGTGGAATATATTAAGCTGCTTCCGGTGGGATCTAGCTTGGTAACAAATCCGTCAGAGCTACAGTTCGATGGCGGCAGACAAGTCGAGGAGTGATGGGCAACTGTCTGAAAAGCGCCGGGCGTTACAGGAAAGTCGACTGACCGAGTGGAGCCAGCCACATAGGCGTTGCCAAGCGAATCTACTGCAATCGGCGCGAAAGAGGCCTCATAACCTGTGCCACCTAGGTATGTTGCATAGAGAAGAGTCGATGCAGTAGGGCTGATTTTGGTGACAACAAAATCTTGATTAACATTCACTCCTAACGGATCAGGACAGGTCGTGTTTGTGACAGTGATGCCGGGGCAAGCCGGATTTCCATTGAAAGTTTGGTCGAACGCACCGCTAGTAGTGGGAAAATCAAGCGATCCAGTTATTCCAGTAACATACGCGTTTCCCAAGGCATCTACTGCGATCCTTGGATTTGCATCTCCCTGCTTTCCACCCAAGTACGTCAGGTAGTCAACGACTGGGTCAATGACGAGAGGCTTGCTGGAGTCATAGGCCGCAAGCTGAATCGAAGCTCCGCGCTTATTGCTTAGAATATAGTTGCCCGCCACAAGGGTCTTATGACCGTCCATCTCTAACTGATACACAATCGGCTTCTGAACGCGAACTTCTCCGAGAGCTGTCGTCAATATGAGATCACCGCCGCGGGCGACCTGGACATGAGACACACCATCAAATGCCAGCTTGATCTGATCTGGATCCGCCCCTGGTGCGACGATGAAGTCGTATTCGAGCTTGCCCTGATTGCCGTAATAGGCCAGGTCAATTCCCGGATAGGCTTCTTTGTAGTACACCTTCGCATAGGTCGGGATCTTTGTCCGCCACTTGGCTGGATCGTTGCCGATGAAATAATTTACGATGCCCGGCAGCTGCTCCATCCCCTCAATGGCGGGCGAGGGATTGGCCCCTTCCAGCTTCATGCGGACCACTGATTGCTTGATCGGCGCCGGCTCCGTAGTTGCCAGCGGATCATGGCCACCACCCGGTTGTGATGTGACTTCCCGCTGCTGCAGGACCATGACGGATTCCGTGGGCGTGAGGAACAACGTGTAGCCGCTCCCACGGGACAGGAACTTAACCTGTGCATCGACCTGGCCGTGATTGGCTTCAAACTGCAGCGGCATCCCCATCATCGTGGCGGTCACACGCTGCGAGATCGCGGGTGACGGCTGCGCTTGGGAGACCGCTGCTATTGCCTGCTGATCCAGCAGGACAGGAGATACGATCACACAGGCAACGGCTATCCAACCGGCCCAGTTATTTCTCCGCATCATCAAACCTCCTCTGTGAGAAACCATGCTGCACACCCTGCTGTATTACATAGTGGGGGCCTTGCCGCCCCATCACGTTCCGGATTTCCTGTATGACACCGCTGGTGAGGGAGCTGAGGAGCGCTTCCCTTGTCGTCGTCCCGCCTTCAGGGGGGAGAGACGCTGAGGGAACGCCTCTCGGTTGACCTCCTCCATCTCCGTCACCAGCGCTTCAAGCGCCTCTTCGACCAAGCTGGCGAGGGGGCGATTCCCGGTCCAATACACAGCGTTCCGCAAGCGCTCGATCAGTGCTGTCTGCAGAGAGAATGTAATCTTTTGTTTCGGTGAGGGACGTAACGCCATCACTGCATGGCGTGTTCCGTTGGAATGGAGCTGGCTGATGGAGGCGTCTTTCTGCGACATGTCGGTAGTGGAAGTCTCCCTACATCCCCGGCCACGCTGCATGCGGCGCGGTTGCCAGGGACATCGCAACTCTCATACCTGCCAGCCACGTCGTACAAGACTAGTGAAATAGCTTTGATTCATAATAAAAGAACTGCCGCTTCACGAGAAAGGATTCCGCGCAAGACCGCTGGCTGACTTGCACCAAGGGGTCATCGCCATACATGACAGACGATCGCAAGTGAATCAAAACGGGTGACTCCAAAGTGATACTAGCCGTTACACTTTGATTCATGATGAGAAATACCAAGGCTGGCTGGCCCTATGTCTTCTATAGGCTAATAGCAGTATTATTCGGCCCATTCATTCGCTGAGCGTGCGCGCTTCATCGCGTCGTAGGCCTGACAATTATTATTTTCCGGCATCCTACTGAATCGATGCGCATTTTCTTCCGACGGGTGGCATCCACCCGGTCTCCTTGCGTGCCCTGTTGCCATGGGCCACTTCCGGTTGCGAACAGCTCGAATAGACCCCTCGCCTTCCGATGTGGATTCATCGCCATCATCCTGGTCGCACTCTGGCCCATTACTTGCGCCGCACAAGACGCAGCACCATCACCACCTCGTGTGTCCTTGCAGACCGAGCAGCAACTCAAGGAAGAACTCGTGTTCCTGCGTGAAGAAACCGTCGTCACCGCGAACTGGCGGGAGCAACCGATCTCGGAAGCGCCGTCGAACGTCTACGTGATCTCGGCGGAAGACATCAGGCAGTCAGGCGCGACGGACCTCCCTACCCTGCTCCGGCGCGTCCCCGGATTGTCGGTCATCGAAATGTCCGGCGGCGACTTTAATGTGAGTATGCGCGGGAATAACCAGCAGCGGGCCAATCGCATCTTGCTCTTGATCGACGGACGTTCTTCGTATGTGGATACGCAGGGTCTGGTGCCGTGGAAAACCTTGCCGGTGTCGTTCTTGGAGATTAAGCAGATCGAAGTGCTGAAGGGACCGGCCTCCGTTATTTATGGATTCAATGCATTTGACGGCGTGATCAACATCATCACGAAGGATCCGCGAGACATGAACGGCACCACCCTCCAGGCGGGAGCCGGCGAGTATGGCACCGTGCGGACGGCGGCAATTCACGGCGGAAAGGCCGGCGATCTCGGCTATCGTTTATCCATTGGCCATGACCAGCAGCAACAGTGGCGTGAGCGGTCATCCCTCGCCTTTCGCTCCGACCGCGTCAATGGACAGATGAATTACCAGCTCAACAACGGTGGGTCCGTCACACTTGAGGGCGGTGTCATTGATTCGAATCGAGATGACTTTCCCTCCGCTGACTTCGTGCGGTCAAACGCGCCCTATACGCTCGGCTATGCGAGAGCCGGCTATGAACGTGACGATTTCTTCATACGCGCCTTCTGGAGCCAGAACAACCTCACCTCCAGCTACGAGACCATTCCTGTGCTGGCGCCCTTCATTGTGTTCAGTGATAAAAACGGAAGCCCCTCCAACGTTCCGTTTCTGACCAATACCTACGATCTGGTCTCGCAATACAGCCATGCCATCGGCAACGCCCATCGAATGACCCTGGGCGCCAATTATCGCCACAATACCTTGTCAGGGACTCAGATCTCCGGCTTCAGCCAAGAAGACCGGTTCGGCGTCTACCTGCAAGACGAATGGCGCCTTTTACAGAAGATCACTCTCACCGCCGGCATACGAATGGATACCCACTCGGAAATCCATCCGACCTATAGTCCGCGTGTGGCCTTGATCTATGCGCCGCATCCCAATCACACAGTGAGGCTGTCCGGCTCAGTCGCCTATCGCCCCCCCACGCTAGTCGAAACCAACGCGGACGTGCGCACGACGACCACGATCTTCGGATTTTCCACCACGAATGTCGGGCAGGGATCGCACAACTTGAAGCCGGAACGGATCACGTCCTACGAAGCCGAATACCAGGGATGGTTCTTTGACCACCGTATGCGCGTGCGCCTTACGATGTTCGACAACCACATTGCCGACATCATTGAATCCGTCAATCTCTCACCCACGTCCGGCACCTGGATGAACGTCCCCGGTGTGGCCGACATTCAGGGAGCCGAGGCCGGCCTTGAATTTCTTCCCGCCTCATGGCTGAAGGGCTACGCGAACTATTCCTATCAGTCCATCAGCCAATCCGTCACCGGCGCGGCCCGACGCGGCGGCCCGCGCTCCACCGTCAACGGAGGGTTGCGCGCCAATTGGGACAATGGGTTGAACGCGGATGTCGCCGTGCACTACGTGGGAGGAGCCAGTTATCCGATCCGGACAGAGGGATACACGCCTTTTTCTACGCTGGGGCTGATTCCTGTCAGCGCCATCCCGTCCGAACGCGTCGACAACTATACCCTGCTCAATCTCCGCGGCGGCTATCGCTTCTGGCACCAGCGGGCCGAGGTGGCCATTTCAGCCTATAATGCTTTGAACGACCGGCACCGTGAACATCCACTGGGAGATACGATCGGCAGCCGGGTGATGGGATGGTTTACGCTGACCCTCTAATCATCACCTACACACGTTCCCGTGATAGGATCTGCGTCATGCTCAGATCATTCCCCATTCTCCCCACTCTTCACTCTCTCGTCCGCGTGGCTCTTTTCCTATGGTTCGGCTGCGGGATGGTCGCGCTGAACGTTGATGCGCAGGCGACCGAGATCGTCGTCCTGAAATCCAGCGACGTGGGGTATTACACACAGGCGGTTCACGGGTTCAGGCAGGCGCTCCCCGCTCATGCGCACATGGTCGAATACACGCTGCGCGACGGGGGGGCCGATGCCAGAGAAGTCGGACAATCGATTCGCGCAAGGCATCCCGATCTGGTCCTTGCCGTCGGCTTGAACGCCGCCCTCGCCGCCAAACTCGAAATTCCGGATCTCCCTGTCGTCTTCTGCCTCGTGCTGAATCCGGAATCGCACGGGCTCCCGGCCGGCAATATGACCGGTGTCTTGATGAAGATTCCACACCAGCAGCAACTCGAGAGCATCAAAAGCGTCGCCCCTCACGCGCGCCGAATCGGCGTGCTCTACGATGAGCACCAACAAGCCGCCACGATCTCCGCGGCCAAACACCAGGCAAAACTCTTGGGCCTGCAGTTGATCGGCAGCGCGGTGACGAAGCGAGGGGAGGTACCGGGAGCACTCATGGCCCTCCTTCCCCAGATCGATCTGCTGTGGGTCCTCCCGGACCACACCGTGGTGACGGACGAGTCCCTCCCGTTTCTCCTGGAGTCCACCTTCGACGCCAAAATCCCCTTGTTCGGATTTTCCTCCACCTTCGTCCAGTGTGGAGCGCTTGGCGCCGTGGTCATCGACCCCCTGGATGCGGGGACCCAAGCCGCTCAACTGGCTACGGCGATCCTTCGTGATCCAGCAGCCGGCGGCCTACGGATGGTTCAGCCCAATCACCCTAAACTCGTGCTCAATCTCAATACCGCCGAGTATCTCGGCCTGACACTCGCCCCGGATCTCGTGCGCATGGCCTCACGTCTCTATGGAGGGCCCGGAGCCTTCGCCTCGCAGGAACATCACAAGTCCATCGTGCCCTAGGCCTGAGAGGCACCTCGCATGCGGGTTGCATCCTTCAACCGATTTTCTCTCAAAACCAAACTGATTACCGTCACAGCCTTGATCGTGGTGGCAAGTTGCACCACCCTGAGCTGGTTTTTCATCGATCGTGAGATTGCGTCGATGGCAGAAGGGCTGGCGCACAACGGCACGCTGGTCGCGAATAACTTGGCCGAGACCAGCAGACACGCGGTCTTCGCAGGAGATCAAGAGCGTCTCCAGCAACTCATGCAAGGTGCGTTGATCAGTGAACAAGTGGCCTACGTGTTGATTCTCTCACGAGACGGCCGATTGCTCAGCGCCGACGGCAAAGGGGTCTGGCAGCAATACGTGGCTGATCCGGAACAAGCCGACCGGCTGATCTTGATGAGCATGAACAGGGCCGCGTCACCGGCAGCTCTTGTCTCGCCGCCCTTCCAAGATCGGATCATCGAGCTCAACAACGGAGCGTTGCTCGCTTCAGACGATCTTTCGCATAGTCGAACGTGCTGCTTCGCCTCTTAGCAGGAACGGCTCACCCCATCGTCTATCACCTGACACAGGCCGTTCAAAGCCCCGCGGAGTCTCTCGGCAACGACCCCATACTCAGCCTGGCGCTGACTGAATCTGCGGAAGGAGCGCCTTCCGGCGCCGCGCGTCAGACGCCGTTGTACGGGTATGTGCTGGTCGGCATGTCCAGCAGCCAAAGCCACCAGCTCCTTCGCAAGATGGCCGGGCAGATCGTCTTGATCGCCGGAATCATTATCGCCTGTTCATTCGCCGCCGTCGTCTATCTGACCAGGCACATCACGACGCCACTGACCGCGCTGACATCGCTCGCGACACGCGTCTCACAAGGCGATCTGTCCGTCTCACTGACACCATCGTCTCACGATGAGATCGGGCAACTCACGACCACGTTCAATCAGATGACGACGGCGCTGAAAACTCGAGAAGATGACCTCAAGGAATTGAATAGAACGCTTGAATCTCGTGTGAATACGCGGACAGAAGAGTTGCAACGCGCCAACCAGAAGCTCTTGAAACTCGACCGCTTAAAAACGATTCTGGTTTCCAACGCGTCGCACGAACTCCGAACCCCCCTCACCTCGATCAAGATTCATGTGAAGAATCTGCTCGATGGCGTGACAGGAGCCCTTGGCACCGACCAGCTCCAGGCCTTGGGACGGGCCCATGAAAACATCGAGCGGCTGCGCACGCTGATCGATGACCTTCTGGATCTGTCTCGTCTTCAGGCCGTGGGAGTTGAACTCAAGCGGGATAATGTACAGTTGGACGATCTGTTGCGTGAAATCGTTGAGGGGCTCCGATACTTTTCTGAAGAGAAGCAGCTGGCGGTTGATCTTGCCTTTCCCGGTCAGCTCCAGCCGATCAGTGGAGACCCCGACAAGCTCCGTCGCGCTCTCACAAACGTCATACACAACGCGATGAAATTCACACCCCAGGGGAAACGCATCCGCATTGACGCGCATCAACTCACAGATGGATCCGTGCTCGTCAGCGTCGAAGACTCCGGATGCGGGATTGCACCGGAAGAACTGGATAAGGTGTTTCTCCCATTTTTCCGTTCCCCTCACACCTCAACCACAACACGAGGCTCCGGCCTCGGATTGTCGATCGCGAAGGAACTGATTGAATTACATCACGGAGCCATCTGGGCAGAAAGCACCATGAGACAGGGGAGCCGTTTTTTCATCCGGCTTCCAAGAACACCGCAAGACACACCTACCGTGATTCGTGACACCGTGTAATCACGTGCTCGATAGGCTTTGTCGGGACAGCGCTACGACTCAGATGGCCGTGGGAGAATCTTTTTCTGTTTCATCAGCTTGGTCAGGTAGGTCCGCTGAAGCTTCAAGAAGACGGCGGCTTGCGTCTGGTTCCAGCCTGTTCGTCGCAAGGCCTGAGTGATGAGCCACCGGCTATGCGCCTCCATGGAATCGTGATAGGGCAGGCTCGTCCCTTCAGGAATGGCCGGCGTGTCTTGGGACGTCACGACGCCTGGAAGCCCGAGCTCTTCCACGTGGATCACCGAACCATCGGAGAGAATCACCGCCCGAGCCAACACGTTCTCCAATTCACGAATATTCCCAGGCCAATGATAGTGGCAGAGGGCTTCCATCGCTCCTTGGCTGAGCTGCTTCTTCTTGACACCACCCCGCGCTCCCTCACGCTCAATGATGTGATGAGCCAGTACAAGAGTGTCTTCTTGACGGTCTCGAAGCGGCGGGAGCATCACAGGGAACATGCTGAGCCGATAGTAGAGATCCTCCCGAAATGTGCCTTCCTTGACGGCTCGAGGCAGATCCTTGTTCGTCGCGGCAAGGAAACGAATGTCCGCACGAATTTGGTGCGTGCCGCCCACTCGGTGAAACTCCCGGTCCTGCAGCAGCCGCAAGAGCCGGCTTTGAAGAGGAAGCGGCATATCGCCGATCTCGTCGAGAAAGACGGTGCCCCCTTCCGCCGCCTCGATTTTCCCCTCCTGCATGTGTGTCGCCCCGGTGAATGAGCCCCGTTCATGCCCGAACAGCTCATTCTCCAGCAACTGCTCCGGCAACGCCGCGCAATTGACGACCATGAACGGCTTATTCTTTCTCGAACTCCACCGATGAATGGAGCGGGCCAGCAGTTCTTTTCCCGTACCCGTTTCGCCTTGGAGCAGAATGGTGATATCCGAAGCCGCTGCTCGTTTGGCAGCGGTCACGACGTCTTTCATCTTGGCACTCTCGGCCACAATCGTGGAATAGCGTACATCCAGGTCCGAGCGTAAGTGCGTCACTTCCCGTTTCAGTGACTCCCGTTCCAGGACTTTCTGAATCACCATTCCCAAATGGTCGGGATCGAACGGCTTGGTAAGAAAGTCGCAGGCCCCCAGCTTCATGGCCTCGACCACCCGATTGACCGTGCCGTAGGCCGTCAGAATGATGATGGGAGGAATGGGGTGGCCATTCTTCTCAGAAGTCGCATGGGCCTGTTGAGCCATCGCCTTTCCCCGACCATTGAGGTGTGCAAGAACCTCGATTCCTGACAGAATCGGCAATTCCAGATCAAGAAGCACTAGAGACGGCGCGGCTTGTTGAATCACGGTGAGGGCTTCCGCCCCATCTTTTGCAGTGATGGTGTGATGCCCCATCCATTCAAGCCGCTGTTTGAGGCCTGAGAGGATGTCGGGATCATCATCGACAATGAGAATGCGAGCGGCCATGGCTAGTCCCAGAGAAATACTCGAACAGGACAATACTTTGCAGGTGGGGGGAATATCAAGATTCCATTGCCTGAAACTTCGATGGACGTACCCTGGCGCGTTGGGTGGCCTGCTGACGACGACTGAACCGGCTTCGCCGTCCCGCCACCAGACGACTACCTCTTCACCCGGCGCGTCAGTTCCGTTAGGGTCTGGAGAGTATCTGACGAACAAATGCCGTGGGCGACAGGATAGGCATGCGTTTGTATATCCGCAACCGAAGGAGGTCGGAGTTTCCGCTGATGATCAATTTCGCATGCGCAGCCAAGGCGCATGCGAGGACTTCATCATCCGCCGGGTCTGTTTCGACGACACGCATGACGCGCCGCGGGAGTACGACATGCGCTAATCGTGCGTACCCCGCAGTGAGGTCTTCCGCCCCACCTGTAGCGCTCGCAAGCGCGGCGAAAACTTCTGGCGGTGCAGCACGCCTTCGAGCTCCTGAAGGAGCGCAGGGGAGACACACAGGGTCAGCCGCGCTTCTTCCGCTGCGGCAAGGATGGTATGGGGAGTGCCGATCCAGAGTATCGCCGACACGATGACCTTCGCATCAGCAACAACCCTCCTGCCTGCTGACGACGGTGTTTCCGGTAGGTATGGACTTCTCTTACGATGGCTGGCATGGGCAGCGCTCGACCTCGAACACGCTCAACAAGGGACGACAGGCGAGGACGCACTTTTTTGATAACCACCGTATCGCCTTCGGTCATGACCAACACCATATCGGCTGGTTGAAACAACCTTTGGGAAGCACAATGTGCCGATCCTGTGTAACTTTCATCATGCGCATCGGTGACTCGCCTCTCGCGAAAGTTTCGACCAACTATGTTCAGTATAAGGGAGAATCTGGAAGGGGGTCAATTCTTCCCCTCTCTATCGCGATGACCGCGAAGGATCATTTTGCCGCTTCGCCGGTAATGTAGGATTACTCGATATGCTGAGCGGCCTCCAGAATATCGGCCCCGTAATCGAGAAATTCACGGCGTGGGCTCACAAACCAACCACCTCGCGAAGAATACGCTGACCGATCCGTGGCTTGAGCGTGCCCTTCATGACCAAGTCCACTTTCACCCCAAGCCGACCGGAATCATCAGCATCAATTGTCTATAGCCCCACGATACACAAAAGGCAAGGCTCCTCACTCATCTTGGCTCGGGTAAATCCTTGTGAAACGCTGAGACCAGCTCACCCGGCTTGAAGACGCCCCGTTCAGTCATGGTGACGTCCGTTCGTTCAGAGACGTTAGCCCTTGACCCGGCGCACTAACTCGGCATGCGCCTGGCGAATGAGTCGAAGGTAGGCCGGGAGATGAGAGTAAATCGTTTCCGCCGTGACTTCATTATAGGTATGGCTGGTCAAGTTGCGGTCTTCGATCATCCGCAACCAGTCCGGATGTTCCTGGATCAGCCCTAGCTGAAACGCCGTCCGCACACTATCTTTCGGCGAATAGGCTTCCAGTCCCGACTCCTCGGCGTACGCCTTCAGGCTTTTCCAGAACAGCTCGAAGGTAAACTCGAACCGTTGAATGGCGGAATCCCGTACAAACTCGTTAATAGGCTGTGCCAGCGCGCCTTCGAATCGCGTCAAGGCCGCATCAAGAACCCGCAACAGATTATGCAGCTTGTCGCTCATAGAGGCTCATCGTCTGGCGCAGTGCAACCGATTTGAACGAGTCATCCACGGTGAAAAAATCCACCACATCTACCTTCTGGAGAATTGGCAAATCGTCGAAGGCCTCGCGCAAGGCAGCCAGCGTTTCAGGACGGATGACATGCCCGAGGTCGACTCCGACGTCGATATCCGACCGCGATCCTGCCCGCCCACTGGCTCTAGACCCAAACACAAACACATTAACCTGAGGCTCGGACGCCAACAGCGTTCGTGCCAATTCCTCCACTTTGGATCGCACCAGCGATAGGAGGTCGTCGTTATTCATTCCATGCGGCCTTCAATCGCAGATCCTCGATGCGATTTTATACTTATATGATTGTAATGAAAACACAAGATAGCCAGCCCTAGTCAAGAACTCCGTTAGGATTGAAACTGCTTTGTCAGCTCACCCGGCATAAAACACGCCAGGCTCAAGATCAGCGCTGAGTAGAGGCTCATTTACTTCCGGCTCGAGCCTTCCTTGATTCACTCTGATAGACCTTCGCAATAAGCGGCTGGATGGAAGGGATGTCTTCCTTGGCGGTCTTCCATAACACCTGATAGTTCACGCCGAAATATTCATGGATCAGCTTATCCCGCATCCCGGCCATCTGCTTCCAGGGCACCTTCGGATGACGCTTCCGAACGGATAATGGAATCTTCTTTGCTGCCTCGCCGATGATTTCGAAGGCCCTGACCACAGCATAGACGGTCTTTTGATCTTGGGAAAATTGAGTCCAGGTCATGCCATCGATGAATTGCTCGATATGCTGAGCGGCCTCCAGGATATCGGCCACATAATCGAGAAATTCACGGCGTGCGCTCACAAACCGACGACCTCGCGAAGAATACGCTGACCGATCCGTGGCTTGAGCGTGCCCTTCATGACCAAGTCTACTTTTACCCCAAGCCGATCGGACAAGTACTGCTCACATTGTATGAACTCGAGCAACCCCGGCGTGCGAGAAAACTCCACCAGCAAATCAAGATCGCTCTTCTTCTTTGCCATTCCCTGCACATACGACCCAAAGACACCAAGGGTGCGGACATGAAACCTTGCTCGAAGCCCTGGCAGCTCTTGCCGCAACTGCTCCTGAAATCGTACGAGTCTCCGATCTGCCCCTGTCACACGAGACGCCCTCATTCCAACGCTCCTATTGGAATCCCATCATCGGAACACAAACTCACCGGCATCGATAGTCAGTTGTCTATAGCCCCAGAATACACAAAAGACAAGCCTCCTTCGTCATCTTGTCTCGGGTAACCCCCGGTGAAATTCTGCGGCCAACTCCCCCGGCTTGAACACACCGCGTTCGGTGATGATGCCGGTGATCAACTCCGCCGGTGTCACATCGAAAGCCGGATTGTAGACGGCCACGCCCGCCGGCGCGATCGGATGGCTTCCGTGAATGGTAGTGACTTCTAAGGAATTGCGCTGCTCGATGGGAATGTCCCCCCCTGTCTTGGTCTTCAGATCGATCGTCGAGTACGGCGCCGCGACATAGAACGGAATACCGTGAGCCTTGGCAAGCACCGCCACTGAATAGGTACCGATCTTATTCGCCACATCGCCATTGGCCGCGATCCGGTCGGCGCCGACGACGCACAGCTGGATTTTCCCCTGACGCATGAGGGACCCGGCCATATTGTCGGTAATGAGCGTCACCGGAATCTTGTCCTGCATCAGCTCCCAGGCCGTGAGCCGGGCGCCTTGTAAAACCGGGCGCGTTTCATCTGCAATGACCTGAATCTTTTTGCCCTGCTCCCAGGCTGCGCGGATGACACCGAGGGCGGTGCCATATCCCGCCGTCGCCAGCGCTCCGGCGTTGCAATGAGTCAGGACGGTCTGACCGTCTGAGATCAGCTCCGCGCCATGCTTCCCCATCGCTTTGCACAAGGCGATGTCTTCATCCAAAATCACTTGGGCCTCGGCCAGTAGTGCGCCTTTCACGGCGGGCACCGATTGCGCGCTCAGGGACGCGAGT
>CXWL01036063.1_pt1 | contig 15988 bp, 16 predicted proteins | sample 590931 | NCBI WGS metagenome assembly CXWL01 (sample SAMEA3498368, study PRJEB10139) | groundwater metagenome | biome: water well; material: biofilm material | place: Germany | collected 2015-04-27 | reverse complement strand
CGCGCACCCTGGTGCTCAGCACCGTGGACCCGTACTGGACCGTGGACGGTGTCTCGCTGGCGTTGGACGCCTTCTACCGCACCAGCCGCCCCATCAACTATCTGGGCGAGTCGTATGACCTGAAGACGCCGGGTGCATCGGTGCGCTTTGGAGTGCCTTTCTCCGAATACGACACCGTCTACATGGGCCTGGGCTGGGAGCGCACCGAGCTCGGCACCTCGGTGGGTCTGCCGCTGGCCTGGCTCAACTACCGGGCGCTGTACGGCAACAAGACCGACGCCTATGCCTTGACCCTGGGTTGGGCGCGTGATGGCCGCGACAGCCTGCTCGTGCCCAGCGCCGGCCGCTACCAGCGCCTGTTCTTTGAGTGGAGCCTGGCCGGTGAGGTGCGTTACCTCAAGACCAACATCCAATACCAGGAATACTGGTCATTGCCGCTGCGCCTGACACTGGGCGTGAATGCTGAAATCGGCATCGGCAAGGGCCTGGGCGGCAAGCCTTACCCGGTGTTCAAAAACTTCTACGGCGGTGGCCTGGGCACGGTGCGCGCCTTCGAGCAAGGCTCGCTGGGTGTGGTGGACCCCACGGGGGCCTACATCGGCGGCGCGCGGCGCTTCAATGCCAACGCCGAGCTGTACTTCCCGGTGCCCGGCACGGGCAACGACCGCACACTGCGCATCTTTGGTTTTGCCGACACCGGCAACGTGTGGCGCGAAGACGAAACCGTCACCGCGTCGTCGCTGCGGGCGTCGGTGGGTCTGGGCCTGAGCTGGATATCTCCAGTGGGCCCGCTCAAGCTGAGCTGGGGTCGCCCGGTGCGTGTGCAGCGCAACGATAGAATCCAGCGTTTCCAATTCCAGATCGGGACTGCCTTCTGATGAAGACGTTCGCTATTCGTGCATTCGCCGCAGCCTCGTTGCTGTTGGCTGTGGCTGCCCCTGTGACCGCACAGGATCTCAAGATCGGCTATGTCAACAGCGAGCGTGTGATGCGTGAGGCCGCACCCGCCAAGGCAGCACAAGCCAAGCTGGAAGCTGAGTTCGGCAAGCGCGAGCGCGAGCTGACCGACATCGCCGGCAAACTGAAGTCCGCCGCCGACAAGCTCGACAAGGACACGCCCACGCTGTCGCCCACCGAGGTGAGCCGCCGCCAGCGTGAGCTGGTGGAGCAAGACCGTGACCTGCAGCGCAAGCGCCGTGAGTTCCAGGAAGACCTGAACCAGCGCCGCAATGAAGAACTGGCCAGCGTGGTGGAGCGGGCCAACCGCGTCATCAAGCAGATCTTCGACGCTGAAAAGTACGACCTGATCCTGCAGGAAGTGATTCTGGCCAGCGCCCGCGTTGACATCACCGACAAGGTGATCAAGGTTCTCAACGCGCCGGCTGCTGCTGGCAAGTGACGCCTGTTGGCGCCACCCCGGCCTGAGCGCTGCGCGGTGGTGCAAGCCCGCCTGGCCGATCTGGCCACGCTGCTCGGTGGTGAACTGGTGGGAGACGCCGCCGCCGTGGTGTCCCGCATCGGTGCGCTGGATGCCGCCGACGGCCAGACCATCAGCTTTCTGGCCAACCCACGCTACCAGGCGCAGCTGGCGGCCAGCCAGGCCGCCTGCGTGATCGTGGCCCCCGCCATGCGGGACGTGGCTGTGGCACGTGGTGCCGCCATCGTCTGCGCCGATCCCTACCTGGCCTTTGCCCGCCTCACGCAGTGGTGGGCCGCGCAGACGCGCCGCGCGCCGGCGGCCGGTGTGCACGCCAGTGCCGTGGTGGAAGAAGGCGCCTTCATCCACCCCACGTCGTCCATCGGCGCGCTGGCTTACATCGCGCGCGGTGCCGCAGTGGGTGCGGGCGCTGTCGTCGGCACGCACTGCCACCTGGCCGAAGGCGCGGCGGTGGGCGCAGGCACGGTGCTCAAGCCGCATGTCACGCTGGCCGAGGCCTGCCGCATTGGCGCGCGTGGCCTGGTGCACAGCGGTGCAGTGATCGGGGCCGACGGCTTTGGCTTTGCACCCACGAATGACGAGAACGGCAGCCGCTGGGAGAAGATCGAACAACTCGGTGCCGTGCTCATAGGCGACGACGTCGAGATTGGCGCCAACACCTGCGTGGACCGGGGTGCGCTTGAAGACACCGTGCTTGAAGACGGCGTCAAGCTCGACAACCTGGTGCAGATTGGCCACAACGTGCGTGTCGGCGCGCACAGCGCCTTTGCCGGCTGCGTGGGCGTGGCCGGCAGCGCGCGCATAGGGCGGCACTGCACGGCCGGTGGCGGCGCCATCATCCTGGGGCACCTGGAGATCTGCGACCACGTGCACATCTCGGCGGCCACGCTCATCACACGGTCCATCCACAAGCCGGGGCAGTACAGCGGCGCATTTCCCTTCGATGACAATGCGTCCTGGGAAAAAAACGCCGCCACGCTGCGGCAACTGCATGCGTTGCGCGACAGGTTGCGGGCGCTCGAAAGAAAGGCCTGACGATGCTCGACATCCAACACATCCTGCGCAAGCTGCCGCACCGCTATCCCTTCTTGCTGGTGGACCGCGTGATCGAGCTTGAAAAGAACGTGAGCATCCGTGCGCTCAAGAACGTCACCATCAATGAACCATTTTTCCCGGGGCACTTTCCGATACGTCCGGTGATGCCGGGGGTGCTGATGCTTGAAGCGCTGGCGCAGGCTGCGGCGCTGCTGTCGTTTGAATCGATGGACACCGAGCCCGGCGAAGACACGGTGGTGTACTTTGCCGGCATCGACCACGCACGCTTCAAGCGCCCCGTGGTGCCGGGCGACCAGCTCATCCTTGAAGCCCGCATCGACCGCGTCAAAGCCAGCATCTACCGCTACAAAACCCGCGCCACGGTGGACGGGCAGTTGGCGGTGGAAGCCGACCTGATGTGCACCATGCGCAAGGTGGTCTGAGAGCCTGTGGCCTTGATTCACCCCAGCGCCATCGTAGATCCTGCAGCTGAGCTGGCCGCCGACGTGAGCGTGGGCCCGTATGCCGTGGTGGGTGCGGGCGTGAAGGTGGGCCAAGGCACCCGCATTGGCGCGCACTGCGTGATTGAAGGCCCGACGACCATCGGCTGCGGCAACCGAATCTCCAGCCATGTGGCGCTGGGCTGCGCTCCGCAAGACAAAAAATATGACGGCGAGCCGACCGAGCTGCACATCGGTGACGGCAACACCATCTTCCAGTTCTGCACCATCAGCCGTGGCACGGCACAAGACGGCGGCGTCACCCGTGTCGGCGACGACAACTGGATCATGGCCTACGTGCACGTGGCGCACGACGTGCAACTGGGCAGCCACACCATACTGGCCAACAACGCCACGCTGGCCGGGCATGTGCATGTGGGCGACTGGGCCATCGTGGGTGGCCTTACCGGCGTGCACCAGTTCTGCAAGATTGGCGCGCACGTGATGACGGGCTTCCAGAGCCATGTCTCGCAAGACGTGCCGCCTTTCATGACTGTCTCGGGCAACCCGCTGGCGGTGCACGGCTTCAATGCCGAAGGCCTGCGCCGGCGCGGCTTTTCACGCGAACGCATCGCACTCGTCAAGCAGATGCACCGCCTGCTGTACCGCGACGGGCTCAAGCTCGACGACGCGCGCACGGCCATCGCTGCACTGGCGGGCACGGTGCCAGATGGTGACGCCGACGTTGCGATGCTGCATGACTTCCTGGCCGCAGCCACGCGCGGCATCGTGCGGTAAGCGCCGCCGCCATGCAGATCGGCATGGTCGCCGGCGAGGCCTCAGGTGACCTGCTCGCGGGCTTGCTGCTGGGTGGTTTGCGCCAGCGTTGGCCCGAGCTGCAAACCGCCGGCATCGGCGGCCCGCGCATGGCCGAACAAGGCTTCACGGCCTGGTGGCCGCACGACAAGCTGGCGGTGCGCGGCTACGTGGAAGTGCTGCGCCACTACCGAGAGATCTCGGGCATCCGCGAAGCCCTGGCCACGCGCCTGCTGAAGCAACGGCCCGCAGCTTTCATCGGTGTGGACGCACCCGACTTCAACCTCGGGTTGGAGGCGCGGCTCAAGGCCGCCGGCATCAAGAGCATCCACTTTGTCTGCCCGTCGATCTGGGCCTGGCGCGGCGGCCGTGCGCAGAAGATGGCGGCCAGCGTGGACCACGTGCTGTGCCTGTTTCCATTTGAGCCCGAACTGCTGCATGCCCACGGCGTGGCCGCCACCTTTGTGGGCCACCCGCTGGCCGATGCGATTCCGCTGGTGCCGCCGCGTGCCGCCGCACGCGCCACGCTCGGCCTGAGCGACAGCGACGCGGTGGTGGCCGTGCTGCCGGGCAGCCGCCGCTCCGAGATCCAGTACATCGCGCCGGCCTTTCTGCAGGCCGTGGCCCGCTTGCATGTGCAACGCCCGGCGCTGCGATTCGTGCTGCCGCTGGCACCTGGCCTGCGCGCCATGGTCGAGCCGCTGCAAGCCGCACACGCGCCAGGCGTGCCGCTGCAGCTGCTGGACGGCCAGTCGCACACTGCATTGGCGGCCTGCGACGTCACGCTCATCGCCAGCGGCACGGCCACGCTGGAGGCGGCGCTCTTCAAGCGGCCCATGGTCATTGGCTACAACATGCACGCACTGAGCTGGCAGCTGATGAAACGCATGAAGTACCAGCCCTGGGTGGGCCTGCCTAACATCCTGTGCCGCGAATTTGTGGTGCCCGAACTGCTACAGGGCGAATGCAACGCCGGCACGCTTGCCGCCGCCGTGCTGCGCTGGCTGGACGACCCCAGCGCCAGCGAACGCGTGGCACACCGCTTTGAAGACCTCCACCATCTGCTGCGGCGCGACACCGCGCGCTGTGCCACCGATGCCATCGCGCAAGTCCTTCAGGCTTGACCAACTCGGCCCGGGCTGGGACGCACCTGGCCTGGTGGCCGGCGTGGACGAGGCCGGGCGCGGCCCACTGGCGGGCCCGGTGATGGCGGCGGCCGTGATCCTGGACGAGTTGCAACCCATAAAGGGCCTGGCCGATTCCAAGGTGCTGACCGCCCGCCAGCGCGAGCGTCTGTTTGACGAGATCCGGGCGCGCGCATTGTGTTGTTGCATTGCCAGCGCCAGCGCCGAAGAGATAGACCGTTTCAACATCCTGCAGGCCACCCTGTTGGCCATGAAACGTGCGGTGCAAGGCCTGCGGCTGGTGCCGCACCGGGTGGTGGTGGACGGCAACCGGGTGCCCCTGCTGGCCATGCCCGTGGCCGCCATCGTCAAGGGTGACGCCAAGGTGCAAGCCATCTCGGCCGCGTCCATCCTGGCCAAGGTGCAGCGCGACCGCTGGTGTGCCGAACTGCATGCGCGCCAGCCCGATTACGGTTTCGACAAACACAAGGGCTACCCCACGCCCGAGCACCTGGCCGCCTTGCAGCGCCTGGGGCCTTGCAGCGAACACCGCCACAGCTTTGCACCAGTGCGGGCTGTGCTGCCACCGCCATGAGCGAGCCGGTATCCATCACCTCGCGTGACAACCCGCTGCTGGTGCGCCTGCGCCCCCTGGCGCAAGACGGCAGCGCCTACCGGCGCGTGGGCCAGGTGTGGCTGGAAGGTGACCACCTGTGCGCGGCTTTGCGTGCGCGTGGTGGTGTGGCGGCACAAGCCCTGGTCACACAAGAAGCCTGGCAGGTGCCGGCGCTGCGTGCGCTGGCCGGCCACGCAGACCGTGTGGCTGTGGTGCCAGCGGCTCTGTTTGTGGGCCTCAGCGCGCTGGAGTCCCCCGCCGGCATCGGATTTGTTCTCGACGTGCCCGACGCGCTGGACGTGTTGCCCGACGTGGCCACCGTGGTGCTGGACCGCGTGCAGGACGCCGGCAACGTGGGCAGCATTCTGCGCAGTGCCTCGGCCTTTGGCGTGCGGCAGGTGCTGGCGCTCAAGGGCACGGCCGCGCTGTGGTCGCCCAAGGTGCTGCGCGCCGGCATGGGTGCGCACTTTGCGCTGCGGCTGGTGGAAGGGCTGGACCAAGCCGCGCTGGCCGGCCTGCAGGTGCCGCTGGTGGCCACCAGTTCACACGCCGGTGTGCGGCTGCCGGAGGCGCCCTTGCCTGCACCCTGCGCCTGGGTCATGGGGCATGAAGGGCAGGGGGTGTGTGACGCGCTGCTGGCGCGTTGTGCCTTGCAGGTCAGCATCCCGCAGCCGGGCGGCGAGGAGTCGCTGAACGTGGGCGCTGCGGCCGCCGTGTGCTTGTACGAATCGGCCCGCAGGCGTGCTGGATAGACGTCAGTAGATCAGCCGGTCCGGCCGCAGGTCACGCAAGATGGTGGTGGCGATCTCTTCAATGGACTTGTGTGTGGACGACAGCCACGACACACCCTCGCGCCGCATCATGGCTTCGGCCTCGTTCACTTCCATGCGGCAGTTTTCCAGTGACGCGTACTTGCTGCCCGGCCGCCGTTCATTGCGGATCTGCGCCAGCCGCGTCGGCTCGATGGTCAACCCGAAGCACTTGCGTTTGAAGGGCGCCAGTGGCGTGGGCAGGCGGCCGCGGTCAAAGTCTTCGGGGATCAGCGGGTAGTTGGCGGCCTTGATGCCGTGCTGCATGGCCAGGTACAGACTGGTGGGCGTCTTGCCGCTGCGGCTGACGCCCAGCAAGATGACGTCGGCGATGTTGAGGTTGCGTGCGCTCTGCCCGTCGTCGTGTGCCAGGCTGAAATTGATAGCCTCGATGCGGTCGTTGTATTCCTGGCTCTGGCTGGCGTCAGAAAAACGCCCCACACGGTGGTTGCTCTTGACGCCGAATTCTTTTTCCAGCGGCTCGACAAAGGTGCGGAACATGTCCAGCACCAGGCCCTTGCAATAGGCCGAGGTGACGATGGCGCGCACGTCGTCGTTCACGAGCGTGATGAAGACGATGGGCCGCTTGCCTTCATGCACGGCGCAATCGTTGATTTCGCCCACCACCACGTTGGCTTTTTCGACGCTGTCGATGAAAGGCCGGCGCACGTGGCGCGGCTTGGCCGGAAACTGGTTGAGGATGGAGTTGCCGAAGGTCTCGGCAGTGATGCCGGTGCCGTCCGAGACAAAGAACACGGTTCTTTCGGTCATGGGGCGAGGCCGGGTTTTTGTGGGTGCCGGCGATGCGAAAACGATCAGGTCATGATAAGGAAGAACTCCTTAGAATCGTTTTCAACATTCCGCAAGCCATGGCCGCTGCAACACCGCCCCGCGTGACTTCAAGAGCCGCACAAGCACAAGATTTTCGGGCCAGCACGCCGGGCCAGGCCCTGCACGTTTGCCGCCGCCGCCGCGCACGCCAGCGCCGCCGCCTGCCAGCCCATGCGCAAGCACCGCTTTTTTCACGTTACGGAGCTTTCCCATGTCTTTGGCCCCACTGGCGACCGCCCTGGTCGCACCGTTTGAACATCTGAGGATGTCCGATGTCGAGACCGTAGGCGGCAAGAACGCCTCGCTCGGCGAAATGATCAGCCAGCTTGCCGCCAGCGGCGTNNTCGGCACACGCCTTCCGGCAGTTCTTGCAGCACAACGGCTTGCAGGCACGCATACAGGCCAAGCTCGATGCGCTGGACGTGGAAGACGTGCGCGCGCTGGCCGAAGCCGGCGCGCTGATTCGGCAGTGGGTGGTGGACACACCCTTCCCGGCCGATCTGGAAGCGGCCGTGCGCGAGCAGTTTGCCCGCCTGTCGGCGGGCAGCCCCGAAGGCACGTCGGCCAGCTTTGCCGTGCGCTCGTCGGCCACGGCCGAAGACCTGCCGGACGCTTCCTTCGCTGGCCAGCAAGAGACCTTCTTGAACGTGACGGGCATCGAAGACGTCCTGCACCGCATCAAGGAAGTTTTTGCCTCGCTCTACAACGACCGCGCCATCAGCTACCGTGTGCACAAGGGCTTTGCCCATGCCGATGTGGCCCTTTCGGCTGGCGTGCAGCGCATGGTGCGCTCTGACCTGGGTGCGGCCGGTGTGCTGTTCACCATCGACACCGAATCGGGTTTTACCGGCGTGGTCTTCATCACCGCCAGCTTTGGCCTGGGTGAACTGGTGGTGCAGGGCTCGGTCAACCCCGACGAGTTCTACGTGCACAAGCCCACACTCAACGCGGGCAAGTTCCCGGTCATCCGCCGTGTGCTGGGCAGCAAGCTGCAGCGCATGGAATTTGCGTCGGCCGAAGACAAGGCCGCCACGGGCCGCCTGGTGCAGGTGCGCGACAACCCGCCCGAGCAGCGCAACCGCTATTCGCTGAGCGACGCCGACGTGATTGAACTGGCACGCTTTGCGCTCATCATTGAAAAGCACTACGGCCGGCCGATGGACATCGAGTGGGGCAAGGACGGCGTGGACGGCCTGCTCTATATCTTGCAGGCGCGGCCCGAGACCGTAAAGAGCCAGTCCGCCGGCAAGGTGGAGCAACGCTACAAGCTCAAGGGCGACCGCAGCAAAAATGTGGTGCTGGCCGAAGGCCGCGCCATTGGCCAGAAGGTGGGCACCGGCCCCGTGCGCCTGGTGCGCAGCACGGCCGAGATGGACCGCGTGCAGCCCGGTGACGTGCTGGTCACCGACATGACCGATCCCAACTGGGAGCCGGTGATGAAACGGGCCTCGGCCATCGTCACCAACCGGGGCGGCCGCACCTGCCACGCGGCCATCATTGCGCGTGAACTGGGCATCCCGGCCGTGGTGGGCTGCGGTAACGCCACCGAGCACCTGCATGAAGACGCGCTCGTCACCGTGTCTTGCGCCGAAGGCGACACCGGCTATGTCTACGACGGCTTGCTAGAAACCGAGATCAGTGACGTGGTGCGCGGCGAGATGCCCTACTGCCCGATCAAGATCATGATGAACGTGGGCAACCCCCAGCTTGCCTTCGACTTTGCCCAGATGCCCAACAGCGGCGTCGGCCTGGCGCGGCTGGAATTCATCATCAACAACAACATCGGGGTGCACCCCAAGGCCATCCTCGACTACCCCAACATCGACCCCGACTTGAAGAAGGCCGTGGAGTCGGTGGCGCGTGGCCACGCCAGCCCACGTGCGTTTTACGTGGACAAGCTCACCGAAGGCATTTCCACCATCGCGGCCGCCTTCTGGCCCAAGCCGGTGATCGTGCGGCTGAGTGACTTCAAGAGCAACGAGTACCGCAAGCTCATAGGCGGCACACGCTACGAGCCCGATGAAGAAAACCCAATGCTGGGTTTCCGCGGTGCCAGCCGCTACATCAGTGGCGACTTTCAGGACGCGTTTGCCATGGAGTGCGAAGCGCTCAAGCGTGTGCGCACGGACATGGGCCTCGTCAACGTAGAGATCATGGTGCCCTTTGTGCGCACCGTGAAACAAGCCGAACGCGTGGCGCAGATGTTGGCCGAGCGTGGGCTCAAGCGCGGCGTGAATGGCATGCGGCTGATCATGATGTGCGAGGTGCCCAGCAACGCCATCCTGGCCGAGCAGTTTTTGGAACACTTTGACGGCATGTCCATAGGCTCCAACGACCTGACGCAACTCACGCTGGGCCTGGACCGCGACTCGGGCCTGGCGCAATTGGCGGCCGACTTTGACGAGCGCGACCCCGCCGTCAAGGCGCTGATCTCGCGCGCCATCACGGCCTGCCGCGCCACTGGCAAGTACGTGGGCATCTGCGGCCAGGGCCCCAGCGACCACCCCGACTTTGCCGACTGGCTGGCCACAGAGGGCATCGTGTCGATCTCGCTCAACCCCGACTCGGTGATCGACACCTGGCAGCGCCTGTCCATGAAGCGTTGATGCGCCTGTGGGGGCTCTGCCACATGGCGAGCCCCCGCCTGACTTGCGCAGGGTTCAGGGTTAGGGCTTAAGCGACGCAAGGCCATGCTGTGCGATGCTAGCCAGCGCCCCTTTTCGCTGCGGCCTGCCGGCATGAAACTCGCACTCGTTACTGATTTGCATGCCAACCGGGAAGCGGTCGAGGCCGTTCTTGAACACTGCCACCAACATGGTGCTGAACGCTATGCGTTCCTGGGCGACTTTGTGGGCTACGGCGCCGACCCTGGCTGGGTGCTGGACACCGTGCAAGCGCATGTGGAGCAGGGCGCCATTGCCGTGTTTGGCAACCACGATGTGGGCGTGATCAATGGCCCATCGCCCACCATGACGCCCACTGCGCGTGAGGTGGTGGCGTGGACGCGCGCTCAGCTCTCTGATCTGCAGTTGGCCTTTCTGGGCGGCTTGCCGCTGCACCACACCGAAGACGACATGCTCTTTGTGCACGCCAACGCCTTTGCACCGTCGCGCTGGGAGTACATCCAAAGCCGCGCTGAGGCCGTGCGCAGCCTGCACGCCACCCACTGCCGCTACACCTTTTGCGGCCACATGCACCTGCCCATGCTTTACCACCTCTCGTCCGCTGGCAAGGCGGGCGACTTCATGCCCGTGGCGGGTGTGCCCATCCCGCTGCCGCCGCACCGCCAGTGGTTGGCCGTGCCGGGCTCGGCCGGGCAGCCGCGCGACGGCAACCCGGCCGCCTGCTACGCCATGCTCGACACGGCCGAGCAGACGCTCACCTTCCACCGCGTGCCCTACGACCACGCCAGCGCCGCCGCCAAGATCCGCGCCGCCGGCTTGCCTGTGGCGCTGGCCGAGCGACTGGGCCATGGACAGTAGCGCCAGCTATCACAACGGCGAGGGCGCGGCGCCAGTGGCCGGCCTGCGCGCGCTGCAGCCCGGGCAGGTGGTGGACGGCTTCCAGCTCGAAGAAAAGCTGCACCAGGGCGGCATGGCCACGCTGTGGCGGGTGCAGCGTGTCAACGCCCAGGGCCAGCCCAGCGATGGCCCCGAGGCCATGCCGCTGATCATGAAAGTGCCACGCATCAAGGGCGGCGAAGACCCGGCGTCCATCGTCGGCTTTGAAGTCGAACGCATGATCATGCCCATGCTCAGTGGCCCGCATGTGCCGCGCTACGTGGCCAAGGGAGACTTCACACGCCAGCCCTACATCGTGATGGAGCACATCCCCGGACATTCGCTGCGGGCGCGTTTTGACGAAGCCCCGCTGGCGCTGGACGAAGTGGTTGAAATTGGTTCTCGCGTGGCCACGGCCTTGCATGACTTGCATCGCCAGCACCTGGTGCACCTGGACGTCAAGCCCAGCAACTTCTTGATGCGACCCGATGGCACCGCCGTGCTCATCGACTTTGGCCTGTCACGCCACGCCCAGCTGCCCGACTTGCTGGAAGAAGAGTTCACGCTGCCCATGGGCACGGGGCCGTACATGTCGCCCGAGCAGGTGCAGTTTGTGCGCAGCGACCCACGCAGCGACATCTTTGCGCTGGGCGTGATGCTGTACCAATTCACCACCGGCGAGCGCCCCTTTGGCGCACCCACGTCGGTCAGCGGCCTGCGCAAGCGCCTGTACGTGGAACCAGTGCCGCCGCGCGCGCTGCGCAGCGACTGCCCGCCCTGGCTGCAGGAACTGATCCTCAAGTGCCTGGAGGTCAAACCCGAACGGCGCTACCAGAGTGCCGCCTTGCTGGCCATGGCGCTGCAGGCCCCGGGGCAGATCCCACTCACGCGGCGTGCCGAAAAGCTGACACGCAGCGGCGCCTACACGCGCCTGAAGCGCTGGTTTTTTGCCCTGGGCAGCGAGCCCGATGCCACAGCCACCAGCGTGGCACAACAACTGCACCGCAACCCCATCATCATGGTGGCGGTGGACGTGGAAGGCGCATCCACAACACTGCAAGAGCACCTGCGCGAAACCGCGCGCCGCCTGCTGCTGACTGAGCCCGGTGCGCGCCTGGCCTGCACCAGCGTCATGCGCACCAACCGCATCGGCGTGGACGAGAAGGTAGACGCGAGCGGGCAAAGCGTGCACGTGAAGCAACTCGTGCAACTCAAGCACTGGGCGCGGCCTATCAGCAAGGCGCTCAAGCTTGACGAAGGGCGGCTGACATTCCATGTGCTGGAGGCCCCCGACGTGGCCGCCGCCATCATCGGCTTCGCGCGCCGCAACGGCGTGGACCACATCGTGATGGGCGCGCGCGGCAACTCGGCGTTGCGCCGCTACCTGGGCAGCGTGTCGTCGCAGGTGGTGGCCGAATCGGACTGCACGGTGAGTGTGGTGCGGGTTGCAGCCCGGGGAGCCTGACGCGGGCGCCCTTGCGTGCACTCGCACTGCGGGCGCATCGCCGCAGCAGGGTAGTGGTGATGCCGGAACTAGGGAAAGACCTATTCGGGCTTGCGCGCGGAACAGCCTGGTACGTCAGAAACGCGTAAGCGGCCTGCAAAACATTAGCTCACCGCTCGATATTCATCATGTTGACTGCCCTCAATCTGGCTCAGTTGGTTCTCTATATCGCACTGCTGGCATTGCTGGGGCAGGGCATTCTTTACGTGTTGGCGGGCGCTCGGCGCGACAGCAATTTCTTCTACAAATTGCTGCAGGTGCTGANNGCTGCAGGTGCTGAGCAAGCCCTTCACCGTGCCTGTGCGCAAGTTGACCCCCCGGCTGGTGGGCAACTCGCAGGTGCCGGTGGTGACGTTTTTTCTGCTGGTCGTGCTGTACGCCGTGGTCACGTTTGAGCGTGCCGACCTTTGCGTGAGCACGCAGATGATTGGACAACCGGGCTGCCGATGAAGCGCATTGACTATCTGTGCATGAAGTGGCGGGCCATGGGNNGTGGATGAAGTGGCGGGCCATGGGCCTGCTGGTGCTGGGCCGCAACGCGGCCGCGTCTGATGTGTTCGACGCCATGCTCAAGCGCTGGCCCGACGACCCCTATGCCCTGGCCAGCCGCATGCACATGCGCGTGCAGGCCCAGCAGATGGAGCCCGCGCTTGCTGATTCCAGGCGCATGGTGCTGCTGCGTGCCGACCACGCCAGCACCTGGTTCAACCACGGTTATGTGCTTGAACTGGCAGGCCATTGGGACGAAGCCCTGACGGCCTTCAAGCGTGCTTCTGAACTTGGCCCTGAACTTGACCGCGCCTGGTACGGCATGGGTCTGGTCCTGATCCGCCTTGGGCGCTACGACGAGGCCGTTTCGGCCCTCAAGCGCAACACCGAACTGCAACCCATGAGCCCGCATGGCTGGTATCAGCTGGCGCGGGTTCATGTCGATCGGCATGACCCTGATGAAGCGGTGAAGATCATTCGCCACCTTCAGAAGTTCGAGCCCAAGGTCGCTGCGCAACTGGAGCGCGAGACCGGCCTGCTCGTGGGCAAACCGGCCACCTGATGCGGTTTGTGCTCATGCTGGCGGGGCTCCTGCCGCCGGGTGTGGTGTCGCCACGGAGACTGGCGACGGTGTGGATCACAAAGCCCGACCCCGGGCACATGCAACTAGAAAGAGGTGAACGCGATGAAGGTGAGTGAGAACCACCAGCACTACTGGCAGAAGAACCTGCGGATCACGGCGATCCTCATGGCCATCTGGTTCGTGGTGACGTATGTCGTGAGCTACTTTGCCCGCGACTTGAACTTCACGTTCTTTGGCTGGCCCTTCAGTTTCTGGATGGGCGCCCAGGGTTCGCTGGTTATCTATGTGGTCATCATCTGGTACTACGCTCGGTACATGAACCAGCTAGACCAGGAACACGGCGTTGCCGAGGAGGAATGACATGGCAGGCTTGAGTTTTGAACCCCAGGAGGGTGTCTCCAACAAGGAAGCCAACGCGGCTTTCAAGAAGGGACTGAACAAGGTCTATGGCTGGTACACGGGAGGCTTCCTCGCCTTCGTATGTGTCCTGGCCATTGCCGAACAGATGGGCCTGTCGCGCAGCGCGATCGGCCTGGTGTTCCTGTTTGCTACCGTGGCGCTGTATGCCGGCATCGGCATCATGAGCCGCACCAACGACGCGGCCGAGTACTACGTGGCCGGCCGCCGTGTGCCCGCGGTTTACAACGGCATGGCCACGGGTGCCGACTGGATGAGCGCCGCGTCCTTCATCGGCATGGCCGGCACGCTTTACCTCACGGGTTACGGCGGCTTGGCCTTCATCATGGGCTGGACCGGCGGTTACTGCCTGGTGGCGCTGTTCTTGGCGCCTTACCTGCGCAAGTTTGGCCAGTTCACCATTCCCGACTTTCTGGGTGCGCGTTATGAAGGCAACCTGCCGCGTTTCATAGGCATCCTGGCGGCCATCCTGTGCTCCTTCACCTACGTGGTGGCGCAGATCTACGGCGTGGGCCTCATCACCACGCGGCTGTCGGGCCTGGCGTTTGAGGTCGGCATCTTCGTGGGCCTGGGCGGCATCCTGGTGTGTTCGTTCCTGGGTGGCATGCGTGCGGTCACGTGGACGCAGGTGGCGCAGTACATCATCCTGATCGTGGCCTACATGATCCCGGTGGTGTGGCTGTCGGTCAAGCAGACCAACGTGCCCATCCCGCAAGTGGTGTACGGCTTCCAGCTTCAAAAGGTCACTGCGCGCGAGCAGCAACTGCTCGACGACCCCAAAGAAAAGGAAGTCATCGCCATCTTCAAGAAGCAGTCCGACGACCTGGCCGCCAAGCTCAAGGACGTGCCGGCTGCGCTGGCAGCCGACAAGGCCGCCGCGGCCAAGAAGGTTGAGGACTTGCGCGCTGCAACGGCCCCGGTGGCCGAGTTGCAAGCTGCCGAGAAGGCGCTGGCCGGGTTGCCCAAGGACGACAAGGCGGCCAAGGAAGCCTGGTCCAAGTCCAAGGCAGCGGCCGATGGGCGTGCCAAACCGCTGGCCGGCATGCCCCGCCACGCGGCCCAATACGCAGGCGACCCCAATGGCGATGAAAAAGCGCAGAAGACCTTCAAGGAGTCGCGTCTGAACTTCCTGGCCCTGGTGTTCTGCCTGATGGTGGGCACGGCTGCACTGCCGCACATCCTGATGCGCTACTACACCACACCGTCGGTGAAGGACGCGCGCGCTTCGGTGACCTGGTCGCTGTTCTTCATCTTCTTGCTGTACTTCACGGCGCCGGCCCTGGCGGTGTTGGTCAAGTACGAGGTGTTCAACGTGCTGGTGGGCACACCGTTTGACCAGTTGCCAGCTTGGATCAGTTCGTGGACCAAGGTTGATCCTTCGCTGCTTTCGGTGGTGGACGTCAACAAGGACGGCATCTTCCAGCTCGGTGAAATGCGTATCGGGGGCGACATCATCGTGCTGGCCACTCCAGAAATCGGTGGCCTGCCTTACGTCATCTCTGGCCTGGTGGCGGCGGGTGGCCTGGCCGCTGCGCTGTCTACGGCCGACGGCCTGCTGCTGACCATCGCCAACGCGCTGAGCCACGACCTGTACTACAAGATGATCGACCCCAACGCGCCCACCGCGCGTCGGGTGATGATCTCCAAGGCCTTGCTGCTGGTGGTGGCCCTGGCGGCTGCGTACGTGGCAGCACAGAAACCGGCGGACATCCTGTTCCTGGTGTCGGCGGCGTTCTCGTTTGCTGCGGCGGCCTTCTTCCCGGCGCTGACCCTGGGCATCTTCTGGAAGCGGGCCAACAAGTGGGGTGCCGTGCTGGGCATGGTGTCGGGCCTGGGCATCACGCTGTATTACATGGTGACCACCCAAGCCTGGATGCGGGGCATCTTTGGTGTCACGTCGCCGGTGGAACTGTGGTTTGGCATCCTGCCCATCTCTGCCGGTGTGTTTGGCGTGCCGCTGGGTTTTGCGGTGATCATCATCGTGAGCCTGCTCACACCTGCGCCTTCGGCGGAAACCCAGGAACTGGTGGAGCATGTGCGCTACCCCAACCTGAATACCGCCAAGGCCTGAGCAATCTGGCCATGGCTTGACCCGGGGAGGCGGCGTCCGCAAGGGCGTGGCCCCCTTTTTCTTGGCCCCGCCAACGGCTGGCCACAAGGTCGCACCGAGACTTGCATGCCAGAGTCCAAGCCCAACCCGCACACCACGCCCTCGGCCAGCCTGCTGGCCAATTTGCGTAGCGAACTCATGCGCACGGCGCCGTTTTCGCACATGGCAGTGGCCCAGGTGGAGCAGTACCTTGCCGCCTGCACCCAAACCTATTACGCCCCTGACGAGGTCGTGCTGCAGCCATCCAGCGGGCCGGTCACGGCGTTGTTGTACATC
>CXWL01013682.1_pt1 | contig 15994 bp, 13 predicted proteins | sample 590931 | NCBI WGS metagenome assembly CXWL01 (sample SAMEA3498368, study PRJEB10139) | groundwater metagenome | biome: water well; material: biofilm material | place: Germany | collected 2015-04-27 | reverse complement strand
GTATAATCCAAAGCCGCCGAGTAAAAACGTTCTTTAATCAGAACGCATGTGCTATAATCACTTCGCTTTTCCATTCTCCAGAGAAGGCTAATCCATGTCATCCAATGTCATTCGTGTCGTGGGCGCGCGCGTCCACAATTTGAAAAATATTACCGTCGAAATTCCGCGTGATAAGTTCGTGGTCATTACGGGCTTATCGGGTTCGGGCAAATCGTCGCTGGCGTTCGACACCATCTTCGCCGAGGGACAGCGGCGCTACGTTGAGTCACTTTCGGCGTATGCGCGGCAGTTCATCGGCCAGATGGACAAGCCCGATGTGGACTACATCGACGGCCTCTCCCCCGCCGTTTCGATTGACCAGAAATCCACCTCGCATAACCCCCGCTCGACAGTTGGCACGGTTACCGAAATTTACGACTACATGCGTTTGCTTTTTGCGCGTGCGGGCATTCCACACTGCCCCGTTTGCGGGCGCGAGGTTGTCAAGCAGTCGGCGCAAGAGATCGTGGATAAGATCGAAAAACTGCCCAATAGCTCGCGTGTGCTGATCCTCTCTCCGCTCGTGCGCGCACGCAAGGGAACGTATCAGGCGGTCTTCGAGGAAATCCGCAAGGCGGGCTTCACCCGCGTCCGTGTGGATGGAACAGTCTCTTCATTGGACGACGAGATCGAACTGGATCGCTACAAACAGCACACCATCGAAGCCGTTGTGGATCGCCTCGTCATTTCACAGCATGAAGATAAAGAAGAAAGAAGATCCGCCCGCACGCGTCTCACAGATTCGGTTGAGACCGCTTTGAAATTTGGGGAAGGATATGTCACTGTGTCGAAAGTTGAAGGTTCAAGGTCAAAGGTTGAAGGCGAAAACCAGAAACCTTCCAACCTGCAACCTTCAACCGACCTGCAATTCTCCGAACATCTCGCCTGCCCCGAACACGGCGTCAGCATTCAGGAAGTGGAGCCGCGCACCTTCTCGTTCAACACCCCGCAAGGCGCCTGCCCCGATTGCCAGGGACTTGGCTCCAAGCTGGAAATTGACCCACAGCGCATCATCCCTGACGACAGCCTGTCTCTGAACGAGGGAGCGATCATCAGCATGGAGTGGAGCGGCCCGAAGATCGAAGGCGGCTACTATTGGCAGAGTCTCATCAATGCGGCAAAAGCCTTCAAAATAGATTTGGATAAATCTGTCAAAGAATTATCCAAGGAAAATATGAAGGTCGTCCTCTACGGCACTGGCGACAAGCAAATTCAGATGACGTATCAGGGCGCGAACGGGAACGAGTTCAAATTCACACGCGCTTTTGAAGGCGTCATCACCAATATGGAACGCCGCTACCGCGAGACAAACTCGGAGTACATCCGCGAGAAGATCAGCGAGTTCATGTCTGACCGTCCGTGCCCAAGCTGTGGAGGCAAACGCCTCAACCCCGCCGCCCTGGCAGTGACCGTGGACAACGTGAACATCGTCGAAGCAAACTCATGGCCCGTCCTGCAAACGCTGGAATGGGCGAAGAAGATCGCAGGCAAAAATTCCCCGCTCACCTCCAAGCAAAAGGCAATTGCAGAACGAGTCATAAAAGAAATCAGCGAGAGACTTTCATTCCTCGTCAACGTCGGTTTGGATTATTTGACCTTGAACCGTTCTGCGGTGACATTATCTGGCGGCGAGGCACAGCGCATCCGACTTGCGACCCAGGTTGGTTCCCGTCTCGTTGGGGTTTTGTATGTGCTGGATGAGCCGTCCATTGGCTTGCATCCGCGTGACAATGCGAGGCTGTTGGAAACTCTCAAAGGCTTGAGGGATTTGGGCAACACGGTTCTCGTTGTTGAACATGACGATGAAACCATCCGCGAGGCAGACTGGGTGATCGATCTTGGTCCCGCGGCTGGCGAGCATGGCGGACAGGTGATTGCCGAGGGAACTCCGAAACAGATTTTGGCGCACCCAAAGTCGTTGACTGGGCAATATCTCTCGGGGCGCAAGCAGGTTGGGGTCCCGAAAAAGAGGCGGGAGGGAAATGGCAAGGCGTTGACGATTGTCAATGCGACGGCGAACAACTTGAAAGGCATAACTGTTCCGATCCCGCTTGGAAAACTGGTTTGTATCACGGGCGTTTCAGGGTCGGGCAAATCCACTTTGATGAGCGACATCATGTACAACGCACTCGCCGCAAAGTTGATGGGCGCGCGGACACAGCCCGGGGAGCATGAAAAAATCGAAGGCGTGGAACAGCTCGACAAGATTATCAATATTGACCAATCCCCGATTGGCCGCACGCCGCGCTCGAACCCAGGCACGTACACGGGGCTGTTCGATGAAATTCGCAAGCTGTATGCCGAGTTGCCCGAAAGCAAAATCCGCGGCTACAAGCCCGGGCGCTTCTCGTTCAACGTGCATGGCGGGCGTTGTGAAGCCTGCCAGGGACAGGGCGAACTGCGCATCGAAATGCAATTCCTGCCCGATGTGTACGTGCCTTGTGACGTGTGCCACGGCAAACGCTTCAATCGTGAGACCTTGCAGGTTCTGTTCCGAGATCAGTATTCCATCTCTGACATTTTGGACATGACCGTTGACCACGCGCTGACCGAGTTCCAGAACTATCCGCAGATGCAGAATAAATTAAAGTTATTGCAGGAAGTGGGACTTGGCTACGTGCGGATCGGCCAGGCGGCGACGACACTTTCAGGCGGTGAAGCCCAGCGCGTGAAGCTCTCGAAGGAACTCTCGCGCCGCGCTACGGGACGCACCCTGTACGTTCTCGATGAACCATCCGTCGGCTTGCACGCGGCGGATGTACACAAATTAATCGAAGTCCTGCAAAGACTGGTGGACACAGGCAACTCGGTGATAATCATCGAACATAACCTCGACATCATCAAAGTTGCAGACTGGCTGGTTGATCTTGGTCCCGAAGGCGGCGACCGCGGCGGTGAGTTGATCGCAGCGGGTACGCCTGAACAGGTGATGAAGGTGAAAGAGTCTTATACGGGGAAATACTTGAAGGCGCACATGAGGTAAGAGTTGTGGAAGGTGNNACTCCCCACCCCGCACACAACATCCGTTTTTCAGGTAGAATTATTTTACATTGCGTGGGACATCAAACTGCATTTATCACGCTTTGCAAAAAGGACAGGACTCGATGAATAATAAACCTCCCATATCTTCAACTTCTTCTTCGGATGTCATCAACGCCTACCGCAAACGCAGGCAGCGCAATAACCCGAACATCATCTACATTCTCGCAGGAGCGCTTGTGCTGGGCGGCATTGGCATGTTAGTTTACTGGCTTGTCAGTACCCCGAACAACCCGGTATCCAGCCTTTTTGCCACTGAAACCCCCACCCCAACCATCACGCCATCCCCGACCAACACATCCACACCTACTTTAACGCCCACGGAAACCTCCACGGCCACCATCACCCCTACACCAACCTTCTCTTCGCCGTTTACGTACAGCGTGCAGGCAGGCGATTACCTGGCCCTCATCGTGGAAAAATACAGCCTCGGCGAAGATGCGATTGAACTGATCTATTACCTGAACCCCTACGTGGAAGAGACAGGGACGGGCATCAACCCGGCCAACCCGATCATCATTCCCGGCCAGATCATTCGGCTCCCCTACGCAGGGATGCCCCTGCCAACCGCCACGCTCATCCCGCCAAACCTGCCGCGTGGATCACTGGAACCTTATTACGTGAAGGCCGGGGACACCCTTGGCAGTATTGCGGCGCTCTACAACAGCACCATCGACGACATCATCAAAGAAAACAACATCGCGGACCCGAACGCCATCGAGATTGGCGACCTGCTGATGATCCCTGTCAACATGGTGACCCCAACGGCCACCCGCCCACCCACCAGCACACCCATTACCCCAGGCCCCGGCACCTTTCTGCCCAGCGCCACGCTGACGCCGGTCAATGCGGCGCCTACGGCGACCAATACTCCGTAACTTCTTCATAAATACGCGGGCAAATTGCTTGCAGATTTATCTTCAAATTACTGGACAAATATACAGCGCCCATGTAAAATACACCGCTGTCGTAAAGAAAAGTAAGGAAAGAATTTTTGGAGGAAGACCTTGGCTAACATTCAGTCACAAATCAAACGCAATCGTCAGAACGAAAAGCGCCGCGTTCGCAATCGTACATTCCGTGGCGCCGCCCGCACCGCTGTGAACATCGCGCGCACCGCCTTTTCAGAAGGCAATCCCGAAACCAAAGCTGCCGTCTTGAAGGCCATCAGCATGTTGGACAAAGCCGCAGAGCAGGGCGTGATCCACAAGAACAACGCCTCCCGCCGCAAGGGACGCCTGATGAAGAAGCTTGCTACTTTTGTTCCCGATGAACATTTCGGTGAAGAAAAGAAAAAGGGCTCGAAGAAATCCAAGTAGTCCGGGTGAGTTTCAAACTTGCACAAGCGCGGGAGTCGAGAGACTCCCGTTTTTGTTTAAACCTTCTCCGACCCACCTGATATAATCCAAAAACCATCCACAGGATCGCTTCGCTTATGTTTCAAAAAGAACAACAACTCATCGAAGAAAAAATAAAGGCCTTCTGCTCCGCCAATGATATTGCTTTGGCAGAGTTGAAATGGCAGCCCATCCCCTTCTCGGGTGAATGGGGGTTTGCCACATCGTTTTTCCAGACCGCCGCCAACGAAGCGAAATTGGGCAAAGGGAACAAACTTCCAGCGCCGCAAAAAGCCCAGGAAATTGCCGAGCAGGTAAAAGCGCAGATCGGAAGCGCGGAGGGGATCAGTCACATCGAGGCGGTCAAAGGCTATCTCAATGTCTACTTCAAGACATCTGATTATGCCCGCCGCGTTGTGGATGAAGTTCTTAATTCAGGCGTGGACTTTGGGCGCGGCGTTAAAAAATCTGAACGAGTGATGGTGGAATATGCCCAGCCGAATACGCATCACTCATTTCATATTGGACATGCGCGCAATACGATTTTAGGCGAAGCGCTGGCGAGGCTGGTTGAGTTCGCAGGCTTTGAAACGATCCGCGCTTCCTACCCAGGTGATTTGGGACTCGGCGTCATTACTGTGATGTGGATCTATGACAAGTTATATAAGGGTCGGGAGCCTGAAGGCGTGCATGAGCGCGGACAATGGCTGGCGAAATTGTATGTGGAAGCCACTGCCCTGCTTGAAAAGAAAGATAATGAAACGCCCGAAGAAATCGCGCAGCGTGAAGCCTATGATGCCGAGCGGCGCGAGATGTATCGCAAATGGGATGCAGGTGATGAATACGTGCGTAACTTGTGGCGCGTGACACGCGAGTGGAGTTTGGAAGAACTGCGCGATGTGCTGCACATGCTCGATGTGAAAATGGATGTGTGGTTCTACGAAAGTGAAGTGGATGAGCCGTCCAAAGTGATCGTTGATGAATTGATCAAGAAAGATATTGCCACCGATGAGCGCCCGAACGGCGGCGCGGTAATCGTGAAGATCGACGAAAAACTTGGGCTGACAAAAGAAAAATATCGCACGAATGTGATTTTGCGCCGCGATGGGACAACACTTTATTTAACAAAAGACCTTGCGTTGGCAAAAGTGAAGTTCGAGAAATATCATGTGGATCGCTCGATCTATGTGGTGGATGTGCGCCAATCGTTGCACTTGCAACAAGCCTTTGCCATTTTGAAGTTATGGGGTTTCCCGCAAGCTGAAAAATGCCATCATCTCGGCTACGGATTTGTCAGCCTGCCCGAGGGGGCCATGTCTGCGCGGCGCGGACGGGTGGCGCTGTTCAAGGATGTTGCCGATGAAGCCGTGAAGCGTGTGCTTTTGGTGGAATCTGAAAAGAGCGCGGATATCCCAGCCGAGGAACGCGAGAAGATCGCTTATCAAATCGGCATGGGCGCGCTGGTCTACTCGATGCTTTCGGTGGACAATAACAAGGACATTGTCTTTGATATCAACGAGGCCTTATCTTTTGACGGACGGACGGGGCCGTATATTCAGAATGCGTATGTAAGGGCAAACTCTATATTGAAGAAGTCAAAAGTCGAAGGTCGAAAGTTAGACCTTCGACCTTCGACCTTCAACTATGAACTGACAAAGCATGAAATTGAGTTGATCGAAAAGATTTCCCACTTCCCCAACGCCGTGCAGCAGGCGGCGGCTGAATATCGTCCGCTGATCATGGCGGCGTATGCGTATGATCTGGCGAATGCGTTCCACTCTTTTTATCATGCAGTCAATGTTTTGCAGACGGAAGATGAAAGCGTCAAAAACGCGCGCCTGCGTTTGATCGCCGCTTCAAAGCAGACGATTGCCAACGCTCTCAGGCTGCTTGATATTCAAGCTCCCGATGTGATGTAGTTGAGGTTTATAAGCAAAAAGATATCAACTAGAAACAGGCCGAACTTTTATTGTTTGGTCTGTTTTTTTATTGGTGAATAATGAACCCAAATATATTTGACGAAACGCATCCTTTGGAAGAAGTATTGGTTTGGGGCGAGCCTGGCATCGAGGCTTTACTGGGGCAACTGCTTCCGAAATCAAAGAGTCTTTTCTTCAGCTACTACGATGTGCAGGAAGCGCGCAGGGAGTTCAGGCATATGCAGGAACTCATCGAAGGGGAGGGAATCAAAATCACGCGCGCAAAGGATGCGCTTGCAAAAGCGTTATCGCTCAGGGAAAATCCAAACGAACCCAAAAGCCTTATCGAATTCGAAAAAGCGCTGCTTCAGCGGGCAGGTGAATATTATGAAACTCACCGCACCCGTAAGATCGCTGATTTTTCCCACGAAGGTATTCACGGGGATATTGATCAAATCTATTTGCAGGTGCAAAGGGAAATTAGCCAAATATTACAGGAGGATGTTCAAGCGTACGGTGAGGTTGGGGCAATCCGCCTGAATTATCTACTCAGCCTGTCTCACGAATTGCCGCTCGCGAATATTTTTTACGGCAGGGATCAATCACAGACGCTCACGGATCGGGTCGTCCTGTCGGTATTGAAATGGAATATCCGCAAACCCGAAGTTGAAATTTTCAAACAAGCTCTGCTGGAATTGGGGTATGGGAATCAGTTGGTGGAAATCGACCACGGAACCATCGAAGGCGGGGATATCGCCATATTGGGAGATACCTGCTATATCGGCGTCGGTGCGCGGACTACGATAAGCGCAGTCAAAAATTTATCCAAAAAAATCGGTGTGGAATTGGAACACAAAGGCATTCAAACCGTGGCGGTGGTCAACAAAAGGCATGTGGCTGAGGCCGAGGTGTTCGGAGCGCCCACCGAGGAACATATGCGCATCATGCACCTGGATATGTTCTGGATCCCGCTCGCCCCTGGCCTGGTGATGGCTTACGATCAGGAGCTTGACCAACGCGAAGTCATCCGCATTTCCCGCAATATGGACAGCTTTATCATCGAGGAATTAGGCGGGTTTCGTGAGTTTCTTTCAGAAAAGGGGATCGAGATTTTGGAAGTGAACGAAGAGGAACAGAAGAACTTTGCTACAAACCTGCTGAATTTGGGAAATAAGGCGGTAATCATGGCGCTCTCCACAAACACCCGCGTGATCAATGAATTGGAGAAACGCGGATTCCGTGTGTTGAGCGCGGAGTTGAACAAACTGGTGAGCGGCTATGGGGCAATCCATTGTTTGACGGCGCCGGTGAGGAGGGCCTTGGAGTGAGGAAAAATTTAATCAATTTTATTTTTGAAAGATCGAAATTCTAAAAGTTTCCCTTCCACTTTTGACCAGCGTTCAACTTCCTTCAAATCAACTTTTTGGTTTTTGACAACTAAAATTGCCTGCGCCAAACCCTGCTGGTCTCCCCAAAAATAATAGGCGCAGAGCCTGTCTTTGACGCAATCGGTTGGGGAAACAACCCTCAAGACACCTGTTGGCAATTTCACATCCATGATCTCTTTGACAGGCTCCTCACCTACTGAAAGCGGGCCATCAGGGAATTCCACAAGGTATTCTGTTTCAGGGTTTTCAAACACCCGTCCTTTTTCCTGAAAACCGATCTCTGCCATCGCGTTCTTGATTTTTGTTCTCTTCACAAAATCAACATTTATCAAATCAAGATCATGCGAGACATATTTGTTGCGACAATACAAAGAAACACTGGCGCCGCCGGAAAGGACAACGTCAATCCCTTCTTTTCTCAAATGCGACTGGATGAAAGCCGCAAGTTCCACCAGGCTCATATTTTTGATGGTTTTCATAAAGGTTTTCCTTTTGCGCGCGGTCTGCGCCTGTTCATCAACAATTTCTCCTGATCTTCCACGGAATAAAAGGAGAGGGCTTTTTGCAGCAAGGCCTTGAGTTCATTCAAAAAAGGGTAGCGCGGGTTGAATATATACAAGCGCGTTCTTCCAGCCAGCCGGCTGACTAAAATACCGCCTGCTTCCAGTTTATCCAATTGTTTTTGAATGGCGTACAAATCCCTTTCATGGAATCGGGCAATATCCCTTGCGTATCCCTCTTCACGGGCAAGGATAAAAATCAACGCGTGCTCTGCGCTAAGCGAACCCAAAAGTGTTTTTAGCATGATTAAGTCTCCGAAATTCAATGACCAACATAATTGGTCATACAACCAATCATGTTGGTCATTATAACATTGAAAAAGAGCAGCACGCTATACAGGGAGGGAAATAAAATCCAGCATGAGGGTTTCTGCAAAACAACTGTCATACCAAAAACAGGCTGAAAGTTATCTTGGCTTTCCGCCTGTTTTCCCGTTTAATACAATCAATGAGACCGTATTGGGTAAAAACGACTGACTCAAAACCAAAGCGGAGTTGTGTCGGACACTGCCTCACAGAGCGGGACGCGTCCCCAGTGCAGTTTGTACGATAGGAGATTCCTATGCCGATCAAAACCCTTATCATGGGCGCCGCGGGGCGCGACTTCCACAACTTCAACACCTTTTTCCGTGGGAATAAGGATTACGAAGTGGTGGCTTTCACGGCAACTCAAATTCCCGACATAGAGGGCCGTCTCTACCCGACCGAATTGGCTGGTGACTTGTATCCGAAAGGCATTCCCATCCATGCGGAAGAAGAGCTGCTTGACCTGATCAAGAAATATGGCGTGGAGCAGGTTGTCTTTTCCTACAGCGATGTGCCGCATGAATATGTGATGCACAAAGCTGCGATGGTCAATGCGGCGGGTGCGGACTTCCGTATGATGGGCACGAAGTATACGCAGGTCAAGTCGAACAAGCCTGTCGTGTCGATCAGCGCCGTTCGGACGGGATCAGGTAAAAGTCAGACCACGAGGCGCGTGGCTTTGATCCTCAAGGAGATGGGATACAAAGTCGCCGCGATTCGTCACCCGATGCCTTATGGAAATCTTGTGGCGCAGGAAGTGCAGCGTTACGCAAATTATGACGATCTCGATGAATATGAATGCACCATCGAAGAGCGCGAGGAGTACGAACCTCACATCGATAATGGCGTGATTATTTATGCAGGCGTGGATTACGAGAAGATCATTCGCAAGGCCGAGGCGGAAGCGGATATTATTTTGTGGGACGGCGGCAATAACGATTTCCCGTTCTATGTGCCTGACCTGCAAATTGTTGTAGCTGACCCGCATCGTCCTGGGCATGAATCCACTTATTATCCTGGCGAAACCAACGTGCGCATGGCGGATGTATTCGTCATCAATAAAGTGGATACGGCAGACGCGGAGAATGTGATCAAGCTGCGCGAGTCGCTTCGCAAATTGAACCCGAATGCACTACAGATCGAAGCCGCCTCTCCCCTCTTTGTGGATGATCCCGCTGCGATTCTCGGCAAACGCGTTTTGGTGATCGAAGACGGCCCGACTCTGACTCACGGTGAGATGGCCTACGGCGCTGGATATATCGCCGCCCGAAGATTTGGCGCGAAGGAAATTGTTGACCCGCGTCCGTTTGCTGTGAAGTCGATTGCGGCAACATACGTCAAGTACCCGAAGACTGGGCCGATCCTGCCTGCCATGGGGTACGGCGATGCGCAGACCAAAGACCTCGAAGCAACGATCAACGCCTCTGATGTGGACCTGGTCATCATCGGTACGCCGATTGACCTCTCCCGCGTGATGAAGATCACAAAGCCGCATCAGCGAGTGAGATATGAATTACAGGAGATCGGCCAGCCAACGTTGACGGATGTGTTGATGAAGAAGTTTGGGGTGAAGAAGTAGAAAATGAATTGAATCTCGGTTCAGAAAATAAATGGCGTCGGGCTTGGATTAGAGACCCTTCGCTCCGCTCACATCGTCCCGATGTCCTTCGGGAGGGAATCATAGGCGGTGCGTAAGGTGAGTGAATAACATGGATAAACACAATCAGTTCCTATTATCACTTGAACCAGGCCAAAAGCCGTCAATTTCTCCCAGCCATCAGTTCGCCGCTTTTAGCCTGATCATTCTATTAATACTAGGTGGCACGCTGGCATGGTTCCTTTCCATTCAGATCGCAGAGCAAATGGCGACGACAACAGCCGATATGATCGGCCACCAGGTCTCGGCGATGATTCAGGCGGAACTCTCAACCGCTGACTTGCGCGAGCCGATGTCAAGTGAGCGGTACGAGGCCTTCGACGCCTTTCTACATCGAAACATAATTTCCTCACAGATTGCGCGCATCAAAGTCTGGAATAAGAAAGGGTTGGTGGTCTACTCCGATGATTCAGCGCTCATCGGTCAGGTTTTTCCGCTCACGGAGGAATTGGGTGAGGTATTCGCCGATAAGGATGTGATTGTTCAACTAGCCAGCCTGAATAAAGCCGAAAATCTCTCCGAACAAGGGCTGGGGCAGCTTCTGGAAATCTATGTACCCCTGACTCCAAATGATTCCAGTGAAGTACTTGGTGTATACGAAGTGTACCTCTACTATGAGCCCATCGCTTCGGCTGTCCGGCACGCGCAGATCTGGATTTGGGCAGCAGTTGCCGTAGCGATGGCCGCGCTCTGGGGAAGTCTGAATTGGATTTTCACCCGCGCCTCGCGGATGATTTCCCGGCAACGTCAACTGGCAATCACCGATCCGCTCACCGGATTGCCGAATCGTCGTTACTTATTGGAACAAATAAAAAATGAGCGCGAACGCTCCAAGCGTTATGGCAGCACATTCTCTTTGATTATTCTCGATATGGATTTTTTCAAGAAATACAACGACGCGTACGGCCACCCCGCTGGCGACGAGGCCTTGCGTGAGCTGGCGAATCGGATGCTGAAGTGTGTGCGGACGTTTGACACGATTGCGCGTTATGGGGGCGAGGAGTTTGCAATCTTGCTACCAGAGACAAATCTGGCTTACGCGGAACGAACTGCCAACCGGATTCGGGAGGAAGTGGCGGTTTTACCTTTTGCATATTGTCCGATAACTGTCAGCCTGGGCGTAGCCTGCTACAACGGCTCTTCTCAAAACAACGTAATTGCCGCTGCTGATGCGGCGCTATACCAGGCAAAAAGCCGGGGACGCAACCGAGTATGTGTGGCAGCGACAAATGCCTAGGTTTACGATGCCAAAACCAGCATGGTATAGGCAGAACAGAGTCAACCCCGCATCTTGGGCGCGAAGTATACGAAGACCAAGTCGACCAGACTTGTCGTATCGATCAGCGCCATTCGAACGGGGTTAGGCAAATGCCAAGCCTCAGACAGGGTCAATTCTCCCTGCAATAGGATAACTTTATATACAGGAAGTCGGGTGATAGAATTCATCCGACTTCTTTTAGTATAGAAGCCAAAGGATAAATCGTGAAAAAAAGATGGATCGAATCGGTCACCCTCACGGGGTTAAATGTTATTTTAGAACCGCTTTCGCTTGAGCATTTGGAAGGCGTCCAATCCGCCGTGAAGGATGGGGAACTTTGGAAACTGTGGTTTACGTCCGTGCCTTCGCCAGAGACCGCAGAAGCAACCATAACGGCTGCATTGGACATGCGCGAGAACGCAGGCTGGATGCCATTCATCGTCCGTGAGAAAGCGACAGATAAAATCATCGGCAGCACGCGGTATTGCAATGTGGATGAATCAAATCAACGGCTGGAGATTGGCTACACTTGGTATGCTGAAAGCCATCAGCGCACATCGGTAAACACCGAGTGCAAGTACCTGCTCCTCACCCACGCCTTCGAGAAACTGGATGCCATTGCAGTGGAGTTCCGCACCCACTGGCACAACTTCAAGTCCCGCGCCGCCATTACACGCCTGGGAGCCAAACAGGATGGCGTGCTGCGAAATCATCAAAAGTCTGCAGATGGCGTCTATCGTGATACGGTTGTCTTTTCCATTATCAATTTGGAATGGCCTGTGGTGAAACAATCTTTGGAATATAGGTTGAAAAACCAATATTAAGATTTAGTGTCACCTAAACGGAACAAGGTAATGACAAACATCACATCCCTTCCCAACATGCTTCTGCTACAATTCAAATCAAGATGAAAACAATAAACATAAATGACCGCAAATTTCTGACGCGCTTCGCCTGGATTTCCATTGGCGCGGCGGTGTCAACAATGATCCTGAAAACCATCGCCTACCTGCTGACGGGTTCTGTCGGCCTGCTTTCAGATGCGCTTGAGTCACTGGTCAACCTTGCGGGAGCATTGATGGCTCTGGCTATGCTAACCGTTGCCGCCCGCCCCGCCGATGAAGATCATGCCTATGGTCACAGCAAAGCCGAATACTTTTCCAGCGGCGTCGAAGGGACATTGATCGTGATCGCCGCCATCAGCATCATCATTGCGGCCATTCCGAGGCTCATCACCCCGAAGCCCCTGGAGCAGATTGGGCTGGGCTTGGGCGTATCTGTCGCCGCATCGCTGATTAACCTGATCGCGGCATGGATCCTCCTGCGGGCTGGAAAACAAAACGATTCGATCACCCTCCAGGCAAACGCTCATCACTTAATGACAGACGTGTGGACGTCCATCGGCGTGCTGGCAGGGGTGGGCGCAGTGGCGCTCACTGGCTGGCAAAGGCTCGACCCCATCGTGGCATTCATCGTGGCAGGCAACATCATCTGGTCTGGAGTTCGCATTGTCCGCGAATCTGCATTGGGTCTCATGGACACAGCCCTCCCATTGGAAGAGCAGGAGATCCTAAAAAAAGTACTGGAGCCGTACACTCAGGATGGCGTGCAATATCATGCGCTTCGCACCCGTCAATCAGGGTCACGCAGGTTTGCATCCCTGCACGTGCTCGTTCCAGATACCTGGACAGTCCAACGCGGTCATCAATTGTTGGAAAGCATCGAAGCCGATTTCCGCCATGCCCTTCCCAGCATTACAGTCTTTACCCACCTCGAACCGCTGGGCGACCCCGCTTCATGGGAAGACACAAATTTAGATCGCGAAGATGGATAGATCCGCGGAAATTTAATTTTCAAAAGACTCCTTAATATGACCGCTTTAGCCCCGCCCTTTCCACCCGCTTCTTTCCCCGCGCCGCAAGCTGGTTGCGCAATTTGATTTTTATCTTCGCTGGATCATTGCTCGTGGCGCTCTTTGCCCTAAAGGTAACCGATGACCGCGTAATGCATCAAAATTTGCTTGTGCTATACTCGGCTTTACCAATCCATTTTTAAACGAAAAGGGAGTTTGCCATGCCAAAAAATATTGTGTTGACCCTGACGGGCAAAGATAAAATTGGGCTTGTTGACCGCGTCACCAGCCTGATGGTGAAGCGCAGCGGCAATGTGGAATCCAGCCGCATGGCGCGCCTCGGCGGGGAGTTTGCCATGCTCATGCTGGTGACCGTCTCCGACAAGGAGTTTCCGAACCTCGACCAGGATCTACAGCAGTTGCGCGGGGAGGGCTATCAAGTTACCCTTTTGCAGACTGAGGATGTTGCAAAGAAATACGCGGGCTGGCTGCCCTACGAGATCGAAGTGACAGGCGCAGACCACGAAGGCATCATCCACGAGATCTCCCACCACCTTGCCACACAGGGCATCAACATCGAGAACATGGATACCAATTCCACGCCCGCGCCAATGAGCGGCACGCCGTTGTTTACGATGAAAGGCGTTATCCTCATCCCGCCAAAGTTGAACTTCCATGAGTGGAGCGATGCGCTGGAGGAGATTGGCGATAAACTAAATGTGAGCGTGAAGCTGGGGGTGGTGAAGTAGGGCGAGTCAGTTGCCAGTAATCAAAAAAAGGCGGATAGCACGAATGCCATCCGCCTTTTTCTTTCCTCTTTCATCTTTCATCTTAAACCTATTCGTATCGAAACCTTGCCACCCCAATCGTAAAGAAGATTGCGGCAAAGCCAAGCAAAACCCCCGACTCGGGCAAAATATCCCTCAGCCCGCCGCCCCGCAAAACAAGATCGAGCATGCCCTGCATCGCCCAGGTCGTTGGCAGCGCCTTGACGATGTTCTGCACCGTCTCTGGAAACAATTCCAACGGATACCAACAGCCGCCCATCAACGCCATCACCATGCCCAGCATGATGCTGAGTCCGCCGGCCTGCCCATCTGTTTTAACGAATGTCCCAAGCGTTGTACCCAGCGCCGATGCGGCCAACGCAAACGAAACCATCAACACAGCCAGAGCCAATGGCTCGCGTCCCCAATTCAGGTTCAACATAAACGAACCAAACGTCACCAGTAAAATCATTTGCACGATTGCCGCCAATACCTGTCCGCTGATTGCGCCCAATAAAAATGTGGCTTTGGATGTTGGCGTGGTTAGCAAGCGGCGCAGAGTTCCTTGCTGGCGTTCGAATGCGAACAAGCCAGACAAACCTAACAGCGGGATGAAGACCCATGTGATCAACTGCCCAGCGGATGAATTCGCCGCCGGGTCATACTCAATCTGATCGCTGGTTGCCGCGCGAGTGACATTGACCCGGCTGGGAGCTTCATCCAATAACTTCTGCGCCGAGATTAATGCCTCATCGAAATAAGCCTGTCGATCTGATTCTGATTCAAAGGCGCCAATCTGTTCGGCTTCATCCACAGCCATTTGCGCGGCGTTGATGGCGCTGCCCAGTTTTCCGATCACAGCCTGCACAGCGCGATCTGCGATGACCGCATCCATGTCATTGGGCTGTTGGCGTAATTCCAATTCAGCAGAGTTGTTGGATAGACTTTCGACATCAAAGCCTGACGGAATGATCAACAGAACCGATGCGCTTCGCTCGCTGAATTGACTCTCGGCTTCGTCAAGCTCTAAACTTTCGGGGCGTACAGCCGTCGATTTTTCCAACTCAGCAATCAGGTCGGAGGAGAGCGGGGTGTGGGCTTGATCCACAACCACGAGTCGAATCCTATTATCAGCGTCTCCGGGGTTGGGTGACCCTCCAAGGATGAATGTAAATACCAGCGGCAGGATGATAAAGAAGAGCAGTTCTGAGAATCCAGAAAAGCGGATGAGGGCATCTTTCCATGCAATTGCGAATATTTTTTTCATGCGATCACCTTTGCGCAATGCCCTGCCGGTTGAACAACCGAACGGCCGCAATAAATAAAACTGTGCCCATCAATACTAAAGCCGAGACTGGCGTTGAAATATCAGCCAGCCCGCCGCCAAGCGCGAGAGTGGTGAAGCCGTCCAGTCCCCAGGCGTTGGGGGTGATCTTGCTTAAATTTTGCACGAGTGGATGCAGATTTTCCAAACTGACGAATGAACCGCCGAGGATGCCGAAGATCAACATGATGGCCGAGCCAACGCTTGCAACCTGGCCTGCGGTGCGCGCCAGGGCAGTGATCAACATGCCCCAGCCTGTTGCGCCGAAGACAGCCGCGAGCACTAATACAATGACCCCAAGCGTATCGCCCCATTTCAATTGGAACATAATGGTGGTTGCGAATATCAAAATACCCAATTGGGCAATGCCTGTTAAATAAATACCGAAGATCTTGCCGCCTAAAATTTGCGCGGCGCTGGTGGGTGAAATTAATAAACGCGGCAGGGTGCCTTGAATGCGTTCGGCGATAATGGTCCGCCCGCCGTAGCTGACGGTGTACATCAGGAACATCAGCGCCATGCCCGGTGCGAGGTATGCCAGCACGTCA
>CXWL01006290.1_pt1 | contig 15996 bp, 22 predicted proteins | sample 590931 | NCBI WGS metagenome assembly CXWL01 (sample SAMEA3498368, study PRJEB10139) | groundwater metagenome | biome: water well; material: biofilm material | place: Germany | collected 2015-04-27 | reverse complement strand
CCCGGTGGTTGCGTTCGTTCCATGCCTCGAGTAATTCCTGATAGGTGCCACAGGTGAGGCTGCTGAGTCCGCAGCGTGTGTGGCGTGACATTAAAGTTGCAGACTTGACACTAAAGTTCTAGACTTTCCAATAAAGTTGTAGACTTTCAATTCTCCGTGGCGTTTTTCACAAAACGCTTAGCCCGCTCGCAACAGTCTATCCGCCCTACTTCTGAACACGGACACCAGTCCTCTTGATTTATCATCCCGAAATCCCATTCTGTTGTGCAATAAATTATAACTGATCAGTTATAATTTATTGGTTATAATCCAAAGGGTAGTCAGAGGCTTTCCTATTGACCGCAGACACAGGCAACGGCGGTCGTGACCATCGGCGGCTCATGATTGCGCCCACCTCCCTCTACGAGCTGTATCAAAATTGATACTCATCAGGCGGCCGAGATACAGTTTACAAAGGTATGTTTGTTTCTCAAGCGGTCTGATTTGGCAAAGGGGTATCCACTTTGCAATTCGAAAAGGATGGAAAGGAGCACTCGCATGAAGACGCGGATATGTCTGGTGGTGATGGTCTTGTGGGCGATCACGATGGCGGCTGGTGCGTGGATTTTCATCCAGGGGGTGACAAAGCCGGGAGCCGATGGGCGAACGGAGATCGTCTTAGCCGCCAGCGAGCGGGATCAGATCTTGGCTGAGATGCGACAACTCTTGAAAGCGGTCCACGGCGTGGTGACCGGATTGAGCAGTTCAGGCGGTGACATGAAAGCCGCAGAACAGGCTGCGCGAGCAGCCGGAATGACAATGGCGGCTGATACAAGCCCGGCCATCATGGTGAAATTGCCGCTCGCTTTTAAGCAGATGGGCATGTCGATCCACAAAGACATGGATGCCCTCGCGGATGCGATCGTGCAACGAGAAACGTCGCAGCAGATTTTGCAACGGTTGTCGAGTATGACCGCCCGCTGCACGACCTGTCACGAATTNNGAGCGATCTGTAAAAGAGCGAAAACTGAAACAAGAGTGAATCCATTGCCGACATGGTGACTCACATCCAATGAGAGCTGTCGTCATCGCCGGATGGCAACAGCTTCGCAAGGCGGGATAATCCCGTTACGACCGTGAGCAATGTCGCTCCGGCCATGTGCGCAGGGAGGTGCCAGATGAGGTCTAGAATGATTCTTTCCATCGCAGTGGCAACGGCTATGCTGTTACCGGTTGGTATCGTGTCCATCGCATCGGCGCAGGATCGCGACCGCGATCAGCTGAAGACGCAGCAGCAGGATAAGGATAAGGATAAGCTGCAGACCAAAGACCAGTTAAAAGAGAAGGACCAGCTGAAAGAGAAGGATCAGGAGCGAACGCGCGAGCGGACGCGGGAACAGACCCGCACGGAGCGACCGGAGAGACCGCAGCACGAGAAGGCAGAGCGGACTGAACGCGGCGGCCGTTGAGTGCGGAGGGGAATCTGATGCGACATTGCGCGACGCCTGCCGGTCGAGGGGCGTCGCGCGCATGGGCAGGTGCAGGGATGAGTTCAGGGAGCGCACGAGTCTCTCGATCGCGACGCGAGGTTGCCAAAACAGCGAGGTGTTCAGCCTGGCGAAGGGTAGTGGGGGTGCTCGTCGGTGTTTCTCTGTCTCTCATCGGGGAGGGAACAGTCGGCTGGGCGGTTGCTGCTGAAGACCAAGGACCGTCCCAGCCTTTGCCTCAATGGCGAGTCATCGCAACGGTGAATTATTCGAGTGGCTTCTACGGGACGGATGCCAGGACGAACATTCTCTATGCGCCCATGACGATCCGCAGGATGTTTCAGGATGGAGATATAAGCCTGACGATTCCGTTTGTCAGCATCTCTGGGACAGGCGCCGTTCGACTGGTGGGTGGCGTTCCCACGCGAACAAGCAGCGCCACTGCCGGCTCGGTGGGGGGCTCGCCAGTGCGTCCGGAAGCGGCAAGGGGCCTGGAGCCAGTCCTCTGTCCAACGCCACGACCGACAGCGGACTCGGCGATCTTATCTTGCGTGGCCGCTATTATCTCGTTGAGGAAGGCGATCTCGCTCCGCTCGTGGCGCTGACCGGACGGGTCAAGATGCCGACCGCGGACGCGGACCGTGGGCTGGGAACAGGCGAGTTCGATGAGGGGGCGGGAATAGAGTTGACCAAGACCCTCGCCGATCGATGGTTGGCGTATCTGGACGCGGGCTACAACATTATCGGCGATGCGCCGGGGACCAATTTCAATAACCAGTGGTGGTATGACATCGGTGTCGGATATGACGTCACGGACAATCTCCATTTGAGTGTCTTCTATGAAGAATATCGCGCACTGGTCAATACTGTGAACAACGCCCAGGACCTGCTGGCCCTGACGAACTACGTCGTCAGCGACACCGTTCATCTGACCGGGTCGCTGCTTGTTGGATTGTCGAACGGCGCCCCGAATTACGGGTTCAGCTGCGGGGTCAGGTTCCGGTTTTAATTGACGGCGGCGAAGGCCGTGCGACCGGCTATTGTTACGGAAGAAGGGAGGAGTCATGGCTTGGGTGAGGACCGTCCGTGCGTCGATCGGGGGCCTACCATCAGCCTATACCTCGCAATGCCGGGTGATGCTCATGACACTCACCCTGGCGATCATCGCATCCTCGGGTCTTGAGAGCGCGTTGGCAGCTGGCGATGCAGCCAAGGGTAAGGTGATCTATGAGAAACACTGTGTGTTGTGCCATGGTCCGCAGGGAAAGGGTGACGGGCCGACCGGGAAGGTGCTGATTCCACCGGCCACTGATTTCACAGGCACCAAGAGCAAGAGGAAATCGGAAAAAGAGCTGCTTGTCGTGATCCGAGAAGGGAAGCCCGGCACGGGAATGGTGGCCTGGAAAGGACAACTTTCGGATCAGGACATCGGGGACGTGTTGGCTTACGTGCTGACATTGCGGAAGTAAGAGGGGGAGAAGCCCATGGAAATTGTCAAAGCCAAAGAAGGCACTCTGGTTGAGAATCCTCATCACGTCAAAGCCAGTCGGCTCTACGACACAGAACATGCTCAGGTCGTTCACATCACGCTAGAACCGAACGAATCTCTCAAAAAGCATGTGACCCCGGTCGATGTCTTCTTCTATGTGTTGGAAGGGACAGGTGTCGTCGAGGTCGGAGACGAGCAGAGAGAAGTTGGCCAGGACACGCTCATCTCCAGCCCAGCGCGCATCCCGCACAGTTGGTCCAACAAGACTGACAAGCCGTTTCGCGTGCTGGTTGTCAAGGTTCCGCGTCCCACCGAATCGACCAGACTCTTATGAGATATCCTCAAGCAACGCGCCTCGTCCTCCTCACAACATGAAGGAAGTTTCATGCGCGCTTCATGGTCTCTTCATGGCGAAGGGTTATGGTGTGAAGCGTCGACGGTTCACAACTTCAACCATTCATCAAAGGAGGACAGTCATGAAGCGTTCATCTCTTGTGGGCCTTACGGGAACAACCTTGGTTCTCATGCTGGCGACAGGGTTCGCCATCGGTGGTGAAGCCCGGATGGGCCAGAAAGAGGCTGAGCCTGCAGCCGGGATTTCCATCGAGGAGGCGATCAAGGCCGCGACCCAGAAGTATCCGGGCAAGGTGCTTGAGGCCGAGCTCGAAGACGAGGACGGAAGCGCGGTCTGGGAACTGGACATCCTCACCTCCGACGGGCAGAAAATCGAGGTGCAGGTGGACGGCCGCACTGGTGAGGTCCTCTCCAACGAAGCGGCCGAGGGCACGAAGCAGGAGCAAGAGCGGAAGCGTGAACGGAAGAGGGAGCACAAGTCTTAACCTCAATCAGCGAGGAAGCCCGGCCGGTAGTGAGGCCGGGTTTCCTTTTTCAGGGGAGATATGACAATGGAAACGTTGCTCCATCCGATGCTCGTGCATTTTCCCATTGCACTACTCATGACGAGTGTGTTGTTTGACGCGGTGGGCGCGTGGCTCACACGCGAGAGCCTGCGAGAAGCGGCGCTCTGGACACTCGTGCTGGGCCTTCTCGCCGGGGTCGCCGCGTTCGCGGCCGGCGACATGGCGGCGGAAGCGGCAGAGCGGGCCGGAGTGCCGGAGTCGCTCATCGAGACCCATGAGCACCTCGCCGGAGCGACATTGGGAGTATTCGGGGCGCTGCTGGTCTGGCGCCTGCTTCTCAGGAACCGCTTCAGTCCTCGGACCAGGATCGCCTATCTGATGGTCGCGATCGTGGGACTCGGACTGTTGAGCGCGACGGGTCATTACGGCGGCAGTTTGGTCTATGACCATGGCGTGGGAGTCAACGCGGCCGCCGCGAGGACGGCGCACTTGGCTGAGACGGTCTCCCACCGGTAGCGAATAGAAAGGGCGCGGCCGTGCGCATTCTTGTGGTCGAAGACGATCCCGATGTGGCCTCCTTCATCAAGAAGGGCCTTCAGGAGGAGCGCTGTGCCGTCGATGTGGCGGTCGATGGGGAAGAGGGACTACGGCTGGCTCAAGACAATCCGTATGATCTGATCATTCTGGATCTCATGCTCCCGAAGCTGGACGGCCTGGCGGTCTGCCGGCGACTCAGGGCCGATCGGCAACACACGCCGATTCTGTTGCTGACCGCGTGCGAAACCGTCGAGGACAAGGTCACCGGGCTTGAATCCGGCGCCGACGACTATCTTACCAAACCGTTCGCCTTCGCCGAGCTCATGGCCCGCGTCCGTGCGCTGCTCCGCCGGGGTGGCGCGCCGCTGAGCCGCCTCCGGGCGGCGGATCTGGAACTGGACCCTGTCGCCCATCGGGTCTGGCGCGACGGCAAGGAGATCACGCTTGCCAGTAAGGAATACGCCATCCTTGAGTATCTGCTGCGGAATGCGAACCGCGTCCTGACCCGTACCGCGATCATTGAGCACGTCTGGGATATCCACTATGAGTCGGTGACCAACATTGTCGATGTGCATATCCGATCCTTGCGGTCGGAAATTGACCGTGAATTCGTTCCGACGCTCATTCAGACGGTTCGGGGCGTCGGGTACATGCTGAAGACGCCCGAGGGAGACTGAATGGGCATGACGATGCGCTCGTTCCACCGCCATATCCGACGAGCTGCCTTGCTCCTGATGCTCGGCCTGATCTTTGCGTTGGGGATACTTCTCTACGCCGGGCTCTCGGTCGTGCTGTACCGCCATGTGGATCAGGAATTGCTGGTAACGGCTCAGGCGGAAGCGCGCCGAGTCGAGGTCGCAACAGGCGTCTTACTGGAATTCGGCAGTTCGGCCGACGATGACGATACCGATGAGCGGCTCATTCGTGAAGCGGCCCGGTCGGTCGTCGTGCTGTCCCAGGACGGCACTGCCGTATGGAGGGGGGAGGCGGTAGCCCAACGGCCTGGGCTCGCGCAGGCCCTCATCGGGAGACCACTCCAGGGCGAGGTCGTGTACGACACCATCGATACGGGCTCCGGCTCCCAGGTTCGACGCATCTCGTTTCCCATCCAACGGGACGGCGAGGTGCGGTACATCCTCCAGACCGAAGCGTCCCTCCGTGTTGTTCGGGAATCGCTGCAGATGTTACTCGGTTTGCTCGGCGCGGTGGTCCTGCTCGGATTTGTGGCTGCCTGGTTCAGCAGCGGGTGGCTGGCTCGTGAGGCCCTCTTACCGGTGGAAGCCCTGAGCGGGACGGCGGAACAGATCACCAGCCCTCCGTTAGACATCAGCGCTCCGGTCGATGCCCCCTATGTGGAGTTCCAGCGCTTGGCACACGTCTTCAATGGCATGCTCGATCGCCTCCACAAGGTCTTCGAAAGCCAGCGCCGGTTTGTGGCCGACGCGGCGCACGAGTTGAAAACCCCGCTCACCGCAATCAGAGGGAATCTGGAGGTCGCGCTCCAACGGACCCGCTCTGCGGAAGAATACAGAGAATCGATGCTCACTGTGCTCGGAGAGGTCGAGCGGCTGATCGCGCTGGCGCACGCGGTACTCACTTTGGCTCGGCTGTCTGGAGAGCGTACGGTGATGGAGATGAAACCGCTCGCGCCAATCGTACGGGAGGTGATCGGCGATCTTGACGTGCTGGCGCAAGACCGGGCGATTACGCTCACGCTTGCCGTCAGCCCTGTGCCGGAGGTGCTCGGTGAGGCCGGTCGGCTCAAACAGGTGCTGATCAATCTGCTGGACAACGCCCTTCGGCACACGCCTCAAGGGGTGAGATCGCAGTGACGCTGGCGGCGACTGAGTCAACGGTGAGACTCGCTGTGAAAGACACCGGTCCGAGCATTGCGTCTGAGCATCTGCCCCATCTGTTCGAGCCATTCTATCGAGCCGATCGCGCACGGGCAAGAGGCGACGGGGGAACGGGGCTCGGGCTCGCCATCGTGAAGGAAATCATCGAGGCTCATGGTGGGGAGGTGCGGGTGGAGAGTGAGGTGGGCAAGGGAACCGTCTTTACCGTGTTGCATCCGGTGATCGGCCGCCCTTCTTCCATGCCGTTCCCAGAGACCGTGTGACAGGCGCCTAGGAAATCCTGCGTCAGAGCGTCGCCGGCGCTGTGGCTATTTACCCTGAGGTCTGCCATTCTCCCACGCCTGATCGAAGCCGAATCGTGGGGTGTCTTGTTCGGCCATGTCGCGATGCGGAGTGACCGGATCCATTCGCAGCCACCGTGCAGTGTGGAGAACGACAGGAGGCGAGGTATGACAAGGCGGACGGTGTGCATGACCATGCTGGCACTCTGGGTGGTGACCGTCGCAGCGGCGGCTGAGCCGCCTCAGATCCGTCCCGAGTTACGTCTGAGTCTGCACGATGCCATACAGGCCGCGGTGGACAACAACGTCAACGTTCGTTTGTTGCGGGAACGTATCGCCGCGGCCCAGGCCCAAGCCGACACGAGCCTGGGAGCTTTATTGCCGAATGTCTCCGGTTATGCGACCGGGCGCAATCAAACAGTCAATCTGGCTGCGTTCGGTATCCCTCAAAACAGCCTCGGCGCACTCGGCGTCCCCGGAGGCGTGACGCAACCCTTCGAGGTGTACGATGCGCGGGCCAATCTGGTTCAGAATATATTCAGCTTGAGCCTCATTCAGCGATGGCGCGCAGCACGAAGCGGCGTGGATGTGGCGAGTCTGGAGGCCGAAGTGACGAAGCGCGATGTCATGGCCACGGCGGGACTGTTGTATATGGAAGCCATCAGGGCTGAAGCAGCGGTGAAAGCTCGTCAGGCCGACATGGAGCTCAGTGAACAGCTTCTGAAGCTGGCACAGGATCGAAAGAAAGCCGGCGTGGCGACAGGGCTCGACGTGACACGGGAAGAAGTGCAGTTGGAGAATACACGCCAACGGTTGCTGGTGGCCCAGAACGACCAAGAGAGCGCCAAGCTGAACCTCATTCGCGCCTTGGGTATCGACTTCGATGTGCGGTTGACGTTGACCGATGAGCTGACCTTGGTCACTGTGCCTTCTCAATCCCCCACCGAAGCGCTCGTAGCGGCCCACGAAAACCGCACTGAGCTCAAGGCGCAGATCACGCGCCAGAAGTTGGCCTCCCTCAGCCTCAGCTCCGTCACGAGCGAACGGATCCCTTCGTTGTCGTTCAATGGCGACTATGGGTGGATCGGAGTGAAACCGGAGGATGCCTTCGCCACGTACACGGCGGGGCTCATGTTCTCGGTGCCGATTTTCGATGGAGGCCAGCGGGAGGGCCGGATTTCTGAGAACCGCAGTCGTATGCGACAGGAGTCGATCCGGATGAAGGATGTGTCCGATCAGATCACCCTCGAAGTCCGCAACGCCCTGCTCACGCTCGACTCGTCCACGCAACAGGTCGCGGTCGCCGAGAAAGGGATCGAGCTGGCGATGAAGGAACTGACCTTTGCGCGGGATCGATTCGCCGCCGGCCTCGCCACGAATATCGAGGTGACGAACGCGCAAACCTCGGTGGCGCGGGCGCGCGACAACCTGATCGAGGCCCTGTTCCGATTCAACGCCTCCCGTATCAATTTGGCGCGTGCAAAGGGCGAGATTGAACGGCTATTTTGAATCCCTGAGCCGCGTGGGCGGTGTCTGCTACCGGAGTTTGTGATGATGAGGAGCGAAAGGGGTCATTGAGTATGGAGACGACAACGGCTCCCAAGAGATCGGGTGGCGCTGAGCCAGGCGAGCAGGGAGCCTCGCAGCCGGTTGCCGTGGCACCCGTCGCAGGAAGCACGAGCGCGCGCATTCGGATGCGGGTGACCCTGATCGTCGGTGCGCTCCTCCTTGCTTTAGCTGTCGGCCTGTATCTACAGTCACAAACGGTATCGGACTCGGGAGCACTGCGGGTGTCGGGGAACATCGAAATCACCGACGCCGAGGTGAGTTTCAAGATTCCTGGCCGGGTGGCGGAGCGCCTGGTGTCGGAAGGAGAGACGGTTTGGGCGGGGCAGGTGGTCGCTCACCTGGATACCGGCGAATTGGCGCAGGAGGTGGCGCTACGCAAGGCGGAGGTTCGGGCTGCCGAGGCCGCGTTGGCCGAGCTGGAAGCCGGATCCAGGCCGGAGGAAGTGGCACAAGCGGAGGCGGTGCTCCGGCGGACGCAAGCGGATGTCGATCGGGCTCGGGCAGATTTCAAGCGTCTCAAAACGCTGTATGAGAGAGAGAATGTCTCGGTGCAAGACTACGACGCGGCGAAGACGGTCGTGGACGTGACCGAGGCTAAGCGCCGCGAGGCGCTGGAGCAACTGGGTCTCGTCAAGAAGGGGCCGCGCATCGAAAAAATCGACCGAGCAAGGGCGCAGTTGCAGCAGGCCAAAGAAGCGCTGGCCTTGACTGAGACGCGGTTGAGCTATGCCACGTTGACATCGCCGTTGACCGGCGTGGTGCTTTCCCACAACATCGAACCGGGCGAGTTCGTTGCCGCCGGGACGCCGGTCGTGACCGTCGGCGATCTGGAACATGTCTGGCTGCGGGCCTACGTCGATGAGACCGACCTGGGACGGGTCAAGGTCGGCCAGGCGGCGCAGGTCACGATCGACAGCTATCCGGGCAAAGTCTACGCGGGGCGCGTGTCCTTCATCTCGTCTCAAGCCGAGTTCACGCCCAAGAGCGTCCAGACCGAAAAGGAGCGCGTGAAGCTGGTCTACCGTATCAAGGTCACCATCGCCAATCCTGAGATGGATCTCAAGGCTGGGATGCCGGCCGATGCGAGGATTATCCTGTTGGACCGTGCGGACACCTCCAATGGAAGCCATTAAGCTTCTGCATTTGAGCCGATCGTTTGGAGCGATCCGCGCGGTCGAGGATCTGACGTTTGGCATCGCGCAGGGAGAAATTTTCGGCCTCGTCGGCCCGGACGGCGCCGGCAAGACGACCACGATGCGGCTCTTGACCGGCGTGATGGAGCCCACCGGCGGCGACGCTTGGGTCATGGGAAAGCATGTCGTGCGGGATGCGGAGGCGGTTAAAGAGGATATCGGGTACATGAGCCAACGGTTCGGGCTCTATCCCGATCTCACGGTGGACGAGAACATCCATTTCTACGCGGATCTCTATGGAGTACCGACGAAAGGTCGCGAGCACAAGATCCACGAGTTGCTCTCGTTCAGCAACCTCACGCCGTTCAAGAAGCGGCAGGCCGGGCGATTGTCCGGCGGCATGAAGCAGAAATTGGGTCTGGCCTGCGCGCTGATCCATACGCCGAAAGTCTTGTTCCTGGACGAGCCGACGAATGGGGTGGATCCGGTCTCACGGCGCGATTTCTGGAGGATTCTCTATTCGCTCCTCAAGGAAGGGGTGACCATCTTTGTCTCCACCGCTTACCTGGACGAGGCGGAACGGTGTCACCGCGTGGCGTTGCTGCACCAGGGCCGTCTCCTGGCCTGCGACACCCCGGACCGGGTCAAAACACTCATGCGTGGGGCCATTCTGGAAGTCCGCGTCAATCGGGCGCGCGAGGCTGCGGTCCTGCTTAAGCAGCGTGTGAAAGCCGAGTCGATCGGACTCTTCGGCGACCGCATTCATGTCGTGACGATGGATCGGGCACAGACCGCGCAGGAGGTGTCGGCTGTGCTGCAGGCCGAAGGATTTGCGCTGCAGGGGTTGCGGCCGATCGAACCGACTTTGGAAGATGTTTTTGTCTCGGTGCTGACGAGCGAAGGGGCCGCCCCTCAACAGGAACGGATCGATGCGCTCCGATCATGAGCCCTACGCGGTCGTCGTCCACGATCTAGAAAAGCGGTTCGGCTCGTTCGTGGCCGTCAACCGGATCAGCCTGCGAGTCAAGGCCGGCGAGATCTTCGGCTTTCTCGGTCCGAACGGCGCCGGCAAGTCCACGACGATCCGGATGCTGTGCGGGCTGCTGAGTCCGACATCAGGCACCGGAACGGTCGCCGGCTTCGACATCATGCAGGACACCGAGCGGATCAAATCCCACATCGGATATATGAGCCAGAAGTTCTCGCTTTACGAGGACCTGACGGTCGAGGAGAACATCGACTTTTACAGCGGGATTTACCGGATTCCCAAGGAGAAGAAAGCGAAACGGAAGGAGTGGGTCATCGACATGGCCGGCCTGTCTCAGCATCGCGCCTCCCGGACCGCCGTGCTCTCCGGAGGCTGGAAGCAGCGGCTCGCGCTGGGCTGTGCCATCCTGCACNNCGATCGTCTTTCTCGACGAGCCGACGTCCGGAGTGGACCCGATCAGCCGCCGCAGCTTCTGGGATTTCATTTACGCGCTAGCCGGACAGGGTGTGACGGTCTTCGTGACCACGCACTACATGGAAGAGGCGGAATACTGCGACCGGCTGGGGTTGATCTATCGTGGGGAATTGATCGCCGCCGGGACGCCGGACGAGCTGAAGACACGCTTCATGGAGGATGACATCGTTGAGGTCCTATGTGAGCAGCCGCAGGATGCAATGCTGGGGCTGGGGACGGTCGAGGGAGTCAAGGAAGCGGCCTTGTTTGGCAAGGGCCTTCACGTGGTGGTCGATCGAGAGGCGGTGGGCGTGATCTCTGCGATCAAGGATAGGCTGGCGGAGCGAAACTTTGCAGTGTCACGGGCGGAGCGGATCGTGCCGTCGCTGGAGGACGTGTTCGTCTCGTTGATCGAGGCACGGGACCGCCTGGAGCGTCCTCAGACGGAGGTGGCAGGATGAACGCGCACCGCATGTGGGCGGTCGCCCGCAAAGAGGGCATCCATATTATCCGGGACTGGCGCAGCCTTGTCATGGGGATTGCCATCCCCATCCTGCTGTTGATCCTGTTCGGCTATGCGCTGACTCTAGATGTGGATGAGGTGCCGCTCGTCGTTTGGGATCAGAGCGGCACGCAAGCCAGCCGCGACTTCATCAGTCGCTTCGAGGGGTCGCCCTATTTTTCGCTCCGCCGTGTTGCGCAGGCCTATGCGGACATTGAGCGCGCCATTGATGCAGGGGAGGCTCTGGTGGCTCTAGTCATCCCGGTCGATTTCGCGATGGACGTGGAGTCGGGTCGGGTTGCGCGGGCCCAGGGAATTGTGGACGGCAGCGATTCCAACACGGCGACGATCGTGCTGGGCTATTTGGAGACCGTCGCTCGAACCTACAACCAGGACCTGGCGATCGAGCAGGCCGCCCGCACCAGCGGCCGAACCGTGACGGTCCCGCTCGATCTGCGGCCGCGCGTCTGGTTCAACGCCGATATGGAATCCAAGAACTACATCATTCCCGGACTGATCGCGGTGATCATGATGGTCATTGCCGCGATGCTGACCTCGCTGACCATGGCGCGGGAGTGGGAAACCGGCACGATGGAGCAGGTGATCTCCACGCCGTTGAAAGGCTCCGAGCTAATCCTCGGCAAACTGTTGCCCTACTTCGGCATCGGGATGCTGGATGTGCTGATTGCTGTATTGATGGGCGAGTTTCTCTTCGAGGTCCCGTTGCGGGGGAACGTCGCGCTCCTATTCAGCATGGCCGCAGTCTTCCTGGCCGGTGCGCTCTCGCTCGGCATGCTGATCAGTATCGTGACCAAAGCCCAGTTATTGGCCAGCCAACTCGCCATGGTCGTCACCTTCCTACCGGCGTTCCTGCTGTCCGGGTTCATGTACGACATCAGCAACATGCCGACGGTGATTCAGGCCATTACCCATGTGGTGCCGGCCCGGTATTTCGTCTCGCTGTTGAAGGGAATCTATCTCAAAGGGATTGGATTGGAGCTGCTCATGATGGAGGCCGTGCTGCTGACCGTCTTCGGCCTGCTTGTGTTCCTAGCCGCCAATCTGGTTTTCAAGAAAAAGCTGGCGTGAGAACACGATGTTTGAGCGGATCACCCATATGTTAATCAAGGAATTCATCCAGATCTTTCGCGATCCGCGGATGAGGACCGTGATCTTCCTGATGCCGCTCGTGCAGACACTGGTATTCGGCTATGCCGTCACCACGGACGTCACCCACATCCCGACTGCGGTCTTCGACCTGGACAATAGCCGGGCCAGCCGCGAGCTCACCGCCCGGTTCACCGGGTCCGGCTACTTCGACGTGGTCGAGTACATTGACCGTGAAGACAAGGCCAGGGATCTTCTTGATCGCGGCTTGGTCAAAGCGGTGCTGCGGGTGAACAAGGGGTTCGGGGACGAGCTGCGCGCCGGACGGACCGCGCCGCTGCAGATCATCGTGGACGGGACGGACTCTAACACGGCCGGCATCGTCCTCAACTATGCCGGGCAGATTGCCGGCCGGTTCAGCGAAACCGTGTTGCTCACCAGATTCGTCCGGGCGACCGGCCAGCCGGCCTCCCCCGCCGGCGTGGCGCTGGAGACGCGCGCCTGGTTCAATGAGAATCTGGAAAGCCGCAACTTCTACGTGCCCGGTGTCATCGTACTGATTGTCACGCTGGTCACACTCATGCTGTCCAGCATGGCGGTCGTTCGTGAAAAGGAGATCGGCACCATTGAGCAGATTATGGTCACGCCCATCAGACAGTCGGAGTTTATTCTAGGCAAAATGTTACCGTTCGCTCTGATCGGTTTTGCCGACGTCGTGCTGGTAACGGTGATCGCCGTCTATTGGTTTGAGGTCCCGATCAGGGGCAGCCTGCTGTTCCTCATCGGCGCAACGAGCCTGTATCTGATGAGCACATTGGGGATTGGTCTGCTCATTTCGACCATCAGCCGCACGCAGCAACAGGCGATGATGAGCGCCTTTTTCTACTACTTCCCCGCCATGCTGCTCTCCGGGTTCGTCTTCCCGATCGCGAATATGCCCGAGGCCGTGCAATGGCTGACCTACCTCAACCCGCTGCGCTATTTCCTCGTGATCATCCGGGGGATCTTTCTGAAAGGGATAGGACCCGATATCCTGTGGCCACAGATGTTGGCACTCTTGATCTTGGGGACGGCCACCCTGTGGGTGGCGACCAGGCGTTTCCAGAAGACCACCATCTAGTGTCCTGTCTCTGAAGTACGCTGACAAAAGCGGGCCACGCTGGCCAGGATTTCGTCGGCGGTTTTGGTCCACATGAATGGTTGGGGGGGGGTATTCGTCACGTTGATGTACTGCCGGATGGCAGCCTTAAGGGCCCACACACTGGGGTGTACGCCTCAGCGCAGTTGGCGCTCCGTGAGCAGCGCGAACCAGCGTTCCACGAGGTTGAGCCATGAGGCGCCGGTCGGCGTGAAGTGCAGGTGAAAGCGCGGGCGCTTCAGGAGCCACCGGCGGATCAGGGCCGTCTTATGCGTGCCATAGTTGTCCAGGATCAAATGCACGTCCAAGCGGGACTGGACGTTGGCCTCGATCGTGTCGAGGAACTGTCGGAACTTACGCGCTCTATGCCGCTGGTGGAGGGTGCCAATGACGCGCCCGTCTTCACTTCCAAGGCGGCGAAGAGCGAGGTCGTACCATGTCGGCGGTAGTCATGTGTCCGGCGCTCGACTTGTCCGGGACGCATCGGCAGCAGGGGGCGCGTGCGGTCCAGGGCTTGAATCTGGGCTTCTCATCTACGCACAAGACGAGCGCTTTGTCCGGGGGATGGAGGTAGAGCCCCACAATATCGCGCATCTTCTCGACAAACAGTGGGTCGGCCAACAGCTTGAACGGACCGTGGACCACAGACTCCGGTCTTGGCGATACACAGGTGTACTTGAAATACCGTCCGATTATTCAGGATCCGGATGGGTGGCGTCCCTCCATTACGACATTCAACATGATTGTGTTACCGACCAGTCGTTGGGTGACAGGGAGTGAAAGCCCCCCAGGCGGATTTGCGCCGCTGGGGCGACTTCCGGCCTCTCGTTTCGGATCACTAACGTGGACGGAAGGGTGATGTTTCGGAAGAACCTGCAACCGTTTCGCGTGAGCGGGGGTGTGTTCTATTCGTACCACTGTATTCGCATGTCCTGCACCCTTGGGCAATATAGTCGCCATGCCTGTAGCTTGCGACCAAAAACGAATAGAACGAACCATATTTTTTCCGACACCCAAAGTAACCATCGCGGCTGCTTCATCTGAAAAAAGTTTGGGATTTTCTCGCAAACCGCGCACTACTTTGGGGAGCCATGCATAGCGGCAGGGGAAGGTCTCATGACCTGAGATTCGAAATGTCGGTCCCTTTGTAGATGGGGATTCCATGGAAACCTTAGACATCTCGCATCTCCGATCTTATTTTGCGCCAAAAGACCTTTAAGAATGTTGAGTTGCACATCGGGCAATTTGTTGAGGAAGTTGATGTCATGCTCATGCTCATAAGAACCATTGCATGTACGCGTCTGGACCGGTGCAGCAGAATACCTCTTTCCCTTTGAGAAATCACTACACCTTGGAAGGGAAATTGATTGCATTTTCACCCGTTTACCAAGGGATCGAGCCGATCTGCATATTGGTGTGCCTAAGCAGGCCAGTGATCGGCGTTGGGTCCTGATTTATCGCTTGCTCAGAGGCTCCTATGCTAGGGTTGCATCCCATGTGTGGACGCTTTTCCCAAACGGCCTCGCCAGAAGTGATCGCCCAACAGTTTGAGGTCGCAGACCTTCCGCTGTTCACACCACGCTACAACATTGCCCCCTCCCAAGCTGTGGCGGCGATACGGATCGAGCCTGAAAAGACGGAACGTCAGCTGGTGCTGTTGCGCTGGGGCCTGATCCCGTCCTGGGCCAAGGACCCCAAGATTGGGCATCAGTGCATCAACGCCAAAGCCGAGACCGTGGCGGAGAAACCCTCGTTTCGTGCCGCCTTCAAGACACGGCGCTGCTTGGTAATTGCCACGGGGTTTTATGAGTGGCAGATCGAAGGAAAACGAAAACAACCGATGTGGATCGGATTGAAAAATCACCGCCCCTTTGCCTTTGCGGGCTTGTGGGAACATTGGCAACCCCCGGACGGCGAGGTCATCGAATCTTGTACGATCCTCACGGCCGAGCCGAACGAGTTGATGAGACCGATTCACAATCGGATGCCGGTCATTCTTCCCCCCACGGCGTACGACCAGTGGCTCGACCCCACCGTCCAACACGCAGAACCTCTGAAAGCCCTGCTTCGCCCCTATCCGAGTGACGAACTCCTGGCCTACCCAGTCAGTACGCTCGTGAACAACCCGCGACACGACGCCCCGGACTGTCTTGAGCCGCTTCCGGTTTAGGGCTAGACTACGGCCTCTTTGTTGCGAGGTGTTCGATGCCTATGAATGTGGAAGCGATCTACGCTCCGGATCTCTCGATACGCTATGCGCTGCCCGTATTTCTTGGTCGACTGCCGGCAGGTTTTCCCTCCCCGGCTGACGACTACATCGAAGGCCGACTCGATCTCAATCGTCATCTCATCAAACATCCAGCGGCCACCTTCTTTGTCCGGGTCTCCGGGGACTCGATGATCGGGGCGGGCATTCATTCCGGCGATCTGCTGGTGGTGGATCGCTCACTCGACGCGGTCGATGGAAACGTAATTGTGGCGGCGCTCGATGGGGAGCTGACGGTCAAGCGACTCTTTCAGCGAGGCGGGGTGCTGCGCCTGCTCCCGGCTAACGCCGAGTATCAACCGATTGAGATTCTGACCCAACAAACCTTCGAGATCTTTGGGGTCGTCACCA
>CXWL01003127.1_pt1 | contig 15999 bp, 18 predicted proteins | sample 590931 | NCBI WGS metagenome assembly CXWL01 (sample SAMEA3498368, study PRJEB10139) | groundwater metagenome | biome: water well; material: biofilm material | place: Germany | collected 2015-04-27 | reverse complement strand
CCGCGCCAATCGACAGCCGGCCGGAAATCCGCTGCGAAGGCGGGAACCGCGAAGACCACTCAAACACGCCAGAAATTCTACAGCCCCTGTGGCCATCTTGACTGATCCATACGACATAGGAGCACACCATGAACTCAATTGGCAGCAGGCTTACATGTATACGATACGCCCTGGTAGCGGGGATGGCGACCCTATTCCTAGCCACGGCGTGGGAGGTGCGGGGGACGATCCAACGGAGCGAGCTGGAGCATGACTTTGGCAGCCCGGCCGCTCGCACCATGCTAGCCTCTACCGTCACTATTTCAGTGGATAGTCGCTCGACGGAGTTGGGAACCGGAGGCGGCGTCCTCTTCATGCCATCAGGCACCATCATTACGAACGGTCATGTCGTGGACGGCGCGACATCTGTAGATATCCGCCGTGCTGACGGCCGACACAGCCAAGGGCAAGTCGTCCGGCGGGATCCGTTCACCGATCTCGCGGTCATCCAGTTGGTCGACCCAGACATACACTGGAGCCCTCTGCAAACGGGGGATTCAGACAGGGTACAGATCGGGGACCAAGTCTTTCTCATCGCCTCATCACAATTAGGTGGAGAGCTGCGCAGAGGCCGAATCACCGATCTCTATCCGATGCAGCGAGATGTGCGGCTCATTCAAACCAACATCCCCATCCGGTCCGATGAGGCCGGAAACGCGCTGGTGAATGCGGACGGCCACATCATCGGAATCGTCACAATTGCACTCACCGGAAGCAACAGCATGGCCTCCGCCACAGCCATCAACTCCGCCAATGATCTCGTCTTATCGATGGTGGCCAGTTCAGCCCCTTCTTTTCTTCAAGAGGTACCCAATGAAACGCCTGCGCGTTCTCCTGTGCGATGATGAATCTCAGATGCTGTCGTTGCTTCAATCGGCCCTGGAGCCCGAATACTCTGTAGTCGGAGCCGCAGAGGATGGACAGGCCCTCATCGCGGCCGCTCAGGCCCTCCGACCGGATCTCGTTTTGACCGATATCGAGATGCCACGGATGGATGGAATCGAAGCCGTGCAGGAACTCCGCAAAACACTGCCAGACTGCCGCGTGATATTTCACACCTCCCGTACCGAACCTGAAGTCATGGCAGCCGCATTCTCAGCCGGCGCGGCTGGTTATCTGATCAAAGGCTCATTGGGGGCGTTGCGCTCCGGCATACGCACAGCCCTTCAGCACGTGCAGAACCACGACAAAGAATTCGCCATTGGACGAAGCCCCTGCGACATGTTGTAGAGACTTTGCCGATCACACAGTGTATCTAGACAAATCAACGATTGAATAACCAAGAAGCGTGGCCTGAACTAAGAGATTGGTGAAAAACCACTTGCGAGTTACGGAGACGTAGAACCCCCTGCCCTCACGGACAGACTCATCCGCAGGCTGCTCAAACAGGCTATCCAGCAAGGCCCTCAGACTCAATCTCCAGGCTGCTCAAACAGGTCATCCAACAAGGCCGCAGGCGAGGCAGAACCGGAGGCGTAGCTTTCATCACCCGCCCAACCCCGAGCTGCCAAAGCAGCTCTTCCCCGGTGGGGTACGTTGAGGACCTGGTCGAGGCGAGAACGAAGCTGGGAGACTGTTTCAGCAGCCTGCCTAGAAGAAGGCCATGCTGGCGTACGTGACAGTCGAGTTGTACTGATCGGTGATCCCGCGGTCGTAGCGGAGGACCTGGCCGGATTCGGCTTCGATGAGACGCAAGAGTGAATAGATGGGCGCGAACCCCGAGATCCGGCGCTTGTCGTTTTCGGTGATGATGTACTTGGTAAATTCTTCCGGCTTCCGCTCTTCCACCGGCTTCAACATTTCCAGGTCGTGCTGCATCGATCGATGGAAGGAGAAGTCGGTCGGCGGCTCTTTATCCCCGTACCGCATCCCGAGATGCGCTAGCTCCGCCGCTGCGACAACACAATACCTGCGGCCTGATGCATTGAGAATATCGCGCAGCCCCGACAGAAACACTTCGACGGATTGCTGGATCGGAGCTTCAGCCATGCTCAGCGCGGAAAATGAACAGAGAATCGGCACAATGGTAAAGGGCTTCTTGTCTCCGACGACCTGCTGAAGAAACGGCAATTGGAATTCAATCGCATGTTCGGCTTGATGGCAGAGATCCTCTTCGAACGCGACTGGAAACCGCTCTCTGATCTTTGCCAGCAAGGGCTGATCGGCCTTCACAACACCGAGCGGCGTTTCAAAATCCTTGTCCGTGACGGCAAAGAGATTGTCGAGACCGGCGTATGCTGTCCCGATGACGACATAGACATCCGGCTGGGTGGATTCTTGCAGCTCTTTGTACGCCCAGGCGTAGATCGGACCGGCCTGTTTCAGGTCGTAGGTCGGGGCGACCAAACCTTTGATCGGTTTGGCGGCATTCTCTGAGGGTTTGAAGTCCGGGCCTTCTTTCGACGTAAAAAATCCGTCGATCTGTTTCTTCAGTTTCGCGCTGTCAGCCTCGTAGGCGCGGCCGGCAAACGCCGCCTGGCGAAGCGGGCTCTCGCGATACTGGGCGCGCTGCTCTCTGCGGGCCTCTTCTGCCCGTTCCCCTTCCAGAAACAATTTCTGGTCGAGGTCGGTCACCAACTGCTCGACCTTATCCGGCATCAGAAACTCACCGAACCGTTTCAAATAGAGGGCGCCCACCTGCTGGAGAGAATGCTCGCCGTCGAAATGCTGAATGATGAAAAAGTAGTTGAGCGGGAGCACCAGCCGTTCCTTGCTCAGGCCGGTTGGATCCCACAGCACGATGTACTGCTCCTCCCCTTCTTTAATCGGGGAGAACTGGAGATTCCGCAGTGTGGGATAGTGCTTGGGGTCTTTGGCAGTCGTGGTAGTCATATTGCTCCTTGGTCGAGCGCCATTGTAAAGGAGGGAAAGAAGAAGCTGCAACCGGGGAGACAGATCAAGGTTGAGGCTAAGGTTGAGAGCGGAAAACTGATTTTTCTCAGCCTGAACCTTAACCTCAGCCTTCCTCAGGCGGTTCGCTTCGGCTTCGAAGACTGAGTGCAATCAGGGTGCCGATCGTCACGAGCGCCAGCCACAAAGTCGGCCGCCCGTAGGAGGGATCGGAATACTCGATCAAATCGGTTAACCGTCCGATCAACAAGGACATGCGAGCCATGACCGTGTAGCCGAAGGCTGCGCCGAACGCGATCATCAGGAACATCACGCCCGTCCTGGCGACCATCTTCCCCGGTCCCTTGTGCTCCACCGAGAAAAAGAAGTAGAANNAGCGGCCGGATAGTGTCCTCAATCTGCTTCAGGATAAACGACGACACGGTGCGCGGAATCGCCAGCCCCGCCCCCACCCCGACGATAAACGCAAACGCATAGCGCGACAGCCAGGCGGCTTTCGGCACGTAGCGCGTGAGCATGAGCAACCCGATGGCGACGGGAATCAGAAGCGTCCATTCCTGATTCTCGACGATGGGTTTCCAGATCAGATGCACGATCACCGTGTCGTACGTCTTCACGATCGTATAGCCGACCGACACGCCGACATAGAGGTTCTCCGCCAGCTTAAAGAGCGGATTGTCCTTATACAAAAAGGAGAAGATAAATAGAGTTAACCCTGTGGCCACCCACGCGCCGATGATTGTTGCATCCATTGCCTGGTCTATCCTCTACGACTGCGAACCCTGTTGCCGTGCCTGGCGCCTGAGCGTGAAGTAGAACATGTTACACAACGCCACCAGGACAATGATCGCGACGTGCGTTGCCGATTGCGCATCCATCCCCGCCACCGCCCGCCCCTTCTGCCCGATCAGACTTTCGTATTCCGCCGCTCCCCGTAACCCGCCGATCAACCCGTTGATTTGGCCGCTTCGCAACAGAGGATACAACCCCGGGGCCATCACACCTGTGCAGCCGCCGCCCAGCTCGAATTTGTATTTATCTTTTCCGAAAACGTACCAGGCCTCGACACCGGGATTCCCCGCCCCCAGACTCACCGCATAGGTGACGTCCTTCAGACTGTTGACCCCTTCCAGCACCGGCTGCCCCTTAGTCGGCTTGCTCCCGTAATCACTGGGAAATGCGTTGTAGAGATCCTGCCCCATATTGATGATGACGGCCGTACCTCCCGGGCTCCACCCGAGAAAGACATAGTCGGCGCCGCGCTGTTTGCCGGATTCGTTCGCCACTTTGGTCAGCAGCTCGTCGGCCATGCCCGTGCCGGATACCCACAAGGTCATCGCGACCACCCGGAGGTTCTTCTTGAAGGCATGGCGGAGAATGGCCACGGCCTGCGGATAAAGCTCCGGCTTCGACGCTGGATCGAAATCGAGCGAAAGGAGAATCACTGAGCGTTCGGGCAGGCTTTCGATGTGATCGTAGACGCCGCGCACTTCCTGGGAAATCTTGATGGGCAGTCCGACCGGATAGAGCAGCGGCAAGAGTGTGCACAGAGCGATCACCACAAAGATAATCCGCCGGTCGATCTTGAGCATGCGTTCCGCGAAACTCATGATCTCCCTACCTCTTGCCCCATCACTCTTTCCCCCCGCCCAGGTACGACCGTTCCACACCGAAGATGATCTTGAAAGACAGGGCCACGGCCCCCAGGCTGACGCCGATCAAAATGGCCCGGCGCACGGATGCGTTCAGCACATTCAGAATCCACTGGGAAATATCACCACTAATCGGCACGAGGTATTCACCCAATGGAACGCGGCCCATCATGACTATCACCGCGGCGATCAGGAGCACTGCAGCTTCCCGGCTTCTGGCACGGAACGAGCGATAGGCCGCCGAGGCGATGAAAAACGCCAGGATGGCAAACATGGTCCCTTGCAGCGGGACCATCATGAAGTTGTAGACCCAGCCGAATGCCGTCGAGACGCCTTCGACACTCTCCTTGCCGTTGGCCCACCAGCCGACGGCCATCGTGCCCAACATGCCGGCGTAGAGCACCATACTGTAGCCCCAGCCGGCCTCTTTCCGGCGGATCTTGGCGGCATGAACCTGAAACAGACTGGTCACACCCAGCACCAGCGCAAAGCCGCCGATGATCTGGAGCCACTTCGTGGCGGAGGTGAGCAACTGCTCGGAGGCGGGATGCGGCACATAATACTGTCCCGCAAAGATCAGCCCGGTGATCATCGTGATCAGCAGCGGCATCTGTCGGCGCAGAAAAATCATTTTACGTCCTTAAAAAAGTCGAGAAAGTACTGTGGCCAGGCGGCCTGCGTCGCGACTCCGAGCGTCGCCAATAGAATCCCGATCGCGATCACCGAAAGGATCATCGCTTTCCCGATGTCCTGCCCGCGCAAGGTCCCCAGCTGGACCGGCTCCCGCGACAAATAGGCACTCGCGGCATACAACTCTTCCCCGATCAACGTGTAGTCACAGGTAGTCACGAAGAAGGGCAACTGATGGTCCGAATCGGTTCCCGCGATCTGGATGGCGCCGGTACTCGCACCGGTTTCCGTCAACAGCAGCGCCTCGGCAAAATACGATCCCATGAAAAAGTTCGCCGCCGGCTGCTTGCGCAACATGATGCCGTCGACCGCAGCCGTATAACTGAACTGATCACTCGTAATGAAAAAGTTCGAGTCCTCTTTGAACAGATCCGGCTTCCCCGCTTCCAGATAGGCTTGTTTGGTGATCTCCTGACAGACGGCCATCGTAATAGGGTCGCGATGCGGCACGAGCAACTCCGTTTCATAGGCCGCCGTCTTTTTTGCCACTCGCCCGAGAATCACGGCCGCCGCGATCGTCGAAGGATCGCTCATATCATGCGCGCCGGTCAGATAGAGAATCGGCTTACCCAATTCGGTTGCCCGACCGATCGCCTCGTCCACCGCATCGAGACCGGGAATGCGGCGAAGGAAAATATCACGTCGTTTGGCTTGCGCGATAGAAAAGAACACCACGCCGCCGAAGATCAGCGTCAACACGAGATTGTTCACCAAATTCCAATTAAACCAGTTCGGAGTCGGCGCGGCTTGCAGGAGCGGCCCAACCATTCGTTCCTCTCCCTTGAGCACTGCCACGGTCACCGTATACGCAGTCCCGTCTTTCAGTGCGACACCCTTTCCATTTCGAATCACGAACTGATGCCAGTTGCGTTCTGCCGTCCTGGTCCACCAGGGTCCCTTGAGGTCCTTCACCAGGCGAGTCTGAGCCGGGAACTCGGCGATGACTTTCAATGACGCCGCATCCGTGGCACCGGCATCGCCGAGCAACACCTGATAGCGGGCATCGGGGCTATCCAAAGGACCCGGCGCCCAGTTAACCGTGAGGCTTTCGCCTCCATCATTCGGGGTGTCGAAGGCCTGGACGTTCGCCGGCCTCAGCAACATCCCTTCAGCCCATCCCAGAGACGGAACAAGTCCGGCAAGACACGCGTAGATAAAGATAACCAGACGGAACAGGTCCCATCTTCGTCCTCTGTTACTGATCATTGGCCCCATCACGACGTTCATCTCCACAGGATGCTCAAAAAGTTCGCGGTTCTCACCCTCCCAACCCCGGCGCGCCGAGACGCGCCGCTCCGCGAGCAAGGCCGCAGCGAGTGAGCGCATGCCCCCCACGCATCACCCGTCACGCGTCACCTTTTTACAGAGAACGCAGTTGGCGGACTTTTTCAGCATCCTGCTATGCCCCTTCGATCACTTCGATATTCGTTCGCGGTATGACAGCAACCTGACCGTCCGGGAATCGTACTTCCAGTACACGCGCATCACTTTCTGTGGGAATCTTCTGTAGATCGCTGGGCAACGCCGAGACCTCTCCGATTTTGCCGAACAGCGGATCGCGAATGATGCGAACCGGGTCGCCGATCCGGATGCCCTCGCGCTGCGGTGCTGCCGTTGCTCCGGTCTGCACCGCACCGGCGGGCTTCGCGATGATGATCTCGGGCCGGATGACACCGGCGCGAATTTGCGTGGCCCCTGAAATCGTCGCCTTCTCCCCGGTATGGGTGGAGAGAAGCGTAAAGGTCTTCTGGGCCATCGGAATTGCGCCGAACCCTTCTGTAAGAATCAGTGTGAATCCCACCTGCTCGGTTCCGGTAATCGCCACGCCCAGATCGTATCCCAGCAAGGCCCGGAGGTCCTTATCGTGAATCCCGCCGACCACCAAACCGGCAACGCCGACTTCTTTCGCCTTGGCCATCGTCTCCGCAGAAAGAAACGAACCACCAACGACGATCTTTCCCTTCATATCGGCCTTCACATGAGCCGGAGTCAGAGGTTCATCAGGCTTAGCAACGGCAATCGCCAGAACACCGGAGGTTTCGCCGCCGATGCCGAAGATCCCCTGGACCAGACTACACCGCGCCTCGACCGTGACGCCCTGGCGGGGATGCACCTCCACGACCATCCCGTCCACATAGGCCAGCAGTTCCAGCACGCGCGGCGGCTCACGCAGCAACACCTGACCCGTGATGGTCGAGAGCGATTCCACCGTGCCGGTGACCGGAGACTTGATCTCCGTCTTGAACCATTTGATCAGCGGCTTGTTCTCGGCCAGAATTTCATCCTTCAGGACCGGCTCGCCCTCTTTCTTGATCAGATATTCTTTGATCTCATCCGGCGCGACGCCCAGTTGATTCGCCAGATTCAACGGATAGACCTTGCCAGGCAACTCGGCTCTGGCCACCGGCTGATTGGATTGCACGCGATCACCGACCGCAACCAGCACCGTGCCGGGCAACGGCAACTGCCGCCGCCGCCGCACAACTGTCTGTTCGGTCACTGTGAGTCCTGGTGTATATGAGTGCGCCATAAAGATTAAGAGCGAATGGCTAATGGCATATAGCTGATGGCCCAAGATGAGGAGTTGATGCCTAATGTCTCAGAAGACATGGATTGAAATACCAACTTGTTGTCGAGCACCGTTTCCCATCCGTTTCTTGCTATAAGCCATACGCTATCAGCCATCAGCTCCCCTTAGGATACAATTCCACAGCGTTGAACCATTTCGTCAGCGCCGCAACACGGGCCGGTCCATCAACCGGTAGCTGCAGCGGCCGGCCACGACCGTCCAACAGGAGGCCGACGACACCGCCCTGCACGTCGCGGCTAACCGGCACACCGGCGCCCTGCCCCAGATTCACGGTTTTTGCCGGTTGCATCGTCAACTTGGCCTTCTGATTCAGCCCGAGCGGGAACAGTCGCAACTCGCCCATCTTCAGCTGATCCTTGACGACGCTTCCGTCGGGGAATGTGATGTCGTAGTCCGCCAACCGTTCGCCGTCTTTCAGCTGCCCGATCGGCGCCACACAGGTACCGAGATAGACCATGCAATCGCGCACGAAGACATCCGTCGCCGCCTTCTCATTGATCGTAGACAGCACGCCCAGATGCGGCATCATGAAGATACTGTCCACGGAGAGCATCGTAAACCCGAGCGGCTCATAAGCATCTACCATCATGAGCATCGACTGGATGCGGCGCGGGGCATGCGACAGAATCCCACCGCTTCCAACGATCAGATCCAGCTTCAGCATGTCTACAAGACTCTTACCGGAGGTCTGCTGCTCGAACGCGTCGGAGATCGTGCGTTCCTGTTGAACACCCTTGAGACCGGTCGCAAGCGACTTGTGGTGGATCAATGCCAACCGTAATGCTTCGCGGGCAATGGCCTGTTCAATCTGCAATTCGTCGAGCGTCTGCGGAATCGTCGTGGGCCGGACCATCTTATTCTTAATGCGATTGCGGAGCGTCTGTTCATCGATGTTGAACGGCACCCACCGCATGATGTTCGCCAGCCCGGCCTCTGCCAGCACATTGGAAATACTGTAGGACATCCCCAGATTGGCGCTGACCGTCCGGTTAAAGACGCTTTCAAACACCGAAAATACGTCGGTCGTCGCGCCGCCGATATCCACGCCGATCAGATTCAGATGCTCCCGCTTGGCAATGGTTTCCATGATGAGGCCGACTGCCGCCGGCGTCGGCATGATCGGCGCGCCCGCCATCTCGATGAGATTCTTGTAGCCAGGCGCCTGAGCCATGACGTGCTCCAGAAACAGATCGTGAATCTTGTGCCTGGCCGGCGCAAGGTTTTCTCTCTCCAGCACAGGCCTGATGTTCTCAGTAATCACCAACGCAGTTTTTTGCCCCAGAGTTTTCGTAACCTGCTCGCGCGCCTCTTTATTACCGGCATAGACGAGCGGCAATTTATACGTACTCCCGAAACGCGGGCGGGGGTCCGCCGCTGCAACATACTCTGCCATCTCCACGACGTGTGTGACCGCCCCGCCGTCCGTGCCTCCGGACATCAGAATCATGTCGGGACGAAGCGTGCGGATCCGTTCGATCTTTTCATGAGGGAGCCGGCCATCGTTCGAGGCCAATACGTCGATCACAATCGCGCCGGCGCCGAGCGCGCAGCGTTGCGCGCTCTCGCCCGTCATGTTTTGCACGACACCCGTCACCAGCATCTGCAACCCGCCGCCCGCGCTGCTGGTGGAGATATAGATATCGACGCCGGTCTTCGCGTCACTGCACGGGGTGATGATCTTCTCGCCGTCGAGAATCTTCCGGCCTGACAGCTCTTCAATTTCGGCAATCGCGTTGAGCACCCCGCGCGTCACATCCTCGAACGGGGCTTCGACGGTCGTCGGCGCTTCGCCGCGAAACGTCTGGCGGTACTCGTCGCCGACTTTNNGAGCCGCCGCTCCCTGAGGAGCTGACGCCGCCTCGATCAACGCAATCAGACGAACGGTCGTATCCCGGCGTTCAAGCAGCGCTGCAACCTGCGACACTTCATGAGCGCTGAACGCCAGCTCGATAATGGGTGCGAAGAAATGCAGGGCCTGACTGCCAAGGAAACTCATCGGCCCGAGTGACTCCAGAAACACGACTGCGGGAGCGGCCATGCGCCGCTGCACGACCGCATCCGCTATGCGTTGCAGCAACTCCAGGTCTTCAATGGTAAAGACCTCGGCTTCAGAGCGAGTGGAAAACGCATGGGACAGCCCCGCACGGACCCGGGCCCATTTTTCCGTCAGAGAAACCTTGGTGAAGGAAGCCATAAGTGTGTGGAAAGGCAGTCAAAACAGTTATAGAGAGGCATTATAGGAAGGGGTATGAGGAGAGTCAATTTCAGCTTCGATTGGATCAGACTTTCTTCTGCCCGATCTTACTCTCCGTCCCCTTCCAGAGGCGGTCAATGTTCCCCTTGTGCTTCAGCACAATGAGGCCACTGACGATCACGGAGAAGAGTACGAATTCAACGGTTGGTCTGGCCAACGAGGCAATCAACGGAAAGAGCCCGAATGCAGTCAACGCCCCGCCCGACGAGTAGCGCCACAGTGCGACGGCGCCGAGCCAGGCCAATAGTAAGAGCAGGCCGATGGCAGGCTCCACACCCAGAACAGAGCCCAGGGCCGTCGCCACACCCTTGCCCCCTTTGAATCCAAGAAACGGCGAGAAGAGATGGCCCAGAAACGGCGCCAGGGCAACCAGCAAAATCATCCACTCCTGCTGAAAGACCTGCGTGGCCGCAAAGCCCATGACCCAACCTTTGCCCATGTCTCCGATCAATGTCAGGATGCCGGCCTTCTTGCCAGAGACCCGCAAGACATTGGTGAAGCCGACGTTCTTGCTGCCGACCGTTCTCGGATCAGGCAACCCCATCGCTTTAGACACGACGATGCCGAACGGAATAGCCCCCAGCAGATAGCCGGCCATTGCCATAAGAACCCAGAGCAACTCGTTTTCCATGTGAGTGGGATAACTAGGAACTGCGCGCGTATCTTATACGCCAGGATAAGATTAGAGTCCTTTGGCTACCACCTGCTTCCAAAAACTCCACACGTATTGCCCGCCGGAAATATAGCCCAGCACCAGCGACAGATAGAGCGTCACGATACCGGCCAGATGCAGATTGCCCAGCGCGGCCAGGCTGGTTCCTTCGAGAATGAGCATGACGATCGCTACGACCTGCAAGGCCATCTTGTACTTGCCTGTCGTCTCAGCGGCAATGATGAATCCCTCACTGGCGGCGATCGCCCGAATACCTGTCACGCCCAATTCCCGAGCGATGATCAAAATGGCCACCAGGGCGCTGACCCGGTCCACGTTCACGAGCAGAATCAGCGCGGACAACACCAGCAGTTTGTCGGCGATGGGATCGAGCAACTTTCCGAGCTTGGTGACCTGGCCTGACCGTCTCGCGAGATAGCCATCAAGCATATCCGTCACGGCAGCCACGACAAACACGATGGCGGCCATGAGCGATCGATCCTGATCCGGCGTGACAAACAACACGACGAACACCGGAATCAAGAGAATGCGGGTAAGCGTAAGCAGGTTGGGCAGATTCAACGAATCCTGCCCGATTTCCCGCCACGCTGCTAAGACGCGATTCATAATACGATCCCGTATCCTTTAACGGATTACAGAAAATCTAGAAACGTACCAAAGTTGATATCACGACCTGTCTGGAACAACAAGACACGAGTTCACAGGATGCTCAAAAAGGCCGTCCGGCAAGGCCGCAGCCGACGAAGGCACCGGAGGCGTAGCCGTTCTCACCCGCCCTCCCCGAGCTGCCGGGACAGCTCTCTCCCCGTGTGGGCTACGTTGAGGATGCATTCAAGGCGAGAACGCCGCTGGCGGATTTTTTCAGCATCCTGACTAAACGATGCCGCTCTTCAACAGATCATGCAAATGAATGACACCGCGGATGTTCCGATCGCCTTCGATCACCACGAGCGTCGTAATGGAAAACCGCTCCATCATTTCGACCGCTTTGGCGGCCAAATCATCGGGCCCGATTGTCCGGGGATGTCTCGACGCGAGCTCGCTCGCCGTCGCCTTCGTGAAGTCTCCGCCGCCCTGAATGAACCGCCGCAAGTCTCCATCGGTAATGATCCCCGCCAACTTGCCGCCTTGATCGACGACCGTGGTCATCCCGAGCTTCTTCGCGGTCATTTCCAATATCGCCGTAGTGCCGGGTACCGACTCAGTGACTTGCGGAAGATCCGCCCCATGATGCATGAGATCCTTCACACGCACCAGCAACCGTCGCCCGAGCGTGCCGCCCGGATGAAATTGCGCAAAGTCTTCTTCTTTGAATCCGCGCTTCTGCAACAGCGCTACGGCCAGCGCATCGCCCAGCGCCAAGGTCGCCGTCGTGCTTGCCGTCGGCGCGAGCCCCATGGGACAGGCCTCCTCCGACACCGAGACATCCAGCGCCACATCGCTCTGCTTGGCCAGAGTCGATGTCATACGACCAGTGAGACCAATGACCGGAATCCCCATACGCTCGACATAGGGCAGGATTTGCAGCAGCTCCGCCGTCTCCCCGCTGTTGGAAATGGCGATCAACGCATCGCGACGAGCCAGCATGCCCAAGTCGCCGTGCACGCCTTCTGCCGGATGGAGAAAAAATGAGGACGTGCCGGTGCTGGCCAACGTCGCGGCAATCTTCTGGCCGATCAACCCGGACTTACCCATCCCGGAGACTACGACCTTGCCCTTACACTGAGCCAGCAAGTCCACAGCCTTTTCAAACTTGCTGTCCATCCGATCGACGAGTGCCTGGACGGCACGCGCTTCGATCTCCAGCACACGCTTCCCGTCACCCAGACTTCCCAGGCTCTTCACACCTTTGGGCGCGGGGGAACGCTTCGGTTTCGGCTTTAGCTGCGTGGTTTTGCCGCGTCGCATATCCGCATCACCCGTTCGAGCAAAGATTTTAGTTGATGCAGCGGCACCATGTTCGGACCGTCCGACAACGCCTCATCCGGATTGGGGTGCACTTCCATAAAAAATCCGTCCACCCCGGCGCCGGCTGCCGCGCAGGCCAACGGCTCGACGAACTCCCGCTGGCCGCCGGACTTAGTGCCCCCGCCGCCGGGTAATTGCACGCTATGCGTGGCGTCGAAGACGACCGGGTAACCGAAGCTCCGCATGATGGGGAAAGAGCGCATATCGACGACGAGGTTGTTGTAGCCGAAGGACGACCCACGCTCCGTGAGCACAATCCGCTGGCTTCCGCACTCTTCCACCTTCTTCACGGCGTTGGCCATTTCAGGCGGCGAGAGGAATTGACCCTTCTTCACGTTGACCACTTTGCCGGTCTTGGCCGCGGCAATGAGCAAATCCGTTTGGCGACACAAGAAAGCGGGAATCTGCAGCACATCGACAACCTTGCCCGCCTCCGTCGCCTGCTCGTCCGTATGGACATCGGTCAGAACTGGAAGCCCCAGCTGCTCCTTCACCTTCTTCAAGACCGCCAAACCATTCTCGATACCGGGGCCCCGGTACGACTTGATGGAAGTCCGGTTGGCCTTGTCGAACGACGACTTGAAGACATAGGGGATGCCGAGCGACTTGGTGATCTCCGCAATTTTCCCGGCCGTATCCAACACCAGTTGTTCACTCTCGATGACGCAAGGGCCGGCAATCAGGAACGGGCGGTTTCCCGCTCCCACTTTGAATGAACCGATTTGGACTTCGTGGCTCATTTAGTGGCCTAACTTCTTGCGCAACGCCGCGCCGACAAATCCACTAAAAAGAGGATGCGGATGATGCGGACGCGAACGATATTCCGGATGGAACTGCGTCGCGAGAAACCAGGGATGCTTCTTGAGTTCCACGATTTCGACCAGCCGCCCGTCCGGCGACAGACCGCTCAGCACCAATCCCTTGGCCGTAAGTTGCTCGCGATAGGCATTGTTGAATTCATACCGATGCCGGTGCCGTTCGCCGACTTCGTTGACGCCGTACATCTTCTGCGCCAGTGTCCCCTCCCCGAGTTTGCACAGGTAGGAGCCCAGCCGCATGGTCCCGCCCTTGTCACTCACGGACTGCTGATCGGACATCAGATGAATGACGGGGTGCGGGGATTGCTCATCGAACTCCGAACTATTGGCTCCCGCCAGACCCGCCACGTTCCGCGCAAACTCGATGGTGGCGCATTGCATCCCCAGGCAGAGCCCGAGGAACGGCACTTCGCGCTCTCTCGCATACTTGATGGTGAGAATTTTTCCTTCGACCCCGCGCGTCCCGAACCCGCCGGGAATCAGAATCCCGTCAGCCTCGCGCAAGATCCGCTCGGTCCCCTGGCGCTCGACGTCCTCGGACTCGATCCAGGTGATGTTGACCTTCGTCTCATGATCGATCCCGCCATGCACCAGCGCCTCGGCCAGACTCTTGTAACATTCCTTCAGCCCCGCATATTTNNGATCTTGGCCTTCATCTCCGGCGGAATGTAGCGATCGGTGCGGCAGAGCAAAATATGCGGCTGAATACCGATCTCGCGCAGTTTATTGACTGAATGCTGCGTGGGCTTGGTCTTCAATTCACCGGCCGCGCCGATGTAGGGCACCAGCGTCAGGTGGACATACAACACATTGTCGCGGCCGACGTCGTAGGGCATCTGGCGGATGGCTTCGAGAAACGGCAGACTTTCAATATCGCCGACCGTCCCGCCGATCTCGACGATCGTGACATCGATCCCCTGCGAGATCCGCATGATACATTGCTTGATCTCGTCGGTGATGTGCGGCACGACCTGGACGGTGCCGCCGAGATAGTCGCCCCGGCGTTCTTTCGTGATGACGGAATTGTAAATCCGCCCGGTCGTATAATTGCTTTCCTTCGTCAGCGACAACGAGGTGAACCGCTCGTAGTGCCCCAGGTCGAGATCCGTCTCGGCGCCGTCCTCGGTGACAAAAACTTCGCCATGTTGATAGGGATTCATCGTGCCCGGGTCGACGTTGATGTAGGGATCGAGCTTCAAGAACGTGATCTTAAGCCCGCGGCTCTCCAGGAGGTTCCCGATCGACGCCGAAGCGAGGCCCTTCCCCAGCGACGAGACCACTCCACCTGTAACAAAAATAAACTTGCTCATGGTCGCCCCCATGCCTTGCCGATCGACGCCGAAGCCAAGTCTTTCTCCTGCAACGACACCACTCCGCCTGTAACAAAAATAAACTTGCTCATGGCTGCCCCCATCATCGGCTCGGTGCGGTCCGTTTGAGGTTGAGTTCCTGTTTCAGGGATTCATACTGCCGCAATTTCTCTTCGGCCTCCGGGACGTCCTCCGGCGTATCGATGCGCAGCGAAGCATAGGGCGTCTCCCAGACACGCACGCGGACTCCGTTTTCGAGCGCGCGCAACTGCTCCAGCTTTTCCGCATCCTCCAACACGCCCGTTTTCATCGCGGCAAAGCGCAGCAGGGTTTCCTTGGTATAGATATAGACCCCGAGATGAATGTAATGCAGCCCGCTTACCACACGCCGGCTCGAATCGTCACGGACCAGCGGAATCGGCGCGCGCGAGAAATACAGCGCATAGCCCTTGGTATCCGTCGCTACCTTGACGATCGCCGGATTCTGCAGATCGTCGGTCGCATCCATCTTGCGCTTCAACGTGCCCATTTCGGCGCCGCTCTGGAGAAACGGATCGATGAGATCCGACAGCAGCTCGGGGTTCAGCGGAATTTCGTCGCCCTGCAAGTCCAGGAAACAGTCCCCCGCAAACATCCGCGCCACCGCCGCCACACGATCGGTCCCTGTCCGGTACTCGCCGCCCATCATGATGGCCCGGCCGCCGAATTGTTCGACGGCCTGCTTGATACGCTCATCATCCGTCGCCACCAGGACTTCGTTCACGGAGCGACAGGCCACCGCCCGTTCATAGACATGCTGGATCATCGGTTTGCCGGCCAACTTCACCAGCGGTTTCCCGGGAAACCGCGACGAGCCGTAGCGTGCCGGAATCACCACGATGACCGACGACAATGATTTAGCCATTGCCGACCGTCTCCAGGAGCTGCTTGGGCGAGACCGTCGCCGTGCCGACCATACCCACAACGATGCCGGCCGCATGATTGGCCAGCGTTGCGGCTTCCCGCATATTCGCACCGGTTGCCAATGCCAGCGCCAAGGTGCCGATGACCGTATCTCCGGCGCCCGTCACATCGTAGACTTGCCGGGCCTGCGTCGGAAGATGCCAGGACGTGCCCTCACCCTCATACAAACTCATCCCTTTTTCACCGCGTGTG
>CXWL01101938.1_pt1 | contig 16000 bp, 12 predicted proteins | sample 590931 | NCBI WGS metagenome assembly CXWL01 (sample SAMEA3498368, study PRJEB10139) | groundwater metagenome | biome: water well; material: biofilm material | place: Germany | collected 2015-04-27 | reverse complement strand
GTCGCCGGCGCCGCGCTCGGACTTGAACAGCTCGACCCGCGACGGCGTGATCTTGCGCGGCCATGCGTTGTTGCTGGTGTCGGTATCGGCGGTTTCCCAGTACGGGTCCTGGACCAGGCCGACCATCGGCTCGTCGGTCACAATCAGCTTGGTGAGCTTCTTCGACGAATAGCGCCACACTTCGGCCGGGATGCGCTCGATGTACTTCTTGCCGCCCTTGAGTNNGTTGGAGAAGTCGACCAGGTACAGGTGCTTGCCCTGTGCCAGCAGCGCCTTCTCCCACGGCTCGAGGCCCTCGATGGTCTCGTTGTACTTGTTGCGGTCCTTGTTGGTGACGGTGAAGTCGTCATGCTCGTTGTAGAAGTCCTTGAGCTCGGGATGCGCATCGACGCGGCGCGCCAGCATGCCCTTGTTGCGCTGGTCGGTCACCGACACCGGCTCCAGGTTCTTCTGGGCCTTCTTCCATGCCTTCTCGGTTTCCGGGTTCTTCGAGCTCACACCGTACTCGGTGATGCCGTCGACGCTGACGTCGACCGCGTCGGTGGTGTAGAACCAGCCGCGCNNCTGCGCGTATTCGCGGAAGGCGAAGTCGAACAGCTCGCGGCCCAGCACCGTCTCGCGCAGGATGATCAGCGCGGTGGTCGGCTTGGCGTAGGCGTTGCTGCCGAACTGGAGCAGCGACTCCGAGTTCGTCATGATCGGCACCTGGTTCTTGCTTCGCATGTAGTCGACGATCGCACGCGGCTCGCCGCGCGACTGCGGGTAGTTCTCTTCCCATGCCTGCTCGGCCAGGTACTGCACGAAGCTGTTCAGGCCTTCGTCCATCCAGGTCCACTGGCGCTCGTCGGAATTGACGATCATCGGGAAGTAGTTGTGGCCCACCTCATGGATGATCACGCCGATCAGGCCGTACTTGGTGCGTTTCGAATAGGTCAGCTCGCCGGTCTTCTTGTCCTTGGTCGGACGCGGGCCGTTGAACGAAATCATCGGGTATTCCATGCCGCCGACCGGGCCGTTCACCGAAATCGCGGTCGGATACGGATAGTCGAGCGAGTACTTGTTGTACTGCTCGATGGTGTGGACGATCGCCTGGGTCGAGTACTTCTCCCATAGGGGATTGCCTTCCTTCGGGTAGTACGACATCGCCATCGTGTCGGTGCCGTCCTTCTTGTAGCCTTGCGCATCCCAGATGAACTTGCGGCTGGTGGCAAACGCGAAGTCGCGTACGTTCCTGGCCTTGAAGCGCCAGGTCTTGGTGGCGGTGCTGCGCGACTTTTCGGCCGCTTCGGCCTCGGCCTGGGTGACGATGATGACCGGCTTGCTGGCGCCGCGGGCCTGGCGCAGGCGCTCGCGCTGGGTTGCGCTCAGCACCGCGTCCGGGTTCTGCAGCTCGCCGGTGCTGGCCACGATATGGTCGGCCGGGACGGTCAGCGAGACATCGTAATCGCCGAATTCGAGGGTGAATTCGCCGGCGCCGAGGAACTGCTTGTGCTGCCAGCCGTAGACGTCGTAGTAGGCGGCCATGCGCGGGAACCACTGGGCGATCTCGAACAGGTCGTTCTTGTCGGCGTCGTCGAAGCGCTCGTAGCCTCCGCGCCCGCCCAGCACCTTGGCATCGTTGATCTTGTAGTTCCAGTCGATGCTGAAGGTGAACTTCGCGCCCGGCTTCATCGCCTGCGGCAGGTCGATCCGCATCATCGTCTTGTTGATCACGAACCTGAGCGGCTGGCCGTTCGGGCCTTTCACCGAAGTGATGTTGAAACCGCCCTGGAAGGTGCGGCTCTCGAGCAGCGAACGCATGGTTTCGAAGCGCACGCCCTCTTCGTCGTTGCGGGCCTTGGCCCATGCCTCGCGCGAGACGACGGTGGCGCTGGTGCGCGCGTCCGAGCCCGGCGTGAACAGGTTCTGGTCCAGCTGCAGCCACAGGTAGGACAAGGTGTCGGGGGAGTTGTTGTGATACGTGACCGTTTCGGCGGCGCTGATCGTGCGGTTCGCCTCGTCGAGCGTGGCGCGGATCGTGTAGTCGGCGCGCTGCTGCCAGTAGGCGTGTCCCGGCGCGCCGGAGGCAGTGCGGATCGTGTTTGGCGTCGGCAGCAATTCGTCGAGCTGGCGGAACTTGTCGTCGAATGGTTCGGCCGCGAACGCGGACACGGTAAAGAACAAAGCCGCCAAGCTAATCGTCAAACGTATCATGGTTACCCTATATTTATAGGTGAATTTGGAATAAGTATTCTAAGGGCAGCTATCTGTCAATTGTTCGGGGGAATTGTAAAAAACCTGAAACAATCCAGGCGGCAAGCGTTATCATGAATGAAACCGGTAGAGCGAGGGAGAGAAGCAGGGATGGACATTAACTTCAAGGCAACCATTTTGATTGCGGACGGCGAGTCCGACAACCTGGTGCTGATGAAAGAGCTGCTGCACGGTCGTTACCACGTCAAGCTGGCGGCAACCGGCGCCGAGGCGTTGCGGCTGGCGCAGTTGGCCCCGCGTCCCGAGCTGATCCTGCTGGACCCCGCCCTGCCCGACATGGACGGCCAGGCCGTGATGCGCGAGCTGCGCGGCGAGTTCCTGAACGAAGACATTCCCGTCATCTTCCTCAGCGCCGGCGGCGAGCCGGACGAAGAACGGCACGCGTTCCGCGACGGCGCCGCCGACGTGATCGCGCGGCCGGTCAACCAGGAATCGCTGCGGGCCCGGGTTGCGATCCACCTGGAACTCAAGTCCCTGCGCGCGAAGCACAAGAACCGCGACAGCGAGCTCGATTACCTGGTGGCCGAGCGCACCCGCGAAGCGGTACGGATGCAGGACGCGACCATCCTGGCGATGGCCACTCTGGCCGAATCGCGCGACACCAACACCGGCAACCACTTGCGGCGTACCCAGCTTTTCTTCAGCGTGCTGGCGCGCGAACTGCGCTTCCATGCGCGCTTCGGCGCGGAACTGAGCGACGCCAGCATCGCGCTGATGTCGAAGGCGGCGCCGCTGCACGATATCGGCAAGGTCGGCGTGCCGGACGCGATCCTGATGAAGCCGGGCCGTCTGACGCCGGAAGAATTCAACCTCATGAAGCTGCACACCGTGCATGGTCGCGACGCCATCGCCGGGGTAGAGAAAACGCTCGGCGGCACCACCCCGTTCCTGCGCTACGCACGCGAGATCACCTACTCGCACCAGGAAAAGTGGGACGGCTCCGGCTATCCGGAAGGCCTCAAGGGCGAACAGATTCCGCTCGCCGCGCGCCTGATGGCGGTGGCCGACGTGTACGACGCCCTGATTTCGAAGCGCGTCTACAAGCCGGCCTTCACCCACGAAACTGCGGTCGAACTGATTCGGCAGGGCCGTGGCGAGCACTTCGATCCCGATATTGTCGATGCGATGCTGGTCGTCGAAGCGCAGTTCCGGGCGATTGCCACCGAGTTCCCCGACTCCGAATAGCGGCCGGCCCCGTCCATGCGCCACGATCCGATTCGCACCAACGGCTACCTTGCGTTCGCCATCGGCATCTGCATCACGGTGTGGACCTGCCTGATGGTGGTCGAAGCGCAGGACGCCCAGATCCGCAGCAATTTCGCGCGCGATACCGAGAAGGTGGCGGCCGATACCACCGCCCGCCTGCGCACCTACTTCGACATGCTGCACAGCCTGAAGGGCCTGTTCGCGGTTACCGGCGAAGTCGATCGCGAGCAGTTTTCGCGCTTCGTGCAGCAGCTGCGCCTGACCGAGCGTTACCCAGGCTTTCGCGCGATCCAGTTCGTACGCGAGGTGCCGGGCGCCGACCTGGCCAGCTTCACCGCCGATGTACGCGCCCAGTCCGGCGCCGGCAGCAACGGCGTGCCGCCGTTCGTGGTCCATCCCACCTTGCAGCGCGACGAGCACTACATCATCGAGTTCAACGAGCCGATGAAAGGCAATGAAAACGCCTTCGGCCTCGACCTGGCAAGCCTGCCGTCGCAGCTCGAGGCGGTGGAGGCCGCGCGCGACTCCGGCGAGATCGTCGCCACCGGCCGCACCGTGCTGGTGCAGGACGCGACCCGCCATCCGGGCTTTGTGGCGCGCGCGCCGATCTATCGCCAGAACATGCCGCTCGATTCGGTCGAGCAGCGCCGCGCCGCGTTCATCGGCGTGGTAGCGATCGTGTTCCGCGTCGACGACCTGATGCGCGAGGTGATCGAGCCGTCGCTGCTGCGCCACCTGGCGCTGCAAATTACCGACACCGGCAATGCGGACGCCGCGACGCCGCTGCCCGCGGGGCCGGACAACACCCTGTTCGACAGCGGCAAGCCGGGCGTTCGTACCCTGACCAAACGGGTGGCGCAGGGACATATCAACGTAGCCCAGCGTCATTGGCTGGTGCAGTACAGCGCGCTGGCGGGCAGCCGCTATAGCCGCGACGTGATGCCGCCGATCCTGATTGGCGCGGCCGGGGTGCTAATCAGCACGCTGATCGCGGCGTTGCTGGTGGCCTCGCGCCGCAGCCGCACGCTGGCAGAGCAGTTGCGCGCAACGCTGGAAGAACAGCGCGCCAGCCTGGTCGAGCTGGAACAGCAGAAGGCGCACGTCGACCTGGCGCACGGCGACTTGTCGTCGGTGCTGGTGACGCTGAAGCAGGCGCAGACCAACCTGATCACCTCCGAGAAGCTGGCGTCGCTCGGCGCGCTGGTGGCAGGCATCGCGCATGAACTCAACACCCCGATCGGCAACAGCCTGCTGACGGCGACCGCGCTGGCCGACATGGTGACCGAGTTCGAGAAAAAATACACCGAGGGCGGCATCAGGCGCTCGGCGCTGGAGGCGCACATGGCCGACACCCGGCTCGCCTGCGGCATCATGGCCAGTTCGCTGAGCCGGGCGGCCGACCTGATCACCTCATTCAAGCAGGTGTCGGTCGACCAGACCAGCGACAAGCGGCGCCGCTTCGAGCTGGGCGAAGTGGTGCGCGATACGGTGGCGACCTACGCCGCGCAGCTGCGCCGCGCCAATTGCCGCATCGAGGTGGACGTGTCGCCGATGCTGGTGCTCGATTCGTATCCGGGCGGGCTGGGACAGGTGCTGTCGAACCTGATCAACAACGCGCTGCTGCACGCGTTCGACGCGCGCGGCACGCCAAAAATCGTGATCAGCGCGCGCGAGATCGAGCAGGGGCAGGTCATTCTCAACTTCAGCGACGACGGCGTCGGCATGACGCCGAAGACGCTGCACCAGGTATTCGATCCCTTCTTCACGACCAAGATGGGGCAGGGCGGTTCGGGGCTGGGCATGAACATCGTCTACAACGTCGTCACCGGGATGCTGGGCGGGAGCATCGGGATTGCCTCCACGCCGGGGAACGGGACCAGCGTGACGATCATGCTGCCGAAGCGGGCGCCGGATCAGAATGCGGCCGATGCCGCAATGGAGCGGGTAGCCGGTTAAGCGGGCTGGCCCGCGCTCTATTGTTTGGGGATTGTTTTTCTGGCAAGATAGGCCGACTATTCACCCGAGAAGCGAAACAACCATGAACGATACTGACTTCGTTGCGGCAATTCCCGTATTGGCGTCGCTGGACATTCAGCGCAGTGTCGATTTTTTCGCTTCCAGACTCGGTTTCACCATTCATTACGCATCCCAGGGAGAGTATGGCGTTGTTTCCCGGGGCAGCGTCAGTATCCATTTCTGGGCATGCAGTGACCCGGCGATTGCGTCCGCAACAGGATGTCGCGTCAGCGTCCGGAACGTCGAATCGATGTATGCCCATTGCGTGAGACACGAAATAGTCCACCCGAACGGGCCGTTGCACACCACGCCTTGGAACCGGGAGTTCGCGATCCTGGATCCGGACAATAACCTTGTCACGTTCTTTGAGCCGGTAAGCGCCGCATGACCATGACCAAAAACGTTGGCGGCACCAAAATCGAAGCAAAACATCGTGCATCGTGCCACTGCGGGGCGGTCGTACTGGAGTTGGATCTGCCGAACGGTATTGTCGATCCGCGCCGTTGCGACTGTTCGATCTGCAGGCGCAAGGGCGCAATTGTGGCCTCGGTGCCGCTGGCGGGGATCACGATCATCGAAGGCGAAGATGTGCTGACACNNCTTGTCAATGTTCCGACGAACGACGGTGTGGATCACCCGGCTGATCGATCCTGAAATATGCCCGTCCGTTAATAGCTTGACAATATACAATATATTGTCCGATTATCTCCTTCTCTACCAAGGAGCCGCCATGTCGCTGTCAACTTTCACGCGCCGCACGTTCTTCGCATCTCTGTTCGCAGTGGCTGCGGGCTTAGTGGTCCCCGCCTGCGCCGCCGGGTTCAGCTCCGAACGCATCAGCGTCACGACCGAAGGCGAGGGCGGCGACGTGATCCTCATTCCCGGCCTGGGTTCTTCGCCGCGCGTTTGGCGCGAAATGATGCGTGCGGTGCCGGGGCACCGTTACCACCTGGTGCAGATAGCCGGGTTTGCAGGTCAAGCCCGTGGCGGCAATACGGAAGGTGCGGTGTCCGCGCCGGTTGCGGAGGAGATCGCGCGTTACATCGCCGCTCGCGGGCTTGACAGGCCAGCCGTGATCGGACATTCGATGGGGGGCACGGTCGGCATGATGCTCGCCGGGCGCCACCCCGATGTACTCTCAAAATTGATGGTGGTCGACATGTTCCCGTTCCTCGGTGCGATGTTCGGACCGCCCGGCGCGACCGCGGACAGCGTCAAACCGATGGCCGACTCCCTGTTGACGCAGATGCGCGCGGCCGATCCCGCGGCGCGTCAACTACGCACTACCGCGACCATCAACGGCATGATCGATACCGTCGCCATGCGGCCAGGCGCGCTTGACGACTCGCTCAAGAGCGACGCCGACGTCACGGCGCGCGCGTATCACGAGCTGATCGTCACCGACCTCACCCCCGAGCTGGGCAAGATCAGCGTTCCAACAACGGTGCTGTACGTGGTGCCGAAAGGCCCGGGCGTGACCGACGCCAAGATGGACGGATGGTACAAGGCTGCTTACGCGCCGCTGAAAGGCGTGACGCTCAAGCGCATTGCGTCGAGTGCACACTTCATCATGTGGGACCAGTCGGAACAGTTCCAGTCCGAAGTCAGGGGATTTCTCGGCAAGGAAAAACCTTAACGTTTCCGCTCAAGTAGCTGCGAATTCATCCGAAAGGCGACGCTGATGCTTAAGAAAAAACTGCTTAGCACTGTGCTCAGCATTTTCATCAGTCCACTGTTTGCATACATATCGTTCATGTACTTCGAAGAGTATTCCGGAGTAGTGAGAATTGGCGCCCTCGCCGTGGCGGGAATTACTGCCGGAATCGCCCAAGGAGCGTTATTCGGCGAGAGGTTCTACATGACCATTGGCGTCGGTGCCCTTCTCGGTGCGCTGGTGATGTGGGCGCCAATCGTCATGGTCACCTATGGTTTTGCATTGCTGGGACTACCGGTGCTGATGGCATACGCAGCTTGTGTCGGCGTCGGCGCAAAGTTCAGTGGAAGATTTCCCCCTCTGTCGCGCCGTCAAGTACCTAGGGCTGCGGGCTAAATTATTCGCCGGCGCGGGTACTCATTCAAACCCGCGGGCGGGGAACGAGGACGACCAATATATTTTCATACAGCAAGCGGGGTCAGTGCCGACATTCGGACACGGCCTCGTCCGAGGACGACCAATATATTTTCGTACTGCCGAGCTTGTGTCCGAATGTCGGCACTGACCCCGGTGTGTGGGCGGTTCAAGCAAATCCGCGCGCCGGGAAGGCCGCGTCGCGCTGAATCCAGTTCTGTGCGGAGTATTGAGTACGCCCGTCAGTCGCATGCAGCGTGTACGCATGGCGCGACACCGGTGAGCGGTTCGGCGCGCTGTAGTGCGGCAGCAGCCCGTGGAAGCACACCAGGCTGCCCGCCTTCGCTTCCAGCGGCACCGCCACGCTGTCGACCGGCCACGGCGTGTCGTCGAGCTTCTCCATCCTGATCTCATCGCCATCGCGCACGAAGCGTTCGCGCATCGGCCCGCGATGTCCGCCCGGCTCGACCCACAGGCAGCCGTTTTCGATGGTGGCGTCTTCCAGCGCGAACCAGAAGGTGGTCACGCTGATCGGCGTGGTCTCGAAAAATGTCGCGTCCTGATGCCAGCGCACTTCGCCGCCGATGCCAGGCTGCTTGAAGATGTACATCGACTGCCAAACAAGCGCTTCTGTCAAGCCGAGATCGCGCGCCACGGCCGCCAGTTTCGGGTCGCGCGAGAAGCGTTCGAACACCGGGTCGAGGTCGTGCAGCGCATGGCCGATCTTGTTGATCGACAGTGATTTGTCCTGCCGCAGCCGGCCCTGCGNNGTCGGTCGCCGTCGCCTGGTCCTGGGTGGTGAAGATGGCGCTGCCCTGGCCCGGGTCGAATTCGTCGACGATCCGCGCGGCCCGCGCGCGCAACGCCGCGATATCCTGCGCGCTCTTGAAGCCGGGCAGGACAATGTATCCGTCGCGCTGATAGCGTGCGCGCTGTTCGTCGTTCAGCATAAGTACCGCTCCTGTCAGACCTGCCACGCCCCGTCCCGGTACACCAGGTCGGAGTCGAGATAAACGGCTTCCGTCACGGCGAAGATATCGACGTGGTAACGCGCGTCCTTGCGCTTGAAGCCTGGCTTCGGGTAGACCCCGTGCTTGGCGCCGAGCGATAGGTGGATGCCGCACATGCGCTCGTACGTGCCGATGTCGTTGACCCGGCGCTCGCGGGTGAACGCGCGGTTCATGCCGAAGCCGAGCTCGCGCACCCACACTTCCCCTTCGTCGGCGCGGATGATCTCGAGCAGGCGTTCGAATTCCGGCGTCGCGTTCTCGGCGCCTACCACGCGTCCGCGCTCGATCACCAGCGTGATCGGGGCGGCCGGGCGGTTCACCAGGTAGGAGGTGTCGCCGAATACGTGCACCCGCACGCGGCCGTTCACCGCTTCGAGATCCTGCGCTTCGGTGAACACTTCGCCGATCGGGAACTGGCCGCCGATATTGTTCATGCCGCTGTAGTCGCCGATATTGAGCTTGGCCGGTTCCAGCTTCGATGCGAACACCAGCGTTTCGCCGCCGCTGTCGACGGTCGCCGAGGATGCGCCGTCGATGCGCGCCTTGAGCGCCTGGCCGACGCCGCGATAGTAGGCCGGGTCGTAGGCCAGCGACTCGATGTAATGCGCGCCCTGCGCGCCGGGCATGCGCGACAGGTGCACGTGTTCGATGACTTTCAGGCCAAGCTTGAACAGCTCGACCCGGATGCGGAACGCTTCAAGCCGGAAGTTGGAAGACTGGACCAGCACCACCAGGTCGGAACCGGCCATGCGCCGGAACTGGGCCAGCACGTCTTCCGGCGCGACGCTGTCGAAGTCGATGAAAATGGCGTCGGGCAGGTTGCGGCGGTAGCCTTCGGTCAGCGCGCGCGCGAGGTCGGTGCGGTTGTCGTACACCACCAGCGCGGCGTGGGCCGGACCGTGTTCGACCACCTGGTCGAGCACATCGCGCAGGTGCGCGGCGGCCGCGTCTACCTCATGGGCGGGTATTTCGCCCCAGGGGGAATCGGCGGTGTGCGCGGTGGAAGTCATGGTCGGGCGTGCGATGAGGTTGAGGCTGCAATTATACGTACGTTGCGCGCGTGGACGCTGGGAACGCCGATCATGCGCGCTGCGCCCCAGGCGTGGGATAAAATGTGTACACAAGTTCGCGCTATTTGAGGGGAGCCACATGGAAGCGATCAAAGTAGGGATTCGGGAATTCCGCGCAGATCTCGCGGAGTACATTGCGTCCAGCACCCCTGTGGCGGTAACACGCCATGGACAGACCGTCGGCTATTTCATACCTGCTAAATGGCGCGCGAGGCTGATATTGCAATACTGAAAAAAGCAGGCGATACCTTAGACCAGATGCTTGCTGCAAAGACCGAGCCCGCGGAAGAAGCCTCGCTCTGAAGCGGCATGAGCAACAATACCTGGACCACCGACCGGGTTGAACTATTCCTCTCCGAATAGTCGGGAAATCGGCGCCTGATGCTGGCGACGCAAACTGACGCCCCACACCCCGGGCGTTTTCTTTAGCTATGTCACCGCTCAGTGTGGGAAGACTATCCACGTCGTCCTCGCGAACGGGAAACGCATGCGTTTCCTCCAATTTGCGCGCTGTTCTCAAGGCGACAGCTTCCTACGATACAAACCGACAACTTTCCCGCAACCTGGGGGGAACGCATGCGTTTCCCCTTCGCGAGGACGACGGCTATAACTTTCAACACTGAGCGGTGACATAGGCTTTTCTTTTGTGCATAGCCAGCAATCCGCACCCCGCGAGCGCGCCACGCGATACCCTCCAATCAAACTTCCCCTGCAGGCCAGTTGCGCTATGATTTGAACGGCAAAAGCGGCCACCGCTGTAGTAACGGCGGGCGGCGTTCAACATGCATATGACGGCGAGCGAGATGGCATATCGATGGGAAACGCCAGCAAGCGTCTGGCTGGAAGATGAAACGAGCGGCCAGTTCGAACTGGCGGCGAGCGAAGGCTTGTCGCGCATCGACTGGCAGGGGCAGGCCTTGGCCCGCCTGCCCGACGTTGCCCACCTGCTCGGCGCCTCGCTGCCGGCCGCGTGCAACTGCGCGCCGATCTATCCGGAAGGCTTCGCGTTCTGCCCAAGCTGCGGCCGCCCGCTCACCAAACTGGCCGGCCAGGTCAAGTCGCAACCGGACTGGTGGGGGCCGTGGTCCGACCAGTTCCTGCCGCGCCACGTTCCGCACGGCCTGCCGGTCACCTCGCTGGCACTTGGCGACGCGCTCGAAGAACGACCCGCGGCGCCCGCAGTCGGCCGCTTCGACGCAAGCATGCCGGCGCCGCCCAACGCGCAGTGCGTGTTCGCCGCCGGCCGCTACGGCTTCCCGACCCAGCGCCTGCTGGCGCTGGCGCACACCCGCAACGTACTGCAGTACTGGGATCCGCTGGCCCGGTTGTGGCACGTGATGGCGCCGGAGGATCACAGCGCCGACCTGACCTTCACCGGTTCGGCGTACGGCTGGCTGCCGGTGGCCAATCCGCGCCGCGGCGAAGTGGCGCTGATCCCGACCGCCAAGGGCCTGTGCCGCCTGTGGATCAATCCGGTCAGCGAAACCTGCCGCGCCGAGCCGGTGTTCGATGCCGCCATCGCCAGCGCGCCCGGTGCGGTGCGGCGCCACGTCGCCTGCCTGTTCGCCAGCGCCGGCGGCACGCGGCTGTGGAGCGCGCACAGCGACCTGTCGCAGGTCGAGCTGCACGACTGCGGCGCCGCTCCCGCCGCCGGCTGGACGCGCCCTATCGGCTACGACGGACGGCTGCTCTGGCTGCACCAGCTGGGCCAGTTGATCTGGCAGCCGGGCGCGCCGCCGCAATGGATGCCGTGGCCGAAGGGCTTCTCGCCGCGCCTCGAATTCGGCGGCCCCACCCAGAGCCGCGACGGCCGCCTGTGGCACATCGGCCATGCGGATCAATCCTATTCCTTTCTCGAACTGGGCAAGGCCGATCCCCAGTCGGAACCGATCAGCGGCGCGCGCCTGGGCTTCGCGAACCTCCTGTTCCGTCGCGGGCACGCCGTCGTCAACGAACCGTGGGAAGTCGAGAACGTCGAGGACCTGCACGAGGACGATTCGCTGGTGCTGCCGCTGCTGCGCGGCTTCAACAACAATCGCAACCAGCCCAGCGGCCTGGTGCTGCGCTTTCACAAGTACACGGGCCGCGCCGAAGAGGCGCTGGCCGGCCGTACGATCCCGCGCACCACGGTGGAGTGGATCGGCAGGCGCAACGTGGTCCTCGACGATATCCCGCGCCTTTCGCGTCCGCTCGAATGCATGCCGTTCGTGTACGAGCATAGCCTGTGGCTGCACCATCCCGACTGGAACCAGATCCGCGGCTGGCGCCTGGAAGACCTGTCGTGAACGTCCATTTTTCCAGGGCCGCCGCGTTGGCCGCGCTGCTGTGCGCGGGCGCGCCGGCGTGCGCGGTTTCGCACGTGTTCCTGGTCCAGAACTCGGGCTGGATGGAGCCGTTCTATGCCGATCCGGCGTCGCAGTACAAGCCGCTTGTCGCCGAACTGGTGATGGCGGCGACCCGGCCGGGCGACCTGATGGTGCTCGCCTCGTTCAATCAAAGCCTGCCCGGCGCGCCATCGCCGAAGGCGCTGCTGTCGCTGAAAGTGAATGAAAGTTCGACCCGTGCCGAAGTCGGCGCCGCGCTGGCTGGCTTGCGGACGGCGAAAAAGCCCGGCGGCAGCGTGCTGGCCGACACCGACCTGGGCGAAGCGGTCAGCTCCGCCGTCAAAACCGCGCTGGCGGGCAAGCCTGGCCTGGTGTGGCTGTTCACGAACAACCGCAACAGCCCGAACAACGACCAGGCCACCGCGCGCCGCAACCGCGAGTTCTATGAGCTGATCCACCAGGGCGGCACCATCAGCAAGGCGCTCGCGTTCCCGCTCAAGATGCCGGTCAAGGGAGAGCACTACAGCGCCAATGGCCTGATGGTGTACGTATTTGCGATCGGCGAGGAGGGTGCGCGCGAGCTCGATGCGCTGCTGGCGTCGGGCCGCATCCGCACCGTCATTACCGAGCAGCCGGCACGCCTCAAGCCGCTCGACCGCGACACCGTGCGGCTGGTGCCGCGCCGGGTCGACGATGCGCCCGGCGTGTCGTTTTCGATCGGGCCCGGCGGCATGCTGCGCGCCGACGTCGATTCGGGCGCCCGCACGCCGGCCGCGAAGATCGGCTGGAACCTCGAGAACACGATGTACCCGTACAGCATCGCCAGCGCCCGCATCGGCGCGCGCTCGATGCTGGCGAAGCAGGACCGGCCGATCGCGCTGGCCGGCGACAAAGTCAGCGCGCTGGCGCCCGGCAAGAGCGTGCCGTTGTCGTCGGTGATGCAGCTGCCGGTCGCGCAGCTGCCCGGAAAATGGTCGCTGCAGGCGATCGGTTCGGCCGGTTCGGCGTTTGTGATGCCGGGCCAGATCGAATTGCAGCTGACCGACCAGCGGCTCGAACTGTCGCAGGCTTTCCGCCAGCGCATGGCCGCGCTGTTCCCGGGCGACCCGCTGCCCGAGATTTTCACGCCGCCGTCGCGGATCCACGGCTCGACCGCGGTGCTGCCGATCGAGGTGCGGGTGCACTACGGCGTCGGCCCGCTGGTCGCGCTGATCGGCGCCGCGGTGGCGCTGGTGGCCGCGCTGGGCGGCGCTGCGCTGGCGTATGGGCGTCCGCGCCGCGCCTACCTGACGGTGGAAGACGAATTGCGCACCGTGCATACCCGCGCCGGCGTCACCCAGCCGGTTTTCGACAAGGCCGGCAACAAGGTCGCGCAGCTCAAGACCACCATTTTCGGCCATCAGCTGACCGACCTGCGCGAAGGTGCGCAGGTGCGGCTGGGCCGCTGAATTTCCGCTGACCTCAAAGGAACTACATCACATGCAAAACGATCAGGTCCCCGCATCCGCCCCCGCCGCCGATCCAGGCTTCAAGCTGCCCGGCGAGGCCAGCGCGTCGTCCGACGCGGTGCCCAAGGCGGGCGGCGCCCCGACCGGCGCGCCGTTCGAAGTCGCCCCGGCTGCTGCTCCCGTGGCGACCGATACCTCCACGCGCGACCTGGCCATCGGCGGCGCGGTGTTCGTGATCCTGCTGGTGATCTATTTTTTCGTCCGCAACGCCTACGTCCACCACCTGGTGGTGCGCAGGGTGGCGCCGTCGGCGGCCGGCAGCGCCGGCTGGCTGATGTTCGTCGGCCTGTGCTTCCTGAGCGCGGCGGCGGTACTGGCGATCATCAACGCCAGTAAATTTCTCACCTTCGCGGTCACCGGCCCGCTGGTGGCGGTCGGCCTGGTCGCTTTGGTCGCCACGCCGTTCATCGGCCGCCGCTGATTCAACTCCCTGAAAGAACCACATGGCAGAATTTCCCAACACCGCAAGCGCCGACAAGAAGGCCGAACTGAAGGTCGACCTGCGCCCGACCCTGTTCATCGGCGCCGGCGGCACCGGCATGGAAGTGATGATGCGGATTCGCCGGCGCATCCTGTCGCAGGTGTGGAACCGGCATCACCCGACCCGTGTCGAATCGATCGCCGAGTTCCCGGTGGCGCGCTTCCTGCACTTCGACCTGGATAACCACGCCATCATCGACGAGGGCAAGTCGCTGCGCACCGACCCCTGGTACGAACTGGTCAGGCTCTCCGACGAGGAGCGCCTGGTCGAGCCGCTCGACCTGCCGCAATACCACGAGTCGGACGACAGCCTGGCGCGCTTTCCGCTGATCGAGAACTGGATGCCGCTGCGGCCGAAAAAACTTCGCTCGCTCGGCATCGACCCGTCCAAGGGCGCCGGCCAGATCCGGGCGCTGGCGCGGCTCTATCTGTTCGATAAATATCCGAAGCTGCGCGGCCGCATCAAGGGCGCGCTCAATTTCTTGAGCAGCAATGCCGGCAACGAGCGCAAGGAAACCTACCAGCGCCTCGGGCTGCAGGTCGATACGTCCAAGTTCCGCATCGTCGTCATCGCCTCGTGCGCCGGCGGCACCGGGGCGGGCAGCGCGATCGACCTTGGCTGGATCTCGAAAGCGATCGCGCGCCAGGAGGTGTCCGACAACCAGGTCGACCTGGTGATGTTCATGCCGTCCGGTTTCGCCAAGGCCAACAAGGATCGCACCGAGGCGAACGCGTACGCCACGCTGATGGAGCTGGAAACCACCATGCGCGACATGAACGCGCAGGTGCGCTGGATGGATCCGGACAGCGTGGTGGGCAAGGGCGCGCCGTTCGACGACGTGTATTTCGTCGACACGGCCAACCTGGCCAACAAGGCCACCCAGGACATCAAGGACGTCTACCAGATGGTGGCCGACACGCTGTTCGAGGATTTCGCCTCGGCCGACTTCGCCAACCGCAAGCGCTCGATCGCGGTCAACCAGCAGCAGCACAAGCTCGGGCCGTTCAATCCGCGCGTGCCGGAGCAGCGCTTCGGCGACATGCGGCTGTCGTACTCGAAGGTATATTCGGCGTTCGGCCAGGCGGTGCTCGACACCCAGCAAAGCCTGCGCGACGACATCCGCGCGTACGAGCTGTCGGCGCTGATGGTGAAGGCGTTCTTCGGCCTGGCCGGCGCCGATGGCGCCGCGGCGCGGCGGGCCGGCGACCAGGAACGCGACATCTTCATGCGCGAGCAGCTGGCGATGGGCGAGCGCCCGTTCGACGAGTTCCCGGACTTCAGGAAGGGCACTGTCGACGTCACGCCGTTCCAGGAGTATGCGCTGACCGACCAGCTGTTGATGGACAAGGACCAGCGCTCGCTGCTGGAGCGGGTCGAGAGCAAGGTGCAGCTCGAAATCGACCGCATCATGGGTGCGTACGACCTGAAGGTGTGGCGCGAAAAAGTGGCGGAACTGCTGCCGCAGCTGGAGCGCGACGCGATCCGCGAGGCCGGCGCCACCGCCGAAACCAGCGAGGACCGCATCAAGCGCCACACGGCCGAACTGATGACGCGCCTGAAGGGCCGCGCGCGCGGCCAGCTGTATGCGCTGCTGGACGACCGCAAGCAAGGCGGGCTCGAATTCGTGCTGTCGCTGCTCGAGCAGATCAAGGCGCGCCTGCTGCAGCGCGACCTCGGCAACGCGGAGCGCAACGGCAAGCGCTATCGCGACATCCGCGATGCGCTGCGCACGCGCCAGGTCGAGGAGTCGCTCAACAACCTGTCGCAGGCGGCCACAAAATTGTTCGGCAAGGATGCGCAGGCGCGCGAAGTGATGACGCACCTGAAGCGCGACATTGCCGACTACCTGCGCTTCCACCTGCTGGCCGTCGCGGCCGGCCAGGCGGTCGAGGTGATGCGCGGGATGTCGGCCTGGCTGGGCGACCCGCAGTCGCTCGACGAGCATGGCCAGCCGGTGTGGAGCGGCATCGCGGGCGAATTCCAGGAAGGCCGGCGCAGCGTGCAGGCGATGCTGGGCGCGGTCGACCAGCGCATCGGCCAGCTGCGCGCCGACGCGCAGCACGA
>CXWL01116182.1_pt1 | contig 16002 bp, 18 predicted proteins | sample 590931 | NCBI WGS metagenome assembly CXWL01 (sample SAMEA3498368, study PRJEB10139) | groundwater metagenome | biome: water well; material: biofilm material | place: Germany | collected 2015-04-27 | reverse complement strand
ACGTTACTCAGCATCGGATGGGCCAAAAGCACGATACCGCCAAGGCCTTTAATAAGGCTGATCGCCTCTTGAGGAGTTTGCTTGAACTTGGGAACATACGCCGGCGCGCCTTCCGCCAAGAATTTAGTGAAGGCCTCTTTCATGTTTCCAACGATCCTTTTCTCGACGAGGGCGGCGGCCAGATGCGGACGGCCCAGCGCCTTGGTCCTGGCGGATCCGCTGATCTCTTCAAAACTGATGTCATGAATGCCGAGCGCTTCGAGTTTTTGGATCATCTTTTTCATCCGCTCGGCGCGGGCGTTCTGCATTTCTTGGAGCTGCTCGATCAACGAAGCGTCCTGCCAGTTGAACAAATACCCGAGCATATGGACGTCTTTGCCATTTATCTCGGTGGAGAGCTCGATGCCGGGCAGGACTTCCAGGTCATGTCCCCGGGCCGCTTCGAGGGCCGGAGAGATCCCGTCAACGGTATCATGGTCGGTAATGGCGATACAATGTATACCGCAATGCAGGGCGTCCGCGACAACCTCTTCGGGGGACATGGTCCCATCGGAATAACAGGTGTGGATGTGGAGGTCAGCCGACTTCGTCATGTTGGGCGGTTTTTGGCGCGGCTTCGGTCTTGTGGATCTTGTCTAATATTCCATTAACGAATTTACCGGATTCGAGATCGCCGAATTTCTTGGCCAATTCCACGGCTTCGTTGATGGTCACTTTGGGCGGGATATCGGCGGTATGCAATAATTCATAAACGCCAAGACGCAAAATATTGCGGTCGATGACCGCCATGCGTTTTAACTGCCAGTTGGCGGCATAGAGAGAAATTTTGGCGTCAATCGTCTCGACATGCGCCGCGACACCATCGGTCAGACGCTGCGTGAATTCCCGGACATTCTCATCCGGCGGGTCCTGTTCCTTCCAGAATTGCTCCGCGGCCGCGTGGATATCCCGGCGCGTCATCTCGGCCTGATAAAGGATCTTTAAAGTGTATTCGCGGGCCAGTGTCCGTTTACGCATATTTTTTATTTGATCCGCGCCATCAGATCGATCATCTCCAGGGCGTCCACGGCGGCGTCCCGCCCTTTGTTGTCCTTCTTTTCATCAGAACGTTTATTCGCCTGCTCGATGGTGTCGGTGGCCAGAACACCGAAAATGACCGGCTTGCCTGAGGCAAGCGCGGCGTGGGCGATGCCGTCGGCGGGNNATGCAAGGTCTCGCCACGGATAACGGCCCCAAGACAAATGACCGCCTGGATATTTTTCCTTTTCGCCAACCGCAGGGCAACAAGAGGAATTTCCAGGGATCCGGGCACCCGCGCGACGGTGATATCCGCTTTGCGCACACCGTGCTTGAAAAGTTCCTTAAGGCATCCATCGAGCAGCCGCCGGGTGACGAAGTCGTTGAATTTCGCCGCTACAATACCGATTTTCTTTCCTCTGCCGCCGGGTTTGCCTTCGAATGTCGTGACCATAGGTCGAATTTCAAGATTGCGGGACGGACCTAGAGCAGGTGCCCTAATTTGTCCTTTTTGGTCTTCAGGTAGTCTTTATTGATCAGATTATGGGGGATCTTAAGAGGGACCCGTTCGGCGACCGACAACCCATATCCTTCCAGTCCGACGATCTTGCGCGGATTATTGGTCAATAACCGGAGCTGTTTGACGCCGAGGTCAACAAGGATCTGCGCGCCGATGCCGTAATAACGCAAGTCCGGCGAGAATCCCAGCGCTTCATTGGCCTCGACGGTATCAAGCCCTTTGTCCTGCAAATTATAGGCCTTGAGTTTATTGACCAGGCCAATGCCTCGCCCTTCCTGACGCATATAAATAATGATCCCCGTGCCGTGTTTGCTGATCGCTTTAAAAGCGGTTTCCAGTTGGGCGTTGCAATCGCAGCGCAGCGAATGGAAAACGTCCCCCGTCAGACATTCCGACTGGACGCGCACCAGGATGGGCACGGATTCATCGATCTTCCCCATGACCATGGCGATGTGGACGAAATCATCGACCTTGGACTGATAGGCGACGATGGTGAATTCACCGTATTCCGTGGGCAATTTTGTTTCCACGACACGTTCGATGAGTTTCTCATATTTGCGGCGGTGCTCAATGAGGCTGTCGATGGTACAGATCTTCAGGCCATGCTTTTTGGAAAATTCGAGGAGATCCGTCGTCCGGGCCATAGTCCCGTCCTCGTTCATGATCTCGCAGATGACTCCCGCCGGATAAAGCCCCCCCAGTTTCGTCAGATCGACCGAGGCTTCAGTATGACCGGCGCGCACCAGAACACCGCCTTTAAGGGCCCGTAAAGGGAAAAGATGTCCCGGCGTAATAAAATCCGACGGTTTTGACTTCGGGTCGATCAGAACCTTGACGGTATGGGCGCGGTCGGCCGCGGAGATACCCGTTGTGATGCCTTTGGCCGCGTCCACCGAAATAGTCCAGGCCGTATCGCATTTTTGATGCCAGTGGTTGAGGTCAATCTTCATCGGATGCAATTCCAGTTCCTTAAGCCGGTCATCTTCCATTGGGACGCAAATAAGGCCGCGGGCCTCTTTGGCCATAAAATTGACCTTCTCCGGAGTGATAAACTCGACCGCGCACAAAAGGTCGCCTTCGTTTTCGCGGCCCTCGTCATCCATCACGATGATCATTTTCCCTTCACGGAGATCCTCCAGGACTTCTGCGATGCTATTGAACATGGCCAACCTTTCTAACCCGTTGTAATCATTGCTAGTTATACAAAAAAACCCAAGATGCGATCTCGGGCTTCAGTGTCCGTAAGGAGTTAAGAATGGTTGTACTATATTCTAAATGTTATTTCTTGTCAAGCGTTTTGTCCCCCACTATAATGCGTTTATGTCGATTGAGAAGACGGTTGCCCGATTATTGATGGCCAAGCATAAAAGACTCGCCATTGCCGAATCCTGCACCGGTGGATTGCTGACCCACCGGCTGACGAACATCTCCGGAAGCTCCAAATTCCTGGAAGCCGCGGTGGTCGCGTACAGTAATAAGGCCAAGCAAAAGCTTCTGAAGATCCCTTCCCGCATGCTGCGTCAACACGGTGCTGTGAGCAAGCATACGGCGGCGGCCATGGCGCGCTCCGTGCGCGCAATCCATAAAACCGATTTCGGCATCGGAATAACGGGCATTGCCGGCCCGAGCGGAGCCACCAAGACCAAGCCGGCGGGATTGGTCTATATCGCGCTCAGCGTCCCCGCCAAAGGCGAGGCTCGCCATCGGCGGCCCGCCGAGACCTTGTGCCTGCAGTGCCTTTTCAAAGGAAACCGGACCCATATCAAACGTCAGGCCTCAACACAGGCCCTGCGCTTGCTGAAAAAATGCCTGTCTTGACTATGGCTGAAACGATACGCGCCTTTATTGCCGTTGAGATCAGCGGCCAGATCAAAGAAACCATCCGGAATTTTCAGGAGCGGCTCAAACCTTTGGGCTGTGATGTCTCCTGGGTCAAACCAGAAAACGCGCATTTGACGTTAAAATTTTTAGGTGACGTCAAAATAAAAATGATCCCCTCCGTGACGGAAACGCTCGCGAATTCATGCCGGGACCTGCGTTTCTTTGACACGACCTTGACCCGGCCGGGTGTCTTTCCAGACTTGCGTCATCCGCGCGTCGTCTGGATAGGCCTTGATGATACGGAAGGAAACCTGGGGCGATTGGCCGGATCCCTGGAAACAGCCTTGGGGAATATCGGGTTCAAGAAGGAAAGGCGGGAATTCCATGCCCATATTACCGTCGGACGAATACGCACGCTAAAAAACGTTGCTCAACTTTGTGATGCAATCAAAGGATTTACAGTGCCATCCGGCATCAAGCAATCCGTCGGCCAGATCACTCTTTTTAAAAGCACATTGACCCCGCAAGGACCTGTTTACGAACCCTTAAGCCAAAGCAAGCCCGGCTAAATGATCCCAGCCCAGCGCAACGCGATCTGCATGGTGATGTTGGTATAAAATCCCGCCCAAAGATCGTCGGCCATAATCCCAACGGCTCCCGGAAGTTCTTCGAAACGATTGACGGGATAGATCTTGAACATATCAAAAGCGCGGAACAGGAAAAATGTCATTACAATAACCGCTGGTGTCAAAGGCAGCGCGAAGAACGCGAGAAGAACCCCGCTGACCTCATCAATGACAATCGACGACGGGTCTTTCTGCCCGAGCAGTTTCTCAACGCGGCCGCTGACCGCGAAACCGGCAAACGTTATAAGCAGGAATAAAAACACGTGGATTCCCGGATGCCCATAAAGGGCGATCGCCAGCAATGTCCCTGCGAGGCTCGCCAGGCTCCCCGGAGCGACCGGAAAATTCCCCATAAAAAAGAACGTGGCTAGCACTCTGGAAAGACGATCACGCATATATCGACCGGCGGTTGTTCCATAAAAAGGAGGCGCCTGAGAATAAAGTGACGGCAACGACAATAAACATCAGGGGATCAATGACCCATTGATGGAATTGACCCAGAAATGCGGACCAATGCCCAGGAATGCTCGTTTGGGCAGAGACCATAAAGATCAAAATGATCGAAATGGTAACGATCTGCAGTACGGTCTTTATCTTTCCCGCCTGTTCCGCGGCCAGGACTTTTCCCCGCCGCATCGCGCGTAAACGGATAAAGGTCACGCCCGCCTCCCGCGCCAGAATGAACACAAACATCCAGGCCTGGATAAGATGCAAGACCGTGAACGTGAAAAACGCCGTCAGGATGAGAAATTTGTCCGCGATGGGATCCATCAGTTTCCCGAAATCGCTGGTCAAATTATATTTCCTGGCATAGTATCCATCGTAAAAATCCGTAAAGGAAGCCAGCAAAAAAACAGCGAGAGCGATGATCTTGGGGATGAGCCCGACCTGGAAGGCGAAGAGCATGAAAACGAATGTTAAAAAAATGCGGGCGATAGTCAGCCGATTCGGCAGGCTCATAACGCGTTCCCACCCAGATCGTATTCGTAAGAATCGATGATCTCAACCGGGACAATGTCCCCCGGGCTTAATTTCCGCGTCGAATGGACGCACACAACGCCGTCCACTTCAGGGGCGTCGTATTGCGTGCGTCCCAAATAAATATTTTCTTCTCCCTGTTGCGCTTCATCGATAAGGACATCGAGCTTGCGGCCGATCTTGCTTTTCTGGACATCCCGGGATATTTTCTGCTGCAAGGCCATCAGGGCATTCAATCGCTTCCTCTTGACAGTATCCGGAACTTGCTCCGGCATGGAGTAAGCCGCGGTGCCTTCCTCGCGGGAATAAACGAACGCGCCAACCCGTTCGAAAGACGTATCACGGACAAAATCCATCAATTCCCGGAAATTCTCTTCCGTTTCACCGGGAAGCCCGGCGATAAAACTGGTCCGGATATGCGCGCCGGGAATTTTAGTGCGGATCTTGTTGATCAGATCAATGGTCTGCCGGGTGGTAATGCTCCGGTTCATGCTCCGCAACAAGTTATCGCTGATATGCTGCAGCGGGATGTCGATGTATTTACAGATCTTTTCTTCCCGGGCGATCGTGTCGATGAGCTCATCGGTCACATGCGCCGGAAATGCGTACAAAAGACGGACCCAGCGGATGTTGTGGGTGACCGCCACGATCTCTTTTAAAAGCCGATCGAGCGCTTTTTCTTTGTAAATATCCATTCCATAAGCGGTGATGTCCTGGCCGATGATATTGATCTCCCTGACACCCCGCGCGTCCAGCCCTTTGACCTCGCGCACGACGGATTCGATACTGCGGGAAACGAATTTCCCTTTTATGGATGGAATAATACAGAAACTGCAGCGGTTATAACAGCTCTCGCAGATCTTCACATACGCGAAATGCCGCGGCGTCAGCCCTTCGCCTTCGCTCAGGGTTGAAACCTGGGCCGGGATATTTTCGCGGTCCAGCTTTTGCACGCCGAGAATCGCGTCCACTTCCTTGAACTCTTCGGCCAATTCCTTGCTGTAACGCTGGGCCAGGCATCCGGCGACAACGATTCTCTTGAGTCTGCCCTGCTTCTTTAATTCGATCAAATCAAGGATAGTATCGATGGACTCCTTCTTGGCCTCCTCAATGAACGCGCAGGTATTGACGACCACCGTATCGGCCCCGGCAATGTCCCTGGTGATCCGGTGCCCCTGGCGCTTGAGGTTCCCAAGAATAGTCTGCGAATCCACCAGGTTGCGGGCGCAACCCAGATTGATGACCCCGACCTTACGGCCCTGGGCAACACGTTCTTGATTGAAACCTTTTGTTGATCTGATCATGGCGGGAACTTTCTTGGCCGGGTTAGGGAACGACCGAGAGTCCTTCCCGGGCGATCAGGATCTTTTTGGCTTTATAATCCCGACGGCTCAGAGCGCCGATCAGCTTGCCGTTGAGTTCAAATTCCAGCTCCTGCATGTTCTTGCCGGAAATTTCGATCTTGTCATGGGCGAGCCAGGTTTCCGATTTCCCGCGGTTTAACGCCGATTGAAAGACGGTGGCCCCATCCGCTTCAACGCGCAGCCAGCTGTCTTTTTTCGCCCGAACGGTCAGCATGATCTCTCTATCCAGTTGCGCGGTAGGCGCTGAGGCTTGAGGGATAGGCGCCGAGGCAGTAGGAGACGTTTTGACAGCGGCGGCAGCCGTTTCGGACGCCTTGACGCCGCTGGTACTTGCCTGCGGCTTTTTTTCATCCGGGGCTGGTGCGGCCGCGGCGCTCTTGGCAACGACCGGTTTTTCCTTTTTTATTTGCGCTTTAACGACCGGCTTGGGCCGATTGTGCGTAAAAAATGTAATGATCTTGAACAGAAAGAAAAACGCGATGAACGCGGCCGCCAAAATGGCGATCTGCTGCTTGCGCCGATGAGTAAAAACACCCGCGAACCATTGTTCGAGGTCCAATGTTTCTATCGGTGACGGCGATGGCGGCGCGACGCGTGGTTTAGGCACAGACACGGCGGGGCGTTCCTGTTTTCTCTCCTCAATGTGAATATCCTGGACGTTGATCTTCAGATATTCCGCGTACATCTTGATGAACCCTCTAAGATAGAACGGAGCAAGCGTGCGGACGGTATAACCTTCCTCGATGGCCCGCAGGACGTCCATCGGGATCTTGGTGGCTTCATGCACCACCCGCAGAGAGATCCCGCGGGCCTCCCTGGTGGATTTCAACAATGTTCCTTGCGCTGTTGCCGGAGCCATATTAAACCTTCCCTTCTCCTTCAGAATTCTTTTTCATATTCTCTAACAGCCATTGTTCACGGTCAACAAGAATATCCCTGGGTTTACTTCCCGCGTAGGGCCCAACAATGCCGTTTTGTTCCATCATATCGATCAGGCGCGCCGCCCGGGTATAACCTAAACGTAAACGTCGTTGCAGGATGGACACGGAAGCCTGGTTGGATTCAATGACGAGCTTGACCGCCTCATCATAATATTCATCGGATTGATCTTCGCCTCCACCGGCGCCCCCGCCTTTTTGCTGTTTCGTGATGCTTTCATCGTACGTCGGAGACTGCTGGTCCTTGATAAAACGGATGACGCGCTGAATCTCCTCATCCCGGACGAAACTGCATTGCCCGCGCGTCGGCTTGGCATCGCCTGGCTTGATAAACAGCATGTCGCCTTTGCCCAATAAACTTTCGGCGCCGTTCATATCCAGGACCGTGCGGGAATCGACTTTGGAAGCCACTTTAAAAGAAATGCGCGCGGGGAAATTGGCCTTGATGACGCCCGTGATGACATCCACGGAAGGCCGCTGTGTTGCCAGGATCAAGTGAATTCCCACCGCCCGCGACAACTGCGCGATGCGCGTGATCGCGCTTTCCACCGCCTTGGCCGAGACCTGCATGAGGTCGGCGAGCTCATCGATGATAACGACGATATACGGCATTTTATGGCCGCGGGCGTTGTACCCTTGCAGGTTGCGCACCCCTTCTTTTGAAAGCGCCCGGTAACGCGTTTCCATTTCGCTCACGACCCAATTAAGCGCCGCGGAAGCCTTTTGAGAGTCCGTCACCACGGGACATAATAGATGCGGGATATCATTATACTGCGCCAACTCGACCATCTTGGGATCGATCATGACGAATTTAACTTCATCGGGCGAAGCGTTAAAGATCATCGACATGATGATACCGTTAACGCATACCGTCTTGCCGGACCCGGTCGTCCCCGCGATCAACAAATGCGGCATTTCCGCCAGGTCCGCGACCATGGACTTGCCCGCGATGTCTTTGCCGAGCGATAACGTCAATTTCGATTTTGAAGAACGGAATTCATCGCCCGCCAGGACTTCCTTGAGATAAACGGTGGAAAAATCCGCGTTGGGGACTTCTATCCCGACACGATTCTTGCCCGGGATCGGCGCAACGACGCGCACGGTCGTGGCGCGCATCGCCAAAGCGATGTCATCCGAAAGAGTCGTAAATTTTTGCACCTTTACGCCTGGCGCGGGCTCTAATTCATAACGAGTGATGGCCGGCCCGCGTTCGATATGGACGACGGCGGCGTTAACCCCGAAATTGGCCAGCGTCTCTTCCAGTAATTTGGCGCCGTTCATTAAAGTGTTCTGCAGTTTCCCCTGGGAGATCGAAGGCGGATCTTCCAGCAGGTCCAGGGAAGGGATCCGGTATTCTCCAACGATCGTCTCTTCGTAACGCGTGGATAGATCTTCTTCCTTTTGCGGATTCTTGGGCTGGACAATATGGATCTGCGGTTGCGCGGGTTTGGCTGCGGATGGAGGAACAACGGGTTCTTTTTTCTCTCCATTTTTCTTGTCAGCAACAGTTTCTTTCGAGCGCAATGCTTTCTTCAACTCTTCTTCCTGAAGTTTGCGCACGGCGCTGGCCTGCGGTTGTTTCAGAAAAGATCCCATGGAAATGCTTCTTTTGGGAGGCTGTTGACGGTCTTCCTCTCCGGAAGAACCCATCGGCCGCCAGGAACCGCCCCAATCACGGACCTTATCGATGCCGCGCATAAATAAAGGGGCCACCAGAACTTCACCGGTCAGAATAAGTGACAGCGTACCCAGCGTCATGAGGATAATATAGGAACCGACAACGCCCAGATAGCGCACAAAAAAATCCGAGAGCATGAACCCGATGAGACCGGATCGTTGAAAGCGCAAACTCGATTCCTGAGCGCCGATCATCCCGGCCAAGGCGCTTAAAACGCAAAATAAAACGACAAAACTTAGCGCTTTGGGCCAAGAAAAGACCAGCCCACGCAGCATAAATTTGTTCCAACCCCAAAAAAGCAGACAAATGACAAAAAGATACGCGCTGTAACCGAAGACGAACAGAAGCGATCCCGCCATGTACGCACCGGTGATGCGCACCAGGTTATGGGCGGGAACGTTAGGATGCGAAGTATACCACGGAAGATCTTCAGGAACAAAAGAAACGAGGCTCGCCAGCAGGATCATTCCCAAAGACAGAATGATGATCGCCTTAATTTCACTAAGATGTTCCTGTTTCATTGCGGGGACGTCTTACACGGGCCGAGGAACTCCTGCGTAATTACGCGTTGACGTTGGACTCCCGTCATTTTTCCTCATTTCTATTTTACTTAGGAAGAAAATGAGGAGGCTCGCCCGCCAAATTTCTTAAAGACTTGGCGAGGCGGCCTTTTCAGCCTGCTTTTTGCTCAGATTGACCCGTCTCATCTCGTCGATCTCGATGACCTTGACCTTGAACCGGTCGCCGACCTTGACAGCCTGATTGACATCCTTCACGTATTGGTCTCAGAGCTCTGAAACGTGGACCAATCCCTGTTTGCCGGGAAGAAATTCACAAAACGCCCCAAAATTGGCGATTTTGACAACTTCGGCGTCATAGATCTTCCCGATCACGGGAGCTTCGACCAAGCCGCTAACATAACGGAGGGCTTTTTGCGCCGATTCAGTGTCGGTTGAAGCAATGAGGACCCTGCCGTCATCTTCAATGTCGATGCTCTCGACACCGGTTTCCTCGATGATCTTCTTGATCGTCTTTCCTCCCGGGCCGATCACTTCTCCTATTTTATCAGGAGGGATCTGCACAATCACTATCCTAGGCGCATATTCTGAGATGTCATCTTTAGGCCGCGCGATCACCGCGTTCATCTTCTGGAGAATAATGACCCGCGCCTCTTTGGCCTGCGCGATGCCTTTTTCCAAAATTTCCAGGGCGATATTCTTGATCTTGATATCTAACTGGATGGCCGTAACACCTTTATCCGTCCCGGCTATCTTGAAGTCCATATCGCCAAANNCTTCAAGCCCCATGATATCGGTCAATAACCGCCAGTCTTTTCCCTGGGTGACCAATCCGATGGAGATCCCGGCCACCGCGCTGGAAACCGGGACACCGGCGTCCATCAAGCTCAATGATCCGGAACAGACACTGGCCATACTCGATGAGCCGTTCGATTCCAGAATCTCGGAAACGATACGGACCGTGTAAGGGAATTTTTCCTTGAGAGGCATGACCGCCCGTAAAGCTTTAGCGGCCAGAGCCCCATGCCCGATCTCCCGACGCCCGGGCCCGCGCATGGGTTTCGTTTCGCCGACACTAAACGACGGAAAATTGTAATGCAGCATAAAATTATTATAGGAAAGCCCATCCAGGGCCTCGACCATCTGTTCGTCCTTACGCGTCCCCAGCGTAACAACGCCGAGACTTTGCGTCTGCCCGCGGGTGAAAAGACTTGATCCGTGCGTCCGCGGCAGAATGCCGGCCTCCGCGCTGATCTCACGAACATCCTTGAGGCCGCGGCGATCGGCGCGCTTTCCTTCTTCAAAAATAAGACGTCTTACCTCGTCGTATTCGATCTGATCGAAGATCAGCTTGATATCGGACGGGGTTACCGCGCGGTCGTTGATCTTATGCCCTTCAAAAACGGACATATCGCCGATCACTTCATCCAGAAGAATGCCCAGCGCTTCCTCTCTTTGTTCTTTCTCATCGATATTGTAGATCTCGGTCAAGCGCCCCTTGGTCATTTGCGCGATTTTCTGCTTAAGCTCCTCGGGGGATTTGAACAAAATAACATCAACCTTTTCTATCCCGACCTGTTTACGAAAATCATTCTGAACTTTGAGAATAGGCTGAAGGTGGTCAAAACCATAACGGATGGCTTCCATGATCTTCGCCTCGGAGACTTCGTTGGCCTCGCCTTCCATCATGACAACGCCCTCTTTAAGTCCGGCAACCACCAGATCGAATTCACTTTCTTCGCGCTGCGCGTAGGTAGGGTTGAGCACGAATTCACCGTTGATACACCCCACACGAACCGCCCCTACGGGTCCATAAAAAGGGATATCGGAGATGTGCGCGGCCAGCGAAGCGCCGACAATGGCGAGAATGTCAGGATCGTTCTCCCCATCGCTGCTTAAGACCGTCGCTGTGATCTGGACCTCATTGTAAAACCCTTCCGGGAACAACGGGCGTAAAGGCCGATCAATCAGCCTTGACGTCAATATCTCTTTTTGCGTTGGGCGCCCTTCGCGCTTGAAAAATCCGCCCGGGATACGCCCGGCCGAATACGTTTTTTCCTGGTATTCAACCATTAGAGGAAAGAAGTCCACACCTTCCCTCGGTTTCTTGGACATACACACCGTCGCCAGAACAACCGTCCCGCCACACGCGACCGTCACGGCCCCATTCGCCTGTTTGGCCAGTTTGCCGGTTTCAATAATCAGATTCTGTCCCCCGAAAGGAACTTCAATACGTCCTATCTTAGTCATCAATCAGCCTCACTTACGCAGGTTCAATTTTGAGATTGTTTCTTGATATTTCTGAGGGTCATTTTTCTGGAGGTAGGCCAAAAGACGGCGCCTTTTTCCGATCATCAGCAAAAGACCTCGACGGGAATGAACATCCTTCTTGTGAACTTTAAGGTGTTCTGTCAGGTAGTTAATTTTCTCGGTCAACAACGCGGCCTGGATGGACGGAGATCCCGTGTCCTTAGAATGCGTTTTAAAACCTTCGATCACTTCAGTTTTTCTTGCCTTCAACAAAACCAATTTCGTTTCCTCCTTCTTCGGTAAGAATACTTATCTTAATGATTTATATCACTTTTTGTCCTTTATGAATTGCGGTATTATACTATCCGCGCAAATGACCGTCAAGCTTTTAAAAAAAGACGCATTGAATCCTTCAAGACAAACTATTCCTGCTCTCGCAAGGGGGGCTTGAGGATAATCGTCTTGACCTTCGCGGGATCGACCGTCAAGGGTGGGACGTCCCCGTGCCGGGTATTGTAATCCGCCAACATTTCTTCCATCTGTCCGATCTGCTCATCCGCCGCGGGCGCCGTTACCTCCGGCGAGGGAAGTTGCGCCATCGCAGGCGGCTGAAATTGGATCTCCCGGATAACGGCGGAAAGCTCCTCCTCGGTGAATTCGCGCAATTGCCCCGGCGACAGAACGCCGCGTAAATCATCCTTGAGCCTCTGAAGTTTATACGCGTGCACGGAAGAGTGAATTTTTCCACCGGCCACGACTTCAACGGACTCTTTTGGCGTGTCCGGGGATTGCGCGAAGGCATATCCACTGGGAAAAACGACAAACGTAATAAGCAGGACGTGAATGATAAGGGACACGGCTTTACTTTACACTTTTCAATTCACTACGTACCGCTTTTTGTTCTTTATCGATCCTCTCGATCTCATCCAGCAATTTCACCATGGCCGTTGTGGGCTGAACGGCCCCTTTGGCTTTCACGTATTCTTTCCCGATGAGATAATACAATTGCTCCCGCTTGAGGTCGATGGCGGTTGAGTCAAGACGCAGCTTTCCGCGATGGGAGAACTTAATAAACTCCCTTTCCCCCTTTTTCGCCAACACCAGGGCCTCTTTGCTGAATTGGTTCAGTTGCTGTCGTGCCTTCTCCCAGTCCCTTTTGAAATCGTGTTCTTTGGGCATGATCACTCCTTTGATTGAACTGATTAATATCAGATTAACATTGCCGCGCCGGTTGTTTTATTTTATACTATGGTTGTGATGAAAGACTCTCAAGGAATATTGATTCTCGTGATCGGTACCGTGGCGGCCTGTCTGTTGGTCTGGGGCCTCATCACGGCCGTTAAAAAATCTTTTTCCGTATCCCCGCCGCAAACGGTCGATTCCTCCCAAACCCTGAAAAAACAACGCCAACGGTCCCAAGACATCCTGGACCAACAAAAAAGACTGATGGCAGACCAGCGTCAAAGGCTCCAGGACATGCAGAGACGATAAAACAGCACGTATCTTGCACCTCTGCGTCTTTTACGTATGTTCTCTCGCCTTGAGTATCCGTTCCGTCATTTCATTTTCATAGAGCGCCGCGACTCTTTCAAGTTCTTTTTGATCGAAGAAATGACGGATCGCCTGCTCAATGACTTCAAAACGGGCCTTGAGGCACTGATAACCCGGGTGAAGAACGGTTTTGGCGCTGTCGGCGAATTTCTTGCCTTCTGCCTTGGTCTTCTTTTCCCGCGCGTATTGAATGAAATCCTCGACTGACTTATAAAAAAGTGTTGAGCGCGCCTTGTATTCCGGCAAAGTCTTCAACCGTTCAATGAAATAATCATCCACCACGGCTTGGGTAAAATAGCGGTCGATTTTGTCCAGTTCTTCTTTGGTCGTCTTATAACACCAAACAAGGTACCGGCGAATCAGGTCCTGTTCTTTCTGCGTCAAAGGGATAGTGTCGGCCATGGTCATTGACGACCTATTTACGGATGGTTTCATCCATCAGGTTGTTGTGACTGCCGATAACCACCCAGCGGTCTGATTGCTTCTTCCAGGTCATCGTGTAGCGGCGAATGACCCTTTTGCCGCCCTCGTCGTTTTTCTCAATGGTAAAAATAAAATACTGGACAATGGCAATATCGTCATGGATGCGGATATCCACTGGCCGCAGTTCGCAGATGGCGATCTTGGTCGTCTTGGTCCAAAAACCCACCCATTTATTAAGCCACGGCCGGTCGATGTTGATGGGGCTCTCATGCCCGAAGCCGAGAAATTCCGGATGAATGTACTTCAGAAAATCGTCGACGCGGCCGCTGATCAAATGATCCCAATGATCCTCCACGCACTGCCAAACTTCATTTTGCTCTTTTGACCAGCTCTTGGGTTTGGATGATGTCAATGACGACATGGTTTATTTCTCCTTCTTGATTTCATCATTTTAGATTTTTACGGATCTTCTCGGCCATTTGGGCCAGCTCTTTATCGCCGGCGGGTTTCGCCTTCGTAAAATTCAAATCCCCCACTTCCTGGATAGGCACCAAATGCACATGCGCGTGCGGAACCTCGATACCGGCAACCATCACACCGACGCGCCGGCATTCGACCGTTTGCTTGATGGCATGGGCCACCTTTTTAGCGTAAACCATAATACCACCCATCATAACATCATCCAGATCAAAAAAATAATCGATCTCTTTTTTAGGGATCACCAAAGCATGTCCCGGATTGATCGGCCGGATGTCTAAAAACGCGAGGAAACGCTCGTCTTCACAAATTTTATGACAGGGAATCTCGCCACTGATGATACGCGTAAATAATGTGGGCACGTTATTTTCCTTCCTTGACTTCTTTCTCCGACGCCTGAGGGAACCGCCCGTTGAGGGCGCTCTCGACCAGTTCTTTGACGTCTTCACTGAACTGGGCCGAGAGGATCCACTCAAGATACCCGCGGTCCTTCTGGACAATTTCCTGCAACGTATATTTATTGGCGTATTTGCCGAACATCATGTACAGCTTGCCGTTCCACCAGCGAAACTTTCTCTCGCGGTCATAAAATTCTTCGGTCGACCGGTAACGATACTGCCCCAGATGTTCCACGTTCCCGTCTCCGTTACCGTACTTGGCCACCTGGGCTTCCAGGATCTCGAGTGTCGCCTGCGCATCGGCCAACGCCGAATGAGCGTTATCCAGGTTCTTGTCGCAATAAAACTTATAGGCGGCGTAAAGGTCGCGTTTTTCGTTCAAATGATACACCCTCTGGGCGTCGTAAACCTTATGCGCTTTCCAATTGAACTGAAGATTCGCCTCGCGCATTTCCCGCTCCAAAAGCGGCAGATCAAACTTTTCAATATTAAACCCGGCCAGATCGCTATCCCCGATAAAAGCTAAAACATCCTTGGCGATATCTTTGAAGGCGGGCGCGTCCTTGACGTCCGCGTCCGTGATGCCGATGAGCTGGCTGATCACCGCTGGGATCGGAACCCCGGGATTGACCTCCTTTAAATATGTCTCCTTACGGCCGTCGGGAAACGATTTGACCATCGCGATCTCGATGATCTTGTCCCGTTCAACCCAAATCCCGGTTGTTTCCAGATCCAGCACCACTAACGAATGGAAAATCTTCATCCACTATCTTTCTGGTCTTCAAAAAGTTAAAATTGGATCGTCCAGGTAATCCCGCGGATTCTTATTGACCTTTTCCTTTTCAATGTCAAATCTCCAATGCCTGTTACCGACGGATTCTGGAAATTTNNCGTTCAGTGTGGACCCTGGGTGCGACGGTCCAACCATGCTCACCACACTTCGAATCATGCTGACGAAGTCGAAGCATCGAAGTGTCAAGCCTCGCCGCGCAAAAGTTTCTCACGGTCGAATCCCATGCCCGCCGTCGTTTCATTGGGGTTCCGGCAGTACGCGCGGCAAAACGTGGCGATCTCCTTCATGCTCGTCATGTTGCGTTCATCGAGCTGTTGCAACAGGAATGTCCTCAAAAGATGTTCCCGCAGAACCTCGCGGGCCGTGATGCCGGCCTGCGAGGCCAAACGGTCACGATAGACGGTGCTGGGATTCACCTGTTTGAGCTTGCGTCCATCGTAGTCATATTTATACACCTGCGAGAGAAGAATCTTGACCTGCTCCATGCCGCTTGTCTCGCTGACCTCATCGATCACGCGAAAGATCTTGTCCTTAACGTGATAGCGCTTCAGGACAATAAAAACGTCGATCAAATTGACGAGCATCTCGGGAATGTTCATCGGTTCGCTCTGCAGGCGTATGATGGCCTCGCGCGATGTAAGGGCGTGGAT
>CXWL01052083.1_pt1 | contig 16006 bp, 14 predicted proteins | sample 590931 | NCBI WGS metagenome assembly CXWL01 (sample SAMEA3498368, study PRJEB10139) | groundwater metagenome | biome: water well; material: biofilm material | place: Germany | collected 2015-04-27 | reverse complement strand
CCAGAAACTCGGGGGTGATGCGCGACAGAACAATCTGCGGGCCGCGCACGGACCGGTCCACGCGCAGCAAATGGGCTCGCACACGGTCGCCGACGCGCATGTTTTCCTTGGGGATCATCTGGTCCCGCGGCAGAAGCGCCTCGATCTTGCCGAACTCGATGATGGTGCTGCCGCGCTCGATGCGCTTCACCGTGCCGGACACCAAATGCTCCTTGCGCTCCATGAAATCATTCAGGATTTGTTCGCGTTCGGCATCACGGATTTTTTGAAAAATCACCTGCTTGGCGGCCTGTGCGCCGATACGCCCGAAGTCAATGGATTCCAGTGGCTCTTCAATGAATTCTTCCAACCGAATATCAGGGTTCCGCTTGATCGCCTCGCCCAGTTTGATATGGAGTTCCGGGGTTTCGAAAGATTCATCATCCATCACCTGCCAGCGGCGGAATGAATCATATTCTCCCGTGGCGCGGTCTATGCCGACACGCACATCGGCCTCCTCGGAGAAACGCTTCTTGGTGGCGGAAGCCAAAGCAGACTCCAGCGCGCCAAATACGATTTCCTTGTCCACGTTTTTTTCACGCGCCAAGGCATCCACTAACAACAGCACTTCACGGCTCATCCCTATCTCCAACCAAGTAATCCGTCCACCCCGTGCAACACCCCTGGCAAACGGTTCACGAAACTCAAAATGTCGGCACTAAACGCGCCTTATCCAAATTGGATAGCTCAATCTGCATCTGATTGCCATCCACCTCCAACTGCAATATCCCACCCCGGACTTCTCCCAAAACACCGGTAAAATTTTTGCGCCCCGCCAGCGGAATGCGCAATTTAAGTTGCGCCTTCTCGCCACGGAAGCGCACGAAATCCGCTTCTTTCTTGAGCGGCCTGTCCAGCCCCGGAGATGAAACCTCAAGCCGCTCGTAATTCATCCCTTCTACCGTAAACAGACGCGTCAAGTGGTGACTGACGCGCTCGCAATCTTCCAGCGTAATGCCTGCCGGTTTGTCCATGAGCACCCGCATCAAACCCCTGCCGGACACTTCCAGGTCAACCAGTTCATACCCCAAGCCGGCCAACGTCGTTTCCACGAGACTTGCCACTTCCATGATTCGTGCCCACAAATAAAAAACGGGCCGAGGCCCATCTGAAAAACTGCGCGGATTATAGCAAACTATAACGGCTAATGGAAAATAGTTAACGGCAGCGAACCATCCTCATGCTTGCAGCAACGCAAGAATTTCGGAGAGTTCGCGGCGTAATCTGGAGGGGTTGGCGTACAGCGGCGGCTGTTGCGGCTTGGGGGATTCTTCCTGCTGTGCGGAGAGGTGATCGAGGCGGCCACGCGCTCCGCTTATGGTGAAGCCCTCTTCATACAGCAATTGGCGGATACGGCGGATGAGCACCACTTCGTGGTGCTGGTAGTAACGGCGGTTGCCGCGCCGCTTGACCGGTTTAAGCTGGGTAAACTCCTGCTCCCAGTAACGCAACACATGTGCCTTTACACCGCATAATTCGCTCACTTCGCCAATGGTGAAGTAACGTTTTGCCGGGATCAGCGGCAGATCCGGATTATGCTTGTGGTTTTCCATGTCTTCCCTGAGCCAAGCCGAAGGAATAGTTCTTTTCTACCATGCTCTTTAGTTTTTGGCTGGGGTGAAAAGTCACCACACGCCGCGCGGTAATGGGGATTTCTTCGCCCGTTTTTGGGTTGCGCCCAGGCCGTTGCGGTTTGTCACGCAACTGGAAATTGCCGAAACCGGATAATTTAACGCTTTCACCGCGTTCTAGCCGGGCGCGGATTTCCTCAAAAAATTCTTCCACCATATCCTTGGCTTCACGCTTGTTGAGGCCAACTTTCTCAAACAGCAAATCTGCAAGTTCTGCTTTGGTCAATGTCATGATCATCTCTCACATACGTAATTGCGCGCCACGCTGCCGCAGAATAGCGACCAGGCGCGCAATGCTTTGGTCAACTTCAATATCCGTCAACGTTTTTTGAGTATCTTGCAATAACACACGGAAAGCAAGACTTTTTTTACCCTCTCCCACCCCTTTGCCGCGATACAGGTCGAACGGCGCCAACTCGACCACATTGGGCGCTTTATCACCCCGCATCGCGTCCAGCAGGGATTGAACAGTCACCCCTTCGTCAACTACCACGGCAAGGTCGCGGCGCACCGGCGGAAACCTGGAAATTTCACTTGTATGCGGTGTGTCTGCATGCATCAGGACGGCCAGGTCAACCTCAAACCACACCGCCGCCTGCGGTATGTCGTATTGCTGCATCCATTGTGGATGCAGTTCGCCTATCCAGCCGACAACCTGCCCGCCCGACATGATTTGTGCCGAGCGTCCGGGATGCGAGGCTGGATGGATTGCCGCCACAAAACTCAACACGACAGGCGCGAACAGCGCTTCTACATCCGCCTTCACGTCATAAAAATCTACGTTGCGCGCCGCCATGCCCCATTGCTCGGCGAACTGGCTGCCATAGCACAGGCCGGCAAGCCGTTCGTTCTGTGCGTAACCCTCGCCACCAAAGCATGCCCCGACCTCGAACAGGCGTACCCGTGGCTGCTTGCGCGCCAGGTTGATGCGCAAGGCGCCAACCAGGCCGCCCAGGAGGCTGCTGCGCATCACTGCCAACTGGCTGGCTATCGGGTTTTGCAAGGCAACAGGCGCAATATTTCCGCACAGGTCGCGTTCGGTTTGCACGTCGAGGAAGGCATAGCTGACGGTTTCCTGATAATCGCGCGCCACCATGATCTGGCGCAAATGTGCCAAGAGGCGCCGTGTTTCGGTTTGCGGCAGCATCGTCATTACGGCTTGCGGCGACAATGCCGGGATATTGTCATAACCATGAATGCGTGCCAGTTCTTCTATCAAGTCCACTTCGAGCGCCAGGTCGAAACGGTAGCTGGGCGGAGTCACGCGAAAATCGTTTCCTTGCTGCTCGAACACGAACTGCAAGCGTTGCAGCAATGCGGCAATTTGCACATTGCCCAAAGCGATGCCCAGCACGCGCGCCACACGGCTGGTACGCAACAGTATGGGTTCGCGCGCGGGCAGCTCACTTCGCGCCTCGGTGATTACTCCCGCCTGTCCGCCGCAAATCTCCAGCAACAGTTGCGTGGCGCGTTCCAGCGCAATGCGTGTCGCGGCGAAATCCACGCCGCGTTCGAAGCGATGCGATGAATCGGTGGAAAGCGCAAGGTTGCGCCCCTTTCCGGCAATCGCATCGGGCGCGAAAAAAGCGCTTTCCAGAAACACGTCGCATGTACTTGTTTCCACGCCGCTGCCCGCGCCGCCCATGATGCCGGCCAGCGCCAGAGGCTGCGCGTCATCGGCGATCACCAGCATGTCATCTTGCAACTCGACTGTTTGCCCGTTGAGCAAGACAAGCTGCTCTCCGTTGCGCGCATGGCGCACCACAATGCCGCCGCAAAGTTTGGCGAGGTCAAAAGCGTGCATCGGCTGGCCGAGTTCCAGCATCACATAATTGGTGATATCCACCACTGCACTGATGCTGCGCACCCCGCTGCGCTCCAGGCGGCGCGCCATCCATGCGGGTGTCGCGGCGGCAGCGTTCACGCCGCGCACGATACGGCCGCAATACAAGGGGCAATCTGCGGCAGCTTCAACCTTCACCGCAAAGGTGTCCGTCAAACCCGGCACAATTGGCGCAGCTTGCACCGCATTCAGCTTGCCGCCTGCAATCGCCGCCACTTCACGCGCCAAGCCTGCCACACTCAGGCAATCGCTGCGGTTAGGCGTGAGCTTCAAGGTGAACAACGTGTCATCCAGCTCCAGGTAGTCGCGCAGGCCATGCCCCACCGGAGCATCGGCGGGCAGCAACCACAATCCTTGACTCTCCTCGGCCAGCCCAAGTTCTTTGGCGGAGCACAACATGCCGAACGATTCGACGTTGCGCACCTTGGCTTGCTTGATTGCAAAATTGCCGGGAAGCACCGCGCCGATGCGCGCACACGGCACCCTCGCGCCAACCGCGACATTGGCTGCCCCGCAGACGATGGTCAGCGGCTGCGCTTCGCCCACGTTGACCCGGCACACATTGAGCCGGTCCGCATTGGGATGTTTCACCACCTCAAGCACTTGCGCCACCACCACATTATTGAACGCGGGCGCAACCGGCTCCAGCGCCTCCACTTCCAGCCCGACCATGGTGAGTTGATGCGCCAGCGCATCGCTCGAAAGCGCCGGGTTAATCCAGGTTCTTAACCAGTTCTCGGAAAATTTCATGCTAGTTAAACTGCTTCAAGAAACGTAAATCACCTTCATAGAACATGCGCAAATCGGCCACACCGTAGCGCAGCATCGCGAGGCGTTCGACGCCGAGGCCGAAGGCAAAGCCCAGATACTTTTCGCTGTCTATGTTGACATTTTTCAGCACGTTGGGGTGTACCATGCCGCAACCTCCGATTTCCAGCCAGCCGCCATTCCAGCTCATATCCATTTCGGCGGACGGCTCGGTAAACGGGAAAAACGAGGGGCGGAAGCGCACTTGCAAATCATCGCGCTCGAAGAAGCGCTGTAAAAAATCCTGCACCACTCCTTTGAGGTTGGAAAAACTGATATTTTCATCCACCCACAAACCTTCGACCTGATGGAACATCGGTGAATGAGTAGCATCTGAATCAAAACGATAGACGCGCCCCGGCGCGATGATTTTCAGCGGCGGCGCGTTGCTTTCCATGTAACGAATCTGCACCGGCGAAGTATGCGTGCGCAACACATGCTGCCCGTCTATGTAAAAAGTGTCATGCATGGCGCGCGCCGGGTGGTTCTGCGGAATGTTCAACGCGGTGAAGTTGTAAAAGTCGCTTTCGATTTCCGGGCCGGACGCCACGGCAAAACCGAGCGAGCGGAACAGGTTCTCGATGCGCTCCAGCGTGCGCGTTACCGGATGCAGCCCGCCGCTTCCCATGCCGCGACCAGGCAAGGTGACATCCAGTGCTTCTGACGCCAGCTTCTGCTGCAACTGGCGTTGCTGCAATACATCACGGCGCTGTTGCAAGGCGGCTTCAATGGCCTGTTTGACCTGATTGATACGCGCGCCCGCCTCCGGGCGCTCTTCAGCAGATAGCTTGCCCAGCCCTTTCAGCAATTCGGTCAGGCGACCTTCTTTGCCCAGGTAGCGCGCCTTGACCCGTTCCAGCTCTGCCGCTTGCTCGATCTCTGCAAACTGCTTCAGCGCTTCATCGTGAATCTGTTCCAGTTCTTGCATCACTATGCTTCCAGAAACAAAAAAGGAGGCATGACGCCTCCTTTTTCATGCGGCGTGAAAGTTAAACGCCGAGGCTGGCTTTAGCCTGCCCGACAATCTGCACGAACGCAGCTTTGTCAAACACGGCCATATCCGCCAGCACCTTGCGGTCTATGTCAATTGCGGCCTTTTTCAGGCCATTCATGAATACGCTGTAGCTCAGACCTTGTTCACGCGCTGCCGCATTGATACGGGCAATCCACAGGGTACGGAACTGGCGTTTGCGTTGGCGGCGGTCACGGTAGGCATATTGCCCGGCCTTCATCACCGCTTCTTTGGCGATGCGATACACGTTCTTGCGGCGGCCACGGTAACCCTTGGCTTGGTCTAAAATTTTCTTATGGCGCGCACGCGCCGTTACACCACGTTTAACTCTTGGCATGTTCTACTCCTTAGGCGTAAGGCATCATGGCACGGACTGACGCCGTATTGGTTGCGTGGACTTCGGCAGTGCCGCGCAACTGACGCTTGTTCTTGGTGGTTTTCTTGGTGAGGATGTGGCGCTTGAACGCCTGCGAGCGCTTGACGCTACCGCCTGCGCGCACCTTGAAGCGCTTGGCCGCGCCGCTCTTGGTTTTCATTTTAGGCATGACAACTCCTTAATATTTGATGACGCCGGGAGGCTCCTGACAGGAACACTTGGAAACCCGGAACCACTTATCTGGGACTGCTTGCTGCTAATCCGCGCCGACCAGTCCCTTAATCAATGCGGAATCCAATTTACTCTTTAGCCGATTTCTTCTTCGGTTTCAGCTTCGGCGCCAGCACCATCACCATCTGGCGGCCTTCCATCTTGGGAAACTGCTCCACGGCACCGTGCCCCTCGAGATCAGCCTTGACCCGTTCCATCAATCGCATACCGAGTCCCTGATGGGCTATTTCGCGGCCACGGAAGCGCAAAGTAATCTTGGTCTTGTCGCCTTCTTCCAGAAAGCGGATCAGGTTACGCAACTTGATGTTGTAATCACCCTCATCCGTGCTGGGGCGAAACTTGATTTCCTTGATCTGGATCTGCTTCTGTTTAAGCTTGGCCTCATGCTGCTTCTTGCTTTCGGCATACTTGAACTTGCCTACATCCATGATGCGGCACACCGGCGGTTCCGCCAATGGTGCAATTTCCACCAGATCCAGATCGGCCTCTCCGGCCAATCGCAGCGCTTCCGCAGCTGACACGATACCGAGTGGCTCCCCTTCTACACCGACCAGCCGCACCTGTTGTGCTGTTATCTGCTCGTTGAGACGTTGTGCTTTTTCCTGTGCTATTGCCGTTTCTCCAAAAAAATTAAACCGTGCTGCCCGTTTGCAGTTCCAATTGGAAGCGTTTCAATAACACCTCAACCGGCATCTGCCCAAGATCCTCGCCTTTACGGGTACGCACGGCAACCAGGCCCGCAGCCATTTCCTTGTCACCGACTATCAGTTGATAGGGTAATTTCTGCAAGCTATGTTCGCGTATTTTATAGGTAATCTTCTCATTGCGCAAATCCAGATGCACACGGAACCCGGCGGCACGCAAAGTTTCAGCGACCTGGCCGGCATACGCATCCTGTGCCTGCGAAATATTCATCACCACCATCTGCACCGGGGACAGCCACAGCGGGAAAGCTCCGGCGTGGTGCTCAATGAGAATGCCGATGAACCGCTCAAGCGAGCCGAGAATGGCGCGATGCAGCATTACCGGCGCTTTGCGCGTATTGTCCTCATCCACATATTCCGCGCCCAGGCGCACCGGCAGGTTAAAGTCCAGTTGGATAGTGCCGCATTGCCACACGCGCCCCAGGGTATCTTTCAGGGAAAACTCTATCTTGGGGCCGTAGAAGGCACCCTCGCCCGGCTGCAATTCATATTCCAGATTATTTTGCTTGAGCGCAGCAGCCAGCGATATCTCAGCCTTATCCCATGTATCATCGGAACCAACGCGCTTTTCCGGTCGTGTAGAAAGTTTCACCAGCACATCGTTGAAGCCAAAATCCGCATACACTTTTTGCAGCATCACAATGAAATCCGCCACCTCACTCTCGATCTGGGGCTCGGTGCAAAAAATATGCGCATCATCCTGGGTGAAACCGCGCACGCGCATCAGGCCGTGCAGCGAACCGGACGGCTCGTTGCGATGACATGAGCCAAATTCGGCCAGGCGCATCGGCAGGTCGCGGTAGCTATGCAGACCATGATTAAAAATCTGCACATGGCCGGGGCAGTTCATCGGCTTCACCGCAAAATCGCGCGCCTCGGAATGGGTGGTGAACATATTGTCGCGATAGTTTTCCCAGTGCCCGGATTTCTCCCACAGCGTGCGATCCATCATGGTCGGGGTGCGCACTTCCTGATAACCGTACTCGCGAAACTTGGCGCGCATGTACTGCTCTACATCCTGCCAGATCGCCCAGCCATTGGGGTGCCAGAACACCATGCCAGGCGCTTCATCCTGCATATGAAAAAGGTCAAGCTGCTTGGCCAGTTTGCGATGGTCGCGCTTTTCGGCTTCTTCCAGGCGGTGCAGATAAGCGTCGAGATCTTCCTTCTTCGCCCAAGCCGTGCCGTAGATGCGCTGTAACATTTCATTGCGATGATCTCCGCGCCAGTAGGCGCCGGCCACGCTCATCAACTTGAACGCCCTGAGTTTGCCGGTGGACGGCACATGAGGGCCGCGGCACAGGTCGGTGAATTCGCCTTCGCTGTAGAGTGACACTTCCTGGCCCGCCGGGATGGAAGCAATAATTTCCGCCTTATAGTGCTCACCGATGTGCTTGAAAAACGCCACTGCTTCGTCACGCGGCAACACGCGGCGCACCACTGGAAGATCCAGCTTCACCAGCTCGGCCATGCGCTTCTCGATCGCCGCCAAATCTTCCGGCGTGAAAGGCCGCGCATAGGAGAAATCGTAATAGAACCCGTTTTCAATCACCGGGCCAATGGTTACCTGCGCTTCCGGAAACAGCTCCTTGACCGCATAAGCCAGCAGATGTGCGGTGGAATGGCGGATGAGCCCCAACCCATCCGCGTCCTTGTCGGTGACGACGGACAGGGACGCATCGGCAGAAATCAGGTGTGATGTGTCAACCAGTTGCCCGTCCACCTTGCCCGCCAGCGCCGCTCGCGCCAAGCCCGCACCGATGCTTTGCGCGACTTCGGCAACGGTGACGGACTGCATGTAGCTGCGTTGCGAGCCGTCCGGCAAAGTGATAACTGGCATATCTTTTTCTCTTCAAATACAAGCTGCGGAAAAAACAAAGTGCGGCATTGCCGCACTCCTATGTCCGATATGCTGGCAAGCGAGATTCATCCGATTGCTTGCCAACTGAAATTATCTTACCTGACAACAAATTGTTGCATCAGTCGTTGACCTGTAAAATAAGGTGCTCATTATATCCCACCCTGCCGCTCACGGTCAAAAGCAAGCAGCCATTCAGCCATTCACACTTGGGGGTTTTGCCGGTTGGCCAACCGGCAAACTGCACGGGTTACAGGCAAGAAATAAGGGTTAGGATACCCATCCTAACCCTTATAAATCTAAGCCTGGTAGGTGCTGACGGGATCGAACCGCCGACATTCGCCTTGTAAGGGCGACGCTCTACCAGCTGAGCTAAGCACCCGAAATGAATTAATTCACTGCATCTTTCAGGCCTTTGCCAGAGCGGAATTTTGGAACCTTTGCTGCCTTGATCTTGATCGTCGCGCCAGTGCGTGGATTACGGCCATTACGCGCAGCACGTTTGCCCACATAGAATGTGCCAAAGCCAACCAAAGTAACCAAGTCACCTTTCTTCAAGGCTTTCTTGACGGCATCAACGGTCGCATCAAGCGCGCGGCCTGCATCGGCCTTGGAAATATCAGCAGATTTTGCGATTGCATCAATCAGTTCAGATTTGTTCATATAAGCGTCCCCTATTATATGTGTTGGTCGAAAATTTGACAGGAAAACCCTGCAACGGCTTTATATCAAGGGTTTCTGGCTTGGTCAAGCCATTAAAAAACTTTATTTTGTTTTTTGTTGCTTTTGGGCAATTTTCCCTGCCAACTTGCGCGCACCGCATCAATGCTTGATCACGGCGGGGCTGTGAGTTTCACCCGCAACCGGAATGGGATTGACCGTCGGCACAACTTCTGGCAATGGCTCCGGCTTGTGCTCCAGCGCCATTTCCAGCACTTGGTCTATCCATCTTACAGGGTGGATCTCCAGCTTGTTCTTGACGTTATCCGGAATCTCGACCAGATCTTTGGTGTTTTCTTCCGGAATCAGTACGGTCTTAATGCCGCCGCGTTGCGCCGCCAGCAGCTTTTCCTTCAACCCACCGATCGGCAACACTTCGCCGCGCAATGTAATCTCCCCCGTCATCGCGACATCCGCGCGCACCGGGATGCCGGTCAGCGCCGATACCATCGCCGTGCAAATGCCGACACCCGCGCTCGGCCCATCTTTGGGTGTAGCCCCCTCCGGCAGGTGGATGTGCAAATCATTTTTTTGGTAAAAGTCATCTGCGATGCCGAGCCCGCGCGCGCGACTGCGCACAACGCTGAGCGCAGCCTGGATGGATTCCTGCATCACCTCGCCCAGCTTGCCGGTGGTGGTAGTCTTGCCCTTACCCGGCAAAACTGCCGTTTCGATGGTCAGCAACTCGCCGCCCACTTCGGTCCAAGCCAGACCGGTCACTTGCCCGACCTGGTTGCGTTTCTCCGCGATGCCATAGGTGTAGCGGCGTACGCCGAGGTATTTATCCAGGTTGCGCGCATTCACCGTCACCTTGTTGTCGCGCCCCTTGATGAGCAGGGACTTGACCACCTTGCGGCAGATTTTTGAAAGCTCGCGTTCCAGCCCGCGCACTCCTGCCTCGCGCGTGTAATAACGCAGGATGTCACGGATGGCGCTTTCCGAAATGCTGATTTCCTCCTGCTTCAGGCCGTTGTTCTTCAGCGCCTTGGGAATCAGGTAACGCGTTGCGATGTTGACCTTCTCATCTTCGGTATAACTCGACACATGGATAATTTCCATGCGATCCAGCAACGGTGCCGGAATGTTCATGGTGTTTGCGGTCGCCACAAACATCACGTCGGACAAGTCATACTCGACCTCGACGTAATGGTCAACAAAGGTATGGTTCTGTTCCGGGTCGAGCACCTCAAGCAGCGCGGAAGATGGGTCGCCACGGAAATCCATGCCCATCTTATCCACCTCGTCGAGCAGGAACAGGGGGTTCTTTACGCCCACCTTGGCCATGTTCTGCAAAATCTTGCCCGGCATGGAACCGATATAAGTGCGGCGATGGCCGCGGATTTCAGACTCGTCACGCACCCCGCCCAGCGACATGCGCATGAACTTGCGGTTGGTCGCGCGCGCAATGGATTGCCCCAGCGATGTTTTGCCCACGCCAGGCGGCCCGACCAGGCACAAAATGGGCGCCTTCATCCTGTCCACCCGCTGTTGCACCGCAAGATACTCGACGATGCGTTCCTTGACCTTTTCCAAGCCGTAATGATCCGTTTCCAATATCTCTTCGGCATTTTTCAGGTCGGTGCTGATCTTGGTTTTCTTTTTCCACGGCAGCCCCGTCAGCACGTCAATATAATTCCTCACCACGGTCGCCTCGGCAGACATGGGGGACATCAAGCGCAGCTTCTTCAGTTCTGATTCAGCCTTGGTGCGCGCCTCCTTGGGCATGTGCGCAGCCTTTATTTTCTTCTCCATCTCATCAATGTCCGCACCTTCCTCGCCCTCGCCCAACTCCTTCTGGATCGCCTTTACCTGTTCGTTCAGGTAATACTCCCGCTGGCTTTTTTCCATCTGACGTTTGACGCGGCCACGGATGCGTTTTTCCACTTGCAGGATATCCAGCTCGGCTTCCAGCAAGCCCAGCAAATGTTCGAGCCGTTTGCGCACATCGAATATCTCCAGCACCTCCTGCTTCTGCTCCAGCTTGAGCGGCAAGTGCGCGGCGATGGTATCCGCCAACCGCCCGGCATCGTCAATGCCTGCCAGCGATGTCAGGATTTCCGGCGGGATTTTCTTGTTGAGTTTGACGTACTGATCAAACTGATTAATCAGGGCGCGGCGCATCGCCTCAGCCTCATGGCCAAGATTGTCATCTGCCGGCACAGGCTCGATTTCGGCGTCGAAATGCGTCTTCTCATCCACCACGCGCAGCACCTTTGCGCGTTGTGTTCCCTCCACCAGCACCTTGACAGTGCCATCCGGCAATTTGAGCATCTGCAGGATATTGGCGATACTGCCAATCTGGTAAAGGTCATCCGTGGAAGGTTCATCCTTGGCTGCGGATTTCTGCGCCGCCAGCACAATGCTCCTGCCCGTCTCCATGGCGGATTCCAGCGCCCTGATGGATTTCGCGCGCCCGACAAACAGGGGAATCACCATGTGCGGAAATACCACCACATCGCGCAACGGCAGCAACGGAAACAGGCCGGGCGCAGAAGCCGGGTTAGTGTCATGTTCAGTCATGGCGAAGGCCCTTTCAGTAAGTTAATGTAGCGGTTAGATGGGGGCATGGCGGGATAATTCAAGCCGCCGTGAACAATTGGCGAAGAACTCGCAACTACGCGGCCTTGGGCGTATCCGCGTACATCACGATAGGCTGAATTTCCCCGCTCGCGCTGTTTTCGTCCAGCACCACCTTCTCCACATTCTCGGTGGAAGGCAGGTCAAACATGGTGTCGAGCAAGGCATGTTCCAGGATGGAGCGCAAGCCGCGTGCGCCTGCCTTGCGCACCAGCGCTTTCCTGGCGATAGCCTGCAACACCCCATCGCGGAATTCCAGTTCCACACCTTCCATCGAGAACAGTTTCTGATATTGCTTGGTCAGGGCATTCCTGGGTTCGGTCAGTATCTGAACCAGCGCCGCCTCATCAAGTTCCTCCAGCGTGGCAACCACCGGCAGGCGTCCGACAAATTCCGGGATCAGGCCGAACTTGATCAAATCTTCCGGCTCCACCCCGCGCAATACCGCCCCCACGCCTTTTTTGTCATCGCGCCTGGCAAGGTTTGCGCCGAAGCCGATACTGGCTTTTTCGGAACGGCTGCGTATCACCTTCTCCAAACCGTCAAACGCGCCGCCGCATACGAACAGGATGTTGGTGGTATCCACCTGCAAGAATTCGGTATTCGGATGCTTGCGCCCGCCCTGTGGGGGCACTGACGCCTTGGTGCCCTCGATCAGCTTGAGCAGTGCCTGCTGCACGCCCTCGCCGGAAACATCGCGGGTGATTGAAGGGTTGTCCGACTTGCGCGAAATCTTGTCAATCTCGTCAATATAGACAATGCCGCGCTGCGCCCGCTCCACATCGTAGTCACATGCCTGCAGCAGCTTCTGGATGATATTCTCGACATCCTCGCCGACATACCCCGCCTCGGTCAGCGTGGTGGCATCCGCCATGACAAAAGGGACATTCAGCAAACGCGCCAAGGTTTGCGCCAATAAAGTCTTGCCGGAACCTGTCGGGCCGATCAGAAGAATATTGCTCTTGGACAGTTCCACGCCATCCTTGGCTGTACTCTTCAGGCGCTTATAGTGGTTGTACACTGCCACGGACAGGATTTTCTTTGCCTGCTCCTGGCCGATTACATATTCGTCGAGGCGCGCGCAGATTTCATGCGGCACCGGCAACTCGCTCTTTTCCTCCTTGCCGGGAGTCCCGCCAGATGTTTCCTCGCGGATGATGTCGTTGCACAACTCGATGCACTCGTCGCACACAAATACGGAGGGGCCCGCGATCAGCTTGCGCACTTCGTGCTGGCTCTTGCCGCAAAACGAGCAGTACAGCAACTTGTCGCCCTTGTTTTTATCCAATGACATTCAATCAATCCCCCGCTTTTCGCCTGCTTCTATTACCAATAGACCGCTCGGCTCCTTAAGGACGCTTATCCAGCACCTGATCTACCAAACCATATTCCACCGCTTCTGCCGCACTCAGGAATTTATCGCGCTCGCTGTCGCGGGCGATTTCCTCGATGCTGCGGCCCGTGTGCTGGGCCATCAAAGCATACAGGCGCTCGCGCAAGCTCAGGATATATTTGGCGTGGATCTCGATATCCGTCGCCTGCCCCTGGAAACCGCCGAGTGGCTGGTGGATCATCACCGTAGAATTGGGCAGCACAAAGCGCTTGCCCTTGGCGCCGGCCTGCAACAGGAAGGCTCCCATGGATGCCGCTATGCCGATGCACAGCGTGGACACATCCGGCTTGATGAATTGCATGGTGTCATAAATCGCCATGCCGGCGGAAATGGAACCACCGGGAGAATTGATATAGAGGTGAATCTCCTTGTCCGGGTTTTCCGACTCCAGAAACAACAACTGCGCCACTACCAGGTTGGCAACAACATCGTTGATCGGGCCAACCAGAAATACCACGCGCTCTTTGAGCAGGCGCGAATAGATGTCATAGGCACGCTCCCCGCGCCCGCTCGTTTCAATCACCATCGGGATCAAACCGATGTTTTGGGGATCACCGTTTCTTGGGGGTGTATCGCTATGTATCATCAATTTTTTCCCATCAACTGGTTAAACCCCATAGGGCTGTCAACCACCTTTGCAGCCCCCATCATCCACGCCACCACATTATCCTCCAACACCATATTTTTCATTTCCTGCAAACGCGCCGGATCACCGTAATGCCACTTTACCACCTCTTCCGGGTGCTCAAAGCTCTGCGCATAATCCTGCACCAGCACCTTGACCTGCTCGGGCTTGGCATTCAAATCCTGCTGCTTTACCAGCTCCGCCAGGATCAACCCCAGTTTGACGCGCTTCTGCGCGCGCTCGGTGAAAAGCTCAGGCGGCAACGACATGCCCTGCGGTATCTTCACGCCGCGCTCCCGCATATCATGCATGGCATGTTGCATCAGGTTCTGCACCTCCGATTCCACCAGAGCCTTGGGGGCTTCCAGTTGAGTAACTTTCAACAGCAAATCCATCGCATTGTTTTTGTTGTGCGCCTTGAGACGGCGCCCGATCTCGCGTTCCAGATTGTCGCGGATTTCCGCCCTCAGTTTGCCTACATCACCATCCGCGACGCCGAGCGACCTGGCAAACTCGGCATCCAGTTCAGGGAGACGCGGCGCCTCCACCCCGTGCATGGTGATGGCAAAAGTCACCTGTTTGCCCGCCACATCCTTGCCGTGATAGTCGTCCGGGAAAACCATGTCAAACGTTTTGGTCTCACCCGCTTTCATACCGATGATGGCGGCCTCGAAATCCGGCAACATGCGCCCTGCGCCCAGCACCACCGCAAAATTCCTGGCCTCCCCGCCCTCGAACACCTGCCCGTCCAGCTTGCCGGTGAAATCAATGCGCACCTGGTCTTCGCTTTGCGCCGCACGGCTGGCCGGCTCGAACACCGCACGCTGCTTGCGCAATGTGGTGATGGTGTTGTCAATATCGGCGTCGCTCAGGGTATAAGTCACGCGCTCCACACTTTCCGTGCCGACATTCCCCAAGACAACTTCGGGATAAACCTCAAAAGTTGCGCTGTATTCAACCTGCTCGGCAGCGGGATCTGCGATCTTGACCTGGAAATCAGGATAGCCCGCCACTCTCAAACTGTTGGCCTGCACCTCCTCGGCAAAGGAGCGCTGCAAGGCATCACCCAGAACCTCCTGATGCACTTGCGCCCCATATTGTTGCTGCAAAATCTTGAATGGCACCTTGCCCGGCCTGAAGCCATGTATCTTGGCGGTGCGCCCCAAACGCTTCAGGCGTGTATCAATTTCGCCGAGAAGCTGCTGTTGGGGAATAACTGCATTCAGGCGGCGCTCCAATGCACCCAGGGTTTCCACGCTAGACATTCTGACTTTCCTTGAGATTTAAAAATTAAGCTTCGGTGATGTAAAGGGAAACTCGAACGATATCGCAATAAACTAATTTCGAGCTTTATAGACAACAAGCCACTTTGTCACCCATATCGTTACCATCCTTTAGCGGGCTTGAGCGAATTGTAGCATGGCCGAGGAAACAGTTGGCGCATGGCTATCCACCCAAACTCCGCGAATAAACAACCCATCCTGGGAGCGGAGAATTCACCCGAAGAAATTAAAGGGCTAAAGATGCCGGGGGCAACAAGCTGGTTTTTCTGGCCAAGCATCTCGACCTGCCGGCGCAGAACATTGCCGATCTTTATCGCTACCGTTAAACGTTTGACCTTTGACAGGGTTTGCGGTAACCTGCGCGGCCTTCGGAGAGGTGGCCGAGAGGTCGAAGGCACTCCCCTGCTAAGGGAGCATACGGGACTAAAACCTGTATCGAGGGTTCGAATCCCTCCCTCTCCGCCAGGCACAATAATCACATGCGCCCGTAGCTCAGATGGATAGAGTACTTGGCTACGAACCAAGGGGTCGGGCGTTCGAATCGCTCCGGGCGCACCATAAAATCAAGGAGTTAGGTTGATAGCCTAACTCCTTTTTCTTTGCTGGCTAGCACCGGGCTAGCGCCCAGTGTGATTTTAATGATGTAAAAAAACCGCCGGGCTATCTCTAGCACCAGCGGCTCATTCAACTTTTTGCTGGCCGAACTCAAGACCAAGGAAACCGACAGCGGTGTTGCGTGTCGTTCTGGGATTGCATGATGGGGACCTCTATAAATCCAAACCCCGTCGCGATGCTGCGTTGCTCAAGAAATTTTAACGCTTACATATCAAACATATGCTGCGCACCATTGCTGTCCAAGATAGATTCTGCTCCCTGACATATCCCTTGATTTAGCGGCTTTCTGGAC
>CXWL01011327.1_pt1 | contig 16010 bp, 11 predicted proteins | sample 590931 | NCBI WGS metagenome assembly CXWL01 (sample SAMEA3498368, study PRJEB10139) | groundwater metagenome | biome: water well; material: biofilm material | place: Germany | collected 2015-04-27 | reverse complement strand
TTGGCCATGTCCCGATCCTCGAAAGTTCTGGTTCAGTGCTACGGTCGTAAGTCGTATGTCGTAAGTCGTAAGTCGTGTGTCGGTCAGATCAGCCTACGACCTATGACCTACGACCCATGACCAGTTAGCTGCGCACCACGTCCCGGCCGGCGTTCTTCGCGATGATCTGCTCGGCGACCGCCTTCGGGACTTCCTCGTAGTACGCGAACTGCATCGTGTAGACCGCCCGGCCCTGCGTCGCGCTGCGCAGCGTCGTCGAGTAGCCGAACATCTCAGCGAGCGGGACGTGGCCGGCGACGACCTGCGATTCGCCGCGCTGCGTCATGCCGCCGATCTTGCCGCGCCGCGACGAGAGGTCGCCGATGACGGCGCCGAGGAAGTCCTCGGGGCAGACCACTTCGACTTCCATGATCGGCTCGAGGATGATCGGGCCGGCCATGCGGACCGCTTCCTTGATCGCCATCGAGCCGGCGATCTTGAAGGCCATTTCGCTCGAGTCGACGTCGTGGTACGAGCCGAACACCAGCGTCGCCTTCACGTCGACCATCGGGTAGCCGGCCAGGACGCCGTTCTCGAGCGCCTCGCGCATGCCCGCTTCGGCCGGCTTGATGAACTCGCGGGGGACCACGCCGCCGACAATCTTGTCGACGAAGGTGAAGCCCGTGCCCTGCTCACCCGGCTCGCAGTTGATGACGACGTGGCCGAACTGGCCCTTGCCGCCCGACTGCCGGACGAACTTGCCCTCGACGTTCTGCACGGCCTTGGTGATTGTCTCGCGGAAGGCCACCTGCGGCCGCCCGACGTTGGCCTCGACCTTGAACTCGCGGCGCATGCGGTCCACCAGGATTTCCAGGTGGAGCTCGCCCATGCCGGCGATGATCGTCTGCGAGGTCTCGGGGTCGGTCCGCACGCGGAACGTCGGATCTTCCTCGGCCAGCTTCTGCATCGCGATCGCGAGCTTGTCCTGGTCGGCCTTCGACTTCGGCTCGATGGCCACGTCGATGACCGGCTCCGGGAACTTCATCGACTCGAGGATCACCGGGTTGTCGGCGTCGCAGAGCGTGTCGCCGGTCCGGGTGTCCTTGAGGCCGATCGCCGCGCCGATGTCACCGGCCAGCACCTCGGCAATCTCCTCGCGCTTGTTGGCGTGCATCTGCAGCAGGCGCGACGTGCGCTCCCGCTTGTCCTTGGTGGCGTTGTAGACGTAGCTGCCGGCCTCGAGCTTGCCCGAGTAGACGCGGAAGAACGTCAGGCGGCCGACGAACGGGTCGGTCGCGATCTTGAACGCCAGCGCCGCGAACGGCGCGTCGTCGGTGGCCGGACGGGCGAGCTTCAGTTCCTCGTCACCGGGCGCGTGGCCCTCGATCGGCGGCACGTCGACTGGGCTCGGCAGGTAGTCGATGACGCAGTCGAGCAGCGCCTGGACGCCCTTGTTCTTGAACGAGGCGCCGCAGAGCACCGGGACGAACTCCATCGCGATCGTCGCCTTGCGGATCGCGCTGTGGATCTCGTCGACGGTCAACTCCTCGCCGCCCAGGTACTTCTCCATGACGACATCATCGTACTCCACGGCCGCTTCGATCGCGGCGTGCCGCGCGGCGTTGACCACGTCGAGGTACTCGGCCGGGCAGTCGACGACCTGGAACTTCTTGCCCATCGTCGAGTCGTCGAAGATGAACTGGCGGCGGGTGATGACGTCGATGTGGCCCGTGAACGTCTCGCCGGTGCCGACCGGGATCTGCAGGGCGAACGCGCGACGGCTCAGCCGGTCCTTGATCATCGCCAGGCAGCGGTCGAAGTTCGCGCCGACACGGTCCATCTTGTTCGCGAAGATCATCCGCGGCACGCGATAGCGGTCGGCCTGCTTCCAGACGGTCTCGGTCTGCGGCTCGACGCCGGCCACCGAGTCGAGCAGCGCGACGCAGCCGTCGAGGACGCGCAGCGAGCGCTCCACTTCGACGGTGAAGTCGACGTGGCCCGGCGTGTCGATGATGTTGATCCGGTGCTCTTCGCCGGAGCCCGTCGAGTCGCTCTCGCCGTGGCGCGTCCAGAAACAGGTGGTCGCCGCCGAGGTGATCGTGATCCCGCGCTCCTGCTCCTGCTCCATCCAGTCCATCGTCGCGGCGCCATCGTGGACTTCGCCGATCTTGTGGCTCTTCCCCGTGTAATAGAGGATGCGCTCAGTCGTCGTCGTCTTCCCGGCGTCGATATGGGCCATGATGCCGATATTGCGATAGAACTGGATCGGTGTATGTCGCGCCATGCTCTCCAACTCCCAGCGAAAAAGCGGGGCGACCGGACCCGGCAATGCCGGCGGTATCGCTCCGCGCCACGTCCGGGTTTTCACCCGAGACAGGAACCCCCAAGGGGAGTCCCGGCGTCATTTCGAAGGTCCAGAGGTGGGTGGGGTGACTCCCCGCTCACGTTGACCTGATTATCCCAATTCCAGCGATGATCGGCCTGTAGGGGCGAGGCATGCCTCGCCCTTACGAAACCGGAGATCGATTACCAGCGATAGTGCGCGAAGGCCCGGTTCGCTTCCGCCATGCGGTGCGTATCGTCCTTCTTCTTGATCGTGTTGCCCTCGCCCTTCGAGGCAAGGATCAGCTCGGCGGCAAGCCGCTCCGCCATCGTCTTCTCGCCACGCGCGCGGGCATACGAGATCAACCAGCGCATCGCCAACGCGGTCCGACGCTCCGGCCGCACTTCGACCGGGACCTGGAGCGAGGCACCGCCCACGCGGCGGCTCTTCACTTCGACGGCCGGCTTGGCGTTGTTCACGGCCTGCTTGAAAACGGCCACGCCCGGCTGCCCGGTGCGCTCTTCGATCATGTCCATCGCGCCGTAGAAAATGCTCTCGGCCAGCGACTTCTTGCCGTCGTACATCAGGTTGCTGACGAACTTCGACACCGTCTGGGAATCGTACCGCGGATCCGGCGGGACGACGCGCTTCACGGCCTTGGTGCGACGACTCACTTCTTACCTCCCTTGCCCTTGGCCGCCGCCGCGCCGGCCTTCGGCCGCTTGGCGCCGTACTTCGAACGGCTCTGACGGCGATCGTTGACGCCCGCGGCGTCAAGGGTGCCGCGGAGAATATGGTAGCGCACGCCCGGCAGGTCCTTCACGCGGCCGCCCCGAATCAGGACGATCGAGTGCTCCTGCAGGTTGTGGCCTTCACCCGGGATGTACGCGATCACCTCGATGCCGTTCACCAGGCGCACCTTGGCCACCTTCCGGAGCGCCGAGTTCGGCTTCTTCGGAGTGGTGGTGTACACGCGCGTGCAGACCCCGCGCTTCTGCGGGTTCCCCTGGAGGTGCGGCGCCTTGCCCTTGTAGATGGGCTCCTGACGGCCGTGACGGAGCAGCTGGTTGATCGTCGGCATCGGATTCCGGTCGTGCGTTCATCGTTTGGCCCGAAAAGGAGAAAACACCCCTTTTGGGCGACAGATCCACAAGATACGGGGGAAGCGCAAGCCGGTCAAGGGAGCGGAATACGGAGCGACCGGTGACCCGTGACCCGTAACCAGGGAACGACGGCCATGTTCGTCTCACAATGAAACGGCGACCGGGGTGCCCCCCGATCGCCGCTCACTGGTTACTCGTCACTGGTTACTGGTCACCAGTTGTTCAGACCTCGATCTCGTCCCCAATCAGCAGGGCGGCGTCGGGAACCGGCGCCTCCTCGACGACTTCCACCGGCGGCGGCGGCTCGAAGCCCGCTGGCGGCTGGATCTCCAGGTCGACGTACCGGTAGTGACCGGTGCCGGCCGGGATCAGGTGGCCGATGATGATGTTCTCCTTCAGCCCCTTGAGGTCGTCCTTGGCGCCGCGGATCGCCGCGTCGGTCAGGATCCGGGTGGTCTCCTGGAAGGAGGCCGCCGAGATGAACGACTGCGTGGTCAGCGAGGCCTTGGTGATGCCGAGCAGCACCGGCTCGGCGTTCGCCGGGGCGCCCTTCTTCTTCATCACCCGATCGTTCTCGTCGCGATAGGTGAGACGATCGACCGTCTCGCCGTCGAGGAACGAGGTCTCGCCCGGATCGGTGACCCGCACCTTCTGGAGCATCTGACGCACGATGACGCCGATGTGCTTGTCATTGATCCGCACGCCCTGGAGTCGGTAGACCTCCTGGACCTCGTTCAACAGGTACTCCTGCACCGCGCGCGGACCCTTGATCTGCAGGATCTCGTGCGGCGACACCGGGCCCTCGGTCAGGCGGTCGCCCGCGCGGACGCGGTCGCCTTCATGCACCCGGAGGTGCTTGCCCGCCGGCACTTCGTAGAGGCGCGCCTCGGCCGCTTCCGGGATCGTGCCGTCCGGCGCGAGCGGGTAGACGTAGATCTCGCGCTTGCCGCGCTTGATCTCGCCGAACTTCACCATGCCGTCGATCTCGGCCATCGTGGCCGGATCCTTCGGCCGCCGCGCCTCGAAGAGCTCCGCGATACGCGGGAGGCCGCCGGTGATGTCGCGCGTCTTGTAGGCCTGACGCGGGATCTTGGTGATCGTCACGCCCTTGCTGATCTTGACCGGCGCCGAGAGGAAGACGGTCTTGTCCTTGCTCTCCTTCTTCGACTTGCTCGGCCACGCGACGTTGATCGGGTGCTCGGTGACCTTGAAGTGCTCCGACCACGGGTTCGCTTCCGGCGGCAGGTCGAGCGCCCGGGTGACCGGGTCGGTCGGCGAGCCGAGGATGATGCGCGACCCTTCGGCCAGGGTGTACTCCTGCGGGTCCTTCCGGTTCACCTGGTAGACCAGGACGGACGGATGGAGTTCGCGATCCGGGTCGGTCACGACGACGATCGACCGGAGGCCGGTCCCTTCGTCGAGCTCCTCGCGGAGCGTGACGCCCGGGACGAGGTCCTTCCACCGGAGTTCGCCATCGACCTTGATGATGCTCGGGTCGTTGTACGGGTCCCAGGTGTAGAGGATCGACGCCCGCTTGTCGTTGTCGCCCTTTGATGCGAGGTCCCCTTCCTTGATCTGCAGGAAGGCGCCCTCGGGCACCGGGTAGCGGTTGAGTGCGCGCTTCGGGTCCTTCGGATCGACCAGGACGATACCCGCCTTGGTCTCCTCGGTCGCCGACTCGGTTTCGCGCGTGAGCGCGATGCGCACCGTGGTCCGGATGCCATCCTCGTACTCGACCGGGACGTCCGCCCACTCGAGGTCTTCGGTGTAGGTGACCAGGCCGTCGGTCCGCGCGCGACGCTCTGCCTCTTCGGCGATGCGCGACGAGGTGCCGCCGATGTGAAACGTCCGCAGGGTCAGCTGCGTGCCCGGCTCGCCGATCGACTGCGCCGCGAGAATGCCGACCGCCTCGCCCAGGTCCACCATTTCCATGGTGGCCAGGTTCCGACCGTAGCACATCCGGCAGACGCCGCGCTTCGACTCGCACGTGAGCACCGAGCGGATCTTGACCTTCTCGATCCCGGAGTCGTCGATGCGCTGCGCGACTTCCTCGTCGATCAGCTCGCCAGCCTGCACCAGCAGACGGGCATCGCCGAACTCGTCGAGCACGTGCGGATCGGTGACGTCGTCGGCCGCCACGGTGCCGAGGATCCGGTCACGCAACGGCTCGATGATGTCCTCGCCCTCCTTCAGCGGCGACATCTCCAGCCCCATCACCGTGCCGCAATCCTCTTCGGTGATGGTCACGTCCTGCGCGACGTCGCAAAGGCGGCGGGTCAGGTAGCCGGCGTCGGCCGTCTTGAGCGCCGTGTCGGCCAGGCCCTTCCGCGCGCCGTGGGTCGAGATGAAGTACTCGAGCACCGTGAGGCCTTCGCGGAAGTTCGACTTGATTGGCGATTCGATGATTTCGCCGATACCGCCGGTCAGCTTCTTCTGCGGCTTCGCCATCAGGCCGCGCATGCCGGCGAGCTGCCGGATCTGGTCGCGCGACCCGCGGGAGCCGGAGTCATACATCATGTAGACCGGGTTGTACCCGCCGCGCGACTTCCGCATCGCGGTGAGCATCGCCTCGGCCACGTCGTTGTTGGCGTGCGTCCAGGCGTCGATGACCTTGTTGTAGCGTTCGCCAAAGGTGATCTGGCCCGTGTTGTACGCCTTCTGGAACCGCTCGACGCGCTTCTGCGCCTCGGCCAGCAGCTCGTGCTTCTCGGTCGGGATTTCGAGGTCCTCGATCCCGATGGAGATGCCGCCGCCGGTGGCGAACTCGAACCCGAACCGCTTGAGGCGGTCGAGGAAGTCCACCGTCTCGCGCAGCCCGGCACGCCGGTAGCTCTGCAGCACCATCTCGGAGAGCTGCTTCTTCTTCATCAGCTCGTCACGGAAGCCCAGTTCGGCGACCACGCGACGCGGCAGGATGTTGTTGAACAGCACGCGGCCCGCGGTGGTCTTGACCCAGCGCGGCCGGGCATCCTCCGACTCGGCCGGCGGGATGAACCAGAAGTAGATCGCCGTCTGGTGCCGGAGGGTGCCGTGGAGCAGCGCCATCTCGAGCTCCGCGATCGCGGCGTAGTACGGCGCATCCTTCCACAGCTCGGCCTTGACGGCGTCGAGCTTCCCAGCCGGCACGCGCATCTTCTCCTCGAAGTGCGGCGGCAGCTTGGTCAGGAAGTACGAGCCCAGCACCATGTCCTGCGACGGCTCGGCGACCGGACGGCCGTCGGACGGCTTCAGGATGTTGTTCGACGACACCATCAGGAGGCGGGCCTCCAGCTGGGCCTCGAACGAGAGCGGCACGTGCACCGCCATCTGGTCGCCGTCGAAGTCGGCGTTGAACGCCGCGCAGACGAGCGGGTGAATCCGGATCGCCTTGCCCTCGACCAGCTTCGGCTCGAACGCCTGGATGCCGAGGCGGTGCAGCGTCGGCGCGCGATTGAGCAGCACCGGATGGTCCTGAATGATCTCCTCGAGGATCTCGTACACCTCGGGGCTCTCACGCTCGACGATCTTCTTGGCGCGCTTCACCGTCTCCGCAATCCCCTTCTCCACCAGCTTGTGGATGATGAAGGGCTTGAAGAGTTCGACGGCCATCGTCTTCGGGAGGCCGCACTGGTGCAGGCGCAGCTCCGGGCCGACGACGATGACCGACCGGCCGGAATAGTCGACGCGCTTGCCGAGCAGGTTCTGCCGGAAGCGGCCCTGCTTCCCCTTCAGCATGTCGGAGAGCGACTTGAGCGGGCGCTTGCCGCGGCCGCGAATCGCCTTGCTGCGGCGGCCGTTGTCGAACAATGCGTCGACGGCCTCCTGCAGCATCCGCTTCTCGTTCCGGAGGATGACTTCCGGCGCCTTGTGCTGGATCAGCTTCTGCAGGCGGTTGTTCCGGTTGATCACGCGCCGGTACAGGTCGTTCAGGTCGGACGTCGCAAAGCGCCCGCCGTCGAGCGGCACCAGCGGCCGCAGGTCGGGCGGGATCACCGGGATGACGTCCATGATCATCCAGGTCGGATCGTTCGGCTCTTCGCCATTGTCGCCCGACCCGAGGAAGGCGTCGACGATCTTGAGGCGCTTGAGCATCTGCTTCTTGCGGTGCTGCGACGTCTCGGTCGCGACCGAGGCGCGGAGCTGCTCCGCGACCAGCTTGATGTCGAGGCGGCGGAGGAGCTCGCGCACGGCCGGCGCGCCGATCTCGGCGCGGAAGGCCGCGTCGGACTCGTCACGCGCCTTCATCCGCAGCGCGAGGTACTCGTCCTCGTCGAGCAGCTGCTTCTCCTCGACTTCCTGCTTGCCCGCATCGAGGACGATGTAGCTCGAGTAGTACAGGACGCGCTCGAGTTCCTTGAGCGTGATGTCGATCAGGTTCCCCATCGGCGACGGGAGCGTCTTGAAGAACCAGATGTGCGCGACCGGCACGGAGAGCTCGATGTGGCCCATCCGCTCGCGACGCACCTTCGACAGCGTCACCTCCACGCCGCAGCGGTCGCAGATCACGCCACGATAGCGGATCCGCTTGTACTTGCCGCAATGGCACTCCCAGTCCTTGACCGGGCCGAAGATGCGCTCGCAGAACAGACCGTCCTTTTCCGGCTTGAACGAGCGGTAGTTGATCGTCTCGGGCTTGGTGACCTCGCCCCACGACCACCAGTAGCGCGACCCCTGGAGTTCCAGGCGCTCGCGCTCCTTCGGATCGCGCGGGCCCCGGATTTCCTCGGGGCTCGCGATCCGGATGCTGATGTAGTCAAAGCTCGAGCTCTTCGGCTCGCGTCCGCTGCGGAAGTCGATCATTGGTTACTCCTCCCCTTCGGCCGTGGTGCCCAGGGTGACCTTGAGCCCGAGGGCCTGCAGTTCCTTGACGAGCACGTTGAACGACTCCGGGATGCCGGGTTCCGGCAGGTTCTGCCCCTTCACGATGGCCTCATACACGCGGCTGCGGCCGTTGACGTCGTCCGACTTGACCGTCAGCATCTCCTGCAGCACGTGTGCGGCGCCGTAGGCTTCCAGCGCCCAGACTTCCATTTCGCCGAAGCGCTGGCCGCCGAACTGCGCCTTGCCGGCGAGCGGCTGCTGCGTGACGAGCGAGTACGGCCCGATGGAACGGGCGTGGATCTTGTCGTCGACCAGGTGGCTCAGCTTGAGCATATAGATGGTGCCCACCGTGACGTCGCCGGTGAACTCGACACCCGAGCGGCCGTCACGGAGCCGCGCCTTGCCGGCCGGCGTGAGGCCGGCGTGCCGGATCAGGGCATCGGCCGCCTCGCCGATCTGCTCCGGCGTCGCCTTCCCGGCCGCCACCAGCGCCAGCGAGCCGAGGCCGACGGCCTCGAGCAGCTTGGCATCGTCGGCCTTCGCCGCCGTGGTGATCAGCTTCTTCGCCGCCTCGAACTCGGCCTTCGCCGCGCCCGTCGCATCGGCCAGCAGCGCGCCGTGCACCGAGAGCTCGACCTGCCGCTGCGCCCGGAGCCGCCCGGCGAGTTCCGCCGCCGACGCCGTGAGGAACGCCTCGACCGCCTTGGCGAGTCCGACCGTCACCTTCGACGCGCCCTTGATCGACAGCGCCTCGACGCCAGTGGCATCGAGCGTCGCGCCGACCAGGGACTTCGCCGCCTTCAGGTCACGCACCAGCGCCTCGACCGTTGCCGCATCCGGCGATGGCGCGGCGTGGGCGAGCGCCAGCGACTGCCCGGCCCAGCCGAGACCGGCCAACCGGAGCAGCACGCCGATCTCGGACTCTTCCGCACCGCGGAAGACCGGGGTCTTCGCCTTGAAGCCGAGGATCCGGCCGCACCAGCCGAGGTGCGTCTCGAGAATCTGTCCGACGTTCATCCGGCTCGGCACGCCGAGCGGATTCAACACGATGTCGACCGGGGTGCCGTCCGGCAGGAACGGCATGTCCTCTTCCGGCACGATGCGGGCGACGATGCCCTTGTTGCCGTGGCGGCCGGCCATCTTGTCGCCGACGGAGATCTTCCGCTTCTCGGCGCAGTACACCTTGACCAGCTGGATGACGCCCGGGGGCAGTTCGTCCGGCTGGAGGATCTTGTCGATCTGGTCCTCGGCCTTCTCCTCGACCTTGGCGCGTTCCGACGTCGCGGCATCGAGGGTGGCGCGGAGGCGCTCGTTGGCGGCCTTGTCGACCACGCGCAGCGTCTTGAGATCCACCTCGGTGAGGTCGATCGTCTTGAGCATCGCCTTGGTCAGCTTGGTGCCCTGAGCCTGCAACTCCTCGACGCTTCCGGCGCGCAGCATCAGGCCGACGGCCTGGCCGTCGAGCAGCTCGAGCACTTCCTCGAACATCGCCTGCGTGATGCGGGCCTTCTCCTCGGTCTCGCGGCGGCGCACGTCGCCGATCCGCTCGCCGCGGTCCTTGTCGACCACCGGCCCTTCGACGCGCGAGAAGATCTTCACGTCGATGACGGTGCCCTTCATGCCCGGCGGCACCTTCAGCGACGAGTCCTTCACGTCCTTCGCCTTCTCGCCGAAAATCGCGGTCAGCAGCTTCTCTTCCGGCGACAGCTCGGTCTCGCCCTTCGGCGTGATCTTGCCGACGAGGATGTCGCCCGGCTTGACGTGCGCGCCGATCCGGATGATCCCGCGCTCGTCGAGGTCCACCAGGGCCTCGTCCGAGACGTTCGGAATTTCCCGGGTGATCTCTTCCTGGCCGCGCTTGGTGTCGCGGACATGGAGCTCGAGCTCCTGGATGTGGATCGACGAATAGACGTCGTCCTTCACCAGCCGCTCGGAGAGGACGATCGCGTCCTCGAAGTTGTGGCCGTACCAGGGCATGAACGCCACCAGCACGTTGCTGCCGAGCGCGAGCTCGCCGGCCTCGGTCGCGGCGCCGTCGGCGATGATCTGCCCGGCCTCGACATGCTCGCCCTGATGGACGAGCGGCCGCTGGTTGATCGCGGTGTCCTGGTTGGTGCGCCAGAACTTCTTCACCCGATACCGGTCGATCCGCGCGAGGCGGCCGAGCGGGACCGAGCGGTCCGTCGCTTCGACGCCAGCGTCGACGATGATCTCGTCGGCGGTGACGCGGGTGACGTTGCCGGCGCGCTTGGCGATGATCACCGCGCCCGAGTCGGAGGCCACCTTCCCCTCGAGCCCGGTGCCCACGACGGGCGACTGCGGGAAGAGGAGCGGCACCGACTGGCGCTGCATGTTCGAGCCCATCAGCGCGCGGTTCGCGTCGTCGTGCTCGAGGAACGGAATCAGGGCCGCGGCGATGGAGACGAGCTGCTCCGGTGCCACGTCCATGTAGTCGATCCGCGCCGGCGGCATCAGCGGGTAGTCGTCGCCGCGCCGCGTGAGCACCATCGCATCGACGAACGTGCCCTGCTCGGTGAGCGGGGCGTTCGCCTGGGCGACCGCAAACTCCTCTTCATCGCTGGCCGAGAGCCAATGCAGCTCGTCGGTGACCTTCCCCTGCTTCACGACGCGGTACGGCGTCTCGATGAAGCCGAGTTCGTTGATCCGGGCGAAGGTCGCAAGCGACGTGATCAGGCCGATGTTTGGGCCTTCCGGGGTCTCGATCGGGCACATGCGGCCGTACTGCGAGTAGTGCACGTCGCGGACTTCGAAGCCGGCGCGCTCGCGGGTCAGGCCGCCCGGCCCGAGGGCCGAGAGCCGGCGCTTGTTCGTCAGCTCCGCGAGCGGATTGGTCTGGTCCATGAACTGCGACAGCTGCGAGCTGCCGAAGAACGCCTGGATGACCGCCGAGACGGTGCGGGCGTTGACCAGGTCGTCGAGCGAGATCTTCTCCGGGTCGGAGTTGATGCTCATCCGCTCCTTGACGAGCCGGGCCATGCGCGAGAGGCCGACCGAGAACTGGTTGGCAATCAACTCGCCGACCGACCGGATCCGGCGGTTGCCGAGGTGGTCGATGTCGTCGGTGTTGCCGCGCCCGTCGTGCAGGTCGATCAGGTAGCGGACGATCGCGATGAAGTCCTCTTCCGTGAGGACCGTGTGGTTCGGATCGACCTTGAGCCGGAGCCGCTGGTTGATCTTGTACCGGCCGACGCGCCCGAGGTCGTAACGCTTCGGGTTGAAGAACAGCTTCTGGATCTGCTGCCGCGCGGTCTCGAGGTTCGGCGCATCGCCCGGCCGGAGGAGGGCATAGATCTGCTCCAGCGCCTCCTGCTCCGAGTGCGTCGGGTCCTTCGAGAGGGTGTTGCGGATGAGCGGCGACTCCCCCTTCCCGGCCGGGAGGAGGATCTCGACCTTCTGCACGCCCGCCTTGAGCAGCTTGGCGCGGAGCTTGTCGGTCAGGTCGGTGCCGGCGTCGGCCAGGACCTCGCCCGTATCCGGCTCGGCCACCGCGAACGCCAGCACGTGCGCGCTGCGGTCGCGATTCGATGTCGGCACTTCGTCCTCGCGCAAGTCGAGGATCGTGTAGCCGGCGAACACGCGCACCTGCTTCACGCCGACGTGGCGCATCGCCTGGAGGCGTTCCGGGGTCAGCTCCTCGCCGGTCTTGCCGAGCGGGGCGCCACCCTTCTCTTCGGGGTTCGGGACGTCGGCGGCGAGCATCGCCCCGACGATTTCCCGGCGTTCCTGGCGCGAGTCGGCGCGGCCGGTGATGTCGAGCATCTTCTCGGCGAAGAACAGCCGCAGGATGTCGGCATTGTGGCCGTGGCCGAAGGCGCGCAACAGCGCCGTCGCTGGGAATTTCTTCTTCTTGTCGATGTGGACGTAGATCACGTCGTGGATGTCGATCGTGAACTCGACCCACGAGCCGCGGAACGGAATGATCCGCGCCGAGAAGAGGCGCTGCCCGTTCGGGTGGGTGTCCTCCTCGAAGACCACGCCCGGCGACCGGTGCAGCTGCGAGACGACGACGCGCTCGGCGCCGTTGATCACGAAGGTGCCCAGGGGGGTCATGCACGGCAGCTCGCCGAGGTAGACCTCCTTCTCGATGGCGTTCTTCAGGCGCCGCTGCCCGTCCACCTCCTCGAACACGTCGAGGCGGAGCTTGGTGCGAAGCGGGGCCGCGTACGTCATGTCCCGCTCGATGCACTCCTCGACCGTGTACTTCGGCTCGCCCAGCGCGTAGCTGACGAACTCGAGCGAATACTTCCCGTTCACATCGGCGATCGGGAAGAGGTCGCGGAAGACGCGCTCCAGGGAGACGTCCTGGCGGTCGCCCTCGACGTCATCGGGCACGAGCAGGGAGTCAAAGGCCCTGGTCTGAATGTCGAGCAGGTGCGGCATCTGCATGCCGCCCTGCATCGAGGAAAACTGGATCACCGGCAGCGTATCAGGCATCGCCCCATCCCGTGCAAATGGCCACGGCAGTGCCGAAGCCCCCGCGCTGGGCGGGGGCTGGCACTGTCGTCATGCAGAACTCGAGTTCGCGTACAGTCGGCATCGCGTCTCACTGAGAGTGACCGTGGAGAAGTCGGGAGGCCCCGGGGCCGGCGGCGGATGCCACCGGTCCGGGACATCCCGCTTCACGGGTCACTTCAGCTCGACGCTCGCGCCCTGATCCTCGAGCCGCTTCTTCATTTCCTCGGCCTCGGCCTTGGAGACGCCGTCCTTCACGGTGCTCGGCGCGCCATCGACCAGGTCCTTGGCTTCCTTCAGGCCGAGCGAGGTGATCTCGCGGACGACCTTGATGACGTTGATCTTCTTCTCGCCACCGGCCTTGAGGATGACGGCGAACTCCGTCTGCTCCTCGACCACGGCCGCTGCGCCGCCGCCGCCCGCACCCGCCGCCGGTGCGGCCGCGATGGAGACGTTGAACTTCGTGGTGAAGGCCTCGATGAGGTCGGCCAGTTCGAGCACGGTCTTGTTGCCGATCGCGTCGATGATTTCGTCGTTGCTGAGCATAGTCGCCATGATTGTATCTCCCGTATGTTACGCGGCCGAGCTGGCCGAACGCTGTTCGCGGAGCGCCTCGAGCGCACCGACCACCTGATAGAGGACTCCGTTGAGCGCGCCGGCAAACTGGCCGAGCAGCACCTCCCGCGGGGGGATCTCGCCGAGTCGCTTCACGTACGCCGGTGCGACGGCCTTCCCGTCAACCCACCCGGCCTTCACGGTCGGCTTCTCGTGTTCCTTGGCGAACTCGCCGATCACCTTGGCGGCTGCCATCGGATCCCCGCCTGCGAAGACGAGGCCGGTGTTGCCGGTCAGGTGACTGTCAAGATCCGCGATGCTGTTCGCGGCCAGCGCCCGCTGAGCCAGCGTGTTCTTCACCACGACGTACTGTCCCCCCGCCGCCCGGAGGCGTCGGCGGAATTCCGTCATCTTCAGCACGTTGAGGCCGCTGAAGTCGGTGACGAAGAGCGTCGGGGAGGCCTTGATGGCCTCGGTCAGCATGGCGACTTCCTCATGCCGTTCAATCTTGCTCATCGGTACCCCGCCGTGTCGATCTTGATGCCGGGGCCCATCGTGGCACTGACGGTTGCCGAGCGGACATAGGTCCCCTTGGCGGCCGACGGCTTGGCCTTCACGATGGTCTCCATGAATGCGTCAAGGTTCGCCGCCAGCTGTTCGCCGGAGAACGAGACCTTGCCGATCGGAGCGTGGACGTTCCCCGTCTTGTCGACGCGGAACTCGATCTTGCCCGCCTTGATTTCCTTGACGGCCTTCGCCACGTCCATCGTGACGGTGCCCGCCTTCGGATTCGGCATCAGGCCGCGCGGACCGAGGATCCGGCCAAGCGCACCGAGCTGCCCCATGACGTCCGGCGTGGCGACGATCACGTCGCACTCCAGCCAGCCTTCCTTCAGCTTGGCCAGATACTCGAGGCCGACGAAGTCGGCACCCGCCGCCTCGGCGTCCTTGGCCCGGTCGCCCTGAGCGACGACGAGCACGCGAACCGTCTTGCCGGTGCCGTGCGGAAGGATGACCGTGCCGCGGACCACCTGGTCAGCGTGACGCGGATCCACCCCGAGCCGGACGGCGACATCGACCGTCGCGTCGAACTTGGCGTACGTGGTCTGCTTGACGAGGTCCACCGCCTCGGATGTCGAATGCATCCGGGTGGCGTCGACCTTGGCGACCGCGGCGCGATACTTCTTGCCCTGGGTCGCCATCAGTCGATGACCTCCAGCCCCATCGAACGCGCGGTTCCGGCGATCATGCGCATCGCGGAATCGAGGTCGGAAGCGTTGAGGTCAACCATCTTGATCTCGGCGATCTTCCGCACCTGCGCGGAGGTCACCTTCCCGATCTTGGTGCGGTTCGGCGCGGCGCTGCCCTTCTCCACTCCGGCTTCCTTCAGCAGGAGGTTCGGCGCAGGCGGGGTCTTGGTGATGAACGTGAACGTGCGATCACCAAAGATCGTCACGACCACGGGAATCACCATGCCCGACTGCGCCTGGGTGCGCGCGTTGAACTGCTTGCAGAATTCCATGATGTTGACCCCGTGCGGGCCAAGCGCCGTGCCGACCGGGGGCGCGGGATTCGCCGCGCCAGCCGGACACTGCAGCTTCACCATGGCTGTGATCTTCTTGGCCATGTCACTCCTATGACGGTGCCCGCTGGCTGCGCGGGACACCGAATAGCGGACCAGCGGTCATCGCTGGACCTGCCGCCGATTGACCCGGGGCGGTCGCCGGGGGAGAGCATGCTCTCCGGTGCTGCTACTGCGTGTCGTAGGTCGTAGGTCGTAGGTCATAGGTCTTACGACTTATGACTTACGACCTATGACCTCTTCCTAGTGCCCGCGGAGCTGCAAGTAATCCAGCTCCACCGTCGTCGGCCGCCCGAAGAGCGACACCGACACCTTGACCTTCCCCTTGTCGGCGAGCACATCCTCGACGACGCCGGAGAAATCCGAGAATGGCCCCTCGGTGATCTCGACCGCCTGACCGACGAGGAACGGAATCTCCTCCTTCGGGGCGGACTCGGCTTCCGGCTCGGCCATGCCGAGGAGGCGCTTGACTTCGTCATCGCGGAGCGCCAGCGGCGCCTTGCCGGTCCCGACGAACTTGATCACGCCCTGGATCGAGTTGACGACGTGCTGGGCCTCCTGGCTCAGCCCCATCTGCACGATCACGTAGCCCGGATAGAGCTTGCGCTCGACCGTCACCTTCTTGCCGTTCTTGATCTCGACCACTTCCTGCGTCGGCACCAGCGCACGGGCGACCAGCTTCTGCCCTTCCGGGCGCGGGTCATCCTTGATGCGCTGCTCGAGCAGCATGCGGACCTTGTTCTCGTGGCCCGCGGTCGTCTGGATCGCGTACCAGCGATACGTCACTTCGGTGTCGCTCATCGGGCCAGCGCGGCAACGCCGTCAACGAGGACCTTCTGGAGCAGCCAGTCCACCAGACCGAGCACGACGCCGAAAATGGCGGCACCGATCAGGACCGCCCGCGTCGCCTTGACGAGTTCGTCCTTCGGCGGCCAGCTGACCTTATCCATCTCGGCGCGGGTGTCGAGCAGGAAGCCCTGAGCCGAAGCCAGCTTCCCCGTCGAGACCGTCGCGACCTGCGTGTCCTGATCCGTCATTGCTACTCCGTGCCTGGGCCCTTGCGCTCTCGTTGGACGGCGGGCGCAATCGCTTGCCCGATATGGGCGCAGCATGCTGCGCCCCTCCATCCCTACATCCGCCCGCGTGGGCGGAGGCTTACTTCAAGATCTTCGTCACGACCCCGGCGCCGACCGTG
>CXWL01122237.1_pt1 | contig 16015 bp, 11 predicted proteins | sample 590931 | NCBI WGS metagenome assembly CXWL01 (sample SAMEA3498368, study PRJEB10139) | groundwater metagenome | biome: water well; material: biofilm material | place: Germany | collected 2015-04-27 | reverse complement strand
TGATTGATGAATAGGTGTTCCTGCCCTATATTGAATAATTAGTAAATTACAAACAATCAACGGGGGTGAAGCATGACTAACGAAGCAAAATGTCCGTTCTCGGGCGACGCTGGCAAACACACGGTGGCGGGCGGTGCGCCAGGCAACGCAGATTGGTGGCCGAATCAGCTGAAACTCAATATCCTGCATCAGCACTCGTCCAAGTCCGACCCTATGGGCGTTGCTTTCAATTACGCCGAGGAATTCAACAGCCTGGACCTGAATGCAGTCATCAAGGATCTGCACGCCCTGATGACGGATTCGCAGGACTGGTGGCCCGCTGATTTCGGTCATTACGGCCCCTTGTTTGTCCGCATGGCCTGGCATAGCGCCGGCACCTACCGCACCTTTGATGGCCGCGGCGGCGGGGGCACCGGCAACCAGCGCTTTGCGCCACTCAATAGCTGGCCGGACAACGTCAATCTCGACAAGGCGCGCCGCCTGCTCTGGCCGATCAAGCAAAAGTATGGGCGCAAAATTTCATGGGCCGATCTGATGATCCTCACCGGCAATGTTGCGCTGGAGTCTATGGGGTTCAAGACCTTCGGTTTCGCCGGCGGCCGCGAGGACATCTGGGAACCGGAAGAAGACGTTTATTGGGGATCGGAAAGCAAGTGGCTGGACGACCAGCGCTACAGCGGCGACAGGCAACTGGAAAATCCGCTCGGCGCCGTGCAGATGGGCCTGATTTACGTCAACCCTGAAGGCCCGAACGGCAAGCCCGATCCAGTCGCAGCCGCGCGCGACATCCGCGAGACCTTCGCGCGCATGGCGATGAATGATGAAGAGACGGTGGCGCTGATCGCTGGCGGCCACACCTTCGGCAAGACGCACGGTGCCGGCGATGCAAAACATGTGGGGCCCGAGCCTGAAGCGGCCGGTATCGAGCAACAAGGCTTGGGCTGGAGCAGCAGCTTTGGCAGCGGCAAAGGCGGCGACACCATCAGCAGCGGCCTGGAAGTCACCTGGACCACCACNNCAGCGACCGTGCCCGATGCCCATGACCCTTCCAAGCGTCATTCGCCTGCCATGCTGACCACCGACCTTGCGCTGAGGTTCGACCCCGCCTACGAAAAAATAGCCCGGCGTTTTCTGGAGAATCCGGATCAGTTCGCCGACGCCTTCGCGCGCGCCTGGTTCAAGCTGACCCACCGCGACATGGGCCCGCTGGCGCGCTACCTCGGCCCGCTGGTGCCTAAGGAACAGCTGCTGTGGCAAGACCCGATTCCCGCAGTGGATCACAAACTGGTTGACGAGCAAGACCTGGCCGCGCTGAAGGCCAAGCTGCTCGCATCCGGCCTGTCGGTTGCGCAACTGGTCAACACCGCATGGGCCTCCGCCGCCACGTTTCGCGGCAGCGACAAGCGCGGCGGCGCCAACGGCGCGCGCATACGCCTGGCACCGCAAAGGGACTGGGAAGTCAACCAGCCGGCCGAACTGGCCAAGGTCTTGGCAAAGCTGGAAGCGATCCAGAAGGAATTCAATGCGGCGCAATCCGGCGGCAAGAAAATTTCTCTGGCTGACCTGATCGTGCTGGGTGGCGGCGCCGCTATCGAGGCCGCCGCCAAAAAGGCCGGGCACGATATCAAGCTGCCTTTCATGCCAGGCCGCATGGACGCAACGCAGGCCCAGACCGATGTAGAATCTTTTGCCGTGCTGGAACCCGTGGCGGATGGTTTCCGCAACTACACCAGCAAGGGGCTTGAGGCTGCGGCCGCTCAGCTGCTGCTGGACAAGGCCCAGCTATTGACCTTGACCGCGCCCGAAATGACGGTGCTGATAGGCGGCATGCGCGCCCTGAATGCCAACCATGGACAGGCAAAGCACGGTGTCTTCACCAAGCGGCCGGAAACGCTGAGCAATGATTTCTTCATCAATCTGCTCGACATGCGCACCAGATGGCAGAAGAGCGCCGCATCCGAGGGCGTGCTGGAAGGGCTGGACAGGAAGACCGGCGAGCTTCAGTGGACCGGCACGGTGGTCGATCTGGTGTTCGGTTCAAATTCCCAGCTGCGGGCTCTGGCAGAAGTGTATGCCAGCAGCGACGCGCAGCAGGCGTTCGTGCATGATTTTGCTGCGGCCTGGAGCAAGGTGATGAACCTGGATCGTTTCGACCTTGCATGACAGGCGGCGCAATTCGTCATACGAAAAACGGCTGCCGCCAGCACGCCCTATCCATGCGCCTTGCAGGCCAACATATCTGCAAACCCGCATGGATAGGGCGTGAGCGGGGTGCCGCTATTGACGCTTAAGCTGACGCCTAACTGTTAACGCCTAGCTGTTATCGCTTAGCCGGCAATACGTTGTGCCTTGGTATTTACCGGCCTTACATTGATTTTTTGCATGGCAGTGCCCGCCAGGCGATGGACTGATGCGCTGCCTTGAGCGNNGCGGTCGCCGCGGCCGCCATTTCTTCCACCAGTGTGGCATTTTCCTGCGTTACTCTATCCATCTGCATGACCGCCTGGCCAACTTGTGAAACGCCCTGGCTTTGCTCATCGCTGGCGTGACTGATTTCTCCCATCAGGTCGGTGACACGCTTGATCGCACCGACCACTTCAGACATGGTGCTGCCGGCGTGATCGACAAGCTGCGTGCCATGCGCGACTTTGGCTACGCTTTCACTGATGAGCAGCTTGATTTCTTTGGCCGCTTCTGCAGAGCGCCCGGCCAGGCTACGCACTTCACTTGCCACCACTGCAAAGCCACGGCCCTGCTCCCCCGCCCGGGCCGCTTCGACTGCGGCATTCAGGGCGAGAATATTGGTCTGAAAGGCGATGCCGTCGATGACGCCGATGATGTCGGATATCTTGCTGGAAGAATCGTTAATGTCGCGCATGGTTTCGACTACCTGAGCGACCACTTCCCCACCCTTGACTGCGACCGACGTGGCACTCACCGCCAGCGCATTCGCCTGCAGCGCGTTGGCGGCATTTTGCTTGACGGTAGAACTGAGCTGTTCCATCGAGGCGGCGGTTTCTTCCAGTGCGCTAGCCTGGTTCTCTGTCCTTTCAGACAGATCAATATTGCCCTGGGCCAGCTCGGAGCTGGCCTCCGCGACATTTTCAGAACCCTGCCTGACATTGGTCACGACTGCCGAGAGTCCGGCCTGCATTTTTGCCATGGACTGCAACAAGCGCGCTATTTCATCGCCGCCATTTGGCTTGATCCTGACCGACAAATCCCCTTCAGACATTGCCTCAACCACCCTGACCGCTTTTTCTACGCCGCGCGCAACGGAGCGCGATATCACATAGGCGATCCATCCGGTGAGTAGCACCAGCATGGCAATGACGATACCGACCGAGGTAGACCTGCTGACAAAATCGTCCCACAAATCATCAGTGTACAAACCGGAACCAACCACCCATCCCCACGCTTCAAAACCTTTTACGTAGGAGATCTTTTCTACCGGCTTTTCCTGGCCTGGCTTGGGCCACAGATATTGCACATAGCCCGCCTTGTCCTTGCGTACTTTTTCAACAAAGGCGTCAAACACGGCCAGCCCATTCGGGTCGCGAATCGCGCTGCCGCTCTTGCCATCGAGTTCGGGCTTGATGGGGTGCATGACAACCCTGGAGGCCATGTCATTGATCCAGAAATATTCATTCGCGCCATAGCGCATCTGTGCGATGGATGTCTTGGCAAACGTTTGCGCCTGTTCGCGCGTCATCTTTCCTGAGGTTTCAAGCTGATAGGCCCATGTCAGCACGCCGGACGCCACATCTACCGTATCGAGCACCAGCTGTTTGCGGTCCTGGCGGCTTTGCTGATACTCACTCCACACCAGATACGAAGAAGCTGCCAGCAAACTGAGGACGCTGATCAGCATCAACAATCCGAGTTTGTACATGACAGGGAGTCTGTTCAATAATTGCTTCATTCGGTTTCGCTCCGGTATTTTAAAAAATTCAGTGACAAAAAAAAGCACATGCAAGCGAGCTGCCTGACAGCACAGTCAAACTCAAACGCCAAAGAACGATTCTAAATTCTTAAGAGAAAATTAACCGTAAATTGAAAAAGGTTATTAACAATGTTTTACAAATGACACTATATTTAACAAAATAACCATATCCTTGCCAGGCGGCCAGGCGCATTCAACCCAGTGGCGAACAGGCAGGCATACGCCCATGCAGCGCACATGATTTCTTAAGAATTTTCCCTGCATATTGTTATAGAGATCGCACTACAGTGATCGCACTACAGCAGCTGAAACTGACGATCAGATAGGGCGATAGCGCGGCAGCGCTGGGTGATGAATGATGATGTTGGGCGAGCAGGTTGAAGCTGAGGCAGGGACGCACTCTTCGATCAGATTTACCACTGATATTCAGCAATCACCTTCTGCAGCTCAGCCATTGCGAGGCCCAATTGTGAAAAAATCTCAGCAGAATTTTTCTGGCCTGCCGCCATTTCCAGTTCGGCCGCAAGCCGCATGGCTGGTCCGGCAAACAGGATGCCGACCATCCCTTTGATGGAATGCGCGCTACGCTTGACCGCTACCGCGTCACCCTGTGCCAGGCCCTGGCGTATCGTTTCCATGTGTCTTTCGACATCTTTCAAAAACAGCCCGATGAGTTCGTCGAATACCACGCGGTCGTTGCCTATCATTTCTCGCGTTTGCGCCAAATCAGCGACCATCCCGGCTGAGGCTAATACCGCTGTCGTGACGGAAATCTCGGAGGCATCTTTCCCCAGCCTATCGAGCTTCTGCCATAAGGCTTCGATATCAATAGGTTTGGTCAGATATCCATCCATGCCGTTCTGGATACAAATTTCCCTCACCCCTTGCATGGCGTGCGCAGTCATGGCGATGATAGGGATATGCGCGTCGCCTAGTTTTTCCTCTTCACGGATTGTTCTGGTCGCCTCATAGCCGTTCATGACAGGCATATCCACATCCATCAAAATCGCGTCAAACGCACCCTTTTGCCATTGCTGCACTGCCTCAAGGCCATTCTGGGCAACGGTCACCGTGTGCCCCATTTTTCCAAGCAAACGGACTGCCAGGGTCTGGTTGACCGCATTGTCTTCGGCGAGAAGCAAATGCAGTTTTTTCCGGCTCTCACGTAGCGAGTGCCGGGTGATTAATTCAACTCTTTGCTCGATTGGCTCCCCCAGCGCGGTCATGATCGCATCGAGCAATTCCGACTGTGACACCGGTTTCAGCAGATAACTGGCAACCCCCAGCTCCCGGCAACGTGCCGCATGGCCTGGCTGGCCTTCTGAGGTCAGCATCATGACGGTCGCTTCGACATATTCCGGGTGTTGCAAGATTTTTTCGGCCAGTTCAAATCCGTCCATTTCCGGCATCTGCACATCGAGCAATGCCAGTGCGTAGGGCGTGCCGGCGGCAGATGCGCGCGCCAATTCGTCCAGCGCTTCAGAGCCGCTGGCGACAGCGCTGGGCTTCATTTTCCAATTGAGCAGTATCTGCTTTAACAAGCTCCGGTTCGTTGCATTGTCATCCGCGATAAGTACGGGTAAGCCTGCAATACGGCCGGTATTTTGGTATTGGGCCAGGGTCTGATTGGAAACCGTCTGCATGTCCAGGGTAAAAAAGAAACGGCTGCCTCGCCCAAGCGTGCTTTCCAAACCAATATGCCCGCCCATCAGGCCGACCAGCTGCGCCGAGATAGTCAGCCCCAGGCCGGTACCGCCATATTGCCGCGTGGTCGAGGTATCCGCCTGGGAGAAGGAATTGAAAATCGCGTCAAATTTTTCCTTGGGGATGCCGATACCGGTGTCGCGGACTTCAAAGCAAATCTGCTTGCGCGCCGCTGAATCTGAAATTGAATCTGACTCTGCCCCTGAATCTGATCCGACTACGCTGACCAGCACGGCCACCTCGCCTGCCTCGGTAAATTTGATCGCATTCCCGACCAGGTTAACCAGCACTTGCCTGAGGCGACCGGGGTCACCGATCAGCCGGTCCGGCACATCCGGGTCGACCCGCAATAGCAGCTCCAGATTGCGCTGGTGGGCGCGTACCGCCAAGGCCTTCATGGTGTTATTGAGCATCTGCTCAAGGGAGAATTCTATCTCCTCGATGTCCATACGCCCGGCTTCGATCTTGGAAAAATCCAGAATGTCATTGACGATCTGCAATAAGGAATCGGCGGAAATTTTCACCAGATTGATGTACTCACGCTGCTCATCGCTTAACTGCGTATCGAGCGCCAGTTCGGTCATCCCTATGATTCCGTTCATCGGCGTGCGTATCTCATGGCTCATGTTCGCCAGAAAATCGCTCTTGACGCGGCTGGCCTCTTCTGCGGCATCTTTGGCATGCAGGATTAAGGATTCAGCCTCTTTACGTGCGGTGATATCGGTACGAATCGCGATATATTGATGCGGGTGGCCGGCATCGTCGAGCAAGGGAACGATGGTGGCATTGACCCAATACAAGGCACCCGAATGGTTGCGGTTGCAGATCTCGCCATGCCACACTTTGCCGGAGACGATGGTGTTCCATAAATCGGTAAAGAATTCCGGCGCCTGCATGCCGGACTTAATTATTCTGTGATTCTTGCCGAGCAATTCATCCTGACGGAATTGGCTGATCTCACAGAACCTTTGATTGGCGTAAGTGATATTGCCTTCGCTATCCGTAATACTGACAATCGCATGCTGATCGAGGGCGAATTTCTGGTCGTCGAGGGCGCGGCGACTCGCCTCACGCTCTCTGACCAGCAGCGCGGTTTTATTAAATATCTCGACGACATTTTTAATCTCGGTCGGCTCGTCACTGGCATCGAGTTTTTCGGCGTCCAGCCGGCCGGTACCCAATGCCTCGACCATATCGCGCAGCCTGTCCAGGCTGCCCAGCCAACGGGCGAGCGGAAAGCGGATCAGCACCAGGCCGCCGAGCAGGCTCATCAGGCCAATGCTCAGCGCAAGCAGCGACAAAGACCACAGATCGTGTGCCACCGTCGCCACGTCAAAACGTAAACGCAAGACGCCATAATCTTTTCCGCCAACCGAAATCGTGCGGTTGATGTCGTTTAGCTGGCTGGCCACCCAGTCCACCACTAAGGCCGGCGTCTCGACATTCGCCGTGACACGGCGCCGGACATTAATCACGCCATCCGACAGATCAATGAAGGCAGCCGATTCAAACACCGAGCCCTGTACGCCCTTATCGAGCGTTTTTCGCACCGTGTCGTAGTCGCCGATCACCACGCTATCCTGCACGGCCTGGGCGACCACTTCCACCAGCATGAAAGAGGCCAGTTCGGTCTGTTCAATTTCCCGCTGAAAATTGAATTTCAAAAACAATGCCAGACCACCGCCAACAAAAATCAGCAAGGTGATGCTGTACAGCGCAAAAACGCGCGCCACTAGCGACGATGGCAAGAAGCGACCGAATAATTGTGCAAACCCTGGCATGAGGCGGCGTATCCTTAATTACCGTAAATTAACGTAAATTCGGCGGAGCGGATTGATAAAATTTGCGGTAAGTAGAGTATTCAGAGCCATTCGAGGAGACAAAAGCCGTCCCGGCCGGAAGCTTGACCAGTTCTGCCGCAGTTGCCAGGACCTTTTTCCCCTGCGGGTCTTTACTCATCCCCAGAAATGCACGGCTAATCGCCTGCAAATCTTTTTCGGGCACTTTTTTGGACGCCATCAGCGCCAGATCATGCAAAGGCTCTGAGACCCACAAAATACGCACCTTCTTATTTTCGCGCTTGGCCCAGCCTTCAGTTAATTGCGAATTGGCGCCGACCGCCTTGACTTTGCCGCTGGTAAGCTGGGCAAACGCACCATCCATATTCCCGCCAAAAACCACTTGTACGGGAATATTCCGGCTCAGTAATTGCGCATAAGGGAATTTATAGGCCACCAGGGCCTCCGGCCCCGGAAAAGCCATAGGCTGATCTGCGAGCTGCTCCAGTTTTTGTATCGGGGAATCAGCCAATACCAGGATCTGGCTGTAGATAGGCGGTGTCTGGCGCCGGCCAAATACTTTCCAGCCCAGGCTCTCCCGTTCAGGGCTGAACAGGTGGTTAGAAAACACAAAATCCACTTCATTGGCAAGAACATAAGCCGTGGTATCGGCAGAGGTACGGCCTATCTTCAATTGCATTTTCAAGCCTGTTTTGGTCGACACATAGTCAATGATCGGGTTCCAATAACTGGCGGTTAATTCAATACCATACTGGTTGACGGGAGAGAACCGATACACTGCGCTCTCTTCTGCATGGCCTGACGTCGAACATATAGACGCAAGCAACAGAGCGGACAGCGCCATCAGGCGGCGACGAGACAATTTCATGTTGAACTCTCCAGATGAATAAATAAGTAATAATTAATACCCATCGCTCTCAATTGGTATTAATCGCAATCAGTGAACGCATGTTGTTTTTTTGTAAAATTCAACCTACCGCGAATATATCAGACTCCCTATGCGACGGGGCATGAAGCGTTGGCAGCGCTAATTTTGCTTGTTCTAATTGAAAAGTTGCGCAGATTTTCTTGCTGCTGCGTCTATTTTCTTTTGATAAATCGCTGATAGCCGATATGAGTTTTGGAATGTACCTGAATATTTCAGCCCGCAGACGCCAGAAACAATTTTTAACATAAGCTAGCCCAAGCGCGCAGTCGCGCATTTCCAGCCGCAACGGCATGGGTAGGCGATTGAAACTGCGCTCCCCATAAAGAAGAAACCCCAAAGCCGAAATATGGCATTGGGGTTTNNTTATCTATTACGCCACATGTCGTCAATGAACAATTCCATGCGGAGCAATACGCCCGAGGCTATTGACGCGCTTCTTATTGCGGGTCACTGCCTTGTTTGACCACGGGCGCGCCGTAATAGGTTTCCATTTTTTGCTTCATCAGCATATTTTTGTAATCATCGTTTGCCCGGTAAATCAACCAGGCTGTAAACGGGAATGCACCGGCGAGAATAAAACACAGTCCCCAAATCAGCCCTGCAGCGAGCGCAAGCCACATGCCGCCAGGTCCGTCGAATGTGGGGAAGCCACCAGTCGCGAAGATATCGCCCATCGCTACAATGAAAGCGTTATGCGGAGCGCCGAACATGAGCGCGCCCATCAGCAGGCCGCAAAAAAGCGCGGTACCCACGATGACGGCAGCTATCCGCGTTGCCTTACGCCTCAGTGGCAGGTTATCAATCTCGTTTTCAGACATATATTCCATCAGTCAAAGCGGCAACTCTGTTTAATATTTTAAATGAACACCGCCACCACGCAACATCCACGCGCCTTGCAGGCCAGAGTGCCTGCAAACCCGCATGGATATTGCGTGAGCTGGGTGGTGCATTTTAAAAAAATCTCAAAACCCGCTTATTCAACCGTTACAGATTTTGCCAAATTACGTGGCTTGTCCACATCCGTGCCGCGCGCCAGTGCCGTGTGATAGGCCAGCAATTGCAGCGGCACCGTATGCAGAATAGGTGACAGTTGGCCGTAGTGTTCGGGCAGGCGGATCACGTGCACGCCTTCGCTCGGTGTGATGCGCGAATCGGCGTCGGCGAAGACGTAGAGTTCGCCGCCGCGGGCGCGGACTTCCTGCATATTGGATTTGAGTTTTTCTATCAGTGCGTCTTTAGGGGCGACTGTGACTACCGGCATTTCTTTGGTGACCAAGGCCAGCGGGCCGTGCTTGAGCTCGCCTGCCGGGTAGGCTTCGGCGTGGATGTAGGAAATTTCCTTGAGCTTGAGTGCACCTTCCAGCGCGATCGGGTAGTGCAGGCCACGGCCAAGGAATAAGGCATTTTCTTTTCTGGCGAATTCTTCTGACCAGGCAATGATCTGCGGCTCCAGTGCCAGCACCGCGCTGATCGCAACTGGCAGATGGCGCAGGGCTTTGATGTGTTCTGCTTCGTCTTCGTCGCTGAGGCGGCCTTTGCTTTGTGCCAGCGTCAAGGCCAGCAAAAACAGGGCCGCGAGTTGCGTGGTGAAGGCCTTGGTCGATGCCACGCCGACCTCGACCCCGGCGCGCGTGATGTAGGCCAGCTCGCATTCGCGCACCATGGCGCTGGTGCTGACGTTGCAGATGGTCAGGCTGTGCGGCATGCCCAGGCTGCGTGCATGTTTCAGCGCGGCCAGGGTGTCGGCGGTTTCGCCGCTTTGTGAGATCGTGACGACCAGGCTGCTTGGATTCGGTACGCTGTCGCGATAGCGGTATTCGCTGGCGATCTCTACGTTGACCGGGATTTTGGCGATAGCTTCTATCCAGTATTTGGCGGTCATGCCGGCGTAATAGCTGGTGCCGCAGGCGAGGATCAATACGTTGTCGATCTGCTTGAACACGCCGTAGGCCTTGTCGCCGAACAGCTCGGGCATGATGCTGGTGACGCCTTCGAGGGTATCGCCCAGTGCGCGTGGCTGCTCGAAAATCTCTTTCTGCATGTAGTGGCGATACGGGCCGAGTTCCGCCGCGCCGCTATGCGCGTGTACGGTGCGCACTTCGCGCTGGACTTGCTTGCCGTCGGCATCGACGATCCAGACTTTCTGCAATTGCAGATCGACCACGTCGCCTTCTTCCAGATAGATGATCTGGTCGGTGGTGCCAGCCAGCGCCATCGCGTCGGAAGCTAAAAAATTCTCGCCCTGGCCGACGCCGACAATCAGCGGAGAACCCTGACGCGCGCCGACCACGCGGTGCGGCTCGTCGCGGCAAAATACCGCGATGGCGAAGGCGCCGGTCAGGCGCTTGACGGCTTGCTGCACGGTGTCGTACAAGTCGCCGCTGTACAGGTGATCGACCAGATGGGCGATGACTTCGGTGTCGGTCTGGCTCTCGAACACATATCCGAGTGCGCTCAGCTCGGCGCGCAGCTCTTCGTGGTTTTCGATGATGCCGTTGTGTACCAGGGCAATGCGCTCGCGCGAGAAATGCGGATGGGCGTTGGCGGAAGATGGCACGCCATGCGTGGCCCAGCGGGTATGGGCGATGCCGGTAAATCCGGCCAGGCCGGTTTGCTCTATCTGCGCCTGCAGTTCGGCGACCCGGGAAGTGCTGCGCGAGCGCTGCAGATGCCCGTCCACATGCAGGGCGATGCCGCAGGAGTCATAGCCGCGATATTCCAGGCGTTTTAAGCCTTCCAGCAAAATGGGGGTGATATTGCGCTGCGCTACCGCGCCGACGATTCCGCACATGGGGAGCCTCTCTGGTTTGAATGAAGTGACACTATGCTAATAGAGATGAGATAAAATATCCTTTCAATATCAATAAGAAAATGAATGAATATTCCATTAATAGAAATTAATTATCATTTATTTCAAAAATAGTAAAATATTGACTGATTATTTCATTACCAATAGGAATCATTTCCCGTTGAGTACAATTTAAGGGCAAGCAATGAATTTAGACGAGCTCGATAAACGTATCTTGCAGCAATTGCAGCACGACGCTGCGCTGAGCAATCATGATCTGGCGGCGCGTGTGCATGCCTCGCCGCCCACCTGCCTGCGGCGCGTGAACCGCCTGATGAAAGCGGGCGTGATCGCGCGTCAGGTCGCCATTCTCGATGCGGAAAAGATAGGCCCCAGCCTGACCGCGATTGTGGAGATCACGCTGGATCATCAGGCCACCGAAAGGCAGCTGGAATTTGAATCCCTGGTCGCCAGGGAAAGCGCGGTACAGCAATGCTATCGCGTCTCGCCGGGGCCCGATTTTGTGCTGGTGATACAGGTGGCGGATATGGCCGCCTATCATGCGCTGGCGCATAGGCTGTTTGCGACCCAGGCCAATGTGCGCAATGTGCGGAGTTTTTTCTCTATCTTGCGCAGCAAGTTCGAGACGCAGATCGCAATCTGACAGCCATCTGATCGGACGTCGCGCCTGGTGCGGCCTACAGCGGCCGTATGCCTTCTTTCAGCACTTCTGGCGGGTAGTAGCGCTGAAAATTTTTCCAGACTATGCCGGATTTTGACGTGCGTTCCAGAATCTCGCGCAACTGCTCTGCATCGCCCTTGCTCAGCGAGGTTTTGGACAGATAGGCACCACTATCGCCCCATGGCAATTCATTGATCGCTTCGTATCTGAGCTTGCCCATCAAGTCGTCAACGCGCGCATCGCCCTGCACCGCACCGGCAAAGATAGACGGCGCCATGATGGTCAGGTAGGAGCCATTTGATTTCATCAGGCGCGCAACGGAAATCACATCTGCCTCCATGATGACGCGCCCTTGTCTGCCAAGTTCGGCAACCAGCGTTTGATACGCGGCGCCGTAATCAAAGCCACGCACCAACACCAGCCGCAGATCCTGTTTCTCGATCAAGTCTTGCGCAGTCTTGATCAGCGCGCGATTCGATTGCAGCGAAATCAAGGTGGCGCGGTTATGGATCAAGGGGATAAAAACCCCAAGTTCATCGCGGCGCGAGGTTTTGCTGGCGGGGATCAGCAGATCCGCCTTGCCGCTCTCAAACATGGCCTCCTGCCTGGCCCTGGGCACCACAGAAAAGACGAACTGACAGCCTTCTTTTTCTGCAATGCTGCGCAACAGGTCGGGATAAATACCAGTGACCGATTCGCCATTCACGATCACGCTCAAGCCGATGGCAGACACGGGAACCTGGATGGGACGGGAGCAGCCGGCGGAACACAAGGCCGGCACGAGAAAAGAACAAGCCAGCATGGCATGGCGTGCAGACTTGAGCAAAAAAGAGGCGTTCATTGGTCTGATTTTCATGATCCGAATTGTCTGAAAAGAAGTGCTGTCAAGCCACCCGGCAAGGCTTACCCCATCCTATCCAGCTGAATATCCGGCTGAAACAAGGATGGGCGGATGAATGCGGCAAAGGATAACGTAAAATAGTATGGACGTGCAAAAAAATAGATTCCCTGGAGCCGATTTCTGGCGCCTATGGCTGCATCAAAATCCGCAACAGCACATGAAACAGAACATGACAATCGCGGCCGGTAAGGTGTAGCCTAGTGAGTCTTGATCCACACTCTTTTTCAGGAGGCATATCATGCATAAGCACACGCAATTTACCCGGATGCAAGACAGTAGCCAACAAGACTGGCAACTGATAGGCGCTGAATTCATGCAATTTGCCAGGGGCTTGCCCGATCGTATCATCAGGCATCTGCAGCTGCTGGAAGGCGATTATGGCGGGTTTCCGATTGACCGCTACGCCCATTCGCTGCAAACCGCCACGCGCGCCTTGCGCGACGGCCGCGATGACGAATATGTCTGTTGCGCCCTTCTGCATGACATAGGCGACACCCTGGGCTCCTTCAACCATCCCGATATCGCCGCCGCCATCCTGAAACCCTTTGTCAGTGCCGAGAATTTATGGATGGTGCAGAACCACGGGATTTTTCAGGGCTACTATTTCTTCCATCACATAGGCATGGACAGAAACATGCGCGAGCAATTCCGCGATCACCCTTGCTTTGAGCGCACCGCCGAATTCTGCGAGTTATACGATAGCCCGGCCTTTGACAAACATGGCGAGACCTTCCCTCTGGCCGAATTTGAGCCTATGCTGGAACGCCTGTTCTCGCAGCCGAAAAACACCATTTACAAAGCGGCGCTGGAATAAGCCGCCATAAGCAAATAAAAAAACCAGGAGAAAATACGTGGACATCCCCTCAGTCAAACATATCGTCAGTGCGGAAGAATGGCAATTGCGGCTTGACCTTGCCGCCTGCTACCGTCTGGTGGCAGCCTACGGCTGGAGCGATCTGGTGTTTACCCATATCAGCGCGCGCATCCCCGGCCCCGAGCACCATTTCCTGATCAACCCGTATGGCCTGATGTTTGATGAAATTACGGCCTCTTCCCTGGTCAAGGTCGATCAGCAATGCAACAAGCTGATCGAGTCGCCTTTTCCGGTAAATCCGGCTGGTTTTGTGATTCATAGCGCGGTGCACGAAGCGCGTGACGATGTGCAATGCGTGCTGCATACGCATACCCGTGCAGGGGTCGCCGTGAGCGCACAAAAGTGCGGCGTGCTGCCGCTGTCACAGCAATCGACGTTTGTGCTGGCATCGCTGGCGTATCACGATTACGAGGGCGTGGCGTTTCGCGAGGAAGAAAAACCGCGCTTGCAGGCCGATCTGGGGCGTGCCAATTTTCTGGTCTTGCGCAATCATGGCCTGCTGGTGGCGGGCAAGAGCATCGCCGATGCCTTCCTCTCGATGTATACCTTTGAATCGACCTGCCAGATACAGCTGGCAGCGCAGGCCGGCGGTGAATTGGTCCATGTCCATCCGTCCATTATCAAGGGCGTGTCCGAGGCCATGCGGGTGCAGACCGGCGGCATGGGCGGCGCTTTTGTCTGGCCGTCCCTGATCCGCAAGCTCGACCGCATAGACGCAGGTTACAAACTATGAGCGATCCACGCCAGGTCATCATCATTACCGGCAGCTCGGACGGCATAGGCGCGGAGCTGGCGCGCCAGCTCGCGGCCAGGCACGGCAGCGGCCTGGCGCTGGTGCTGGCGGCGCGCAATCAGGAGTTACTGCAGGCGGTCGCCAGCGATTGCGCCCGACACGGTTGCGCTACGCTGGTGGTGAAAACCGATGTCGGCATCGAGCAGCAATGCCGGCAACTGGTGGCCAGCACGATGGACGCGTATGGCCGTATCGACGTACTGATCAACAACGCAGGAAAATCCGCCCAGGCATTGTTTGAGGAGGTCGAGAATCTGTCCTGGTATGAGGAGCTGATGCGTATCAATTTCTGGGGCAGCCTCTGGTGCACCCATGCCGCCTTGCCGCATCTGAAGGCGACGCGCGGCAAGATAGTCGCCGTCTCCTCTTTGGCCGGCCTGATCGGCGTGCCCGGCCGCACCGCCTACAGCGCCAGCAAGTTTGCCATGGGCGGTTTTTTTGAAAGCCTGCGCGCCGAAATGAAAGGCGCCGGCGTCTCGGTCACCGTGGCCTATCCCGGCGTGGTGGCAACGCAGATACGTTATCGCGGCTATAACGCCGCCGGCGACGCCGCTGGCAGCAGCGGCCTGAAGGAAGACGACGCCATGTCGGTGGAAGAATGCGCCGGGCTTATTCTTCGCGGGATGGAACAAGGCCAGCGCGAGGTCGTGATGTCGGCCAAGGGCAAACTGGGACGCTGGCTGAAACTCATCGCGCCCGGCATGGTGGAAAAGCTGGCGCTGGCGGCCTTGAAGAAGGATGTGCGGCCAAATCAGGCCTGATCTGACGGAAGGCGTACACCGTATAGTTATTCTTTTCGTGAATGAAACACATCACAAATGAAAATTATATTTATAAATGTCGTTTTGCTATGATTCTTTCTGTCAATCAATAACCGAAAGAAAATCATGACCAACGCCATCGTAGAAGCCCAGTTAATCGCCACTTTCGTCCTGGTAGCAGCAGCTTTCGCCTCTTTAGTTTTGAACAAAAAAAACAGCTAGTCTCACACCGCGAGGCGCGACTGCCTCACAATAAAATTTCCCCATTGCAATAAATGTGGCGAAATACCGCGAATTGATCGCTAAGTCGCCTTTGTGGCGACAAAGTTTTAAAACCGGCAAGCCCGGCACGCAGGCTGCATGCGGGTCGCAGGCCAGAGTGGCTGGAAACCCGCATGGATAGGGCGCGCTGGCCGTGCCTGTTATTATTTTTTGTGCCGGCACCTATGCCACGGTAACGCTGGCACCATTATTCCCCCAGCAGATCCAGCGAGGTCTGCCACTCATCGCCCCACGCCTGCAAGAAATCATGCGTCTTGAACGCCCGCTTCAAGTAGGCCATAGGCACCCTGTGGACGTCATTCAATCCCAATGCCAGCGTCACCGGGTTCCAGATTGCCTGATTCTTCGCTTTCCTGGCGCTGCCCTTGACCCTGGCGCCCTCATCGCCAAATATGCCTATGCCATTGGCCAGTTGTTTTTCCAGATCGATTTTCACCAGGCCGGCAAAAGCCAGCAGCACCTGCTCTTTGCTGATGCCATACCGTGACCCGGCAGCCGCATTCACTGCTTGCGGCAAGGCCGCTTTTTTCAACTCCTTGGCCAGCCGCTCTGCCAGTCGC
>CXWL01111702.1_pt1 | contig 16016 bp, 17 predicted proteins | sample 590931 | NCBI WGS metagenome assembly CXWL01 (sample SAMEA3498368, study PRJEB10139) | groundwater metagenome | biome: water well; material: biofilm material | place: Germany | collected 2015-04-27 | reverse complement strand
GCATTGCGGCTCGCTGGGTTGCCGTAGACCGTAGCCGAGCCCAGTCCGCTCAGGCGAAGGCTTGCAGCGTGCTTAGCGTAGACGGTCGCGCCTCCAAGGCCGGTCATGTCGAGGTCGACCGTGTCCGACTGCAGGCCCTTTGCGTCGAGGCTGCCTACACCGCCCAGTTTGGCACGCAGCATGCGGCTGTTCCCGTTGATGGTGATGCTGCCAGCACCGCGCATGTTGAGGTCGACCACGTCGCTTGAAGCTGCATTCAGGGTCATGCTGCCAACCCCGCCGAGGCGCGAATTGATGTTCTTGTAGTTGCTGTTCACTTTGACCGAACCCGCGCCGTCAAGCGCAAGGGTAATCTTCTCGCCAGTAAAGCCGCTTACCTCGGTAGTGCCGACACCTTCCGACGTAAATTCGTTCAGGTTTGGCAAGGTCAGCTCGACACGCACTTCATGCTTCTCGTTGGTGAATCTCCACGAGCTTTCATCGTTGTCGATGCGCAGCGTTTCGCCGTTCTGATCCGTTTTGACTTTCGCCAGCTGGCGCTTCTCGCCGTACAGCGTCATCGATGGCGTTGCGCCTTGTTTCAAGCGCAGGTTGATAACGCCATCGAGCTTGACCTTCACGATGCGCGCGTCGATCGCGCGCGTTTCGCTGACCACCTCATCGGCACTTGCCGAAGCGGCCGGAAGGGAAAGGGCTGCAGCGGTGAGCGCCATGCCGAGGAATTTATTCATCGTCGTTATCTCCTTGCGATTGTTAGTGTCGGCTTAGTCGGCCAGTGCTGCTTTTTCGGCCGCGGTCAGGCGCTTGCCGGTGATGGTGACCACGGTCATGTTCGTGTCGGCAGCAGCCTGGGTAAAGGCTGGCGGATCGATGCGCTGCACTGGCGTCGAAGCCGTTGCGAAGGTGGTGACGGATGCGAGGGCGATGGCGGCGAGGAAGATGGCTTCCATGTTTTTTGCGATGTTCATGATGAGGCTCCTGTGTGTTTAGTTCGTTGCGTTGAGTGAACTATAGACATAGGCCCTTCGGTCAACTACCCGATTGCGATGAACTGCGCTTTTGGCGGAGTGAAGTGCGCAAATGAGCACTTTTGGCTGTGCGGCGTGCCGAGCTTGATGTGCGCAGAGATCCAAAGTTGAACCCTGTTCCGTCGTCCCAGGCACGTGCGAATCCAGGTTGAACCCCGTCCCGTCGTTCCCGCGCACGTGCGAATCGATGTTGAACCCTGTCCCGTCGTTCCCGCGCATGCGGGAATCCATGCAGAGCGGGCGAGTGCCGAGGCCGTAGGTGAACTTCTCCGGCTAACGTTANNCCGCCGAGGCCTACGCGGCAATGACGATGGTAGATTTGACGCTTCGGACCTTTCGCAACAGCCTCGCATGCGGGAATCCATGCCGAGCGGGCGAGTGCCGAGGCGTAGGTGAACTCCTCCCGCTAACGTTAAGATGCTGGTTACCTAGCCGACCGAGCAAAGCTCGCCAATGACAAATATTCCCAAATACCCCAAAGGCCCCACCAGCATCCGCGCCCACGTTCTCGCTGTCCTGCTTTCATCGGACGACATGACCGGCTTCGAAAGCATCTTCGCGTACCGCAAAGCGTCGTTGGCGACTGTGATCAGGGCGCTGATCAGGAAGTACAACTGGCCGATCAAGCGAGAGGACTTCCCGACCAACACAGCCGATGGCCGTGCGGCGTGGGCGACGGTGTATTCGCTGCCTCAGGAAGAAATCGACGCCGCATTCACGCGTGGTGCGCAAGACTGGCTCGACGGTGTGAAGGCTGCACGAAGAGCCAGGAAATAGGCAGCGCCCGACTCTTCCGTGGAAGCTTCAGGCGTGACGCCCAGAAAGCACTTAGCCCAGCCGGTGAGGGCTGGGCTAAGTGCTTGATATTACTGGTGCCGACTGCCGGTTTCGAACTGGCCACCTGATGATTACAAATCGACTTCAATGCTCTGCAATCAACAGAAATTTTCAATAAAATCAGCGGCTTAACATACCCTACTGGACCGCATTTTACCCGCTTTACCGCGCTCGCTGCAGCAAAGCAGCAAAGCAGAAAAGCAGCAAAGGAGGTAACTCTGCGTAATCGACAACTCGTCGGTTCCACAGTCGGGCTGCGCGCGCCCTAGGGTCCTGCGAGGTAGGCAAGTGTTCGATTAGACTGGGGACATCCGTTCCAGGGCCTGCGCTGAGGCGAGAAGGCCGCCCAGGATCTTGTCGGCTACCTTTTCCGAAAATCCAGCAGGAAGTTCGGCGCGGACCTTGTCGATGACGGCCGGCGTGCGGGCAATGAAATCATGCAGCAGCGGCTCAGCGTTCGCGCCGTAGCCAACGTCTTTCGCGGTGCTATTGAAGTGGCGCCGCTGTATGCTATGCGCCAGGTAGTGCCGGGTGTTCCCGAGTAGCGCCATCGCCATTTTGAGCCTACGTTCGGCCCACTGGTTCGGCCCCGGGCCTATAACCGGATAGCCGGACATCACATCATAGATGGGCGTCAGCTTGAAACGACCCGCACCAGCGAGTAGTTGGATACTGAAGTTTTTGGCGTGGCCGTCCGGTGCGCGTAGCATCCAGAACAGGAGTTGCGAGGCCATGAGCGTTTGCATGTCTGCCGCGCTCTGCTGCGATTGCTGCAGCAGGGTGAACATCTGTTTCAACCCTGGCCCGCCGTCATCTTCGTATTTCAGCAGCGGTGAGGTTCCAGTTGCCTGGCAAAAGTCCTCCTGAACAAGTCGGTACAGCTGCTTACCGTTGGCCGAGCGCGTGCGGTCGAAGCGCTCGACGACGAGCACTCGTTGCGCGCCAAACGTCGCAATCTCGGCATTAGCCGTGGGCAGTCCGAATTCCTTGAACAGGCGCAGGCACAACCACTCGTTGTCGACCGATGTGGTGAAGTCGGCCCGCTTCCCGCCCACCATCCCGATTGGGAGCTTGAAGATGTGTGTCGTCGGCGTGGCACCGCGCGGCTTCATCCATTTTCCATCCCACCAGAGGAATGCGTCTTTCTCCTGCGCCCCGGCGAGCGAAATGCGGAAGTCGTCGTCGGCGTCATCGGCGGCGCCGTGCCGCTCCAGGTTCACCACTTCAAGTAGGTGGCGCTCGATGTCTTCCTCGCTGACGGCGATGCCGTCAACATGACCAAGCCCTTCCGGTTTGGCACCTTCCGGCAGGAGCTGCAAGGCGCCTACGCAGTCCCGGCCAACGGCCGCGAGCAGGTCGAAAGGGTCGAGCGAGCCTGTCTTGAACCGGGTCGCAACACGCTTACGAATGATGTCGCTGTCCGGCAGCAAGCCCTCGAAGTAGTTCGAGACATTAGTGCCCTTAAGCGGCTCACCGCGCATATTGAACGGCAACGACAGCGAGATGGGGCGACCAAGCTTTGATTGGCGCCAGCCGGCGTCGTACGCCAGTTCGGAGTCGCCGTTGGCGTTGACCGTCCAGCGGCCAACGTAGTCGCCATTGGCCCAGAGGTGCAGTGTTTGGCTGTGCGAGCGGCGACCCATGGCTACCACTCCGCCGAGCTGCTGGCCGTGGATGTATCGCGCTCGCCCAAGTGCAACTCCAGCTCGAGGGCCGAACACCAGCTCAGCAGCTGCTTGACGCTGATTTCGTCGGCATGGCTCTCGAGGTACGAGATGCGATTCTGGCTCAAGCCGACACGAGTCGCGACGGCTGCCTGGGTGAGCTTGTGCCGCTTGCGAGTCGATACGAGCAGCTGGCCGAGCTGTGACGCGGTGAGCAAAAGTTGGGAGGTGGATGCGAATGACATTTTAAATATCCGCTATTCAGATAAACGCATCTTATCTGAAATCCGGATAAAGTCAATATATCCGAATATCGGATATATATGGTTTATCCGTATGGCGGATAATTCTTGGGGACATACATTGCTCCAAAGTTGTGTTAGGAGCAGGGGTATAGTGTTGCCGAGGGGGGCATGATTGAAGCAAGAATGCAGCAAATAATCCCAAAACGACAAAGGGTTACAGCGAATGCGCTGTAACCCTTTGATTTTATTGGTGCCGACTGCCGGTTTCGAACTGGCCACCTGATGATTACAAATCAGCGGTCCTGTAAATTCCGAAATGTTGATAGTTGTTGAGTTCATAGGAAAAAAGCTTATAAATCATGTGCTTAATGCATATGGTGTCGTGTTTCTCCGTAGATCAGTGTTGATCGCTATGCTATCATTTAGGTTACATGGCGGTTACATGGGATGTCTTGGGAGACGGAAGTGGGTTCCACGGTAAAGTTCACAGCTGGTCGAGTCGACGACTTCGAGTGCATGGAGGGAAAGGCTCAGTCCTTTCTCTGGGACACCGGCGCACCTGGTTTGGGGCTCCGCGTGACCAGCAAGGGTGCCAAGGCCTACGTCTTCCAGGGGAAACTTCATGGCGAAACCGTCCGCATGACGATAGGCAGTCCTCGCACTTGGGAACTTCCGAAGGCCCAGGCTGAGGCCCGTCGTCTCAAGGTAATGATTGACAGCGGAGACGACCCCCGGAAAGTAGCTGCGAACAAGCAGGCCGCGATTTCGGACGGCAAGGTAAGAGCGGCCGAAGCTCAACTTCGCGACTCGGTGACGCTGCGCCAGGTATGGGATGTCTATGTTAAGGAGCGAAGTGCTCTCTGGCAAGAGGATCACATCTCCGCACATCGCAAAATGATTCAGGCTGGCGGTGAAAAGCGTAAACGCAGCGCGAAACTAACTAAAGCGGGGCCGCTCGCCACGTTCGCGGACGAAAGGCTTGTCGACCTATCGATGGAAGCAATTGAGGCTTGGTCGCTCGTGGAGGCGCAGACACGACCGACAAGCGGACGCCATGCCATGCGACTGCTTAAAGCATTTCTCAACTGGTGTGTCGCGCACAAGGACTACTCCAAGATTGTTCGCACGAATGCAGCGACAAGCACCAGGGCGCGGGAGAATTTGGGTCGCCCGAAAGTCAAGCACGACGTCCTGCAGCGCGAGCAACTCACGGCATGGTTCGCCGCCGTTAAGAAAATCGGAAATCCTGTCATCTCGGCATATTTGCAGGTCCTTCTACTCGACGGGCCGCGGCGGGAAGAGCTTGCGGAACTGCGGTGGACGGATGTGGATTTCCGTTGGGGGAGCATGAAGCTTGGTGACAAGGTTGAAGAGTTCCGCATGGTGCCGCTGACTCCCTATGTCGCAAGCCTGCTCGACGCTCTGCCGCGACGTAATGAGTGGGTGTTTAGCAGCCTAACATCCGAATCTGGCCACATCGCCGAGCCCCGCATTGCCCATAATGAAGCCTTGGCCGTGGCAGGCCTGCCGCACCTAACCCTTCACGGCCTGCGTCGATCCTTTGCGACCCTGAGCGAATGGGTCGAGACGCCCGCGGGTATCGCGGCCCAGATTCAGGGGCATGCGCCCCAAGGCGTGCGCGAGCAAAACTACATCCGTCGCCCGCTCGATCTTCTTCGGATGTGGCACGTAAAAATCGAAGCGTGGATGCTGGAACAAGCTGGCATCGCGTTCACGCCGGTGTTGCCGGGTCTACGTATTGTTAGCACCAGCTAAACACTGACCAAGTTTAAAGCGCCAGTCTAGTTTTAGCGGACGAAAAGCCGGACTCCTTCACCGGCCTGACTGGCGCCCCATCACATGAGGGCAGACACCTGAAGGGGTGCCATGACGACAAGTTACCAGTTCCCGATGTATCCGCGGCCTGAACCCAGGACAACTTGGAAGGGCGGGAGAATATCCGAGGTCGACGTTTTGACGTTACCCGAAGCAGCAAGCATGGCGAGCAGGCATGCAGGGGCGGATGTCACAGTCGCGGATTTTTTGCGCGCAGCGGGGCGCGGTGAGATACCCCTTCGCGCAGTGGTAAACCGGCAATCGACCATGCTGCCATGCCGCGATGGGGATGGTGAACTGCACGTGCCGGCGAACAGCATTCCAACGTTGCCTATCGCCGCGTGCCAGGCGCTCGCAAACGTTGGCGAAGCCTCATGGCGTCATCTTGACGGACACGAAGCATCCGACGCAACGGACGGGGTGCCCTGCAGATTCATGCGATGGAAGCTGCCGGACGACGAAGAAGGCATCATCACGGTACCGGACGATTGCCGGGTAACTGGTCGCGATGCTCACGCGCTCGCAGACGCATTTGCCGTGTCTGAGGAAGGAACGCCTCCTCCCGAGCATACGGTCTCAAACGATGAGGAAACGTGTGCAATGTCGGAGCAGGTGCTTAATGGCCAGCCCGTAGATTGGGCTTATTGGTGCGCCCGTCTTAAGCTTACCCCTCATGAAGCCGCTAAGCTCACCTTCTGTATCGACCCGATGAGGTGGACCGGGGCTTCACACGCGCAAGGACAAATCGACACCGAGCTGCAGATCAAAATTTCGAAGTGCGCTGCTATGCTCGCAGACCTCGACCAGGAGTGGACGCTGCAGCGCCTGGTGAAATATCTTGGCATTGACGGCGCGCCGATTGCAATGAGGCAGGCGGTAGGGGTCTCGCAATCCGTCGCTGCTGGACGGGTTAGTGCGTACGCGAGCACTAAGCCCCCTCCGCCGCCCGTAACCAGACTCAACACCTCTCGCGGACCTGACTTATCTATCAAATACCGGATAGAAAAGCCAAATTGGGCGCGGTGGCGGCGACTCGATATAGTCCGCCTATGGGAAGCCACCTGCCTCCTTGTTGACATCGAGCCACCTGTTGGAGATGGTGAAGAAATCTGGGCTACCTACCAAACGGCCGGACTGCCGGCCGCTTACCATGACGCTTGGGAAGTAGTAAGCGCAGATTCAACCTTGTCCAAGCTGGAAGTCCTTGAATATTCCGGACGTATGCTCTGGAAGGTCAACCTCGCAGGCTTCGCACAATGGGCAATCGATAAAGAACTTCAGCTTCCGGCGGAGCTAAGGTTACTAGCGGAACGCACATCCACCTCCGGTCAGACCCCCATTCCATCCGCCGCGGTCGCGGGGGGATTGTCGAAACGAGAGAAGCAAATCCGGGTTATCGAAGGCGCAATCGCGACACTTGGGTTTGCCGCGCTATCAATCCCCACGGGCGGGAAGAAGAGAGTTGAGGCGGAGTGCAAGCGAGTCGCCGTCGAGTTGTTTGGCGCCGGGAGTGACCCATTTCTCGATGCATGGAAGGCTGCTCTCAAGCAGAACCGAGTTCGCACCGAACAGCACGATAAATACAAAGGTGGATAGAGTGGGGCGAAAATACCCTACAACCCCACTCTTGCGGCCCTACTAGCACCCCAGTTTCCAATGAATCATCTTCAACACGCAGCAATGCGAAAGGATGATTCAAAATGGAAGCAAACACGCAATTCCCGCCTCTTGATGCTGAAACCCGCAGCCATGTCGATACGGCCTGTGCTGCATATCATCTGACCCGTAAAGCGCAAACTCTCCGGGCCTGGGCATGCCTCGAAAACGGGCCACTTCGCCCACACCGCATCAACGGGCGCCTAGCCTGGGCAACGGCCGACATCAAACGTTTGTTAAGCGGGGATGCACCTGCCGCTTGCAAGGTGGCCGCAAATGCCTAAGCCGAACAAGAAAAATGCCCCACTCGGGGGCACTCAAGTCACGCAGCGGCCAGGCCGCGTGAAGGGTAAAGGTAAAGTATTTCTGTGTGGCGTGAAGCATACCAGCGATCTGCGGCGCGAGCTGCAAGAGAAAAGCCTGGCGCTTTCAAGCACCTCCGGCCAGTCCCAGCGAGACACCCTCCTGCGCATCCTCCAATATCTTGGCCCGCGCGGCCTCAACACCCCCGAGGGCGTGGGCCTCGGCTTCTACCGCATTGCGACCCGCATCCAAGAGTTGGAGGAGCGTGGCTGGGCCATCGCATCCCTTCGCGAGACGTTGGTCGGGGCGGACGGCTATAAGCACACCGGGATTGCTCGCTACGTCCTGAAAGGGAGGGCCCGTCGCCAAGAAAATCCGCAGCGCAGCCTGGACTTGGGGGCGCCATGCTGACCGACATTACCGCGGCCGACAGAGTCGAGCCAGCGTGTTCCGGCCTGGACGCGCTGAGCGATAACACGACGCACCGGGCGCTGTTCAGCCTCCCGCCGATTAAGCCGAGCGAGCAACGCGACCTGGCGGTGCCCGAGCTTCCAGTCCAGGTCGTCGTTACCGGCGACAATGAGATCGACGCCGTTCTGTGGCTCCACTCTGTGATCGGGACCGGTCAAGCCGCGCTGATTGAGAAAGCCATGGAAGCGGCCAAACGCATCGAGACGCCGCTCAAGGCCCTTGAAAAACGGTATACCACCTATCTCGCGCAAGCCCGCCCAGGCGACTTCGTCGCAGTCCTGTCTTCAATCGGCTTCAGTGACCTGGATGAGATGGCGCGGCGATCGGTAAAGAAGCTGGCCCGCCAGCAGGAGGCCCGTGCACGCTTCGGCGACAGGATCTGGGACGACACGCTGGCGGAGAAATTTTGCATCGAAGCGCTGACCGGAGTAAAGGCGGACGCGAAGTGCCCGTGGGGCTGGCTCAACGTGCGGCAGGTCAATGCACGATTTGACGCACTCCCAGAGCAGCGGCCCCACACCCTGGACGACTGCCTGTATGAACTGACGTACTGGCGCGAGTTGTACTGGCTACGCAACGCGGGGGGCGAATGTGGCGACGGCGGCCCGGAAGCCCAAGCGCGCGACGACTATGCATTTCGCCAGCTCGCAAGGATCAGTCCCCGCACGCCGGCCGAGGCAGCCAGGGTGCTCCAGTTCCTGAGTACCAACGAGCTAATGCAACGGGCCGAGACCAACGATATCTTGCTGAACCTGATCGGCGGCAATGCGCCGCGCGACCAGGCCGCACAAGCGCCACTGTTCAAGGGGGCGATCGGATGAAATTCCTCACCGTAAAAAACTGGGATACGTTCCAGCACTACGCCAAGCGCAATCCGCCCTGGATCAAGTTCCACCGCGCGGTGCTCGACGATTACGCGTTCTGTGCGCTCGCCGACACAGCGAAGGCCCACCTCATGCTGCTTTGGCTTTACGCGAGCCAGAACAACGGCCTGGTGCCCAACGATCCAGCGTTCCTCGAAAAGAAGCTTTCGTGCCAAAACATGGACCTCGATGGGCTTGTCAAAGCCGGTTTTTTGGTGCGTTCGAATTGCGCTAGCGAGGTGCAAGCATGACGCTAGCACCTTGCAAGCAACTGAGAGTACTCCCAGAAGAGCACGCTAGCAGCTTAGTCTATTCTCAGAAGAGAAGAGAAGAGGAGAAGCCTACGGCCACCCCGCCCGGCCATGATGGGGGTGTTTCGCCTTCCGCACTCACGCTGCGCCCGTATCAACTGAACGCCGTCCAGAACCTGCGATCCGGGCTGGCAGGGGGTGTGCTGCGTCAAATGCTCTGCAGCCCCACCGGGTCGGGAAAAACTGAGATCGGCATGGCCCTGGTCAAGGGCGCACGGGCCAAGCACAAACGGGTCGCGTTCCTGTGCAACCGCGTGCACCTGGTTGAACAGACGTCGCGTCGTTTCCTGCGCGCCGGCATCGCTCACGGCATCATCCAGGGTGAGAACACCACGCGGACATACGAAAGCGTGCTGGTTGCCAGCATCCAGACGGTGGCGCGCCGCGGCCTCCCCCCCGTCGATCTGGTTGTGATCGACGAGGCCCACACCGTGGCCGGATCGAAGGAATACCGCGCGGTCATCGCGGCCGCTAAGGGCGTCCCGATCATCGGGCTGTCGGCAACTCCGTATGCCAAAGGTCTCGGAAAGCACTACGACGAGCTCGGCGGTCCGCTGTTCGAACAAATGATCATCGCGGCCACGATCCCCGAGCTGATCGGCGACGGCTACCTGGTCGACGCCGACGTGTACGCGCCCAGCGAGCCGGACATGACTGGCATTAAGCAGAGCCGTAACGCCTTCGGCGACATGGACTATACCGACTCCGATGTGGCGCGCGCGACCAACAAGCCTGAGCTGGTGGGCAACATCGTGACGCACTGGCTGAAGCTGGCCAGCGGCACGCCGACCGTGTGCTTCGCTTCAAACATCGCCCACAGCAAGCACATCGTGGACCGCTTCCTTGCCGCCGGCGTGCGCGCCGAACACATTGATTGCTACACGACCGAGGGTGACCGCCAGGCCATTCTCAGCCGCATCGAGACGGGCGAAACCCTGGTGGTGTCGAATGTGGGCATTCTCGCCGAGGGCTGGGACTTTCCTGCCTGCCGCACGCTGATCCTGGCGCGGCCGACCCGTTCGCTGATCCGCTACATCCAGATGGCGGGTCGGGTGTTGCGTCCGCACGCATCGAAACACCGCGCCCTGATCTTGGATCATTCGGGCTCGGTTTGCCGCCTGGGCTTTCCCACCGATGAGTTCCCGCTCGAGCTGGACGATGGAAAGGCGCGCGCAGCGGGTGCCGCGGTCGAGCGGGAAAGGCCGCTGCCGAAGGCCTGCCCCTCGTGCTCATACGTCAAGTCCACGCACGTTTGTCCAGTGTGCGGTTTCGCAGCTGCAGATCGGGCGGCGGACGTCGCGACGATCGAAGGCGACTTGGTGCTCCAGACCAAAGGAAAACGGAAGGCACCAAAGCTCGAAAAGCAGGCCGTCTATTCGCAGCTCATCGCCATTGCCGCGGGCAAGGATTATCGCGAGGGCTGGATCGCCCACAAGTACCGGGAGTATTTCGGCGTGTGGCCGCGCGGTCTGGTCGACACAGCTGCTGAACCTTCGCAAGAGGTACGCGACTTCCTCAAGCACCTGCAGATTCGAGAGGCGAAGACGAAGGGTGGGCACCGTGCAGGCGCTTAAGACACGCACCACCGACGAGGCGATCGGGCGCTGGCCCGGCATCCTGCAGAGCCTGGGTGTCGACCCGCGCTTCCTGGCAAACCGGCACGGCCCGTGCCCGGCGTGCAAGGGCAAAGACCGGTACCGCTTTGATGACAAGGACGGACGCGGCACATGGTTCTGTTCGCAATGCGGGTCGGGCGATGGCTTCGGCCTGCTGCAACGCCTTTTCGGCTGGGACTTCAAACAGGCCGCGCGCGAGGTCGACCGGGTTGTCGGCACCGTTCGCGCTGGCGCTGTAGTGCAGGCCAGGACTGAGGAAAGCAAGGTTGAGGCGCTGCGCGCGGTCTGGGCTGCATCTCGCCAGGTACGCCAGGGTGACCCGGTTTGGCTGTACCTGAACCGCCGAACAGGCATCGAACAGGTGCCGGCGGCGCTACGTTATCACCCGCACCTGCGCCACAGTGAAGGCAACAGCTTTCCGGCAATGGTGGCGATGATGCGCTATCCGGACGGCGCCGGCGCTTCGCTGCACCGCACGTACCTCACGTTGGACGGGCACAAGGCGCCGATCGACAGCGCCAAGAAGTTCATGCAGGGGAAGCCGCTGCAGACGGCGGCGGTACCGCTGGGCCCGGTCGGTCCGGTGCTGGGGATTGCCGAGGGCATCGAAACTGCGCTGGCCGCGTCGGCGCGGTTCGGCGTGCCGGTATGGGCTGCAACGAACGCCACGCTGCTGGAGGCCTGGGTACCGCCGGCCGGAGTGCAGCGCGTGCTGATCGCCGGTGACAACGACGCCAGCTACACCGGGCAATCCGCTGCATTTGTGCTGGCGCGCCGTCTGGTGCGGGACGGACTCCACGTCGAGATTCAGATCCCGTCGACTGTGGGAAGGGACTGGGCCGATGAAGGTATCTAAGCAATTCGTTCGCGATTTTGCCTACCTGGCCAACTTGTACGGCTGGACCGCAGCCGACATCGAGGACGTGAAGGCACAGACGCGCGCCAGCCCGATCGAACTGCGCGACTACTGGACGGCGTTGGCGCGCGCGCACCGCGCCGGGTACGCGCAGAGCGAAAGCAACGGGTGGATGCGTCTGAATGTCTGGTTGCAGACGCCGCGACCACCGCCGAGCGCGCTCCGGCGCACGGAATAGGCCCGCCAAGCCCATCAAACACCCTCAGCAATACCTGGGCATACCTCAACTGCAAGAGCGCCGCTAAAGCGCGTTAGACAAAGGGCGGAAATGGACAGAAGTGAAATCCGTAACCGAATTGAAAATTGGGCGGCCTGGTCGCGCGGCGGCATGCGGACTGGCGGCGGATGCATGACGGGTACCGTCTGCGACAGCATGCGCCGCGCTGCTCTCGGCGACGTGTCGTCCGGGCACGGCGCCGGCCGAAAGATCGACGCCGCCGACGCGGACCTGGTTGAGCGTGCATGGAAGTCGCTGGCGCCGAAGCACAAAGAGATGCTGCGCTGGCACTACATCCGTGCGGCGAACCTCGGCATGATCTGCCGGCGGCTGGGAATCAAGCCGCGCCCTACTAGCATCTTCGACATCGAGCTGGCAAGGGCAGAGGCGGCGCTAGGTGGCACGCTGTTGCAGATGTCTGCCTGCGACCATGGTGTGCGAATTTGTGCGCACGCTCGGCCGACAAGTCGGTGAACGCCCAGGCGCTACTCGATATCCTGCGCGACGTCGACGCTATGGACGTGGCCCAGGATGCGCGTGACGAGTTCCGGCAGATGATCAAGATGAGGGTAGCGCCGAAGATGCCCGAGCCGGAGCAGCGCGTGCTATTCGCTCGCCACCTGATGGACGAAAGAGAGGATGTTTCAACGATCGCGCGGCGGCTGATGGAAAGGTTCGAAGTCGGAAAGTCACAGGCGTATCGAGACATCGAGAAGGCGCTCGATCTGCGTGGTCGTGAACTGTCCCAGAAAATGGGAAACGGTGATGGTTCAATGGAACCTGTCAAAAAATCTTTCAGGAGGTGAACATGCAGTACGTGTATTTTGGACAGGAACTTGCAGCGCGGGCGCCGCATCTTTTCGGGCAGCTGACGCAATCGCCGGCCGTGAAGTGGGTAACCATGGCCGACGTCGCAGAAGCAATTGAGCGCGGCGAGCCCGTACACGTGCGCCCGGCCTCGGAAGCCGAGATTAACCGCGCGAACAAGGTTATCGCGTTGCACGAGATCGTTTGCCTGCTGGGCCACGCCATCAACGACGTGCTCGACGCTCATGATGTGGAACAGCCAGACATCGAAACGACGATCACCAGGGTTCGCGCGGCGCTTGAAGAAATCGATACCCCGCAGCAGAAAGTGCTGGACCAGGAGGGTTGCCATGGGCCTGCTTGATGGACTCCTTCAAGCCGGTCGAGGAACCGGCGGCCTACTATCGAGCTTTACTGACAGGCTGGCGAACATGCCCCCTGAGCAGAACCAATTCATCCTCGACATGGGCATGGGCATGTTGGCAAACCAAGATCCCACCCGGTCAATCAGCGCCATGCAGTCGCTGGGCGTGGGATACACAAAGGCGCGTGAATCACAGCGGAACCGCCGGCGCGACCAGCTGGAGGAAGGGGAGTACCAACAGTCCGCGATGACTCGCCGTATGCAGCACGATACCTCGCTTGCCAACCTCACGAAGCTACAGCAGCGGAATGATGCAATGAACCGCATCACTGAAGGCTATAAGGCCGACTCAACCTATAAGCCGAACATGGGCGATCTACTGCTGGCCGATCCCGATTCGGCACTCCGCCTGATGGCGCCATCACCAGGGCTGAATACGTTCGGACTTACCCCGAAGATCGGCACCAACCCGGAAACGGGCGAGGATGAGTATTTTTCACAAGACCGCCAGGGCAACCCGAAGTGGTCGGGCATTAAGCCACCGAAGAATTACCGCTATGTCCCTGGTAACGACTACAGGGAGGGTCAGGTATTTGATCCGCGCAGTGGCGGCCTGCAAGCGCCTATCGGCGGCATTGGCATGGTTTCGCCGGGTTCACAGTCTCAAAGCGGGCCTGGCGCGGCACCGCCTGCGGAAGGCTTCCCGAGCGCCCAAGGTGGTGACGGCGCTCCAAGTCCTGCCGCGCCTTGGTCGAATCTCCAATCGCCGAAAGCGGTCGATGCATTGAAGCAGAAGGCATACGAGCAGGACAACAAGCGCCTCGATGAAATGCGAGAAGCCTTCCGGACTGGCCGTGCCACGCTGGCAGACCTGGACCGCTTCGGGGAGCTGAACCGAGATGTGGGAACCGGCAGCCTACCCGATCGACTTGGCCTTCCAACGTTGGACCCGAACAAGAAGGAGATGGAGGCCATCGTTGCGAGACTGGGCCCACGCCAGCGCGTTCCAGGCTCTGGCGCGACATCGGACTTCGACGCCAAGCTGTTGCTGGGCGGGCTGCCGAGCGTGGCGAATTACGGTGATGCGAACAAGCAAATCCGCGAAGGTTACTCGACAAACCTGACGAAGGCCGAGGCTGAGCTGAACTTCTACCAACAATACTTCACGCAGAACGGACACCTGAACGGCGCGGAGCAGGCTTTCCAGCAGACCTTGAAAAAGGACCCACCGAAAAAGAGGCCGCCCACCCCGCAGAGCTGGCAGCAGATCAACCAGAACTATGCGGCCGGCGCAGGCGAGCGCCAAGACCAGCAACTCGTAACACTACAAGCCGAACTGGCGGGGGCGACAGACCCGGTTTCACGTGCCGCGCTTATGCGTGAAATCAGCCGTGCAAAAGGCGGCCAATCGACGCAGGCGCGCCAGCCAGCGCCTGTTCAGAAAGTGATGAGGGGGCAAGTGATGGATGGCTTCCGATTCAAAGGCGGCGACCCAGGGGACCGCAATTCATGGGAGAAAATGTAATGAGTGGGCCTTGGGAAAAATTTCAGCAAGCAAACGGCGAGGAAGGACCGTGGACCAAATTCACCGCGGCGAATGCGGAAGCGCCAGCCAAGCCTGAGCAGTTGTCGCGTACCGACAAGTTCCTCAAGGGCGCGCGCGATCCGATCGATGGCGGCGCGCAGCTGCTGACCAAGCTGCTGCCGCCGGGCGTGGTTGCCGCCGGCAACAAGGCGAACAACTGGCTGGCCGACAAGACCGGCATGGTGGGCCGCCTGCCGGAAGGTGGCGTTGACCAGCAGGTGCGCGAATCGGAACTCAAGTACGAGGAGCGCCGGAAGGCTGGCGGGGAAAGTGGCTTTGATGGGTTCCGCGCGCTAGGTGGCGCAGTGCCGTCGACACTGCTCGGGCTTGCAACAGGCGGTGTGGGCGCCGGCGCCGGCGTAGTAGGGCGCATCGGCCTCGGCGCAGGACAGGGTGCAGCAGCAGGCGCCCTTGCCCCATCGCTGGGTAGCGATTACTGGGCGGAGAAAGGACAACAAGTCGCGTGGGGCGCCGGGCTCGGTGGGGCCTTTACGGGTGGGCTGAATGGTGTGGCGCGCCTTGTCAGCCCGAATGCCTCCCGCAACCCGGCACTCGATCTGCTGAAGAAATCCGGCGTCCGGCCCACCGTTGGGCAGGCGCTGGGTGGCACTGCCAACCGAGTGGAGGAGAAGCTGACCAGCGTGCCACTGGTGGGCGACATGATCGCGAGCGCTCGCCGCAGTTCGCATTCGAGCTTCGAGTCGGCGGCCATAAACCGTTCGCTGGCGCCGATTGGCGACAAGCTGCCGAAGGGGTTGTCGGGGCGCGAAGCCATCGAGTATGCGGAGCAGAAGCTGGCCGCCAAGTATGACGACGTGCTCGGCAAGATCGGCGCGATTCAACCGGACAGCCAGTTCAACAGCAAGGTCCACAGCCTGACGCAGATGGTCAACAAGTCGCGCCTGCCGGATGCCGAGAAGGCGAAGTTCCACATGGCGATCGACAAGGTCAGCGGGGCCATCGATCAGCACGGCGTGATCACTTCGAACGCGTTCAAGACCCTGGAGAGCGATCTGGGCAGCACGGTGCGCAAGCTGAGCGGTTCGCAGAACGTGTACGACGGCGAGATCGCGCCAGCGGTTAAGCAGGTGCAGCAGGAACTGCGCGACATGCTGAGGCGCCAGGCGGGCAGTCAGGCTTTCGAGCTGGGCAACGCGAACAAGGGTTGGGCCAACTTCAAGCGCGTGCAGCGCGCCGCGTCGGCGGTGGGTGCGGAAAACGGCGAGTTCTCGCCGGCGCAGTTCCAGAATGCGGTCAAGGCGCTGGATCGGTCGAAGGACAAGGGGGCGTTCGCACG
>CXWL01007201.1_pt1 | contig 16016 bp, 12 predicted proteins | sample 590931 | NCBI WGS metagenome assembly CXWL01 (sample SAMEA3498368, study PRJEB10139) | groundwater metagenome | biome: water well; material: biofilm material | place: Germany | collected 2015-04-27 | reverse complement strand
TAACGGAAAGGATGTGCCGTCTATTTCCCCTGATCCATCCATCCAGGGAACAAGGTCCGTTGAGAATACACCTTCTCGTCCAACGGTCGTCCGTTATCAAGAAAACCTTCAGCAAGCCGACAGGTTCTACAGGCAGACCATGGCCGAAAGCTCGAAAGCGCTCGACGACATCCGGAACGGATCTGAAGCCGGTCTGACGGCAGCCAAACAGATGGTCGGCGGCCTGGCAGAGCTATTGGTGAGTGACGATACTTCCAGCGCCATGGGAAGTTTATTGGGAAGTCAGGACCTGGATGATATTGGGGTCCTGCACGCGATGAACGTTGCCGTGCTCTCGATGCTGGTCGGGCGCCAGTTTAATCTGAGCCATGAAGCCATGCACACTCTTGGAATCGCCGGATTCCTACACGACATCGGCGAACAGTCCCTTTCAGTCGATCTGCGACATAAGTCCGTGGATGGTTTGAAGATCTCCGATCGAAAGATGGTGCAACAACATGTGGAGTTTGGGCTCGCCATGCTCGCCCAGTTTCCTGGTATTCCCAATGCGGTGACGACCATCATCCGCCAACACCATGAACGGATCGATGGATCCGGTTATCCGGCGCAGCTACGGGGCGGTCAGCTGTCGCTTCCGTCCAGAATCTTGATGGTGGTGGATGAATATGAAAGTCTCGTGAATGCCTCGGATATCCGCCAGACCATGACTCCTACGGAAACCCTGTCAAAGCTCTATGTAAATGCCAAGACGAAGTTCTCGGAAGAGGTCGTCGTCGGGCTCATTCAGACCCTGAGCGTCTATCCGCCTGGGACGGTCGTTGTTTTGAGCGATTACTCGGTTGGCTTGGTCATCAGTATCAATCTGCAATTCCGTATGCGCCCATTGGTCGTGTTGTATGATCCGGCCGTCGACCAGACGAACCCAAACATCGCCGATCTTAGTAAGAACCCAGACCTCTCCATTGTGAAGAGCATTCCGAGGAGTCAAGTTCCTCAGGAAACATCGGACTATCTCAATCTGTCACGATGGACCGGATTCTTCATCAGCTCCTCGTTGAAAACCTTGAAAGAAGAACGGGCAGCCTAGGCGATCGCCCAGCCGTTCTCCTGCGTTCCCCGTCTAGTCAGCGTCTCCTCGGAACAGATCAGCCGCAACCAACCCTTGCTGAGCGATATGCGTAGTTTCATGCTGTGACATGAGCCATACTGGTGCGCCGCTGCCCCATGAACGGATTCGTGCGGGAACCGCAGGGAGAATTCGCTAACACCATATTGATGGAAGCAAGGCGGACATCGTCATAGATGCCGGCACGGGATGGGTGAGTAGCCTCACTACTGACAGGGTCTGCCAATTTTGGCACATGTAGCCAAATAGATACGACGACCTTCGTGGAATTGGTGAAACGAGTCCGGTAACACTCCAACAACACCGTGAACGTTGGGACAATCGCTGCGATCTCGCTTTTGGTTGGTCACCGCTATCCCACCACTCCCCGTTGCAGTACGCCTCCCTTGAGTCGTGGATAGGAGCGCGCTACACTGTATCCGTAGCATTGCTGGCCCATCTGAGCCCTTTCTATAAGGAGAAGATATGAGCATCGCGATCCCATTACCGCTGACTTTCATCATGGGCGCAATATTGGCGCTTTCTTCACCCGTTTTCGCACAGAGTTTTCCTCCCGTCATAAAGCAGAAAGTTGACGCGGCGCAGAAGCAGGTGAAGACGATCAGTATGGAAGAGTATCGAAAGATCGTCGAGAATCCTGGACCAGCCTTGATCGTCGATGTACGAGAGCCGTATGAATATGCAGCCGGGCACGTCCCGGGGGCAATCAATATTCCACGCGGCGTGATCCAAACCGAAATCTGGAAACACGTCGGATCTGCAGAGAAAGCCGATGTGGAACGCCCGATTGTGCTCCAGTGTCAAAGTGGAAAGCGTGCAACCCTTGCTGCTCAAACCCTTGGTGAACTTGGATTCACCCAGACCTCTGCGGTCATCATGAACCTCGACGACTGGAGAACATCCGGCAATCCTTTTGTGAAGTAGTTGTTTAGGTATTCAGATCTCAACTGTGGAGAATCCCATGAGCGTCGACCGCTCTCTCCGTGTGATTCCCGTGCGAAGGCCTAGACTGATCAGGTGGCTCAGGTGAGAGAAATCCTGACCGCCTTAGTTGATGCGACTCGCCGGGAACCTGGATGTCTCAGCTACGAGCTCCTGCAGAATTATGCCGATCCCATGGACTTTGTATTTATAGAACGATGGGCCAGCCCCGCAGTAGAACAGGCGCATTTTGTGACTCCCCATCTGTTGGCCACATTGCAACAGTTGACCGGTCTTCTGGCCTCTGAACTTCAGGTCTGTCGGTACGGTGTCGTGCGATAGGTGGCTGTATTGGTCGATCTCTGTCAGGATGAACCTCAGGATGGGACATCCAGAGATTCCCCACACAAGATCGACGTGGGCACAACCGCACCCGCACGGAGAATCCAGACAATGACACTCGTGACGCCAGCCACAGAACTCACCCTCTCGTACCACAATCAGCGAGCTGTTGTATCTCCCTGGGGCGCGTCGTTACGACGATACTTCTTTATTGATGCAGACGGGCAGGAGATCGATATTGTCTGGGGCTATTCTAGTGGCAGCGGGAAGCGAGGCGGACAGGGCGACGTGCTCATCCCCTTTCCCGGCCGCATCGGAGATGGGCGCTACTCCTTCGATGGGCGGCAATTCCAGCTGGAATGCAATGACAAGGAAGGGCCAAACGCCATTCATGGGTTCGTTCGCAGCCTGCCGTGGCAGGTGCGGGATGTTCATGCAAGCAAGGTGACGTTTGAGATTCGTCTCGATGCTGAGCGGTACGCTGGACAAGGCTATCCCTTCTCGCTCGCCATCTCAGTGATGTATCACCTCGATACCTCTGGGCTTACCTGCACATTCACCGTGAAAAACATCGGGCAACAGGCAGCGCCAGTCGGAGTCGGATTTCATCCCTACTTCACCGTTGGAACGTCTGTGATCGACGAAGCTGAGGTGCAGATCCCGGGAGCCGCCTATGTGGAATTCAACGAGCGACTTGTTCCAACGGGCAAGACTCTGAGCGTGACCGGCACGCCGTGGGACTATCGACAATTCCGTGAGGTCGGTTGTCAGCGATTCAACCATTGTTATGTGCAGCTCGAACGCGACGCACAGGGCATGGCCACGGCATCCCTGCGTCATACGGCACGCGATCGCGCGATCGACATTACGATGGATCACGCGTTTTCCGCAGTGGTCGTGTATACCGGAGATGCCATTGCAGATCAGCCACGAGCCGCGCTTGCCATCGAACCGATGACCTGCGGGAGCGATGCGTTCAATCATCCGGACTGGGGGCTGAAGCGGCTCGTTCCCGGTGAGACCTTTTCCGGAAGTTATCGAATACAACTCCGAGTTATGTAGCGGATTGTTTCGATTAAATACCCTACAGGCAGCACTCGATGTCATGGAAGGAAAGTTGCAATTGAGATTGTGATACCTCAGCGAACTCTTGATCAGGCGATCTTTTTGAGGTGGGGAAGCTTTTCGCTAATGCGACCGCAGCAGAGCTGGTAAAGCTTGAACTGAACTTCGTCGAAGGACTCACCTTGCACAGGGGAATCAGGATAGCCCTCCAGATAGCCGCGCCACTTGCCTTGATCCTGTGAAAGAACGTACTTTAGTGTATCCAAGTCAGAAGTTCCTGCCTTGGGTTGTCCTATGCGCTGAATCTCTCGATTGCTTTTGGGAGTATTACGGCTCAACTGATCGACCTTGAGCTGCAGCTCATCGAATGACGCCGCTTGAATTTCGCGATCGGGAGAGCCATCCGGATAGGCGCGCCACTTGCCCTGATCTTGCCAATACACCCAATTTGGTCGTTCCATGTTGGCGATCATAGCGAGGCCTTCGAGATCTGACCAGCAATTTCAAAATTTTTACCGATTCAGGAATCCGTGCTTCTGCCGTCGCAGGCATATCTTCCTGACAAGGTGTCTTGACTGACATGGTTCCCGATTGTCCTTTCCCACAACCCCTGTCATTTCATCAAGTAGCGGCTAATCAACTCTCCTTTCGCGTAGCAGCGGCCGGGTTCGGCGATCGATTGATACTCTGCCTGCATGGGTTTCCAGAATCCGCCATCTCATGGCAACATCAAATCGATCCGCTGGCACAGGCAGGGTATCGGGTCTGGGCACCCGATCTCCGGGGATATGGTGGCACGACACGACCTACGGGCATAGACGGTTACCGAATTGAATCCTTGATGGACGATGTCACCGGACTCCTCGATGCCGCACAGGTTCAATGCGCCATCCTGGTCGGGCATGATTGGGGTGGAATCATCGCCTGGTACTACGCGATGCGGTACGCCGGGCGCGTCGAAGCGTTGGTAATAGTGAACGCACCCCATCCCGCCTGCTTCGAACAGGAAGTACGACATTGGCGGCAATTGCACCGCTCCTGGTACATGGGATTGTTTCAAGCTCCCTGGCTTCCGGAAGCGGCATTGTCAGCTGGTCGTGGCTATGTGATTGGTGAGATCTTTCGGCGTATGGCCGAGCAGATGCCGGATGATCGCATTCAACTGTATCGACGGCAAGCTTGCGAGCCGGGTGCGCTCACAGCCATGCTGAATTACTATCGCGCGGCCCTACGAGGCGGCGGGGCATTGCGTCAGCGAAGGTTGGGATATCCTGCTGTCCCCGTCCCTACACTGGTGATCTGGGGGATACAAGATCAGGCACTCGTCAGTCAGAATCTTGATAGGCTGAATGAGTTCGTCGACGACCTGACGGTGGTGAGGGTCACCGACGCCGGACATTTCGTGCATGAAGACAAGCCGGAACAGGTCACGCGAGAAATGTTGATGTGGTTGCAGCATCACGTGCGGACCTGATTCATTGACACAATAGCGACCTTCCTCATCGAACCGCCATAGGCCTTCTTGTTTATAGACGAGCAACCTCATTCCATTGTGTGCCTTCTCATGATTCCCCCCTGCGCCACGCAGCCAATTATCGTTGTGAAAGGCTAGGTCGAAAGTCTCCAAGAGCTGCTCCCATTCTCGCTTCTGTTTTGCCCTGCTGAAAGTAGCCAAGTTGTTGACCAATAAGACAAATGCGTTAGTATGCAATGAGTTCCTTCTACGTCATTCACAGTCCGACGAGCTGAGGTCTCAATGATAGACGTTAAGACAGCCACTGCTTCGCCTGTCGACACAGGATCCGATCGACGCACCAGGGTTCTCCTTGCGGTAGCCTGCGTGATGCTGGCCGGTCTGATCTATGCCGTGGTGGTACGGAACGAAGCCGTCTCTTGTCCAAAGGAACTGATCGGCGCATGGGAAACATCGGCGAAAGGATACGAAGACGGCATGTTGGTGTTTACCAAGACCGGCGTGGCCTTCAGCGTGGGGGCAGAACACATAGACGCACAGGCTGTCCGTGGCCTGGAGACGATTCCCAATGGACTTCGTACGTTGTACACGGTGATCTATGGCGACTCGCGACGCGACGAGCAAACCTTATCGTTCTACTACCACACGAAGGAACAGACCATCACCTTCAAGAACCAGTCGCATCTCGTCTGGACTAGAAAAGCAATGCAATCATGAAGGGAGTGTTTCAGCGCAGACAGCTCTTTGTTCATCCGGTTCAATACTGGTTTGTGATCACCACCCTCCTCTACTTCGCCTGTCTCCTGCTCACGCTCTATGCCGTAGTGTTCCTGCCGATGGCTCAGCCGCTCTATGATTCGACTATTTCCTGGGAACAACGTGCAGACATTGCGGCACAGTTCCTCGAATTGAATGGGAGGATTTGGCCCTGGCTGATCATCACATTTCTCGTGTTGCTCCTCCATTCCCTGTACTTCATGCATCGCATTGCCGGCCCGCTCTATCGGTTTACGGCACTCTTTCGGTCGATCGGGACCGGTCAACTGCATCAGCGGGCACGCTTGCGGAAGCATGACTATTTGCATCGGGAAGCACAGGCCTTTAACAGCATGCTGGACCATTTTGAAAACAAGATGCAGACCATCCACCTGCATTCCGCACTCGTGACAGAAGCCTACGAAACCGTCGCCCTGCAATTTCGCGAGCAAGCGCCAGGACAGATCACAGCTGCTCTGCAGACGCTTGAAGAGGAAATCCACCGCCTCAAGACCTGTCTGGAAGAATGTGAGCTACAGACACAGAAGCCACTCGTACAACAGTGCTCTGAACGTGCCGAATCGAGCACCAGTCAATCTTCCAATGCAATGAAGGCTGCGTAATCATGGGAGAGCCACTTCGAGCGACAAGCCCATCCGACCAACGTGCCCAAACTCAAGCCGACACCAACGACTGCAAGGAATCTTCCGGCCCGCGTCCGGCATTGGTGTCAGTGCCATTGCAAGACGCGCGAGCGAAGCCAAGCAGCGGCCGCGCGCACAAACGCCGATTGATGAGCTTCGTGCATCCGCTCCAAGCGCGTGTTCTGAGCCATGTGATTGCCTATTCGCTGATCGTGTTTGTGTTATTGGCCATCCCGGTCTTCAACCCACTCCTGCAATCGCTCGACAATCCAGCCCTCTCTTGGCAGGAGCGCGCCGCTGTGGCTGACGACTTGCTCAACCTGCATGCCAGATTCTGGCCCTGGGCGCTTGGTGCGAGCGTCGTGGTCCTGATCCATTGCGTTCATTCCTTGCTGCTCATGCAACGTGTTGCCGGCCCGCTCTATCGTCTCACGCGGGTGTTTCCCCAAATCGGTGATGGGAACTTGTGTATTCGAGCCACGTTTCGAGAAGGGAACTATCTCGTCCCAGAAGCCGATCTCGTGAATCAGATGACCGCCCAGCTGCAAACGAAAATCAACACGTTGAAACATGCGCAGGTCATGCTGGCGCTCGACACCGCGCGGTTCAAAGAAGTGGCCGTCATGAAGAACGATCCAGCCTTGACGGCTCTGGCCAAGCAAATGGAACAGAACCTGGCCGGACTGAAGACCTCCCTCGATACATTCAAAACCTACAGCGGGTAGACGATCAGGATGGGAAACGAGACCGTACGTGTCATTCGAAAGCACCTATCTTGTGCGGCGCCGCAGTCTGCGCTCAAGCAGGCTAAAGGCTTCACCCTCATTGAACTCATGCTCGCGGTCTCGATCGTCGGGGTGCTGGCTTCCCTTGCTGTCCCTAATTATCTCGACTTTGTCGAAAAAGCCCGCGTGGCCATGACCGTCTCGGAACTCCACGGCCTCACGAAAGAAATCAAAGGGTATGCGCTTGGTGCTGAACAATATCCAGATTCACTGGCGGACATTGGGCGGAGCACGATGTTGGACCCATGGGGAACGCCGTATCAGTACTACAAAATCAACTGCGGGACCATTTATGACATTGGAAGTCTGGCCAGGCTGAAATTACGCAGAAAGAACAACCCTCGAGTCATTCCTGCCGCCCACTCCCCCTCACCGCATAACGATTGGCATATTTCTCTCGCCGTTGATAACGGGGACCATCAACATCTTCTCCATTTTGTTCAAGGTGCTGGTGGTGGAGGTGGTCCACCCTGTGGAGGTGTCGGAGGAGCACGGAAGGACCGGTTCCTCGTCCCGATCAATTCTGACTTCGATATTTACAGCATGGGAAAGGATAAAGACACCGTTGCCCCACTGAATCCGCCCAAAAGTCATGATGATATCATTCGCGCGAGTGACGGCGGATTTTACGGCTTGGCTAAGAACTTCTAACGTGTGGATCCCATGCAGACGACGTTCTCCCACCCACTCCTCCACAGCCGTATCGCACGTCGGATACTTGGTCTGTTCGTGCTCTGCGCCCTCGTGCCGACCTCCATTCTCGGATGGGTTTCCTATCGCCAAGTCACGGAACAACTGATTGTTCAAACCTCGGCCCGACTGAAACAGGAGAGCAAATCCCAAGGGATGGTGCTGTATAGCCATCTCATGACCTTGACGGCCGATCTAGATCGGATCGCCTCCGAATTGCCGCAGACTGGAATAGTCCGCGAAGACACAACCATCACGGCCTCGGTAAAAGAGTTGGGTCGGCGCTTCCAAGAGATTCGTCTCCTTGCGGCTTCCGATCCCAGCCGACGCCACCTCACGCCGGCACAGGTCACCCACCTTCAAGAAGGGAAGGCCTTGTTGGAGATTCAGGCTATTCCCGATCGCGATCCTCGCCTCACTCTCACCCGCATCGTGAACCCAGGCCGATGGGAGGCAGGGCTCCTCACCGCCCAGATCGATGAGACATCGTTGTGGAGCACTCAGGTGAAAGATACCCTCCCGGGCGATACGGATCTCATCGTTGAAGACGGCCAGCGACAGAGTCTCTACTCGACTTTTCCTCAACAGGTTACGCTTCCTGATCTTCGCAGACATGACGTGGCGGCTCCGATGGGGGAAGGGATCCGGTGGCGATTGGGCAGACAGGAGTATGTCGCAGGGGCCTGGACCATGCCGCTCCGGCATACGTTTCTTGTCGAACCATGGGTCATCGTCCTGAACCAAACCCGTGAATCGGCGTTGGCTCCTGTCGAGCAGTTTCGCCACACGTTCCTGCTCGTCATCGCGTCCGCACTGAGCGCAGTCGTTCTGCTCAGCCTGTCTCAAATCCGTCGCAGTCTCCGACCGGTCGTACTCTTGCAGGAAGGCACCGCTCGGCTCGCCGCCGGCGATTTCACGACTCGCGTCACCGTGAATAGCAACGATGAATTCCACGATCTCGCAGGCTCATTCAATAGTATGACCGGAAAGCTCAGCCAACAGTTTCACATGTTGGAGACCATTTCGGCGATCAGCCAAGCGATTCTTGCGAGCCATGAATCAGCGGCCATGATCAAGGTCATACAGTCCCGCATTACTGACACCATCACGTGTGACGCCGTGGGGATGACCTTGCTCGATCCTGAAGAGGGAGGCTCCGCTGTCCTCTGGGTGCGTGTCATTAACGGTCAATCAGATCATGAGTCGCAGACCTATCCGTGCCAGTTTTCCGACGACCATCTCGCCGCTATGAAGGCCCATCCCAACCACTTTATCGCAACGGTCTCTACCCTGCCGCCATACCTGGCGTCGATGCAGAAGCTGGACCTCTCCCTCTTTGTCACGTTTCCAATCATCGTGAACGAGATCGTCAGCGGCGCGTTGGTGCTGGCTTATCGCCAGAGGCACAAGCCACAGGCTCACAGTCTGGCCCATGCCCGTCACCTGGCCGATCAGGTGGCTATAGCCCTAGCCAAGAACCGAGCCATCAAAGCGCAGATACAGGCGCAGATCGAATTGATTAGAGCCGTCGACGACAAGCAGCAGGCAGAGGAACGTGCGACAATCCTCGAGGTCACGAATCAGTCGTTACACACGAAGGAAGAGCGGCTTCGCCATCAGCAGAGCGCCACACTGGCCCTGGTGCAGGACCGCACGGTGTTTGAGGGGTCTCTCCCGAGTACGACCAAACAGCTGACTACCGTCGCTGCGCAGGCGCTTGTCGTCGATCGTGTCAGTGTGTGGATTTTTGAGGAACACACACAGTCCCTGTATTGTCTTGATAGTTACGATCGGTCGGCCAATAAGCATGCCTTCGGCGGAAAACTGGTCCCCGCACAATATCCCATCTATTTTGAAGCACTGAGCCGCGGACAGCTGCTCGCTGCATCACAGGCGCAGCAAGACCCGGATTTTCGGGAACTGATCACAGGGAGTCTCGCACCTCAGCAAATCGGTGCCAGAATCGACGCGCCGTTTCAGACCCAGGGCAAGCTGATAGGCGTCATCACCATAGAACATGTCGGCTCGTCTCGAGACTGGGCACCGGATGAACAGCAATTCGCACAGGCCTTGGCGAACTTCATGACGCTGGTGTTGGAAGCTGCGCGGCGCCGTGAGTCCGAGGAAGCCCTCGCCCTCGCCAAGCTCGCGGCGGAGGATGCGACGAAGGCTAAAGCCGAGTTTCTGGCGAATATGAGTCACGAAATCAGGACACCGATGAACGGTGTCATTGGCATGACCGAAATTCTCGCCCGCACTCCCCTATCCGACACGCAACGCCATTATGTGGAAACGATTCACAACTCTGGCGACACGCTCTTAACACTGATCAACGACATTCTCGACTTTTCGAAGATCGAAGCCGGCAAACTAGACATCCAGTCGGTGCCGATCGATCTCAGAGATCTCGTCGAGCAAACTGTTGAGCAGTTAGCCGAGCGCGCACAGCGCAAACACCTCACCCTGTCGGTGGAGTACGATCCAACCTTCCCAACCGCGGTGATGGGCGACCCGATCCGAATCCGACAGATCCTCACCAATTTATTGAGCAATGCCATCAAATTCACGCAAGCCGGCGACGTGAGTGTGACCGTTGGACTTGATCCGTCATTTTTCGGTGAGGGGTCTCCACATCAGATCAGACTGGCCGTCAGGGACACAGGATTCGGCATTAGCGCCGAAGGCCAAGCGAAACTCTTTCAATCGTTTTCCCAAGTGGATGGGTCTTCGACTCGAGTCCATGGAGGGACCGGTCTTGGCTTGAGCATCTGTAAACAACTGAGCGAACTGATGGGTGGGACGATCGGAGTCGAAAGCACTCTAGGACAAGGGAGCACTTTCTGGGTCGTCCTTCCCCTGCCGCTACAAGCCGAGGCTGCGGCGGCCATCTTGACGAATCCTTCGCTGGCCGATCTCCGGGTATACGCAGCAATCAGCCACCCAGCGACCCGTCGGCTGGTGACTCGCTACCTTTCGCACTGGGGAATTGTCCTACGCATGGCCACGACAGAATCAGAGTTCCTCGAACTGGTCATGACCGAGCTCGCGACAGATGAGCGTCGGGTGGTCGCGCTTGTCGATGAAACCTTCGACGACACCACAGACACACAATTACTCGAAGCGCTGGCGTCCGACTCCGCATTGCAAGAGGTCAGGATCGTGCGGTTGGTCTCGTTCATCCGGCGGGCGGATGTGGCGCAGCAGCCCGATAGTGCTCACATGCACCTGGTGACCAAGCCGGTGCGTTACGAATCATTCCGTGATGCGATCTTGACCTTGTTCGATATGAAGCCTGTGGCGCCTCAGCAGATACACCCTGCCCAGGTGACGCAATCGTTGTCCGGTCATGTCCTCCTTGCTGAAGACAACCCAGTGAATCAGGAGATTGCCCTGGTTATGCTGGAGACTCTCGGTTGTTCTGTCACCGTGGCTCAGAACGGCCGCGAAGCGGTTGATCAGGCACAGACAACCACCTACGACCTTATTCTCATGGATTGCCAGATGCCAGAGCTGGACGGCTTTGGAGCCACACGTTTGATACGAGAATGGGAACAGAGCAACTCGCGGAGTTCCACGCCAATTGTGGCACTCACGGCTCACGCCACTCCCGGTGATCGTGAACAATGCCTCGCTGCCGGCATGAATGAGTACATTTCAAAACCTTTTTCCATGGATGATCTGCGGGCAGTGCTGACCTCCTGGCTGCAACCGGCTCCGACACAACCAACCGTCGAACAGCCTGCTCCACAGCCGACCGTGACGCTGGTCCCGGCGACGCCGGAACCGGAGTCAGAGGCCTGCTTGATTGTCGATGTGAAGGCGTGGAAGTCGATCACGAGCCTCCAAAAGCCAGGCAAAGAGGATATCCTGGCAAAAATTCTGACGCTGTATTTGGCGGACTCACAACAACTTGTCGATACGCTGCATCAAGGCATGAATGCTGGAGATGCCACGGCTGTCAACCAGTCTGCGCATAGCTTGAAAAGCAGAAGCGCGGTGCTCGGAGCCCTCTCACTCGCAACACTCTGCCAGCAGTTTGAGACCCTCAGTCGCCAAGGTCAGCTCAAAGAGGCCGAACCGTTGCAGGATCAACTGGATGCTGCATTTGACCACGCTAGCCAGTTTTTTCAAGCTGAACTCAACAAGAGGAGAGCCGCATGACGTCCCCTGCTCAACCACCTCTTCCCCTCGCACTGATCGTCGACGATGATCCAACGTTGCGTGCATTATCCCGGATGAGCCTGGAACAAGAGGATCTCCGGGTGGATGAAGTCTCGTCGGGGCAAGCTGCCATCGACTTTGCCGCGGTCACGATGCCGGACATTATCATCCTCGACTTGCAAATGCCGGGCATGGATGGGTTTGTTGCATGTCAGCAACTCCGGCAGCTGCCGCGCGGGGAATTTGTGCCTATTCTCATCATGACGGGGCTGGATGATATCGATTCGATCGCGCAGGCATACGAAGTCGGTGCGACTGACTTTATCGTGAAGCCTTGTCCTGGGCTCATCCTGAGTCAGCGGGTGCGGTACATGCTTCGGGCAAGTGAGATGCTCAACGCCCTTCGCAGCAGCGAGTCCCGGCTTGCTCAAGCCCAGAGAATCGCTCAATTAGGCGGATGGGAATGGGATCTCGTCAAAGACCGCATGCACGTCTCGGATGCGGCGTGCCGGATCCTCGGAATCGCTCCAGCCTTGTGTGATCACTCCCAGGCTTCGTATCTTGCTCGTGTGCACGAAGCGGATCGCGCATTGGTTGCCGAGGCCATGCGAGAGGCGGTCGCCGATGGAACAGAATTTGATCTAGACCATCGCCTCGTTCAGAACGATGGTACTGAACGCATCGTCCACGTCCTCGGGGAGACCATCATGGACGACACCGGGCAGGCGGAGTGTATGGTGGGAACGGTCCAAGATATCACTGATATGCGAGCGACGGAAGGGAAGATCTATTTTCTCGCTAACTATGACAGCGTGACTCATCTTCCCAACCGAAGCTTATTCCTTCATCGCGTGGCACAAGCGATGACCTGTGGCGCTGGCAGCCATGTCATCGGCGCACTCCTCGTCGTTGGCCTCGACCGGTATCATCGCCTGCGTGATATGCATGGCTCGCGAAAAGCAGAACAGCTCATCAAGGACGTCGTGGAGCGCCTCCAGCATACCCTCTCGGCTGGCGTCACCAATGTACAGTACACCAGTGCTGAAACTCCTGTCCTGGCGCGTCTGAGTGACGATCAATTTGCGATGCTGTACACCCATCTGTCTGCGCCTGAGGACTCTGCCAAAGTGGCTCACATATTGATGAGCGCTCTCGGTACTCCGTTTGTGATTGACGGTGCGAGCGTGACGCTTTCGGCGCATATTGGACTCGCGATACCGGGAGCCGACGGTGCGGATGCTGATGGTCTCCTGCGCAATGCCGTCACAGCTCTTCAAGCCGCCACAACCACGGGCCAGAACAGTTACCGATATTACTCCTCTGCGATGAACACCTCACTGGCCGCCCGGATCAGCCTGGAACAGGATTTACGCGCCGCCATCGCCGCGAATCAATTCGTCCTCCACTATCAACCGCAGGTCGATATTCTTTCGGGGAAGGTCATCGGCTTTGAAGCGCTCATCCGATGGCAACATCCCACGCGTGGGTTGATTGCTCTGGCTGAGTTCATTCCGGTTGCCGAAGAAGAGGATCTGATCATTCAGATGAGTGAATGGGTGATTACGAGCGTGGTGCAGCAGCAGCGAATGTGGCACAAAGGAGGACTCGCTCCGACAGCCGTGTCCATCAATCTTTCCGGGCTGCATTTCCGACAGCCTCATATCGGCAGTCAGATCAAGTCACTCGTTTATGAGCAGGGCGGGAATCCTCAGGATATTGAACTGGAACTCACGGAGAGCGTGTTGATGACCGATGCCTCGACCACCATCGCCACGCTCAGGGAGTTGAAGGAATCTGGATTTCGCTTGGCCATCGATGATTTCGGCACGGGATACTTATCGCTTGCGTATCTTCAGCGGTTTCCCCTCGACACGCTCAAGATCGATCGGGCGTTCGTCAAAGATCTCAAGCTCGGCACAGCTGATTCCCCCATCATACGAGCGATCATCGGCATGGGTCGCGCACTTAAGCTGCACGTCGTGGCTGAAGGAGTAGAGACTCGCGACGAGCTGGCATTTCTTCGCATGCAAGGCTGTGCCGCGTACCAGGGTTACCTGTTTAGCAAACCGGTTCCCGCGAATCAGCTGCAGCATCTACTGCGGGATCGCCGATCCGAAGACGCATCAATGGCAGCCGAGCGCTTCCGAAATCGCCTGGCCAGCTGAAAAACGGTGCAGCGATTGGAGAGGTTTCGACAGCTAACCTATGGACGACCAGGCGTCGCGATCGCAGATGGCGTGCTTCCTGCCAGAAAAGGATTTCCTACCAGTGCCGTCAACGGGACAAGCGCCCCTGTTTCGGGGTTGATGGTAAAAGCCGACACACGCCCCCCCAGGGTCGTCACGTTGGTTGCCACGTACAGGAATCGCCCATCTGGTGACATCGTCAGGGCTACGGGGCTTGCATTGGCTCCGGCTGATACGGGATTGAGATTCCCTGCCGCGCTTGATACGAGCGTTAAGAGTCCGTCGCTCCCGATGGTGAATGCCGATATGGTGCCGCCACCATTGGCGGAATAAAGAAATCGTCCATCAAGAGAGATCATGAGGGCGTTGGGAGTCGTACCGCCTGTGCCTGTGGGGATCGGATTTGCAGTGCCTCCTGCAGGCGGCACCAAGGTTAAGAGGCCGTTTGTTCCGATCTGAAAAACCGTCACGTTATGAGAGCTGCTGTTGGCCACATAGAGAAACGATCCGTTCGACGAGATGGCCATGCCTTTTGGGGACGTCACACTGGTCTTGATAGGGTTGGTGTTTACTCCAGACGGAGCGATCAGACTGAGAAGCCCGGTGGCTCCGATCGAAAACGCCGTGATATCGTTGGACCCACTGTTGGCGACATAGAGGAATTTTCCGCTTGGAGTGATCGCGATGGCTGCGGGATCTGCTCCATTGACTGATACAGGATTCGTGGTGCCGGCCGTTTGCGGTATCAAGGTCAAGGCGCCGGAAGCTTCTATGTTGAACGCGGTCACCTTGTCCGTGCCACTATTCCCCACATACACATGCTTCGTGTTTGGAGCAATGGCCAGTGCACCTGGAGCTGCTTCGACCGGCGCCGGATTGGGATTAGATGGCGTCGTTGGGACAGATAGGAGTGCGCCTTCTGTAGAAACTCTGAATGCCGCTACCGTACTTGTTCTACCGTTCGTCACATAGGCGAAAAACCCATTGGAGGACACGGCCATGGCGGAAGGGCCTGAGACATTCGAGAACGGAGAACCGGGAATCGCTGCGAGGATTCCGCTTGTTGCATTGATGCTGTACCCCGACACATTATCAGAGCCGTTATTCGCGACATAGAGGATGGAGGTTGTTCCAAGTCCTCCTAACGTCCCCCCGGTTCCTCCAAATCCCCCACCCTCTCCTCCGTCGTCGCCACAGCCTGATGAGAGCACTACCAATGAAAAGAGCCCTCCCAGTAGTGCCTTCTTCAGAATCAAAATGTTGTGAGTGTCTCGGCGGACCATATTTGTTTTATATCACCCTCACGAAGCACTGACAACGACGCAGTTTGGAGTGTTGTACGATTGTAACGTGCAATCAACACAGAGTCGATGTGAGGTGGGAGTAAGAGAGGTGGAGCGCTGGTTGGATGTCAGCGGCAATGACTGCCACCTTCAAGTTCAGCGTCTTTGTGCGCAAGTAGCCAGCGGCGCAGTAAATGCGCCGCTGGCTACTATTCATTTATAGAAGAAGACTTACGGCCGACCGGGCGTGGCGATACCAGACGGTGTCGTTCCTGCGGAAAAGGGGTTTCCCAACGCGCCACTGACTGGAGTCAGAGCGCCAGTTCCTGCTGTGATGGTATAAGCTGACACATTATTACTGCCACCGTTGGCGACGTATAAAAACAGACCATTCGGGTCAATGGAAACTCCGCTTGGCGATGTGCCTGCAGCAATTGTCGCCGGTGATGTCAATGCTCCCGTGGCCACATCAATTGTGAACGTCGACACGTTGTCGCTGTTGCCATTCGTCACATATAAGAAGTTTCCATTGGGGGAGACCGTCACCGCATTGGGGGTGGTCCCAGCCGCAAAGGGTGAACCT
>CXWL01005201.1_pt1 | contig 16018 bp, 12 predicted proteins | sample 590931 | NCBI WGS metagenome assembly CXWL01 (sample SAMEA3498368, study PRJEB10139) | groundwater metagenome | biome: water well; material: biofilm material | place: Germany | collected 2015-04-27 | reverse complement strand
CAGCGTCGGAACCCATGGCAATTGAAGAATCGACCGGAACCACTGGTCTAGTCCACCGCTTGCGACATCAGGTGTGGCGGCTGAGGTCCGGTGCCGTGCCGCCTCTTGAGCGACCTGGTGCAACACCGAGCGAGATAGCTCAATGGATGGTTCAGGTTGTGTGCGATAGGCGTCTGTCAGATTGATCTTTATTGCCTTAATGTCGCTCAGTTCTTGACGGCAAGAATCACAAACCTCCAGGTGCCGGACAACCTGCTGCCGTTCAGGCTCATTCAGGGTACCGCTCGCAAACCAAGGGAGCAGCCCCACTTCCGGATGGATGTCTGGCGGCAGCGTCTCTCGTTCACTCATCTGATCGGTTCCTTCTGTCCCAACCGCTCAAGGTGTCGTTTCAGTTGTTGCTTCGCATAGAAGACACGAGTCTTGACAGTATTCGTCGGAATCGAGAGCAGCGCGGCGATGTCCTCATAGGGAAGTTCTTCGTAAAACACGAGCCGCAGAATTTCCTGGTGGTCACGAGACAGGGTGGAGAGAGCCTGCTTGGTCAGGGACTCGGTCTGGCTCCGCTGCATTTGGTCGAACGGACTGTCTGCTGATGAGACAAGATCGGCAGCTCCATCCAGGTTGACCTCCCGCTGCGCGCGCCCGGTGCGTCGCAGCGCATCCAGGGCCTTGTGGCGTGCGATGCCGAAAATCCATGTTGACACGCGCGAGGTGCCGGAGAACGTGCCGGCGCCCCGCCAGACCGCCATCATCGTATCCCCCACGACTTCCTCGGCGAGGGCTGAGTTGGACACGAGGGTCGAGATGTATTGGAAAACCCGTGTTTCATAGAGTCGGTACAACCGCTCAAAGGCTGTTTGGTTACCGGCCGTAATATCGGCCAGGAGGGCTGGGTCTGCATCATCCTGTGGGTGGGTCGATCTCATGGGCGTCCAAGTTCAAGGGTTGTTGAGCACCGCTGTCTTGGCGCCACTGCTCTAACACATTTGCCCCCGCCCCTCAATAGGACCGGGTTTCATTGACCCTCCTCGACCGCGAGACTACAATGCCATGAACCTTGTCGGCTTCTGTCTCGACTGACGAGACAACAGGGAGGGTAGGGATGATCACCGCGCAGAGACCACGACTTTTCACGATGCGGACAGGGTTGACGATGGGGTTTCTCGGGCCCCTGCTGCTCACATCCTGTGCCGCCGCTCCCTTTCTAGTGCCGGTGGCCTTCGAATTTGCGAGGAATCTCTTCCAAACCGGACTCTCGAACTACGGCTCCAAGCATCGCGATAACCTCAGCAATCTTGTCAATCGTCTGTCGAGCCCCTACATGCAGGGGCTTCCTCCAATGGCGATGGGCGGACCAGGGCTGCCTGGGCAGCCGGGTTTTCCCGGACAACCGGGCATGCCTCAGCAGCCATTTCCCGGGCAGCCGGGCATGCCGGGTCAACCGGGGGGGATTGATCCGAACACGGGAATGCCAATGGTCGGAGGATTTCAGGGGCAGAGTGGCTTCCCCGGACAACCGGGGGTGTCTCCGCAGCAATACCCGGGACAGCAGGCCATTCCCGGTCAACCAGGCGCGTATGATCCGAACAATCCCTACGCGCAACAACCGAATCAGTACGGTCAGGCCTCTCCCTATGGTCAACAGCCCAATCAGTATGGGCAGCAGTATGGACAGGTCCAACAGTACGGCCAGCAGCCGAATCAATATGGCCAGACGTCACCCTACGGACAACAGACGAATCCATACGGTCAGGCTTCTCCCTATGGACAACAGCCCAATCAGTATGGCCAGCAGAATCCCTATGGGACGCCTGGGACACCCAATTCCTATGGCCAGCCGGCCAATCCATATGGGGCTCCGTCTCCCTATGGAATGCAGAATCCGATGGGTAGTGCTCCGCCACAGCAGGGCTACGATCCCAACAATCCCTACGGGTCAGCCGCGATGGGGCAGGGGTATGGTCAGCCGCAGGCCGGCTATGGTCAATCACAACCGGGCTATGGTCAAGCGCAGCCTGGGTTTGGAAGTCCTTCCCCCTATGGGCAGCCGCAACAGCCGCAGGCCTATGGCGGCTATGGAACCGCCGGTCAGCAACAATATGGAGGCCAGCCGTATGGAGGGGCAGGGATTTATCCGCGCTCGGTGTCGTCCGAACCGGTCGCCGTCGACGTGGCAATGATCCGGCAAAAGCGCACGGATAAAGGCAAAGAAGTGGTGTTGATGAGCGACGGGGAAGTGCTCAGGGACGGAGGCGCGAATGCAGAAGCCGGCGACCGTTTCAAGATCGTCGTGCGAACCAATTGCGATTGTTATCTGTACATGACCTCCATCGACGGCTCCGGCTGGGCCGATCCGATTGTCCCGTCCGCCGGCAGCAAGACGCCGAATCCCGTGAAGAAGGATCAGGAGTATGCGTTCCCTGAAGGGACGCAGTGGTACACGCTCGATCAGGTCAAAGGGATCGAATCGTTTTTCGTCGTGGCCTCCGCCAACCGGCGTGCTGATTTGGAAGAAAGTTTCGCTCAGCTGGCAGCGGAACCGCGTCCGGCCACGAAGATTGTGGCCCGGGTCGAGGAGCCGCCGGTCATCCCGCGAGGTGTCGGATCAGTTACTCCCCGCGGCATTCTCAAGGTCCAGGACGATACCGGCGCCACGCTGCAGGTCACGCCGCTCTCCTATGCTGCAGGACAATCCGGACAGGATGTCACCGTTACTCGATGGTTCAAACACGAATAGAGGCGAACACGATGGCACCGAGAAAATCCTCCGTCCTGCTGGGAGTCACTGCGGGCCTCCTGTTTGCGGCATCCGTCAGTACTGCGCAAGTCTTTCCCCCGCGGCAAACTCAACCGGTTCAGCCGCCGATGCCGGCACCGAGTCAACCGGGACAGATGCCGGGCCAGCCGGGTATGCCCCAGCAGTTCGGCGGTGGGCCCACGCCCTTCACCAAGAGCATCCCACTCGTGGCGATTCTCGGAGATCCCACCAAGTCGTTTATTCAACTGGGGAACATGCGGAGCCCGTTTGATTCGAACTTCTCGCTGGGCCGTGGGATGACCGGGCGTATCGCGTTGGAAAAATATACCTCTGAGGCGGGCAACGGTCAGAAATCCTACGTGCACATCAGCGGCGTGTCCAATCCTCCGATCATGTCCGTGGAAGGTTCTGAGATCCGCTATCAGTTCCTGTTTCCGACCATCCAGTTCAAGACCTACTACAAGGACTATTCCGGCGAGGGCGATTCCGCGTTGAACGATCTCGTCGCGGAGAAGGTCCTCGTCGACGTGTTTCTCTCACCGACGATCGACCAGCGTCGGCTCCCGACCTACCATTCCGTTCGCATCGCCATTACGGGCGGGGTGAAAGAAGCCGACAAGTGCACCCACTTTTTCGACATCATCTTCCCGGTCAATATCTGCAAGATCACAGCGGAATATTTCAGACAGGTTCAGCCGGCATTGGAGAACGGCATGAGAGAAATCTTGCTGCAGCCGCAAACCCGCATGCAGTTCGAACAGCAGGTGTTCCAGTTCCTTCGAGCCGATCTCCTTGCCAAAGCCGGCATCAATCCGATGAGCCCCGCCCAGGTCGAGATTCTTCAGGCAGAATTTCATGGTGCAGAGTATGTCGTGAGCTATCTGCCGAGATAGCTGTCCCGGCACACCCGTTTCGCTGAATTGACTTCTTATAATTGGCGTTTTACCCTAATGGCCCACTGCGAGGCCACGCCATGTTGCGATCGAGCCGGGGGACGCCTTGCACAACTCAGCCATTCCTTTCTTTCCGATCGTTCCTTAAACCATCAGACATAGGATCACCAGCGCAGGGCGTCCGCCACTGTATCGAGACGCGGTACAAGGGAATAAACCGTCCTGCAAAGGTCTGCGACAGACGTAAAGAATTACTCGGTTGATGGAGGGGTCCATGATCCGGCGACAGGTGGGAGGTTGTCTGCAGTTCGGCGGCAGAACCATGACCATCGTAGGATTAGCGATCATCCTGTCCAGTTGCTCGGTCCCTCTCGGCCTGGACGGTCGAAGAGGGCCGGACTTCAGAATGCCGAACGACGACGAGATGCAGCATATGATGGACAGGCAAAGAGGAAAGGCACCGACGAAACAGCCGCCTGTGAGTACGGATGGCGTGCAGGTGGTGTTACAAACGGGGCATGCCGGGGGTATTCGTGCCGTTGCGCTGAGCCCGAACGGCCGGTACATCGCTTCCTCGGGACAGGATGAAACCGTAAAGCTTTGGGATGTGGCCAGCGGCCAGGAAGTCCGGACCCTGACGGGCTACGGCATGCTGGGTAGCGATACGCTTGCCTTTAGTCCGGATAGCACGCGAATCATTACTGCAGAGACGGGGAGCGGGATCAAAGTCGTCGAGGTGGCGTCGGGCCGCGACGTACGGACGGTAGGATCCGGGCCGGCGGCCGGCGGGATGGTCAGCGCTGACGGGCGGATTGCCGCGGCGCACGAGCGAGGCTTCTCGATGTCCGCAGGGAAACGCGCGCTGAATGTGATCGATCTTGCCACAGGTCACACCATCTGGACGCTCCCGGACTCCGAAGCGCAGAGCCCCATTGCGCTCAGCCCGGACGGAAGAATCCTCTTAACCAGGAGGGTCGATATCAGCATGCCCATGTCGATCGGTTCCATGTTCGGATTTGGAACACCCTCACTGCCGTCGATGCAGCAAGAATTGCTGGTATGGGATATTCCGGCTAAGAAGCTGCGCAAGAAATGGCCGATCAAGACGGTGGAGGGAGCAGGGGGGGAAATCAGCCCAGACGGCCGCTGGCTCCTTCGAGAGGACCTTTCGACACGGAGCCTCACCCTTACCGACTTGGATACGGGGAAACCGGTTCATACCATTTCCACCGGCGCATCGGGCATGAGTGGCATGACGAACAGCCTTGGCTTCAGCCCTGACGGGAAGCTGCTGGCATTCGCCACAGCCGATGGGACGACGAAACTGATTGAGATTCCGGGCGGGCGGGTTCAGACGACGGTGCAATCGAGTGCCGTCAGTTTCAGTCAGGACGGGACGCAACTCGTTCTGGCGCCGCGTGATGGAGGCGCACCGTTTCTCCGTGATCTGTCGAGCGGGAAGGAAACCAGGCTGGCCGGCGGCGCCAGCGGAGTCACGGATCTGGCCCTGGCCCCGCATGGCCGAACCTTGGTGGCGGCCATGGAAGGGGGGAGCGCCAAATACTGGGATCTGGCGACCGGCCAAATCGCTCGGTCCTTCGATTGTCCGGGAGGAACGGGTGTCCGATCGGTTGCGATCAACGATGCAGCTGTAGTCCTTGCAACCGGCTGCATGGACGGGTCAATCTGGCTTTGGGATGTGAACGCCGGCCGGAAAGTCCGCAACCTGCTGCCCCCGCTGCCGACCGGCGAGTTTGTCTTTCCGACCGTTCGGTTCACACGCGAAGGGAAGGACCTCATCGTGGCTCTGCGCGATCGGCTCATGGTGCTGGATGTGGCGACGGGGAAGGAATTGCGACGAATCGAAATTCCTCATGGGCCACGACCCAAAGCCTTAAGCATGATGGCCGATCCGGCTGCTGCCTATGAGGGGATGGATCTTAATCTCAAAGCCATGATGGAGGAACGCGCGTCGGATCAACCGCCGATTGATCCCAAGATGCTGGAAAAGATGGAAGAGATGGCGGGTTGGATTCAGGCCATTGCCCTTCACCCGCACCAACCGCTGGTGGCGGTGGGGAAACAGTATGAGATGAGCCTCTGGGATCTGCACACCGGTCAACTCGTGAAGCAGTTTCGAGATGTAAGCCGCCAGCAGGTCAAGGCCGCGAGAGAACGGATGCGGGAACAGGAGTACCAACAGGCACTGGACGACGCGACCAGCTTGAAATCCTTGTTACCATCGTTGCCATTTGGACTCGGCCGTTCTTCTCCAGCGACTTCAAAAGCATCTGAGGCCCGCTCGATGGACGATCGGTTCGATCTTGTCGAGGAACTTGGCGAAGACATGAATGGCGCCAACAGTCTTGCATTCAGCCCGGACGGCCGTTGGCTCCTCGCCGATGGGACGAAGGGGAAAGAGGTGTGGGACGTCACCACCGGCAAAAAACTGCGACCACCGAAATCGCCGCGACGGGTCGGTTTCGATCCGATGAGCTTACCGGATAACATGGAATTCAATATAGACGGCATGGGCGCAGCCTTCAGTCCGGATGGACGATTGGCGGCCCGCGGCCATGGAGAGGTGATCAAGATCTGGGATGTGGCGACCGGGCAGGATCGCCTGGAGTTGATCGGACATACTGCAGCGGTCAAATCGATGACGTTTGCGCCTGATGGGAAGTCGCTGATAAGCGGCGGCAGCGACGGCGCCGTGCGGATCTGGGACCTTCAAACGGGAAAGGAACGAGCCTCTCTCATGGCGCTGGGACAGGAGGACTTCGTGGCGGTCACGCCGGATCAATATTATCGTGCGTCGAAGAGCCGCATCAAAGGCGTCTCATTCCGCGTCAAGGGCACACTGTATCCGTTTGAGCAGTTCGACTTGCGATTCAATCGTCCGGACATCCTGCTGTCACGCTTAGGTATGGCGTCGCAAGAGGCCATCCAAAGCTACCGCCTTGCCTATGAAAAGCGGCTCAGGAAAATGGGGCTCACCGAGCAGATGCTGGGGAGTGATTTTCATTTGCCCGAGTTGCACATCCTCACCGGCGATGTCCCGGTGTCCGTCAATCAGACCGCGCTGGCGCTGCGCGTGAAGGCGAGCGACAGTAAGTATGCCCTCGACCGGTTCAACGTGTTCGTGAACGATATTCCGGTGTTTGGAACGGCGGGGATCCCGATTCCGGACAGGCAGGCGAAGACGCAGGAGCAGGAGATTCTGGTGCCGCTCGTGCCCGGCCGCAATAAGATTCAGGTGTCCGTGCTCAATCAGCAGGGGACCGAATCATTGCGGGAGACGGTCTACACCACATCAACGGCGGAAGCGGCGGCGCCGGAAGTGTATGTGGTGGGCATCGGCGTCAGTGAATACAAAGACAAGGCGTACAACCTGCGCTACGCCGCCAAAGATGCGAACGATCTGCTGAATACTTACAAAGCGGTGGAACAGCGCCCTGGGATTAAGGGCAAAGTACATCTGCTGGACCTCACGAATCAGAAGGCGACCAGACCGGAAATCCGCAAAGCGAAGGACTGGCTCAAACAATCGAAGATCAACGATCTCGTCGTCGTGTTTGCCGCCGGTCACGGCATGACGGACGAGAAATCCGACTACTACTTCGGCACGCACGACATCGATCCCAAACATCCGGCCACAAACGGGCTGCCGTACGAAGACTTCGAGAATCTCCTCGACGGNNCAGGCCGAGACGGGCGGGTCAGGGACGGTGAAGATGCGCTCGTTCAAAGCGGCGCGTGGCGTGACGGTGACGACGGAAGCCAGCGAGACAGGCTCAAACCCGACGGGCGCACCGCGTCTCTCCAATGAAATGGTGAAATTCCAGCAGGACTGGTTCGCCGATCTTCGGCGCGGCACCGGGGCCGCGGTCATCTCCAGCTCCAGCGGCAACGAATACAGTCTCGAAGGCGAACAGTGGAAGAACGGCGTATTCACCTACGCACTCCTGAATGGTTTGAAAAACCATGGGGCCGATGCCAACAAGGATCAGGTCGTTACCGTGAGTGAGCTGCAGGCGTATGTTATTGAGCAAGTGAGGAAGCTCACGCAGGGTGGCCAAAATCCGACGGCCAGGAGGGAGAATCTCGAATACGACTTTGTGGTGTATTAATGAGTGCCCTATGAGATGAACCATCAGATTGCCTCATGCGACAAACAGAATAAGTCAACCTGGAAGAGGCATGGGGTGAATAGTAAGGATGCTGGCAGGGGACAATTATCAAGTCGGAGGTATGCATGGGAAGCAATGACAGAAGACTCCTGGGCTGTAAAAGCGCACTGGTGGTTGCCTGCGTAGCGCTGTTCGCCAGCGCTGTAAATGCAGTAGGAGAGCCTCAGCCGAATCCGGATCAAGCGAATGCCGAACCAGGCGCAGATTCGCGAGGCGTCCCAATGCTGAAGCAACCCAACTCTTCTTTTGTAACCGTAAAGACTCCCTTCTCGGTCACGCTATCACCCACAGTTCGCCGGAGTGGGGGAGCAGAGCTCTGGTTCACCGGAGTGGCTGTGCCACCGGACGGAGGTTGGGTGTATCCATCAAGCGGCATGGGAACACCGAACGGACCCAGATCGGAGATTGGGTTGGATATCCCGTCGTTTGATCGCTATCGAATCACCGCCGAGGTCGAAGTCTTCCCTACTTCCACGAGCTGTGCGGATTTTTACTATCTGTACTTAATCCCCGTCGCTGGCGCTGGGGCCAAAACTAGCGATCCGACGGGCCAGAAGCGGTTTGAATGTATTGTCCGTCCAAATGGCCGAGCAGTCTATTCCACCGAGGCGGTTCTAAATCCAGGCAGGCATAAATTCATATGGACATTTGACGGCCTCAAAAACCTGGTTGCGTTTTCCATTACGAATCAGTAGTCGCGCGATTTGATTCCGGAATGCCTTTCCCCGGCATGCTGTGGATCGCATGCCGGGAACCTTTGAGCCGATGCATACGACTAGCCGATCGATGGCGAACGAACGGAGCGTCAGAGTTCAAGTGAATGACTCTTAAGGAGGAGACGCCATGCAAGGGATAGAGAAGACAGCAGGTGTCATTTTTCTGGGATGTGTGATTGCGGCCTGTGCGGCGACGGACGGGGTGGAAAAACGTGATGCCGGGACGAATGCGCCAGCTCAAATGGCTGAGGCTGCATCGCCAAGTAACGGTTCGCCATCCACAACGGAAGAGGGTGAGATCAGTAGTCGACGCGTATTACCTTCTGACCCATGTTTCGCCAGTCCTGATATAAACTGCCGAAATCGGCTCAATCAATTGAGAGAATTCAAGAAGGAGTTGACGAACCCAACCATGACTCCGGTGATACCGCCGGTTCCGACCAACGGCGGCCGGTGCGTTATTGACGTCAGCGGGCAGTATGGGCCGCCAGCGGGGCAACCGGGCGCAAGGGGGACATACCGTCACGTTGAGACTCAGCTGTGGGCGATATCCTCGACGCCGATCCAGAATGGACTGCCGGCTGGACAATTGAAGGCCTACTCAGTTCAATGGTCGACGACCGGAATGGGGGATCGGTTTGACGACAACGGCGTTGGTACGAGTGATCATTGGACCTGGAGCATTGCCGGGAACAGAGCCAGCAGCATCCCCAATGTAATGACGGGAGAACCGCAGCTCACGACGCTAAAGAGCGCGGGCGGCACCTGGCTCGTGAATATGGTGCCAGCGTCGTTTTCTGGGGGAATCCGCGAGACGCAGCAACACGCGATCGTTGGCCTCCCTGTCCCTCCACCCACCCAGGCCCAAAAGGTAGCCTATGCCTTCGGGTACCCACGCTTCGGGCAGATAGCGGGATACCTAATCGTTGAGTCGACAAATAGTATGATGCAAACAATTCTGACAATTAACGAGTCGCAGGTATTCCAGGTGAATGCGAATCAGTACAGGAATGTGCCGAACATCATGCCGGCATACCAGAACATGATGCCAAGGGGCACCGTAGACTGCACTTGGAATATCCAGCTCCGTCCATAAAATGGCATTGCAGAAGTGCAATCCTACTTAGAAATGGAGGAGAGCAAGAATGACCGGAGAAAACAGCATCGGCACACTCCTCTAATTTGGATGGTCGTCATTGGGCTCCTTGAAGGAACGACCATTTTAGGAAACATTCCGAGAGTCGCGGGATGCCACAGATTCAACGGCCGATGCAGCCTGGAATGTCGGCTGCGTCCGGTTCACAGCCTCAGCAAAAACTTTAATTACCGACCTGGCCGCAACAATTCGACATCGAGGATCGGCAGCCGGAAACGTTCGGCGTCGTGGTGACGCCGCCGGGACCGCTAACCGTCAATATGCAGTGGCAGGGCCCCCCGATGGATGTCACCCTGCGTGGGCCGAACCCGTCACCTGCCCCGCGGCTCGGCCTTTGGTGTTGGCCGTCATCGCGGCCATGGACGTTGAGCGGCTTCATCGCCGTCACGGTGTTGGAACTCACGGATGTCACACTGTTCGTGCGCGTAGTACGACGCGGTCTTCAGTCGCATGAGTTGTCGGAACGCGAAAGGGGGAAACACCATGTTTCGTGCATTCTGTACAAGATTGGTGAGTATCATTTTGGGTGGGATTGTGTTCAGTCCGCTTCCGCCGGCCTATGCCATTAAGCCTGGTAATAATCAGGAATTCACATTGGGGAAACCCGTCTACATGCTTTCTCCGGGAGGAGAACAGGTGGAACTCTTACCGGGTTCCTATCAGATGGCTCCCTTGGTGGACAGCGTGCGGGTCACTTCAACCGACCAGAATAGGCGATCAGTCGAGTTAGTCGTTACCCTGGATACCCATGAACAGAATTTGTCGGAACCCATGGCCGTCTCGGTGCAGGGATGGGCTGAGAGTGATTTGCCGGACCGGCATATCCTGGCGTTATTTCTGCCGGGCGGGCTGGTGTATGAGGTAACAGGCAGCTACAGCGGTATCCGGCCTCGAGACGTAGATCCGCATTCCGTGATCACGGATCCGATGAACGTCTATCTGGACAAACCGGTGCATTTCCTCAGTCCAGACGGGAAGGATGTGGTGGTTCAACCTGGGGCGTATACCCTGAAAAATGAGAGCGATAGCATCCGGCTCGTGACTCCTGAGAATCAACCGGGCCTTCTGTTGGAAGCGCGTTCAGACAAAAGTAGTGGATCACTGGAGGCCTCGCTGGCCCTGTCATTGCCGGGTAACGCCGAAGAAGAAGCCGATCTGCACTATCTGGTCCTGATGAATCCTCGAGGCGAAAGTCTCCAAGCTGAGGGAACGTACAGCGGCATCCGTCAACGGGGCCCTTTTGACGGAATAGCCAGTGGGGCGAGCAAAACGCTGAACAACGCCAAGAGTACGGTTAATCGAGTCGGGCAGGGGGCCCAGCGCACAACTCAACAAATTGGTTCCGGTCTTCAGAAGACCGGGCAGGATGTCGGCCGGTTGGCTCAAAAAGCCGCGTTGGACGCAAAGCAACAGGCCGAGTGGGTCGCGAGGCAGGCGGCTCAAGGCACCCTCATCGCGGCGCAAGCGGCTTGCAAAGCCGGGTTCACGGCGGCCCGTATCACCTCAGAATTACACGCCAGAATCTTAGGACCCGTCATGCAAGCCTTAGCCAAATCTCTCGCGCTCGATAAGACGCAAGCGGCGCTTCGCCAGGCCATTGAGACGATCAAGCGACAGCAGGGCCCGGCCATCCAACATGCGATCAACGCGGGCCTGATTTTGACCGAGCCGAATAATATTCGAACGGTCAACCAACTGATGGACCCCAATCACATGTGCGAGCAACCGGCCGCCACGGTTCAAAACACGTTTCATAGCATGATCGGTGCGCCGTTGCGCGCCGCGTTAACCGAATCGCAAAATGCCACGACGTCTCAAGTGCGTACCCGGGGTTCGGTAGCCTCGGCCAGCATCGGTCTCGGAGGAAATCTGGCAAAAGTCGCCGGGGGAGAACTCGGAGTCAGTCACGCATTCGACTTTCTGAACAAGTCGCATTGGTATTTGGACCTGGCTGCCATGCTGAAATCGAACGTGGGCGGCGGGGGCGGCGTATCAATCGGCATTTACCCGAAAGTGAATCCGGATCAAGTCGGAGGGTGGTTTCTCGGGATCGGCGTCGGATTTCCTTTTCCTCATCCAAAACTGGCAAAGTCGATGGAGGCCGGACTGGATGTCTTCTTCGACTTTCCCCTCCGTATTGAACCTCCGTTCCAGCCTCAATGGGATCTGACCTCTGCGAAGTTTTTCCTGGATCACTTCCAAGGATTTTCGATCGGTGTTGGGGCGGGAAAGGGGGCGATTCCAGTCGATCTCGCGGTTAAAGGTGGAGTGGGAATTAGGTTGAGTAAACAATAATAGTGGAGCAAATATTCAGTCAAATGCGATACAGGCGGTGGACAGTATGGATTCGACGGCGCATTCGTTGGCCCGCGGAGGCTGGGTGAGTAATCGAGGGTAGGGCGATGCCAGAAATGAAGTTTACGCCGGTGCGCCCGATGGGCACTATGAGTGTTTTCTCGAAAGCTCCTTCCCCTGTTAGTTCCCTAGAATTGTTCCGCTCCCGGTCAGCACCTTCCCGTTGCCGACCGCGCTCCCGACCGTCGCGAGCGGTGTCCCTCCTCCGTTCAATTTGATGAAATAGCCTTTCAGGTCGAGCGGGCCTTTCCCCTCGACGAGCACTCCTCCATTACCTTGTATGGCAACATTTTGGCCAGCTCCGATGGAGATGCCCTTGGCGGCCTGAATGACGAGGGAACCATTGCTGTGAATGGTGACGGCGCTTGGGGTGATATTCACAACCGCCTGCAATGCGGACACCTGCATCTGCAGCGCCTGGATCTGTTGCTGCATTGCGGCAAGTTGCTGGTCCACCGTGAGGGTAGGGATGGTCGTGCCTGAAGGCTGCGCGGGCTGCTGAACCATGGTGGATGAATTCGGGACCGCCCGCTCAGTCACCTCGTCCGCAGCTCCAGCAGATGACGCAATCGCGAACAAGATCGGTAGTATTGTCACGCACATCATTTGTCTCATAAGGCAGGCCTTTCCTTTATTGGAGTCAATGCCTCACGGGATTGTCTCCATGACATAAACTCCTCAGGCTCTCACCGGTGCATGCCAGCGGGGCGCGCTCCGGACGGAGATCACGACAAGAGGACTTTCATGGTCTCGCAATACAGATCGACCTGCACCATGCCGCCGATCTTTTGCGATGGTCCGAGGCTCACAGGCTCCGGAGCATAGCGAATAATGCCAAGCCCGCCGAGTTGCACGGAGGCCACGACCTTCATTGACCGGTCCACCCATTCCAGGAGACCGCTACGCTCGCTGCCGGGCTTTGCTTTCATGACCAGGTCATCGAACCACTGATAGAAAGGACCGGCATCGGCTTCCGGGAGAATGACGCTGACGTTGGCACAGTTCCAAGAACCCAGCGGATTATTTGGAAGACGGAATTCTCCGACTGAATTGCTGCCGGTGAATCGGCGGGTAATCAGCGGGTGCACTTTCGCAATGCGTCCACAGGCTTGTTCAAGTCCTTGCACGTTCAGCCGGAAATTGCTCGAGAGGACATTCGCTTGTTTCGCGCCGGGTGGGGCCTTGAGAACGCCTCCTGATGGCCCGAGAAGTTGGGTGCTTTGCGGAGTGAGGCGCAGAAACAGCATGGCCTGCGCTGTGTCTGCCGCCGAGGCTTGCGGGACCACGACTTCCGAAAGAAGCGCGCCGGTAAATCCCAGTCGCTTTAGCTCTTTGCCGTCCGGTCCACCATAAATGATGGCCCCATTCTTGGCCGATTGACCCGGTTTACCCAAGGAGTTAACAAGCCATTCACCAAGCGCTTTCGAGCCGGTGGCCAACGGCAGGGTGATCAATAAATCCTCGTATCGAACCACCCCCGGTCGNNTACGAACTTCGGCAGACCGAGAAGCACTGCACCGCCGGCCGCGAGGCCCGCGGTGCGGAAGAGATCCCGGCGGGACAATCCTGCCTCGACATTCTGTGAGGGGTGTTCATGGGACTCGCTCATAACGGCTCCTTTCCAGTGAGAAATGCTATTTCCCGTTGTCGTTCTGTGCTCAGCACGATCTCCCTTCACATTCTTCTTCCTTTCAGGGCACCATAAATTCACAAGGCCGCTTTTTCAATCGCACGCTTTCTGTGTCTTGAACCACCAGACATAGACTTCGTTTTGCCAGGCTGCAATATTGGCCGGTGGTGCGGGTGGGCGCGTTTGGCCTGCTGGGATTGAGGGGAGCTGCACATTTCCTTGTGGATTTGGATTCACGGCCCACAGAATCAATTTGTCTTGGGTCAAGTGTTGAAATCCAGATACCGGCTGGCCCGTAATAGGGTCGGTTGCGGACTGCTGCGCCATCGAGCAGAGTTGCGCAGGAGTCCGGTTGCGGAAATCCATGGGGGCAGGAGCCGCGTGCCAGCCGGGATTAATGGTGCCTTGAGCAGGTAACAAGTTGTTGGTGTGGCAGTTGGCGCATCCGCCACTGTTGTCCATTGCGGCGTTGACTTGCGGGTGATTGCTGGGCAAGCCCCCGTTGCCATTGGTCGCTGGATCATTCATGAAACTATCCGTGGCCACGGCATGACAGTTGACGCAGCGGGGATGACGAAACGTCGGTGCGATGATCGTTGAAAAAAAGTTGGGCACTCGCATGGATTTCCATGAGGTCAGAAGCTGGCTGCAGCGGCGGCCCTTGTTGGGGAAATTACGGCAGCTGGCGACCGTCCATTTGATCATCGGGCCGAGCCCAGGATCCAACACCACCGCCTGATTGCTCACTCCAGAACCCAATGGCATGCTGAAGCCTGGAGGATTCGCGACCGTGGGGTTGCTCATTGTGAATACGGATATCAGGTTCGTAGGAATGCCATCCGGAAGGACAATCAGTTGCGTGCCTTCGTCCGCGAGCGGATGGTTGGTCCATTGGAAGGTGACGCTGCGGTTGTTCGGGATAATGGAAGGAACATTGGGAGAAAGTGTCGCTGAGGGCAAAAGCACAATGACCTGTTGGAACGGAGACGCTTGCCCGCATTGTGTCGGGTTCGGACCGGTACAGGATTTCACTTCCCATTGAATGCGTCCGCCCTGGAATCCGTCAGGAATCGGAAGAAAAAACTCAATGGTCCCGCCCTGCGCGACTGGAGGGAGGGGTTGGGGTGCGATCGGATTGATCCGTGCCGTGACGGCGAACATCGACTGGAGGGGCGGAGTGCGTTGATCCTGGCAGATGTTTCCTGGCGCTTTGAAGCAAATGTGATAGTGCGTGGCCCCAGCGACATGGGTAAATGCCACCCGTGCGCCATCGCCGGTTGAGATCGCATCGCTGCCCGGCACATTAGGAATACCGTTGGTGAGGGGGCGAAGGAGTGTCGGCGGTGGAAGGGGATTCTGCGCGAGGGCCGTGGAGGTTTCGACGAGAAGTAGCGAGATGGCTAATAACCATACGTTTTGGAACAATCCGCATCTTGGCATGTTCGCCTCCTTGACTCTAAAGGATGCCTGCCTACACGTCCTTATTGTCCGAAAAGAAATAGACTCCCGGTGCGACTCCTCAGCGTGACCTGAAACAGTCGAGCGAATCTGTGAAGTCAGTCGAGCCGGCGTTGGAAAAGGTTCAATTGGGGAGCGTGCAAAATCGGGGAGGGGGAGTTCGATAGAAGGGCAGACTTTCAATATGCGCCTCTGTATTGACGACATCTGCGCCTGCAAGGCGTGCGAAGGATATGTGAGAAACAGGCACCGGGTCAATCNNGCGTGAACATAATGGTTCGCAGGAGGGTGTCTCTTCGCACCGTTTTCCTGACCTTCGGCAGACCGGCATGACAAGGTTGTTTCAGGCAGTCGTCCCTCACCGCAGACTAATGGAGTTGCCCCTGTGCGCCGATGTCTGATGTTTCGGGGGGTGCAAGATGTTGGGCTATCGCGCGGTTGCTCCCCCCTGGTTCCGGTCACTGCAGGACGACCGGAGATGCCAAGCCGTAGACGACCAGCTGGAATTTTTCGTTTGCCGTGGTTGCGCCGTCTCTCCGCGTCGTCAGCAGGGTATGTCCCGCTGAATCCTTGTAGATGCCCACAACGAAGCTGCTCGTAGTTTGAAGGGCATAGGTGCAGTTGCCTTGATCGAGCACCCGGAATTTCTCCCATGCTTGCACCTGCTTCGCATCGGTATGGAAGATCGTCGAGTAGCCATCGAGGCACGCGCCTGATAACCCTACGTCGCATTTTAGATATTTCTGAACTTGTCCCCCTCCACCAAGGGCGGTAACGAAGTTCATGCCGTTCGAGATCTGTAGTGCATACGTTCCGTCGCTTTGCCTGATGAACTTGAATCGGGTCTGAGGCCCCGCAT
>CXWL01133148.1_pt1 | contig 16020 bp, 13 predicted proteins | sample 590931 | NCBI WGS metagenome assembly CXWL01 (sample SAMEA3498368, study PRJEB10139) | groundwater metagenome | biome: water well; material: biofilm material | place: Germany | collected 2015-04-27 | reverse complement strand
TAACAAATCTTCAAAAACAGGATTCAATTCTTTTATTACCTGAAAAACATCCTCACTTTTATTTACTTGAAACCTGATTCTGATATGACTATCAGAATCGTTATACCTAATAAAAAACCACTTTTTAATGAAATTTTCCGATTCTAGTAACTCAATCTTCCCTTTCAAATATTCTAACAGAATGATATCCGCTGTTTTATATCCGGAATAAATTTTAAAATACAGCCATTCACTTCCCAAACTAAAAATTCTACTCATTGTTATTTAATTTATAGAATGATAAAATAAATTGATTCGCAAAAGATTTAGAATCAACATCCTTTACTACTGAGTTTTCTTTAAACAAAAACTCTTCTAAAACAATTTTAGAATTAGGCTTAATGGTTTTCAAAAATAATTTAATACAGATTTCTAAATTTAAATCTAGTAGTAATGTATTGTCGCCATTAATTAAATTGACATATTGAGAGATTTTTTTGGTTTCTTTCCACGATTTAAAATCATTTATCAGCTCATCGTCCACGTCAGTTTTAGTAAACTTATCAAGTTCTTTAAAATCAATTATCCATTTTGCTTTTGACAAAATAACACCTAAATATATTACTCTTGGGAAATAGTTGTGATGACTTTCTAGAATTCCCCAACTAAAACTTGGAATTGATTGCACAGACTGACCTTGTAGATCACAAAGAAAATGATAAATAGGCAACGAATTATAGGAGTAATTATGCGCATTAGACAAACATGGAATAATTTCTTTATTGAGTGACTTCGATTTCAAAATAACTTTATTTTGTTTAATTGAAATATACAAATCATCAATACCAATTTGATTTTCCTTAGGTAAAATACTATTTGCCAAGTAAGGAATTTCATATTCTCGCAAACAAGGTCTTCTTAACACATTACCAGTTCTGGATTGAGGAATATGAAGAATTTCCGCCAAGATTTTATTTGGATTTAATTCCGTTTCTTTTTGAATGATTTCATTTGCCAAATTATGAATGGCTTCCTCTCCATTGCAAAACCTACCGATTAATTTTGCTGCGCTATAATTTCCAGATGATTCAATTGAAATGAGTTCTTCCTCGTTTTTGGATAGAATTTCAACCATTACAGAAAATGTATTGGGTATGTTTTGATTTACATTCTCAATAAAATCGAAATCTTTATCTTCTAATAAGATAACATCGTGAGAATTAGCAATAGCTTGCTTCAATTTTTTTTCCAGGATGTAATCTACTTTTGACCATTCCTCAGAAACCACTACTGATTTACGACTGTTATCAAATGAAAACTTCTCTAAAATAGCATGTGTATCGTTCATTTTTGTGTTTTGAAGATAGCCGATACCTAATTCTGAATCTAAGACTACAGAAAGTGGCATTTCTCTAGTTTCATACCTTCTTTGATAAGCGTTTTTGAAGTTAGCCAGATTAGCATTCTCTTTATTAATTCTAATTTTACTTAATAACTGAAGTGCTTTCGTAATTTTATAGCTAACTTTTTTATTTAATGTTGAATTAGTTATTTTCTTATGCAAATCTGTTTGCAAGATGTATTTTTCTTCAAACTCAGTATCAAATTTTTCTACTGACTTTTTTAAACTATCAAATTGATTTTTGCAATCAACAATTGCAACTCTCTTTTCTAAAAGCAAAAACATCTCTTTTAGCGCATTACTTTCTTTGGTGAAATCAGGAATACTTTCAAGAATTCTAATTATCCTTTTAACATCAAAATTACCAGTAATTGTTGCATCAAGTTCACTGACTAAAATCTGATTATTAATTAGTTCTAAAAGAAACTCTTCAGCATCTTCCATTTCAGATTCATCATCAATAATTAAATGTGTTAAATTCTTAAAATACAATCCGTTTTTTGCATGTTGAAATATAATCTCTAAAACCGGATTAACTCTAACAGATGATATCACATGCTCTCTATTTTTATTGACATATTGGTATTCAATATATCGATAAAAGTCTGCAACTTTATATAATGATGAATTGGGATAATAAATTAATTTTTTTTGAACTTCACTTCTTTTGGAAATATCTTGTAATAAATTAATCCAGTAATGCATATCAAATTGCGTAAACATTTCGTGTCTATCAATAGCATCCATTTGAATTGAAGTCGCATTGGTTAAAGTTCCTGTACTACAACCAGCAAAAAAACCAAAAGGCGTTGCTCTAGAAGAAAGCCTTGCAATATATTTTAACAAGGCTAACTCTAAATTAATTTGTTTATCTGAATTTGCTTCTTTTAAATTACTTCTTAACTTCTCGAATTCACTAATAAGTTCTGGCGAAGCCAATTTAATAGCTTCTTTAACAAGATTATTATCTAAAACCTCAAATAATTTACTACTTGAATAAGTAGAAATAAGATTTGTATAAAAATGTATAGGAAATAAAGGCGTTCTTAATACAAATGTATTAAAACAACCAATTGTATTTGCTTTCATTACTATTTCTGCTTACTAACTTTTTTAGCCAATAAAAAAGCATTATAAGCATTTAAAACCTTACCTGTTTTACTTAAATCCGAAAACGGAACCATTTCATCTTTTGTCCCGGGTTTTATAACCATTTTATCAATTGACACACCTGATTCCAAAATAATACTTTTCATTTGATGCACAGTTAGATTTGGGTAATACAACCAAAGAAGTGCCGCAGTTCCAGAAACCATTGGACCTGCCAATGAAGTCCCTGAATCATATCCATACTCATTATTAGGTTTAGCAACATAAATTTCTTCACCGGGTGCAAAAATATCTACATTTTCTTTTCCATAATTAGAAAAAGGAGAAACCATTGTACTATCAGTTCTTTTTGAAATAGACCCAACATTAATAAAATTTCCAACTACTTCTTTTTTATTAATATAATCGTTATCATTTGGATAAAAAGGATTTTTATCAATATCAAATTTATCATTCCCAGAAATATGAACAATTAAAACATTATGTTCTTCTGCATACTTATAAGCATCAAATGTCCATTTTTTTTCCAAAGAAAACTCTTTACCAAAAGACATATTAATAATTTTAGCACCATTATCAACTGCATAATATATTGCATTAGCTATATCTTTGTCGTGTTCGTCGCCTGAAGGCGAAATAACTAAAGGCATTATTTTAATTTTATTAGAAAATCCATTTGTCCCAATTCTATTATTTCTATTAGAAGCGATTATTCCTGATACTTTTGTACTATGAGTATTAAGACTTCTTATTCCTTCAATTTTTGCATTTACTTTACTATTACCATAACCTTTTTCTAAAGAAAATTCATTATCACCAATTAATTCTCTTTCATTATATTCTATATTCAAATTTTTATTAAATATAGAATCGTATTGAATTAATTTATCTTTTAAATCTTCAACTGATTTATTATTATATGAATGAGCCACAGAAACATATTCAATTAAAGCGCCAAAATCTTCATCATTATCATTTTTTCTTTCCTCGAAAGTCTTATCATTCAATTTATATTTAGCATACATGCTATCCAACTGACTTAAACTATAATCTTCTTTTGGAAAATAACATTTTAAAGTATCTTTTGCTTTAGGATACATTTTCGCTAAAAAACCAAATGAACTCCTAAAAGTTTGATAATATTTTTGATAATAATCTAATAGTGAGACAGACCATTTGTAAGTTTTAAATGCATCTTGATTTTCTATTGCTATATCTTCTATTTTTTTATTATCAAAAAATGGTTTCCATTTTCTAATAAATCTAACATATTCAAAGTTAGCCCACACAACATAATTCCCGTTTTTTGTACCTAAAAAATTCCATCCATTGACATCATCAACATAGCCATTGTTATCATCATCAATTTTGTTATTGTCAATCTCCTTTTTGTTAATCCAAATTTGATCTTTTAAATCTTCATGTTCAATATCTAATTGTGTATCAATTACTGCAACAATTATTGAACTGGATTTTACATTCTTATTATTTTGTTTATACCATTTATCTAAAGAAATACCTGGGATACTATCTATAAATAAATCTTTTGTATACCAACTATTTATCTTTGACTCGGAACTTCTTAAAGATTTACAAGATAAAAGCAACAGAATTAGAAGAAAAACAAAATATCTCATAATAGCAGTTTAAATTATTGATTGCAGTCTGCAGATGGTCTAACTGGAATACCGGAAATGATTTTACATCCTGGTTTATTAGAACAATTATCACTAGTCTGTGTTGTGGTTATTGGATCATCTCCAATTCCACCAATAATATTCTTATAATTCTTCAATCTTGCTACTTCAAATTTTTCTAAAGTAAATCTTGTTTTTTTAATTTGTTTCATGATAAAATTTTAATTTATTTTAAGCACCAAAAGTAATAGTTGTTATTCATTTTTCATCAAAAAAAATAAATTTACACTCCGAAATTCGGGAATTTTGAATTACACAAAACATATAAGTATTTGATTTTTAGTAATTATTTTCTCTCAAGTTCTTTTATAAAATACATAGGCTTAATTGCGGTTTTTTTATAAAAAGCAGAGGAAAAAGACTCTGTACTATTAAAACCAAACTCTTTTGTCAAAGCAAATAAAGTATATTTTCTTAATATTTTATTTGCTTTCAATTGTTTTATTGCAAAATCAACTCTTAATTCATTTATGTAATTAACAAAAGATTTTTTTTTATATTCATTAATAATACGTGATAAATATTTAGAANNTTTAGAATTAGTATTGAATTGATTTGAAAGAATTTGAATAGTAATATTTGATTCTAAATACCCATTATTCAATTCAAATTGATCCAATTTTTCTAATATTTGAAATATAATTTCATCTGAAATTCCAATGTTTTTTATTGAATTCTTCTCTACAAAGGGCTCTTCATTAGTTATTAATTTACTTTTTTCGACATTGTTAACCATTATTTTTTCAAATCGACTACGATATTGTTTTTTTAAATTATATTGATAATAACTAAAAGCACTAATTACAAAAAGGAAGAAAAGCAAAATTGAAACTCCTAAATCATAATAAACTTTATCACCTTCTAAATTAATAATAAGCTCTTCTTTATCTTTTATTAAATTTGGAATTTCATATTCTTCTTGAATAGTTTTATAAATATTTTTATAATTAATTTGTAGTATGCTATCTATCCTAATAAATGTGTTCAAAAATTTTAATTGATTAATTTTGTCTCCTTTATCTTTATAATATGAAATTAAGTATTTATAACCACTCACGAATTCAGGTGTAATTTTTTTAGATTTAATATACATTGAATCTACTTTTTTATAATTAAGTACAGCTTTTTCCTTATTACCAGTACTTTCATATATCTTGCCTAAATAATAATAACTTGCTAAGATATTTCCTGTATTATTATACTTTTTCAATATTGGTAATGCCTTATTAACACTATCTAAAGCAATTTCATAGTTTTTTCTAATTACATGATTAGCACCTTCATTTAAGATAAATAGATTTAGCATTTCTTCATTTTTACTATACTTTGCTTCTATGTATCCTAAACCGTTATAATATGTTGCAGAATCTGTTAGTTTTTTAGCTTTATATGCATCTGCTAAATCAAAAAGTATTTCTTGATAAAAGCCATTATATTTAGGAATCCTTGCGCCTTTGTTCTTATAATAATTATAACACTTTCTATAAAGTGATAATGCTTCATCCGTTTCTCCTAAATTTTCGGATTTTATTACCGCAATGTTTAACTTTATTATGTAAGTATAATCAGGGTCTGTATTATATTTTTCAGCCAAAATGAAGTTATCTATTGCTTCTTTATATTTTAATTGCTGACACTTCACACCAGCTATATCGAAATATATAGTAGTAACCATAATGTAATCCCTACTTTTCTTTGCATAAATGAGTGATTTCTCTAAATAAGAAATTGCTTTATTATCGTCCTTTTCTAAATAATTAAAAGCATATAAATAAAGTCCTCTACCAATTTCCAAATCTGACTTTTCAATTTTTGCTTTATTTAAATAAGCTTTTGCATATTTAATCGAATTTGAATTGGATTTATATTTTTTAAAAAATGTTAGCCATAATTGATCGTAAGTTAAATTATCCAACTTAGCACTATTAGTTTGACCAGAAATTTGAATTGGAAATAATAAAATTTGAAAAAGTTTAATCAAAATACTGTGATTCATATAAAAAATACTACAAAAAATTAATTTTTATTTTAAAGCGCAAACATAAGAAAACTATAAGATTAGTTATAATTAAAACCCAAAATTCCCGAAAACCATTATCGAAATTCCCGAATTTTAATCACAACCATTTGTTTTCTATATTACAAATCACATTTCTTTGCATTGTTCAGAAAACAAAACTTGCGAGTAAAAAATGAGGAACTAAAAAGAATTATCAGATTTCTTAAAAACTGATTGTTATAAGTGAAGAAAAGTTGGCTTTGCTTTTAATATTGAGATAACCAACAATAAAAAAAGCAGTCGAACTTTTAAACAGTATTGGCGTACTTAAGTTGACTGCAATTAATTTTAAAAAACAAATATAATGAAAAAAATGTTATTTGGCTTAATTGCCACAGTTATGTTGAGTGTTAGTTCTTTTGGGCAAACAAATGAAGAAATTTCAAAAGTTTATAACGAGAACAGACCTGTTTTCGCTAAATTAATGTCGGATTTTACAACTAAACTCAAACCTTCATATTCTAAAGGAATGACATATGAAGCTTTTATTGTAAAGACTGCATTGGCAAAAGAATTATCTACTGATGGTAATGTGATATTAAAAAAGGCATTTTCGTATTTACAAACAGGAGCTACTGACGAATCAATACAAAAGAATGAGACTGGCTATGAAATTGCAGTAGCATATTTAAATTACACAAAAGCAAACAGCAAACAACAATTTGAAGATTATCTTTTTGGACAATCAAATAATCAAGCAAGAGGATTTTGGTCATCGCTATGGCAAGGTATAAAAGATTTAGTTACATGGGTTTGGGATAATGCTCAAGAAATTATGCAAACTTATGTTCAGTGTTGTAATCTTCATATTTGTTGTAGATAATAATCAAAAAAAACTGTTCTCCAAATGAGAACAGTTTTTAAAAATAAAAATTATGAAACTATTTTGTATATTATTATGTTTAATCTTTTTGAATTGTAAAATAATTAGATTAACTGAACAAGAAAAATTGGTATTCAAATCAAACGAAATGAAACTTGATTTAAATACTGCTTTAGAGGTAAAAGTTAAAATTGATGGTTCGGAAGAAGTTTTTTTATTTGACACTGGAGCAAGTAATACAGTTGTTTTTGATACAACATTAATAAAAAACTTCTCAATTAAAGAAAAAATTAGTTTATTCAACACAAAAGATCCAAACGGAAAAATCACAAGTTTTTACACACCAACTAACATAGAAACAGATTTTTTTTCATTTGAAAATCAGCTAGTCACAATACTTCCTGGAATGAAAAATTATTGCAGTAATAATTATTTTTATAAAGGAATAATTGGAAGTTCATTTTTTAAGAAAAATCAAAATCCTATTTATCATTTTGATTTCGATAATTCAATCTTAGAAAACCTAAATGAAGTATCAAATAAAAATGATTATACTGAAGTTAAAACAAAATTCTATAATAATAATTTTGCAATATATTTAAATATTAATGGTTATGAAGAACCTTTCTTATTTGATACTGGCAATATTGCATATCCATTAATAATTGGAACTAACAGTAAAACAAAACCAAAAATTTATTCTGAATTTATAGGTTCAGAAGGGTTTGTTGCTTCAGGAAACATCAAAGCAAATACCAAATATTCTAATTCAAATGATTTAATTATTTCTGGATATAAAACAAATAGCCCAATTTGTTTTACTTCCAAAAAGAGAAACAAATACAACAATGTTGGCTTAGAATTTATTAAACACTTTAATTGGATAGTAGATTTTGAAAACAAAAAAGTTTTTTTTAAAAGGAATAATATTAAAATTGAATACATAGATATAATTCCAAAATATAAATATTTATGTATGATTAATAACGAAAAATTAAAAATCATTACTAAACTTAAAAGTGAATTAAAATTTAATGTTGATGATGAAATCATTTCAATAAATGATAAACTAGTAACTCCCGAAAACATTTGCGAAATGCAAAATTTATTGAATAGCACATCAAATTGGGATGAATTAAATATTGAAATAAAAAAACCATAAAACAGGACATAAAACTGTTCAAAATCATTATGAAAAAAATATATTTATTACCGCTATTCATACTAATTGGATGTAAATCATATTTAATTAATACAGCGTTGGAAAGGGTTGGTGTATATGAAGAAAACGTTAAAATTAAAATCATCTCTAATAATGATAAAAAAATTGTTTTTGTGCCAATGAAACACATTGCTACTGAATTGTTTTATGATAATGTTAGAACAAAGATTGATTCGTTAGAAAAACATGACTATTATTTTTATTATGAATTAGTTAATGGAATAAAAGACGACAGCATTACGTTAAAAAAATTCAGAAAAATTTCTGGTCTTCCCGAAAACAAAAAAGGCTATTTGGAAACATTAGACTCTGTTCTAAAAGGAGTAAAGTACAAGAAAAAATTAGTCAATCAACCTAAGAATCAGATGGAACTTGGTTTTAAAAGCAATAAATCCAAAAATGTTGATGTTACAATACAAGAAATAATTAAACATTATGAATCTTTAAACGGTGAAATCATTCTTGAAAAATGTGATTTTGATGCTCCTATATATAGCGTAACAAAATGTAAAAATAAAAATATTGATAAAAAAAAGCTTGAAAAATCTATTTTAGATTTTAGGAATGAACACATTGTTAAAGAAATAAATTCAGACTCAAGAAAAAATATTGCAATTGTTTATGGAGCTGCACATTTCGATGGTGTTTTGAAATTATTGAAAGAAAAAGACTCAACTTGGTTTGAAATAAAATAACTCTTCTCTCAATAAAAATAGTTTAGAAAACCAAAAACAACAGTTTAATCNNTTAAAATTAGTTTATGTATTGTTTTGTTTAGTAGTAAAAGCGGTAAAATAAAATTTACCGCTTTTTTAAAGACAAAAAATAAAATTAACATCTATAAAATTTAAAAAAATGAAAACAATAATCACAATCATATTAATACTATTTTGCACAATCTTAAATGCACAAAATGATGAAAACAATTTAAAAGTAGATATTAGAGGCCGAGAATGTAAAGGCGGAGTTGGATTATGTACAATTGAAACCAGCACTGATAAAACCCCGAGCACAGAAAAATTTTATTTACTAAAAATCTCTGAAACAGAATTACAGTTAACAATTAAAATTGAAGCACTTACAATCGAGGAACAAAAATTTCTTTTTGGCAAAGAAATCAAAACAATTTCTGAACTAGAAAAATTCTACTTTAATCAGGATTATGATTTTGAATTGAATCATGAAACTATTAAATTATTAGAACTGAAAACCGAAAACCCAACTATATTAAAAGGGATTTATCCAATTAAATTAGTTGATGACAAAGCAATAATTATCTTGAAACTATTTAATAAAATCTAAATCTTAAAATTATGAATAAACGCTTTTTTACATACTTTTTACTTCTATTTGGTTGTTTTGCGTTTTCAAATAATTTTGAGAAGGATCCTAATGTTATTATTACTGAATTATTCACAGAAATAAGTTCAATTAATCTCAAATACAGAATTCTAATCTATAGTAAAATTGAAAAAATAGAAGTAATCAATAATTCTCTCTTAACTACACACAACACAAAAAGAAAAATTGATTTATTAATTGAAAAAGATCAAATTAACTTAGAAATTAAACAGTTAATAAAAGACAACACTAGTGATATATCAAAGATTAGATATATTAAAGGATTACAAATTATTAAAATTCTATACGAAAAAGTCTTAAGCTTAGATCATCATTTTGCTTCGATTCGAACTTTTAATGAAATCAATAAAATTTCAAACCCAAATCAGTATCCAGAATTTGAAAAACTAAAAAACTTAGTTACATCAAAAAAAGATAAAAAAACAGGATTTGATTTAACTTCTGTTTTGGGGACAAACACTATAGTTTCAGTTATCCAAACGTTTACCAACATGCTAAATTCTTCTTTAACTAAAGATGAAAAAGAGAAAGAACTAGGTAACATTGAATGCATTTTAGATTTTACTTTACGCATGCAAAATGATTTAAATACTATTTATTTTGAAACAGCATTTTTGCAAAAAAGTAATGAAAAAATGAAGAGTGAAATTGAAGTTTTATTTAAAGATTACACGAAACCCATCAATTATATAGCAACTCTAGAAAACTGCAGAACCAATGATGACTGGGAAAATGTAACGTTAAAAATGGAGGAATATTTATCCAAAATGAAAACTACAACAGGCCCGCAACAATATAAAATGCAGGTTAATTTAGAATTCCCAATTGATAGATTATTACAATTTATAACTATGTATAATAACTTTATTGACCAAGGCGGGAAATTCTATGAAAAATTTAAAGTCATTTTAAATAGTTACGAAAACGAAAAACAATGCGAAACGAAACTTCCTTTAGAGTATAAAAAACTAAAAACAGATATTGATGTGGCTATTGATAAATTCAACATTGCTTACAAACCTGTAGAAATCAACGGGACGAAAATGAAAGAAATTTTATATGGTTTGAATGAGTTTGATTAATGTAATTTTAAAAACCTCGCGAAAGGTTTGACTTCGTCGAATTTCATTTCGCGCGGTAGCGGTGATCTTAGATACGCTTAAAAACATTCCGTTATTTAGATGCAGAAATAATCTTCAACATTTCAATAGTACCATCATCACAGATAACTTTTAAGAAGTAAGTACCGTTGCCTGGCAAAAAGGACACGTCGATCTTTATTTGGTCACCAATATCTTCAAATTTTGAAATCCCTATAGTTCTACCGGTTACGTCTGATAGTTCAATACTTTTGACTGATAAATCAGTAATCACAAATACTTCGTTGGTAAAAGGATTTGGATATAATCCCTGAATACTTTTACTCTGATAATATGGATTGGCTAACGTACCTTGAGTCAAGCGTAACATTGAAAAATACTGTGCATTGTATGGATAGCTTTGAAAAGAGTTTCCGACAATGAGGATTTTTCCATTATCATCTTTAATAATGCAATATGGACGGGAATATCCAGACGGAAAGGTATATTCGTACACCGTGTTGTTTTGGAAATTCGTGTCCGGTGTTCCATCAAAATTTTTTCTTCTGAGATTGAATTTATTTGAGCAATTATAAACATTGACACCAGGTCCGCACCAATAATATCCGGATACATATATTCCGTCATCAAATGCTTTAGAATATGTAGTTGAATATTGGAGTGAAGGGTTCGAAACAATAGTTTCTGTTATCATATCATAAACTAATAAATTATGGTATATTGGATAACCACTGGTAACGAGGTATAGTTTATTGTTGTATAGATCATGGCTTCCGATTGAGTCTATACCAGAATCATTGGGAATTGTAATGAATTTAAGTCCGTTAGAACCGAAACTAGAAACCAATATTCCGTTGCTGTCCACTTTTACGAGCATTACCTTTTTGCCTTCGGAACCATAGTATTCTCCTGCCATAAGATAACCACCTTGATATGGAGTAATAAAAGCACCAAATGAGTATGTACCTTGTGTCACCGACTTATACCCAGAATTGTCAAAGGTAGTGTCAACGCTTCCGTTGGAATTGACTTTAAAATAAATAAGACGGTTAGGAATCCCTGAGGCACTACTCAAGCGACTGCCTACACAAAAAAGAGTTCCGTCAGGATTTATCACCATACTTTGTATAGCTTCTTTCAATCCAAAATCAATTTCAGCTTTCCCGTTTATTCCAAAAGTGGTATCCAAAATTCCGTTTTCATTGATTTTGTAGATGTATATATTACCGGATTCAGAATCAGTAAAGCCATAAACATATATTGAATTACCTGAGACCATTATATTAATTAACCTGAATTGTGTTGTCCCAGTCGGCGCTAAGTTTAAGTGGCCGTTTGTACCAAAATTCGCTACAAAATTTCCATTGTAATCAATTTTACAAATTTCATCGTAAGCCATCAAATAATAATTGCTGTTAAGGAGAACTCCTCTTACATATTCTTTATTTAAGGCGTAGTTCTTGACACCTTCAGTCCCAAAAGTTGTGTCAGGGATATAGGTTTGCGCGGTTAATTGGAAGCAAATCACTAACAGTAACGTAGATAAAAATGATTTCATATTTTGAATGTTTTATAATAAATCAAATATTAACAGTAGGAGATTTTCTGTTTTGAACGAGATAACACAAAGTTATGTAAAAAAATCCTTTTAAATCTGTCAAATCTACGTGCCTATTCACTACCCATTAATAATCAAAATACCAGTTAAATAAATCTGTAGAAATACCTACTGAAACCCAAGTCGTATTTGATTTTTCGAAAGAAGCAGATGTTTTTGTAGGATCAAAACTTCTGTGAATTACGTTCGCAAATATTTTTAGATTAGACGACGGATTGATAACATATCCTGCGGTGAAATCTCCAATTAAAATAGTAGTTGTATTTCCTTGTCCGGCAAAAGCACCTTCATCATAAGGTCGTGGATTGGTTGCACTATCGTAAGAAATAAACAGATTTGTTCCGTAGTTATAATTATTGGTTCCGTCTGTGTAGTCGAATCCTCTTTTTCCGTAAATTAATTTGGCTTGTGCAAAGTATCTGTTTTTGTTATAACGTGCAATTCCAATTAACTCTTTAAAGTTGGCTCCCCAAGCATGACCCATACTCTGGTTATTGTGTGTGTAATTAGTAAGTGTAACACTATGCGAATACACATACGGACGAACTATATTGTATTCAGCTTGTAATGTTAAGTTTTCGATATTGAATGCGTTGAAATATTTCGCTCCAATTTGGTAACCGAATTTATTTCTCCAACTCTTGTTTCCTTTTGAAACGTCTCCAACTGAAAACTCATCAATTAAAAATTGTCCGTACCCGCTAATTTGACTGTTAAATTTATATTTAGACGTGATTCCTAATAACGCATTCCCAGATTTTGGCGAAGAAGCAAATTCTACGGCTCTATAAAAAATAATTGGGTTGATGAAATTCGGATCGAAACCTCTTCCGTTGGTATTAGACCAAACTACGCTTTCAAATAAGCCTAAATTCCATCTTTTGGTTACGTTATAACTCAAGTAATGATTTGCCATGTATTTTGACGCATACGTTTTTTCTGAAGTATTTTCTGGAGTAATATCACGTAAAAACATATAGGTGTTTGTGTATTTTATTTTCCAGAAAGTGGTATTGAATTTTAAGAATGGGTATGGACTTGTAGCATCTCCTTGAATTATCGAACGATATCCGTCTCCAATAAAGTTTCTTCCATAACCTAATTGAACATCAAAAAAACGAGTAGCTGTAAATTTAATATTGGCTTCAGCCATAGGAAAATCGAAGGCGTCTGTTTTAAATTGTTTGGCAATTCCCACTCCAGGAATTGTTCCAGGATTTCCTCCTGAAGGTTTTAAACTAACTGCGTAAGCATTATAGTAATCGGCAAAACGACCTTGACTTTCGTAGATTGATGTAGTGAACGTGATGTTTTTTCCAAGTCCAGCTTGAATGTTAACTCCTCTCGTGTTCACAAATGTGTTTTTCAATTCGCTATCAAAATCTTTCCCGCCTCTAACATCTAAAATTGGGTTAAATAAAAACCAGTAGCCATCACCTTGAACCGCCACTAAATTTTCATTCCAAAATTTTCTTCCCATCCACGATGTTTTATTCTTAACTTTTGCTTGATAGTTCTTTTCGAAATCATAATATCTTGCCACGTCTTTGTAAGAATAAGGCTTTTCTGCGGTGTGATTATTTGAGCCAACTTGATTTAAAAAGGCTTCAAATTCTGCATATTTTTGATGGTTGAAAGGAATATTTAATCCGCTTTTGAATTGTGGGTTTTCGAATTTATTGTAAACCACATCTTCAAACTCTTTTAATTCAGTTTTCGCTGTAATTTTTTCAGTATGGTAAGCGTTTTCAGCAGTTTTCTTGGTTCTTTCATCATCTGAAAAAGGGAAGTTTACTTTCAACGTATATTTAGCATAAATTGGTTTTCCGTTATACTTTGCTGGCTCAACAGTTGGTAGCAATGAAAAAACGCGTTTGGTTTCGTTTTTAATTTCTTCTGAAATGGCATCGATATATAACAATTCGAATTTCCCTAAAGTATCTACAGCAAAAAGCGCAATTATCGTTGATTTTTCAGCAGTATATTCTTTATTGAAATTTTGTTTAAAATTACCTTGAATGGTTGCGAAAAAACATTTATCGTCTTCTGGTGTGGTTTTACAATTTTCAAAAACTGGCAATTTCTCCAGGTTGTTTTGTGAAAAACCCGACAGACAAAACAGAATAACGATAATACTTACTATTTTTTTCATTTGATACTTTTTTTTGTTTTACCGCAAAGAAACGCAAAGGTTTATCGCAGAGATTCGCAAAGATTTTTTTTCTCTACTACTTTAATTTATCTTAGTACTTGGCTTTTGCCTTTTTACTTGGCTCATTTAATAGACGCGATAAATCGCTTCTCTACTTTTAATTTTAATAATTCCCCAAAGTTTCAACTCCTTCAGAAATGGCTTTTGCCGATGATGTTCCTATTCTTTTTACACCTAATTTTATCATTTTAAGTGCTTCTTCTTTTGTTTTGATTCCGCCAGAGGCTTTTACTGGTAATGGAAATGCATTTTCTAACATCGCCATTATAGCAGGAAAAGTAGCGCCGTTTGGTAAATCATCAATCGTTTTATAAAATCCGGTTGAAGATTTTACAAATACGTTTTCAAATTCATTTTCCTTAAAGTTAGCCGCTACCATATTTTTTATTAACGAAGTCAATTGAATAATTTGTGCACCATTTAATGCTGCAATTTCAATAATCCATTTTATGATTTTGCTGTGTTGCAAAGCCAAATTTGTTCCTTGTAAAACTTCGTTTTTAACGGTGCTAATTTCGCCTAATTTAAACGCTTCAAAATTAATCACAAAATCTAATTCGTCTGCACCTTCTTTAATGGCTTGTTTGGCTTCCAATAGTTTTTCTTCGATAGTGTGTGTTCCTTCGGGAAAGCCAATTACGGTTCCTATGGCAACTTTCGAATTTTGAGTACTAATTAACTGTTTCGCTAAAGCAACTTTATCTGGTCGAATCATCACCAATTTGAACTGCTCATCAATAGCTTCTTGCACAAAATTTTGGACCAAAACATTGTTTTCTTTTTTAGAAACTTTTGCTTGCTCGGCTGTTTTTAAATACGTTGAATCTAAATATTGCTTAATGTTCATTTTGATGAATTATTGGTAAAAATAAAAAAATCTCACCAAAGTGAGATTTTAATTTAGTTTTTTATTGTACAAAATTTATTGACATAAGTAAAACTTGCTAATGCACCTATTGAATTTGCTAAGATATCATACCAATCGAAAGTTCGATTAATGGTAAAATTTTCTTGCAAAACCTCTATTGTGATCCCCATTACTAAAGCTGAAATCAGAATAATTTGAATATAATTTAGTCTGATGTTTTTTAAGCTTTTTGTCCAAAAATAAACAAATACAAAGTAGAAAATAAAATGAACCACTTTGTCTTTATATTCGAACGTAAATTTAGGAACACTTGGCGCTTCATCTAAACAAAAATAAAAAATTACAATTGTCCAAGAAAGAGCAAGGAATCTAAATAAATTATGCACCAATAAGTGATGTGTAAGCTTCACTCGATAATAATTCTTCTACTTCAGAAGCATTAGAAATTTTAATTTTCACCATCCATCCTGCTCCGTAAGGATCTGTGTTTACAGTTTCTGGATTGCTTTCTAAATCTTCGTTAAATTCAATAATTTCACCACTTAATGGTAAGAATAAATCTGAAACT
>CXWL01131035.1_pt1 | contig 16021 bp, 13 predicted proteins | sample 590931 | NCBI WGS metagenome assembly CXWL01 (sample SAMEA3498368, study PRJEB10139) | groundwater metagenome | biome: water well; material: biofilm material | place: Germany | collected 2015-04-27 | reverse complement strand
CGGTGGTTGCGGGCCAGGATTTCGGAGCATATGGCGAGGGGGTGATTGTGTGCATATCCGTTATTTGGGTAATGGCCGCGTATGGTTCCGCTCTTACAGCGGGTACAGAAGGACCCAAAAGTAACCAAAAGGTCCACGCCCCACCACTCGGTGCCTCGCCTAGGCTCGGCATGCCCAAATCACTGTCGGATTGCGGGCATCGTGGTTGACGGGGCGATCGCAGATCAAAATCAAAAGCGCGGCGGCCTTAGAGCCGACTGGTATTTCAGGTTTGAAATCGGTCAGAAATGTGGGAGGGGGCTTGCCCCCGATGAGGGTGTGTCAGCTGATAAATCTGTAGCTGACCCACTGCCATCGGGGGCAAGCCGAATCTTCGCACCGCCCCTTCCACATTTGGATCTGAGGTCACCCTCAAAGACAGAGCAACAGCAAAACACTCAAGGCAGCACGATATAGTCGTTCTGCTGAATGATCGGCCGATGCACGCCTTGCACCAGGTGCAGGTAGCGACCCTCCACCAGGTCGATAGGCAGGCAATCGTCGATATCCAATACCCCGTCGGTGTGGGCCTGGGCCCAATGCCGCAGCATCTGTTGCTTGCCCTTGCTGGTTGCTTCCTGTTTATTGCGGGCGACCACCAATAAGTAATGGTGCGCTTCACCAAAGCTGCTGGCTTCATAACCACCCAGGTTGATGAAGTACAGGTGCTGCGCCCCCGCCTGCGGCGCCAAATGGCTGAGTTCGACTTTCCAGCCGTCGACTCCGTCCACCGCCATCCACGCATCGATATGCACGCCCTTGGGGCTGCCGAACCATCCTTCGCGCAATTGCGGGTAAGTGTCTTGCAACGTATCCGCCGCAGCGAACACCACATCGTGAACTTCAATTTTGGCCCTGGGGTGCTTGCCCCCGAGCATCACCACAAACAGCATGGCAGGTCCTTCCTGGCGACTTGGCAGAGGGCAACCATACTTCGATTGAACCCTTTTGTCCGGTCAATGCCACACTGTTAATCCGCGAATTCACCAGGAGGTTGTCATGCGAACTATCGATCTGGCCGGCGTGCCCGTCCCTGTCATCGGCCAGGGCACCTGGCGCATGGGCGAAAACCCGGACCGCCATCGCGCCGAAGTCGCGGCCTTGCAACTGGGTATCGACGAGGGCATGACCCTTATCGATACCGCTGAAATGTACGGCGAGGGCGGCGCCGAAAGTGTGGTCGGCGAAGCCATTCGCGGCAGGCGTGACCAGGTCTTCCTGGTGAGCAAGGTCTACCCGCACAACGCCAGCCAAAAAGGCGTACCGCGTGCGTGTGAGGCCAGCCTGCAACGCCTGGGCACGGATTATATCGATCTGTATCTGTTGCACTGGCGCGGCCAGTATCCCCTCGAAGAAACCGTCGAAGCCTTTGAACGCCTGCGCGAGGCCGGCAAGATCGGCCGCTGGGGTGTTTCCAACTTTGACGTGGCCGACCTGCAGGAACTCGCATCCCCCGCCTGTGCGACCAACCAGGTGCTCTACAACATCGAAGAGCGCGGTATCGAATTCGACCTGCTGCCCTGGTGGCAACAGCACCATTTACCGTTGATGGCTTACTGCCCGATTGCCCAAGGTGGCGAGTTACTGTCCAGCACCACCCTCAAGCAGATCGCCCGCCGCCACGACGTTACGCCCGCTCAGGTTGCCCTGGCCTGGGTATTGCGCCAAGACGGAGTGATCGCCATCCCCAAGGCGGTCAACCCGGAGCACGTGCGCCTCAACGCCGCCGCTGCCAAGCTAGTGCTGGATGAGCACGACCTGGACGCCATCGACCGTGTGTTCGGTGCGCCCAAGCGCAAGCATCCACTGGCGATGGTGTAGCCAGCAGGCAGGAATGGCGGCCATCCATGGCCGCCGTTCCCGCCAGCGCTCCGGTTTAGCCTGCTACCGGACTGCGCCAGTCATCCGACCCGGAAGTGCCGGACACTTCGTGGGTCCATACGATCTTGCGATAGGTGAAGTGCACGTCCTCCAAGTGCGTGAAGTGGGCATTGTCCGGGTCCTGGCAATTGGGCATGCGTGATTGGATATCCACGATGGTTGCGCCTTCCAGCTCGATAGTGAAGTAGTGCTCCTGGGTCCCGGCCGAGGAGGTCCGCAGCCATTCAAGGCGGCACTTGACCTCCTCGCCGCTGGTCAGTGCGCTGAACAGCAAGGGCGATGACTTATCGAAGACCTTGGTGATCATTAAGGGTTTGTGGACCCTTTGCCCGGTTGGCTGGCCGGACTGCGGGTCGCGGGGGATGATCACCTGGTGCGCGAAGGCCTGCACCAGAATCTGGTCCTCGTGCCCTTCCTGGTAAATATTACCTACCGAGTCCTGGGTAAAAGTGCCTGCCGTAATCAAACCTTGTTTGACACCGGTGATGGAAAGATAGGCGGGTGTTGGCATGACGGGTTTCCTTGCCTGAATGATGAGGTAGTTCCAACCGATAAATGTGCCGGCTGGGCAAATGCCTATAACAAGAAGTGTGCCTGAAACTATGAAAGTCAATAAAAACAAGAGTCGGAGTGCGCGCGGGGAAACATTTTAAACTCAGAGAGCAGGATTTAATTGAATAAAAGGGGAACTGGTTGCGCATCTGTGCGCACTTAGTTGCTCATAGGGCGCACCCTGATGGCATAGGGGTTTGCCAGCTAATTCAGTTCGTTTTGGGCGTTTGGCTGCGCAAAATACTGCGCAGCGCGCATTTTTTGGAGGTTGTAGGATATTTCTTAAGTATTGGTTTGTGGCTTGCTGAATGTTTTAGACGTGGCTAAGGTTTGCGAACTTCGTGGGAGGTCGAACGAAGTTTAGATGGCAATCTGATGCGCAATTTAAATGTGCTTAGTTGGCCCTTATTTGCTTTTGGTAGTTGCCCGCGGTGCCGAATGGCTTATTCAGACAAGCTCTATGATTACTATCTTGAACTTGCACAGTTACCGTGCTCGCAGACCCGTTTTGCCGGCAGCGATATGCGCTTTTCGAGCGAGTATGAATTTCTTGAAAGCGAGTTGGGCAAGGCGCAATCGATGCACGGCTCCAGCCAGCCCGACTGGCATAAGGTTCTGGAAACCAGTGAGCAGGTGTTGCGTCAGCAATCCAAGGATCTGCGGGTGGCTGTCTGGTTGACCTGGGCTCTGCACCAGCGCGAGTCTTTCGCTGGGCTGCTGGCCGGCCTCGGTTTGCTGCGCTATCTCTGCGAGCAGCATTGGCCTGCGCTCTATCCCGAAAAACCGCGCACCCGTGGCGCGGCATTCAGTTGGCTGGTATTGCGCCTGGAGCCGTTGTTTACAGAGAGCCTGTCGCTGCAGAGTCAGCAGCCTTTGTTCCAGTCCGTACTTGAACACCTGGCACGCCTCGATGAGCTGTGGACGGAGCACTTGCTGGACGACGCTCCGCTGTTATTGCCGATTCGCAGGCAACTGGCTCAACGCCTGGAGCGGGCTGCGCAAGGTGATCTTCCCGCCTCGGGCATGAGCGGCGTGATTGCGCAGGTCAAGCAGGTCACCACTCAGTTGCTCAAGCCCGAGGCGGTGGTGGCTAACGAAAAAGACGCCCACAAAGTGTTGCGCACTTTGCAGGATCAGGCCCGTCCGTTATGCGCCTGGTGGCTGCGCCAGAACGCTGCCGACCTGCGCGCATTGCGCTTGAACCGAACGCTGGCATGGCTGGCGCTGGTCAGCTATCCGGATGCCGACAACGAGCGTGTCACCACCTTGCGCGGGCCCGCAGCCGACAAACTCAAGCGCTACCAGGAGCGTTTTGCCCAAGGCCATTACGCCGACTTGTTGTTGGAGCTGGAGGCCAGCCTTGCCGGAGCGTTGTTCTGGTTCGACGGGCTGTACAGGGTCTGGCAATGCCTTGAGGCCCTGCAGGCCGACCTGGCAATGACTGAGCTGGAAGTGAGCTTTGCCCTGTTGCTGCAACGCTTGCCAAACCTGCCGGAGTTTTGCTTTCACGACGGCACGCCGTTCGCCGACGCCGATACCCGTAATTGGATCGCGCTGCAGGTTACCCGTCACCTGCAGCGGCCCGAGTCACCGGCAATGGTGGCCGACGCCGACCCCGAACCTTGGGAGATGGCCTTGCAGGATGCCGCTGCCCGGTTACGAAAGGACGGACTCAAGTCGGCCATGCATGAACTCACGCAGGGTATGCACGCCGCGCGCGGCGACCGTGTGCGTTTTCATTGGCGCCTCGCACAGGCGCGTCTGTGTGTACAGGCCGGCAAGCATGAGGTGGCGAAGATCCAGCTCGAGCACTTGGACCATGAGCTGCAACGCCTGGGGTTGGAGCGCTGGGAGCCGGAGCTGGCCCTTCAAGTGACCCAGCTTCTGCACCGCTGCTGCGACTTGTTGCCACAAAACCATGCCGTGCGCGAGCGCAAGGAAGAAACCCATCGCAGGCTGTGCCTCTTCGATCTTGAAGCGGTACTTGAATAGGCTTTTGAGCCACTTTGAAAAGGAAAAAACCATGGCCAAAGATGGCTCGGTAGCACCCAAGGAACGCATCAATATCACCTTCAAGCCCGCTATCGGCGGGGTGCAGGAAGAAGTCGAACTGCCGTTGAAGCTATTGGTGTTGGGCGACTTCACCCAGCGCGAGGATGTGCGCAAGCTCGAGGATCGCAAGCCGATCGCGATCGACAAGAACACCCTTGATGATGTTTTGGCCAAGCAGGCACTGAGCCTGACGCTAAGCGTACCCAACCGCCTGCAGGAGGATGCTGACGTTGAGGAATTGGCCATTCAGGTGCGCATCAATTCCATGAAGGATTTCAACCCAGCGAACCTCGTGGAGCAGATCCCCGAACTGCACAAGCTGATGGCGTTGCGCGAGGCGCTCATGGCGCTCAAGGGCCCGCTGGGCAATACGCCAAGCTTTCGCAAAGCCATCGAACAGGCCCTGGCCGATGACGAATCCCGCGCCCGGGTATTGGCCGAGCTGGGGCTGAACAGCCCCACCGCCTGACATTTTCAGTAGAAGGACACTGACACCATGAGCACCCAACAGAAGCCGATGCCGGCTCACGCGGCTGACGAATCCAGCATTCTCGACACTATCATTGCCCAAACGTTACTGAGTACGGATGACGAGGCTTACGGCATTGCCAAGCGTGGCGTCTCGGCGTTTATCGAAGAACTGATCAAGCCACACAACAGCGGGGAGCCGGTCAAGAAGCGCCTGGTCGACCGGATGATCGCCGAGATCGACACCAAGCTCAGCCGGCAAATGGATGAGATTCTGCACCACCCGGAGTTTCAGGCGCTGGAAGCGTCCTGGAAGGGCTTGCAACTGCTGGTCGATCGCACCAATTTTCGCGAAAACATCAAGATCGAGCTGCTGAATGTCTCGCGGCAAGACCTGCTGGATGATTTCGAGGACTCACCGGAAGTGACCCAGTCCGGGTTGTACAAACATATCTACAGCGCTGAATACGGCCAGTTTGGTGGCCAGCCTGTGGGTGCGATCATCGCGAACTATTTTCTTTCCCCGAGCGCGCCCGATGTGAAGCTGATGCAATATGCTTCCAGCGTGGCCTGCATGGCCCATGCGCCTTTTATTGCGGCAGCCGGGCCGGGCTTCTTCGGGTTGGAGAGTTTCACCGGCTTGCCGGACCTCAAGGATCTCAAAGACCATTTCGAAGGCCCGCAATTTGCCAAATGGCAGAGCTTTCGCCAGAGCGAGGACGCACGTTATATCGCCTTGACCGTACCTCGTTTTCTGTTGCGCACGCCCTACGATCCTCTTGAATGCCCGGTCAAGACCTTTGCCTACCAGGAAACCGTGGTCAACAGCCACGAACACTACCTGTGGGGGAANNCTCAAAGCGGTGGGGCAGTGGAAGATCTGCCGCTGCACCACTTCAACAGCATGGGCGAAATCGAAACCAAGATTCCAACCGAAGTTCTGGTTTCCGACCGCCGTGAATATGAGCTGGCACAAGAGGGTTTCATTGCCTTGACGATGCGCAAGGGCAGTGACAATGCCGCGTTCTTTTCCGCCAGTTCGGTGCAAAAGCCCAAACAGTTCGGTATCAGCGCCGAGGGCAAGGAAGCCGAACTGAATTACCGCCTGGGTACCCAGTTGCCCTACATGATGGTGGTCAACCGGTTGGCCCATTACCTTAAGGTCCTGCAGCGCGAGCAACTGGGGTCGTGGAAGGAGCGTACCGACCTGGAACTGGAACTCAATAAATGGATTCGCCAGTACGTCGCTGATCAGGAAAACCCCAGCGCCGAAGTACGTGGGCGGCGCCCGTTGCGGGCGGCACGCATTGTCGTCAGTGATGTCGAGGGCGAGCCAGGCTGGTACCGCGTCAACCTAAGTGTGCGTCCGCACTTCAAGTACATGGGTGCCGATTTCACTCTGTCCCTTGTTGGCAAGCTCGATAAAGAATGAGCAGAGGCCAGGGGATGCCCCACAAACAAAGCCTTTTCGAGCGCCTCGAACGCCCGGCAACGCCTGCTGCGTGTGGTGTGACATCGGTCGCCACGCACCTGGGCAAGATGCTGAGCATTCGTGCGGGCAGCGTTCAGACGTTGCCGGATTATGGCTTGCCCGACCTCAATGACATGAGCCTGAGCCTGCATGAATCACNNGTGCGGGTTACGGCTCTGCCCAGGGATCACGACCCATTGGCCCAGGCGTTCGTTATCGAGGCCACGCTGATGGTCGTGGGTGTCAGGCAGTCGGTGGTTTTCACCGCGCGTTTGTGCGGCGCTGGGCAGGTAGAGGTTTTGCCGGATGTCCTTTAACCGTTATTACCAGAGCGAGTTGGGTGCGTTGCGCCAGCTTGGGCGTCGGTTTTCCGAGCGCAATCCGGCACTCGCCCCCTTTCTTGCCGAGCCCGGCCAGGACCCGGACGTGGAACGGTTGCTGGAGGGCTTTGCGTTTCTTACCGGCCGCTTGCGCCAGAAACTGGATGACGAACTGCCGGAACTGACCCACTCGTTGATGCATTTGCTATGGCCCCACTACATGCGGCCGGTGCCCGCGTTCAGCATCCTGCAGTTTGATCCGTTGAAGCATGCCGGCCCTGGTGTGCAGGTCGCGCGGGATACGCAGGTCGAAAGTGCTGCGGTTAATAGTGAACGCTGCCGCTTTCGCACCTGCTACGCCACACAGGTCCTTCCACTGCAACTGAGTGCCGTGGAATACAGCGTGCATGGCGAGCGGGGCATATTGAACCTGCGCCTGGAAATGAGTGCAGAAGGTGACTTCAGCCAGTGCGTTTTCGATCAGTTACGCCTGCATCTGACAGGCGATCAGCCTGTCGGCGAAGGGTTGTACCTGAGCCTGTTGCGTCATCTTGAAGGGATCGAGTTGCTGCCGTTCGGCCACGATGGCCTGCCGATCGACGGCGCAGATGGGCAGCCCCTCTCGCTGCGGATTGGCGCTGAACAGGTGCGGCCGGTGGGGTTTGGCGAGGAACATGCGTTGATTCCTTATCCGGCCAATGCTTTCGACGGCTATCGCCATCTGCAGGAGTATTTTGCCTTTCCTGAGAAGTACCTGTTTGTCGATGTCGGGGGGCTGGATGTGCTGCACAGCCTGCGCCCTGAACAGCTCAAGCAGGTATGCGGGACGGTAATGCGGTTCGAACTGCGCAACCCATGGCGTGAAGCTCAACTTCCGACCCTGGACAACGTGAAACTCTACTGCACGCCGATCGTCAACCTGTTCACGCACGACGCGGTGCCGATTCGCCTGGATGGCAAGCAGGATGAATACCTGCTGATACCCGGCGAGTACTCGCGGGAAAACGCCTGTGTGTTTTCCGTGGATAGCGTCACCGGCTGGCACCCTGGCGGGTTGGGTTACCAGGCGTACGTAGCGTTCGAGTCGTTCGAACATGACGGCGATACCGACGTAGCGGCAGGCCCGCCCAGCTACAGCATTCGCCAACGGTCGTCGGCGCAGCACGCCGGGCTCGATACCTGGCTTGGGTTCAACAACGGTCTGGAGGCAGGCCAGCAAACAGTCTCGGTCGAGCTGACCTGCACCAACCACAACCTGCCACGGCAGCTTGCGATAGGCGCGATAAACCAGCCTTGCGAGCAGACACCGGAAGGTTTGTCGTTTCGCAATATCTGCGCGCCGACCGCGAGTTATTCACCGCCGCTGGATCACGACTTTCTCTGGCGGCTGATCAGCAACATGTCGCTCAACTACCTGTCACTGAGCGATATCAAAGCGTTGAAGTTGATCCTGGAAACCTACGACCTGCCGCGTTACCACGACCGCCAGGCGCAAAAAGTCAGCGAGCGGCGGCTGGGTGCGTTGCGGTCCGTCAAGCATACGGCCGTCGACCGATTGCAGCGTGGCCTGCCGATTCGGGGACTACGGATAGACCTCACGATTGATCCCCAGGGGTTCCTGGGCCAGGGCGAAGTGTTCGTGTTCGCGTCGGTGCTCAACGAGTTTTTTGCGCTCTACGCCAGCCTCAATGCCTATCACGAATTACGTGTCACCAGCACACAAGGAGATGTGTACCTATGGCCACCTCGGATAGGCCAGCAGCCCCTGCTCTGACGCAGTTGGCCTGCGTCATCCGCGAATACTCGCTGTTCCAGGCGGTTTTGCAGGTGATCAAGCGCTTGCGCGACGCCCATCCGCTGCTGGATGCCGACGCGCTTTACGACCGGTTGGAGTTTCAGGCCAACCCGGGTCTTGGTTTCCCGGGTCACGATATCGACCGGGTGGAGTTTTTTGTTGAACACGATCAATTGCGCGCGCGTCTTCGCCTCAACGTGCTGGGCCTATGTGGTGCCGGATCTCCATTGCCGGCGTTTTATGGCGAGCAGGCGTTTGCCGAAGGTATAGGCGGCAATACCACCCGGGACTTCCTGGACCTGTTTCACCATCGACTGCAGCGGCTGATGCTGCCGATATGGCGCAAATACCGCTACCGGGTGTGTTTCCAGGCCGGGGCCCGGGATGTGTTTTCCGATCAGATGTTCGCGTTGATCGGGTTGCGGGGGCGGCCAATCCGCACTGCTGCGCAATTGGACTGCAAGCGGCTGTTGCCCTATCTGGGGTTGCTGGGCCTTCGGGCGCATTCGGCAGCCTTGATCGAAAAGGTGTTGCGTTACTACTTCACGTACAACCGCCTGTTTGTCGAGCAATGCGTGGAGCGCAGGGTCGTCATTGCCGAACCGCAGCGAAATCGCCTGGGCGTTGCCAACAGTGTGCTTGGCCAGGACCAGGTACTCGGTCGCCAGGTCGGCGACCGCAGCGGCAAGTTCAGGGTGCATGTGCAGGGCCTGAGCTGGCAACGGTTTCACCGGTTTCTGCCCACCGGCACGGACTACCCGCCGCTGTGTTCATTGGTGCGGCTGACGGTGCGTGACCCTTTGGAATTTGATCTGCGCCTGGTGCTGGACCCGGCGCAGATCAAGCCCTTGCATATCGGCGCCGGCAACGTCTGCCGCCTCGGCTGGACCAGTTGGCTGGCGCATGAGTGCGCTGACGGCGTGGTCATTGTGGCCAGCAACGCTCATGAGAGATGAATCGTTATGATGAATGTGGATCTGCAACAACTGATCCAGACGTTGACCGTCCAGGCGCGTCGAGATCTTGAACGCTCTGCCGAGCGCTGTGTGACCCGGGGCGGTAGGGAAGTCCTGGTCGAAGACCTGGTGCTGGCCTTGCTCGAACACCACGACGGCCTGCTGGTGCGGGCACTGGCAGACGCGGGCGTCGAGGCGGGTGAGCTGCAAGCTGTATTGCAGCCCAAGGGCGAGGCGAGCGAGTCGCGCAATCCGGTGTTTTCCCAGGCGCTTGTGCAATGGCTGCAACAAGCGTTGATGGTTGCCCATCTTGAGCTGAAGCAAACCGAGGTTGATCACGGCGCACTTTTGCTGGCGCTGTTGCGTCATCCGTTGCACCACGCAGGCAGTGGTTATCAGGGGGTGTTGAGCCGCTTGAACGTGGAGCGCGTGCACGAGTTTTTGTTGAGTCAGGTGCCCCGGAGTACCCCGGTGGCGAGTGGCGAATCGTTGCTGGAGCGCTTTACTCATGACCTGACCCGCCAGGCCCATGAAGGGCGTATCGACCCGGTGTTGTGCCGCGATGGGGAGATCCGCCAACTGATCGACATACTCGTACGCCGTCGCAAGAATAATCCGATTCTGGTCGGCGAAGCCGGCGTGGGTAAAACCGCGGTAGTGGAAGGGCTTGCCCTGCTTATTGCTGGCGCACAGGTACCCGAACCGCTCAAGGACGTCCGCCTCCTGACCCTGGATATGGGCCTGCTGCAGGCCGGAGCGAGCATCAAGGGCGAATTCGAACGGCGCCTCAAAGGCGTGATCGATGAGGTCAAGCTATCTGCAAAACCGGTGATCCTGTTTATCGACGAGGCACATACGTTGGTGGGGGCGGGTGCCCAGGCGGGCGCGTCCGATGCTGCCAACCTGCTCAAGCCCGCCCTGGCTCGCGGCGAGTTGCGCACCATCGCCGCCACCACGTGGTCCGAATACAAGAAATACTTCGAAAAAGACCCCGCATTGGCGCGGCGTTTCCAGCCGGTGAAGGTGCCCGAGCCCAGCGTTGAACAAGCGGTATCGATCCTGCGCGGGCTGGTGGCGGTGTATGAGCGCAGCCATGGCGTGTATGTGCGTGACGATGCGGTCGTTGCCGCGGCGCAGATGAGCGCCCGTTACCTCGCCGGGCGGCAGTTGCCCGACAAGGCAGTGGACGTGCTGGATACCGCCTGCGCCCGTGTGCGAACTAACCGAGATACACCGCCCGAGGCGTTGCAACGGCTGCATGCCGAACAGGCGGAGGGCGCGCGTCAGTGCCAGGCCTTGACTCGTGATCGGGACGCCGGGCTACCGGCGGATGCGCCCGCCTTGCACGCGTTGAGCCTGCGCATGGCTGCGGTTGAGGGCGAGCGTCAGGTCCTGGAGCAACGCTGGCTTGAACAGCGCGCGGTGGAACAGCCTGTGTGCCCGCGCCTGGTGGCGGAGGTCATCAGCGGCTGGACCGGTATCCCGGTTGAACAGCTGGCCCTTGAGCGCAGTGAACGGGTGCTGGGTTTTGCCGATGCGCTGCGCTTGCGCATCCTTGGGCAGGAGCAGGCGGTGCAAGCTCTTGATCGCAACCTGCGCGCGGTCGCCAGTGGGCTCAACAAGGCCGATGCCCCAGTCGGCGTATTTCTGCTGGTGGGCCCAAGTGGCGTGGGCAAGACCGAGACAGCCCTTGCCCTCGGTGACCTGCTGTACGGCGGCGAGCGGTTTGTCACCACCCTCAACATGTCGGAGTTCCAGGAAAAACACGCGCTGTCCCGGTTGATTGGCGCCCCACCCGGTTATATCGGCTATGGCGAGGGCGGGGTGCTGACAGAGGCCGTACGCCAACGTCCGTATTCGGTGGTACTGCTCGACGAGGTCGAGAAGGCCGATCCGGAAGTGTTGAACCTGTTCTATCAGATTTTCGACAAGGGCCTGGCCAACGATGGGGAAGGGCGGGAAATCGACTTTCGCAACACGCTGATCCTGATGACCTCCAACCTCGGCAGCGAGCGCATCGGCGAACTCTGCGCAGGCGCGAGGCGACCGGCTGTGCAGCTGCTGCAGGAGGCAATCCACCCACTGCTGCGCGACCATTTCAAGCCGGCACTGCTGGCGCGGATGCGAGTGGTACCGTATTACCCGATCACCGGTGAAATCCTGCATGGGATGGCCAGGCTCAAGCTGGAACGCCTCGGGCAACGGTTGCTGTTACGCAAGCTTGCGTTCAGCTACAGCCCCGAGCTGGTTGTGCACATGGCCGAGCGCTGTGCGCACAGTGACAGCGGCGCCCGCTACATCGATCAGTGGATCGAGACCCACTTGCTGGCGCAGTTGGCGGACCGGCTGCTGGATGCCATGGCCAGCGGCGAGTCGCTGTCGCAGGTACATGCCGGCCTCGATGGCAACGGCGATCCCACCTGTGAGTTCAGCCAATGACGGATAACCTGTTTACCCCGTTGCCCCATCCGCTGGCTTACGCGGATGCGTTGCTGGGCTGGTTCACCCGCCTGGGCGCCGAGGACGAGGCAGGTGCTGTGCCGCCGCTGTGTGTGGCAGCGGTGGCGCAATTGAGCCAGTGCGAACTCAGCCAGTTGTATCGGTGCGATGCGGCCACAGGCCGACTCGACCGGATTGCCCAGTTCCTGCCTGAGACTCAGCCGGTCGGCGAGCCGGTGGCAGGCGCGGACTTCCAGCATGAGCAGATGTTGCACTATGTCCTCGCCCATCGCAGCGCCCTCAGCCTGGATGACCTGGAGAACAGCCCTTATGAATGCGGTTTTCTGCCAGCAATGGCCAAGCCTTGGCGCTCGTTGTCGTGCGTGCCGTTGTTCAACCGGCAAAAGACCCTCGCGGGGGTTTTGCTGCTTGCCAGCCAGCGCCCCAAACCCTTGCAGGACTACGCCGCTTCCCTGGCCCGGTTGGGCAGCTTTGCCTTGACTCAGCTGGCGTTGTTGGGAGGTATGCGCCCCGCTCACAGCAGCGTCGAGCCTTTGTGCGGCGCGCCGGTCAGCCGTGCGGCATTTGGGTTGATCGGCAGCAGCACGGCCATGGACGAAACCTACCGCCTGATCAGCAAGATCCTCAATACCCCTTACACCGTGCTGCTGCGCGGCGAGACGGGTACCGGCAAGGAAGTGGTGGCGCGGGCGATCCATACCGCAGGGCCGCGCAGCGCCAAGGCCTTCGTGGTGCAAAACTGTGCAGCCTTCCCCGAAGGGTTGCTGGAAAGCGAATTGTTCGGCTATCGCAAAGGTGCATTCACCGGTGCCGAACGCAACCATGCCGGGCTGTTCGATGCTGCTCACGGCGGTACGTTGCTGCTGGACGAAATTGGCGATATGCCGCTGTCGCTGCAGGCCAAGTTGCTACGGGTTTTGCAGGAAGGTGAAATTCGTCCGTTGGGCGCCAGTACGGCGCACAAGGTCGACGTACGCATTATCGCTGCGACCCACCGCGACCTGGCCGCAATGGTGGCCCAGGGCAGTTTCCGCGAAGACCTTTATTACCGCCTGGCGCAATTCCCCATTGAGCTTCCGGCCTTGCGCGAGCGCGACGGCGATGTGTTGTTGCTGGCGCGGCATTTTGCTCAGGAGGCTTGTGTGGCCCTGGGCCGCGTACCGGTGGGCTGGTCCAGTGCGGCGTTGGATCAACTCTCGAGCCATGGTTTCCCCGGCAATGTGCGCGAACTCAAGTGCCTGGTGGAGCGGGCTGTCCTGCTCTGTGATGACGCGCTGATCCTGCCGGTGCACCTCTCGTTGGCGCNNGTTGGGCGTTGCGCGCCGCACGCTGCTCTACCGCCTGTCGCACTTAAAGATCCCCCTTGGCGATGTTCGCGAGGGGGGCTGAATGACGCGCGCGTGGACACCTTATTTTCCTGGGAGATACCTGATGTTTTTTCGTCCGTGGCACGCCGTGCTGCTTGTGCTGTGTTTGCTGGGTGGCTGTAACGCCAATTACGTGTTTGATGATGCTGACTACCGACCCTTGGGTGACCCCCAGGCGCCCCGTCGCGGCCAGTGAACAGGGGAGCCCTGCGATGCAATTAATCTTTGAAGTGTGTGACTGCGCGCCTGGTGAGCCATCGGCGCGCAAGGTCTTTGATGGCGTCGGCGGCGTCATCGGCCGTGGGATGGGGTGTGACTGGATCATCCCCGATCCCCGGCGCCTGGTTTCCAGCCACCATGGCCTGGTCAGCTACCGGGACGGCCGCTACTTTCTGACCGATATCAGCAGCAATGGCATTGGTGTCTCAGGCAGTGCGGAACGCCTGCGTAAAGGCCAGGCCCGCTTGATCAGTGACGGTGAGGTGTACCAACTCGGTTCGATGGATATCCGTGCCCGAGTGTTGACGCATGAGCGGCATCGATTCGCCCCCGGTGACACGATTCCCGATGATGCATTTCTGGGGCTTGACCCCCTTGAGGCACTGGATCGCGAACAACGACGCGGCGAATCATCGCCAGCACTGGACGCGTTGAACACGTCGGCGCATGCGAGCGACCAGTCCCTGTATCACGCGACGGTGGACCGCGACCATGTGGTCGTCCCGGAGTGGGCCGAGCCGGTCCGCGAGGGGGCGCCTGCTGCTCCCGTCGCGGCTGCGCCGTCAGCCCCCGAAACCTTCTGGTCACAGTTCGGCGAAGCGCTGGGCATGGGCCTGGACACGCTTGATATGTCGGCTCGCGAAGCCCTGGCGATCAAGGTGGCGGGCCTGTTCAGGCAAACCGTCGAAGGTTTGCAGCAAAGCCTCAGAACCCGCGACGAACTGAACAGCGAGGTGGGCCTGGGTTGGAGTACCTCGGCACTCAGCAGCCCGAACCCATTGAAGGATTGCGTCGATACCCAAGTGGCCTTGACGTCACTGCTGGCGGCCGACGCGTCGGGCCCGCTTTGCGCCGAACGGGCGGTCGCCCAGGCGTGTCGGGACTTGCAGGTCCATCAACTGGCCCTGGTGGTGGCCTGCCGTGCTGCTGTGCGCAGCGCGCTGGCGGCCTTTGCCCCAGGCCATCTGTTGCTCTGCTTCGAGCGCGAGGGCAAGCCGCGCCGGTTCGCTGGCGACGGTGCCCATTGGCGTGCGTACCAGCGTCACTACCGCCGGTTGAATGACGACGCGTCCCTGAGCGAGCAGCTGTTGCGCGACGATTTTGCCAGAGCCTACGAGGAGCAGGTGCGCCTGGTCTCCACCCTGCACGCCGCCTACCCGGGATGATGTTCATGTATCGAATCACCGTTGCATCAATGCTGGTAGCGCTGGGCCTGTTGGTCGGTTGCAGCAGCCTTTCACCGTTTTCGTCCCTGACCAAGCTGGACCTGACATTGACGGCCAGTGACGAGGTCAACCCGGACCTGCATGGCCGCCCCTCGCCCGTGGTAGTGCGCTTGCTTGAGCTGCGCCACCCCGTGGCCTTCGAGAACGCCGACTTTTTCAGCCTCTATGCACGGGCCGAGCAAACGCTGCCCAAGGATTGGGTCAGCAGCGAAGAACTGGAGATGCGCCCCGGCGACCGGCTGGCGTTCAAGCTCAGTGTCGAACCGCAAAGCCGTTATGTCGGTGTGCTGGCGGCTTACCGCGATCTGCCCCAGGTTCAATGGCGGCTGGTGCTGCCGGTCACCGCCGGGCAGCGCACACAAGCCAACCTGGTACTGGACCAGACCGGTATTCGCATTGCCGACCCGGACACCCGCAAGGCGGAGGATTGAAATGCAAGCCCATAACGTCATCTGGCAGGAAGGCATGCTGTTGCGCCCCCAGCACTTGCAGCACAACGACCGCTACTACCATCAGCAACTCAACCGCAGTCGCCTTCTGGGCAGCGACGCCTGGGGGTTTCTGACCCTTGAAGTCGACGTGCAGTACCTCAACCTGGGTAAGGTGGTGGTCACCCAGGCCAGCGGCGTGTTACCGGACGGCAGCCTGTTCGAGCTGAGCGGCGCGATGGAGCCGCTGGTGCTGCAGGTACCCGTTAACGCCGGGGGGCAGGCCGTCTACCTGGCATTGCCGTTGGCCACCGAGCATCAGGTTGAAGCGCGCCGGCCGGAACAGAGCGACGTGCTCGCGCGCTATGTGGCGTATGAAACCGAAATTGGCGATTCCAACGCTGGTGCCGACTCCCGTTGCCAGGTCAACTGCGCGCGCCCGGATCTACGCTTGGTAGTGGGCGAGCATCCCAATGACCCCTACTACGTGAAACTGCAGCTTGCCCAGGTGCTGGAGTCGACCCGTGAAGGCGGGGTGAAGCTGGATTCGGATTTCGTGCCGACGTTTATCTACCTCCAGGGTTCGGGGTATGTGTCGTCGTGTGTCAAGGAAGTGACCAGCCTGCTGGCCACCCGTGGCGATGCGATTGCCGCGCGCATCCAAGGCACCGGCACGTCTGCTGGGGCGCAGGTCGGCGACCTGCTGATGCTGCAACTGATCAACCGTGTCGAACTGACGTTGCGTCACTACCTGAGCCAGGCCCAGGTGCGCCCGGAAGCCGTGTTT
>CXWL01000309.1_pt2 | contig 16021 bp, 19 predicted proteins | sample 590931 | NCBI WGS metagenome assembly CXWL01 (sample SAMEA3498368, study PRJEB10139) | groundwater metagenome | biome: water well; material: biofilm material | place: Germany | collected 2015-04-27 | reverse complement strand
GGTACACCGAGCAACGAAAAGTCTCCGATCAAGTCGAGGATCTTGTGTCGCACGAATTCATTGGCAAAACGAAGGCCTGATTCATTGAGAATGCCGTCCTGAGAGAGGACGATCGTATTGTCCAGGTTGCCGCCCTGGCCCAGCCCGCGAGCCCAAAGCGCTTCCACTTCCTGCAAGAACCCGAATGTCCTGGCATCCGCGATCTCACGCTCAAATGCATGGGCTGAATGCTCATAGACGTAGGTCTGGGTCTGGATTAAAGGATGATTGTAATGGATGGAATAGGTAATCTTGGTGGTCGTGGACGGTTCGATGCGAACCAGCCGATCTCCGTTCACCACTTCGAGGGGCCGTGTGATTTTCAGATAGGGTTGCCGCCGGTTCTGAGGAGTAATGCCAGCTGACCGAATCAAGCGAACGAAGTGTGCCGCGCTGCCGTCCATCACGGGAGCCTCACCGGCATCAATCTCCACATATACGTTATCGATGTCGAGTCCCGCCAACGCGGCTAGTACGTGTTCAATCGTTTTCACCTGAAACCCATTGCCGCTGATCGCGGTACAGAGTTCCGTGGGGACCAAATGCTCAATGGAGGCAGCGAGGGAGGCCCCGTCCTTGCCGTTCCGGTTTACGAAGACGATCCCTGTATTTGGTGGAGCAGGCTTGAGCGTGAGGGTAACTGGCTGTCCAGAGTGGAGCCCAACTCCTGCACAACTCACTGCATTCGCTAAGGTTTGCTGAACTCTCACAAAGTTATCCTCAATATTAGACACAGGGGTATCAGCAACTCGTGTGCCAGTCGGTATTTTCATGAGAAATGAGCATAGATCATTGATAATAAAAGACAAATATTTAACTGCTGGCGTGTGAAGTCGTGTTGCAAAAACATGACACCTGTGACTTTTCAAGGATTACCAATCCTAGTTCCGCCGCTATGCATGACGAGCGAGTGTAATTGGGGAGGCGCGTGAGACTGGTGGACAGGCGAGACACTTGTAGTAAGGGCTTGCGCGTTGAGCCTGTCGTGCATTTGGGCTGCTGGCGGGATTTTTCAGATTGCTGCTAGAAGAGCCGCAAGTCGTTTGTCGGACTAAGGACGTTTTGATGTTGGTGACCCGACTAGGGCCGTGGGTCCAACTCGATGAGTCCTTTCCGAATGGCCAGGATAGCAGCTTGTGTGCGGTCGTAGACTTGCAGCTTATGGAAAATGTTTCGCACATGATTCTTGACGGTCTTTTCGCTCAGGTCCAAGTTATTGGCGATTTCCTTGTTCGTTTTGCCGTCCGCGACCAAGCGTAAGACTGTGATCTCTCGTTCCGTCAGATCGTGCTCGACCCACCCAGGCTTTTTCCCTTTCTTCTGAGACATCAAGGAGAACTCCGCCAAGATCTTGCTCGCGACGGAAGGATGGATCAGCGACTCGCCTTTATAGATCGCGCGAATCGCGGCGACAATCTGAGAGGATTCGGAGTCTTTCAAGAGATATCCGGTAGCGCCGGCGCGGACCAAATCGAAAATATATTGTTGCTCGTCATACATGGTCAGCGCTACGATTCCGATGTGAGGGAACTCACGTTTGATTTGCCTGGTCGCTTCGACTCCGCCCATCCGTGGCATGCTCACGTCCATCAGCACGACGTCGGGCATCAACGTCTTCACCTTCTCGACGGCTTCCATGCCATCCTGGGCCTCGCCCACGATATGAATGTCGTCTTTCGTCTTGAGGATTGCAGCCAGTCCTTCGCGTACGACGCGATGGTCGTCCGCGATGAGCACTTTAATTTTTTCCATGGGCGATCGTCTCCTTGTTGACCAGGGGAATGTCGACGACGATAGTCGTGCCGCGCCCTTTTTTAGACTCGATCTTGCCTTCACCGCCTACGAGTCGAGCCCGTTCCAGGATCCCGCGAATCCCGAAATGATCCCATTTTTCCGGGTCGCGCAGCACGGTGTCCATGTCGAATCCTACGCCGTTATCCCCGATGGTGACCTTGAGGCGTGTGGGGTCGATGTCCAGCCCCACAGTGACCCGAGTCGCTTTTGCGTGTCTCTCCACGTTGCTGAGGGCTTCCTGCACAATGCGAAACAGGAAAATCTTTGTACGTGGGAATAAAATCTGCTCATCACCGGAGACGCGGAACTGTGTCTTGATATGATACTGGGTCTCGTACGAGGTGAGATAGTTGGTCAGGGCCGGGAGCAGCTCCATCTTGTCGTAGTGGAGGGGGCGGAGATTGAAGATGACTTGCCGCGCTTCATGGATGGCCAACTTCAGTTGGGCTTTGCTCTCGCGCAAGGTAGCCAGGCTGGCTTTCGGATCTTTTCGAATCAGTTGCAGACTCAGATCCAATTTGAAATTCACCCCGGCCAAGTTCTGCACGAGGCCGTCGTGCATTTCACAGGCAATGCGCGTCCGTTCCTCCGTCACTGCCACACCCGTCTCCTTGACATATAGACGATAGAGCGATTGGTACTTATTTAAGGTTTTCTCGATCTCTGCCGTGGCGCGGATGCGGGCTTCGATGAGTTCCCACATAAATTTTGCGCTGGCTCCGCCGATGATGGTCACGCCCATCCGGTGAAAGTCTTGGAGTAAATCCCAGACCTTGGCATTGCCTGACACGTCGATAATGAGATCCACGCGCTCGAGGTCCAGGAGTCGCCGGTAATCGCGGGTCACGGGGATGCCAAGCCGTTTTGCCAGTATGATGCCCGGGGCATTGGCCTGAACCTCGGCCACGCATACGATTGTGACCAGCGGATCTGTCGCAAAGATTTCCATCAGTGCCGTGCCTCCACGGCCTGCACCGATGATTGCCACATGCGTGCCGCTCGGCACTCCGGTTTTGCGTGGTCGCCTGGAAGACATGGCGTGTGTTGTCGGCATCGTGACGCCTACTCGTTGAGAAATCGTGCTCTGCTGTAGACCGACGAATGGCGGCAGGACCATGAGGAGAGAGGAGGGATCCTGCATCCCTCACCGCTCGCGGCGTTGCTGGGCCAACGTTCTCAGCTCGTCCATGAACTGGTCGATGTCTTTGAACTCTCGGTAGACAGACGCAAAGCGAACATAGGCGACCTGATCCAGCTGATCCAGCTCTTTCATCAACTCTTCGCCCACGATCCGGCTCTCGATTTCGGTCTCACCCATTTCCTGAATGCGTTTCTCGATGCGATCCGTTACGGTTTCAATAGTGGCGGTACTGATGGGCCGTTTTTCGCAGGCTTTCTTGAGACCAGCGAGAATCTTGGTACGGTCGAACGACTCCCGGCGGCCGTCCTTTTTCACCACCATAGGAAGGATTTCATCGACGCGTTCGTAGGTGGTATAGCGGCGCTTGCAGCCGAGACATTCGCGCCGACGGCGAATAACCTCGCCTTCCTTCGCCATGCGCGAGTCTACGACCTTGTCTTCGAGTTCATCGCAGAAGGGACATTTCACAGGCGGCAATCCTGCCCAGTCTGATGTAGGTTAGTAGGGATGAAAGATCGGGAAACGGCTGCAGAGTGCTTTAGCTTGAGCGCGGACTTCTTCGAGCGTCGCTGGTTCGTGCCGATGCTGCAGAGCCCGGTCGATTAAGCCCACAATCTCTTTCATCTCGGCCTCCCGCATCCCACGGGTAGACACAGCGGGTGTTCCCAGCCGAATGCCGCTGGCAACGGCCGGCGGCTTTTCGTCGTAGGGCACGGCATTCTTGTTCACGATAATACCGGCCTCGCCCAAAGCCGCGTCCGCTTCTTTTCCTGTAATGCCTTTGTTGGTCAGATTCATTAACATGAGATGAGTATCCGTGCCGCCCGACACAATCTTGTACCCACGGTCGAGGAGCCCTTGGGCCAGCACCTTCGCATTGGCAATGACCTGCTGCTGGTAACGGGTAAAGGCCGGTGAAAGGGCTTCTTTGAAGGCAACGGCTTTTGCCGCGATCACGTGCATCAAGGGTCCGCCTTGTATTCCGGGGAAGAGCAATTTGTCGACCGCTTTGGCATGCTCAGCCTTGCACATCACGACGCCGCCCCTGGGTCCGCGCAGGGTTTTGTGGGTAGTTGTCGTGACGAAATCGGCATAGGGAACAGGATTCGGATGCAGCCCGGCGGCAATCAGCCCGGCGATGTGGGCGATATCGACGAGAAGATAGGCGCCGACCGACTTGGCGATCTGTTGGAATCGTGGAAAATCGAAGGTGCGCGCATAGGCGCTGGCGCCGACGACGAGCAAGCGTGGCCGGCATTCCTCCGCCACCTTCTGCACCGCGTCATAGTTAATGGTTTCGGTCTCACGTTCTACGCCGTAAGAAAACACACGGAACAGGATTCCTGAAAAATTGACCTTGCTGCCGTGAGTGAGGTGACCCCCTTGGGCGAGGTCCATGCCCAGGATCGTGTCACCGGGTTTCAGTATAGACAGGTAGGCCGCCATATTCGCTTGCGACCCTGAGTGCGGCTGCACGTTCACATGCTCCGCGCCGAAAATCTGCTTACACCGCTCGATAGCGAGATCCTCCACCCTGTCCACATGCTGACAGCCACCGTAGTACCTCTTTCCTGGGTACCCTTCGGCGTACTTATTGGTCATGATGGAGCCCTGAGCAGCCAGGACGGCGAGACTGGCGAAGTTCTCCGAGGCGATCAGCAGCAGCTTCTCACGCTGCCGCTCTTCCTCGGCAACAATTGCGGCATAGACATCCGGGTCCGTGGCTTTGAGAGCGTCTAAAGAACCGACCGCATCATTCATGACAGCTCGTTCCCTCGTTAGGCCTCAGCGGGAGCCGTTTCAGCTTCCTGTTTCTTGACGACGTGGATAACCACCGTCGCGGTCACGTCCCGTGGAAGCTTAATCGGTACGGTAAAGGTGCCGAGCTCCTTGATCGGATGGTCCAGCTGGATCTTGCGCCGATCCACCGTAAAGCCTTGTTCTGCCAATCTTTCCGCAATGTCTTTGGTCGTGACCGACCCGAACATCTTGTCGTCCTTGCCGACCTGGGCCTGCACTGTGAGCGACACAGCCGAGATGCTCTTGGCGTGGGTTTCGATCTCCAGCTTTTCTTTTTTTGCCCGTTCGCCGGCTACGCGCTTGATATGCTCAAAGGCCTTGATGCTGCGACTGTCGGCCAACACCGCTTTTTTGCGCGGGAGCAGAAAGTTCCGTGCATACCCATCTTTCACATCGAGCAGGTCGCCGAGATGTCCGACCCCCTCCATCGTTTCTTGTAGAATGACTTTCATACCCCTAACTCCTTCTGTTGGAAAGGAAAAGAGGATACTAGGGGGGCCAGTAAAAAGTCAATTCGCAATGTGCAGACGATGTTTCCCCTGAGCAGGATCGTGGGATGATCGTAAGCAGCAGGATACCCAATGCAAGCTGGACAGGTGCAAGAGACCGACCGTATGATGGCGACCGCTATTCGAAGGCAACAGTCCCAAGAATTTTATGACCGCACGAGACCTTCTCGAAACATGGGCGCTCCGGTATGAAGCCGAAGCGCAGCAAGCGAGCGACACAGCGCTTGACCAGCCAATTACTCTGGTAACAGGCCGACTTGTGCGTACCATCGGTACGCTTCATCTGTATGAGCTGACGCTTCCAGAAGGCTTGTCCATCGAGCATGACACCCCTGTCTCGATTATCCCCCCTGACGACATGGAGCCAATTGAAGGCATTGTGTTGGGCGGGCAAGGGGATGTCGTCCTCGTGCAGGCATTCGATATGATCGGAGAGTCCTGTGCTGGCGCAACCGTGGTTCCAGATCGGGCAGGGATACTAGCCACGTCGGCCAAACGATTGCGCAACATGCTCGCACAGCCAGACGCCTATCGACTCGGTCCGGCAGACCGCTTGGCTCCCCTCCTTGAGGCGGCAACGGCAACGGAAGAATCTACCGGAGCAGGCACCGGATCNNGGAACCATCGCGAAAGCCATGAAAGCCGTGGGGCTGATGTATAAGACATGGGTGAGTCGCTATGAAATGGCATTGGCTCAGCAGATCGAGGGCATCGGGATTCAGGAGTTGGGGTTCGAAGCGCAGATGCATCAGTTTTATGCCAATTCGCATGCGGACAAGGCGGCGCTTCGGCGCAAGTACGATCGATTTCGAGAGTTGACGCCGGTGTTGGCGTACAAGAGGCAGAAGCAAAAGGATCTTGATGAAGTGCGCCTCTTAGAATGGCGATTGCTGACCCAGGTCGACGACCTGCAGGCCAAGATCAAAGAGGTGAACGCCACGTTGGCTGAGTATGAGAACCTTCCGCTCTTCAAACGGCTCAGCCTGCAGGCCTTCGGGAAAAACGTTGAATCGCTGCATCAATATCTTGAGTTATATGAGAGTCAGTGCGCCGAGCTGAGAGGGGAACTTGATGTGGCCAAGGCCCGCATCGATGAACTTGTGCCGGAGGCTGCTGTGCCGAAAGACATGCGGCCGGAGTTTGACGAGCTGAAAGAGGAGATCGTCCGGCTGGGTGGGACGAAAAAGATTCGCGAATTGCTTTCGGCAGAAGAAGATACGAACCGCCAGGCGTTCATTCAGAACCGGCGGCTCGTAGTCACCACGGCATCGCGAGTGCTGAACGATCCCCTGTTCCGACGCGTTCGGTTCGATGTGTTGATCGCCGATGAGGCGCCCTGGATTGCACCAGCTCCATTACTCGGCGCTGCCGGGCTCGTCCACGAGCGGATTGTGATCAGCGGCGCCAGGGGCGACATCGCAGCGGCTGGCTTGTGGGCCTCACGCGAGCCGGATCTTCGATGATCGGCAGCTTGCTTGACGGGGGGCTCACAAATTCAGGATAATCCGCGTTCCACCTCGATGTGCCGAAGTGGCGAAACTGGCAGACGCACTAGATTCAGGGTCTAGCGCCCGCAAGGGTGTGCGGGTTCAAATCCCGCCTTCGGCACCAACTCAAGCTCGCTCGTACCGTGGTTTCGTTATCACCTCAATGAAATTAACAGCCACGGATAAACACCTCCAGTTGTTTTTCTCCCTCCCCCGCTTGAACTGGCGGCTCGCCGAGCAAAGCCTCTCTTCATTGCCCTGCCGGATCAACCCCCCAGTGGTTCTCGCCTCCCCTCTCGCCTATAATATCCCATGGCTGGCTCTCCCTCCATCCGTCTCGGCATCAGCCAATGTCTGCTCGGTGATCCGGTTCGTTACGACGGCGGGCACAAGCGCGACCGGTTCCTGACGGATGTGCTTGGCCGCTATGTCGAATGGGTCCCGATCTGTCCTGAGGTTGAAGCTGGATTGGGCGTGCCCCGCGAGCCGATGCGCTTAGTTGGCGCTTCGGACGTTCCCAGGCTTGTGACCATTACCACTCAACGAGATCTGACTAGGCAGCTGAAGGGTTTCTCGACTCGCAAGCTAGGAGAACTCCAGGCTCTTGACCTCTCCGGCTATGTCTTTAAGGCTCGATCTCCCAGCTGCGGCATCGAGTCGGTGCCGCTGTACGGCAAGACCGGCAAGGCAAAGCCGGATGGCACGGGTCTGTTCGCACGGGCGTTTCAGAAACAGTTTCCGCTGATTCCTATCACCGACGAAGGGCGCCTTGTCGATCCGGCATCCCGTGAATACTTTCTCAAGCGCGTGTTCGGCTATCATCGCTGGAGCCAATTCACCAAGAGACCGGTCACTCGTCGCGCGGTCGTTTCGTTCCACCAAGCTCAGGCGGATCTCTTATCGTCGTGCGGTCGCAGAGACCGCCAGGCCCTCAACCGGCTTGTGGCGCTCCCTGCACGATACCGACCCACACAATTGGCTGCCCGTTATGGACGACGATTTATGAAGGCGTTACAGTCAAGCGCAGGACCACGAGAAATTCCATCGACCAGTCGTAGGCGGAGGAAAGATGAGCGATCCAATTAAGGGGGTGATTCTTGTGGGGCATGGGGGCATTCCTAAGGGTTGCCCACAGGAATTGATCACAAAACTCAAGCGGTTGGAAGGGCAGCGGCGGGCCGCAGGCGCGCCGATGTCGGCAGAGGAACATGAACTGGACACAAAAATCCGCCAGTGGCCGAGGACCCCGGAGACGGATCCCTATCAATCAGGACTTGAGGCGGTGGCCGTTCAGTTGCGAGCCAACTTGGGGGAGGTGCTCTTTGCCGTGGCCTACAATGAGTTCTGTGCGCCGACGTTGGAAGAATCGGTGGAGGAGCTGATCAAGAAGGGCGCGACGCACATTACCGTGACCACCACGATGTTTACACCGGGCGGTTCTCACTCGGAGATCGAGATTCCGGAAATCCTCGATAATCTTCGGCCGTTGCATCCCGACGTTGAACTCCGCTACGCCTGGCCATTCGATCTGAAGCTTGTCGCAAACACGTTGACGGAGCAGGTAAAACGATTTTCTTGAACAGGATCGCTTGATGGACAGGCTCCTGGATAGGAATTCATTGACGGCGGGATTCTCTTTACGCTATCGCTGAGTGTAGAATGGCACCCACGTGATACGAGCCTATCCGAGATGAAAAATGTTACCGTTTAAAATTGAGTTAGCGAAAGCTTTTCATGCGACCCAATCGTTCAAGTGGGATGCCACGAAAGGGTTCACGCTTGCCTCCGGATTAAAGAGTCCTTTCTACGTCGATTGCCGTTCATTGATGGCCCATCCAGGATCCCGCCGGCTTGTCGCCAACCTCGCATACGAATCGTTGCGGTCGGTCGAATTCGACTGTCTTGGTGGATTGGAAATCGGAGCGATTTCCATTGCCACGAGCATCTCAGACTTTGCATTTGCAGCCCAGNNCTCATCGAAGGATCGTTTCAACCAGGGGATCGAGCCGTGATCGTGGATGATGTGCTTACAAGCGGAGGTTCGCTTCTCAAGGCTGTTGCAGCTGCCAGGGGCGCCGGTCTCACTGTGACTCATGCCCTGGTAATCGTAGATCGAAAGGAACAGGATGGGCGGCGCAAGGTTGAAGCTGAGGGACTTACGCTCGTCAGCCTGCTGACCATCGACGACTTGACGGGCGCACCACCAACCCCTTCGTAGCAGAACCGCCATTACTTACACTGAAATTGAATGCCCCACCGGTGTTCCTGCACAACTTCCTCTGCGCCTGCCATTGGGCTGACTATGCGAGATCGCCCTTTCGTCTCCCCTTCCTGCACGATGGTATAGGGCCCCCCGCATTTTTCCTTCATAAGGGCGAGGGCGCCCGTGCGAAACGATGAGAGCATCGGTCCCTGCTCGCTTATGAAGGGATAGGCGACAACCCCTCCGTCTTCCCGTTCCTGAAGCAGTTTAGCTCCCTCGCCACAGCCGGCCAATGCGATAAGGAAGAGAACGGCAAGGCTTGACCAGATCTTCATATAGTCCCTATCATATCTACGGGAGCGATCCCGGACGAACGATTCACCGATCTGTTTGTTGGAAGGAGACCAACTATGACCATGCGTATTGTCGTCGCTGTTGTCGGTCTGTTGCTGCTGTCTGCGATCTCGATTAGTGCGGTCTCAGCCCACCATTCTTACCTGCTCTCGGTCCAGCAGCTGCGTGCTGGATTGACCAAGGCGCCTTCGATGCCACAGAAGGGTTTCATCTTGATCGATGTCCGGTCTGTGGAGGAGCATGCGGCCGGATTCATTCCCGGAACCGATTTGAACATTGAGTTCAGGGAAATTCAAGCTCGGCATCGGGAGATCGGGGCCCAGTTGGAGGATCATGTGGTGGTCTATTGCCAGTCCGGCCATCGCAGCAACATTGCGGCAGAAACACTCGCCGATCTGGGCTACCGTCATGTCTACAATGTCACCGGCAGCATGAATGCCTGGCTTGCGGCAGGCTTTCCAATTGAATCGGGGCGCCGCTGAAAGAGTCTGATCTTGACTCAGCCTACACCGCCTCGGCAAGCTCATTTATCTACGGTCTTGGCGCCGATTTGTTTCTGGCGTGGGCTGATCCCGATTACAGCTGGTAGTCCAATGTGGGTTGTGATGCTGTCTTCTAACAGAGGTATCCAGCTGTGTAAACCGGCAAACTTAGACGTGGTTTGCCGGAGCGAGGGGCTGATGGCGATGTCGGAAGAAGATCCTCCATCCATGGCCATGACCTGGCGCAGGGAGGGAAAGGCGTCCCGCAGACATTCCCCAAGGGCATGGAGTGACACCACTTCCGTAGTCTTGAGAACGAGGAGATGCCCATCGCCTTGTTCTGCGACGAGGGTTTGGTGCGCGCGCTTCCCGGTTTGGCGGACTCGGATTTTCCCGGTTCGGTCGAGGAGCATGAGCGATTGCGCCACTTCTCGATAGGGAACATGCTGCTCGTCAAAGGTGTCAAAGGTCAAATCCAAAACCCGCGCTCGGCGCGAACGATCTTCCGCCGGTTCTGCCACAAACAGTCCCAGCCAGGTGTTGTGCCGTTTGCTCCCCAATGAGCGGCCGTTTCCATAGAGCAGCCCGAGATAGGCATAGTTCTCACGGAAGAGCCCGGCATTGAAGACCAGATCATGGCCGGTTCGTTCTTGCCATTGGCGAATATCGAGCGGGTCTGAGAGCCCCTCCTGCTGGTAGTAGTGCACGGTAAAGCGATAACGGTTGGGGTCGATCTCGACGGCGATCAATGGTGCGACGTCAGGGCATTGCGCTTGAGGATTCCAGGTAGAGATGGATAAGCCCTCTCCGAGTCGATCCCCTGTGAGGGCTTGCGCCGTTGCCGCTGTAGGTCCGCTGGACATGATAAAAATGATACCCAGCAAGATGCAGGGGACAGGGATGAAAGGGAGAGACCGGTGGAGGCTGTTGTCCCGTACCATAGTATCTCAGAATCGAGTATAGAGAGCGCCGATATGGAGCGTCAAATCATTCGAGGACAGGGGCAGCGGCTTCGACATGAACCCTCACATGACTAGCGCAGGGTTGGTTTGGATGTCGATGGGGGGGCACCAGGCTTGTCCGATGGCATGCGGGCATCGAGCAGATTGCGGACTGAGCTGGCAAGCACCTCAGGAGTGAAGGGCTTTTGCAAGAAACTGGTGGTGCCTTCTTCTTGTCCGGCCATGATGCCGACGTCATCCATATATCCCGACATGAACAGGGTTCGTAACTCCGGATTGATGACGGAGAGATGTTGCGCCAGTTCCCGTCCGCCCATGCCAGGCATCACGACGTCGGTCAGAAGGAGCTGAAATGATTCTGCTTGCTGCGTCGCCAGCAGGCAGGCTTCGACCCCGTTCTTGGCTTCTACGACTTTGTAACCCAGCTTCCGCAGCTCGTCTCGCACCAGCGTCCGTACGCTTGGTTCATCTTCCGCCAAGAGGATCGTTTCTGTGCCTCGCTGAGGCCGTCCCGATGGCTGAGTCGGTGTTGTGGTTAGGATGTCGGACTCGACGCTTGGAAAATACAGATCGAAACGTGTGCCGTGGCCCACACGGCTGGTGACGTCGATAGCCCCGCCGCATTGAGTGACAATCCCATACACCGTAGAGAGGCCCAGCCCGGTGCCCTTCCCCTCCCCTTTCGTGGTGAAGAAGGGTTCAAAGATATGGGATTGTGTTTTAAAGTCCATGCCACAGCCGGTGTCGCTGACGGCCAGCCGAACATAGGAACCGGGCTGCAACGGAGCGATGTGGTAAACCGGACTGCGGGTCAGTTCGACCTGGGCGGTTTCGATCGTGATCGTTCCGCCCTTCGGCATGGCATCACGCGCATTGACGACTAGATTGACCAGGACCTGTTCAAGCTGGGTTTGGTCGGCGCGCAGCCGACCGTTCTTCGGATCGAGTTTAATGACAAATTGCACGTCCTCGCCGATGAGGCGGCGTAGCATGTTTTCCAGACTTGTGACAGCGGTATTGAGCGACAGAATTTTCGGGTCCATCGATTGCTTACTGCTGAAGGTGAGCAGTTGCCGGATCAGCGCTGCGGCCTTTCCGCCGGCTTTCAATGTTTCTTCGATCTTTCCGCGAAGGGGGTGTTGAGGGCCGAGTTCTGTCAAAAGGACTTGGCTGTAGCCCATGATGATGGTCAGGAGATTATTGAAGTCATGCGCGATCCCTCCGGCTAACCGGCCAACCGCCTCCATCTTCTGGGACTGTCGAAACTGTTTCTCGCTCTGCCGAAGGGCTTCTTCCGCCCGCTTCCGTTCGGCTCGGTCAGCGAGTTCACGTAATGCGCGTTGGACCGAGGGCACGAGTCTTCCGAGCCGTTGCTTGAGCACATAGTCCGTCGCGCCTTGATGCATGGCGTCGATGGCCAGTTCCTCTCCGATCGTGGCCGAGACAAAGAGGAAGGGCACGTCAGGACGGTGCTGACGTGCCAGAATAAGCGCCGTCATNNGCCACAAATGCCTGCCGTGTGTCGACGAGTTGCGACTGGCAGGGGATTCCGCCCTCGATCAGGGTGGTCACAATGAGTTCCGCATCAACCGGATCGTCTTCGAGGTGGAGTAGGAGGAGAGGGGGATTCACACAAATCCTTTGTGAGGAGGCTACGCGTTCGGGTCAGAGCCTTCGGGGGGCGGTTCATTGATTACGCCCCAAAAAACACCCAGTTCTTTCACGGCTGTAATGAACTGGTGAAACTCAACCGGCTTCACCACGTAAGCGTTGGCTCCCAACGCATAGCTTTGTGCCAAATCGCGCTCCTCGCGCGAGGACGTGAGCATGACGACGGGAATCGGCTTCAGGTTTATGTCGTTCTTAATGGCTCTCAAGACCTCAAGTCCGTCGACTTTGGGCATTTTGAGGTCCAGAAACACGACCACGGGATTGCCCTGCTGCCTGGCAGCAAAGATTCCACGGCAATAGAGATAGTCGAGGACTTCAGCTCCGTCGTGGCAGACCACCACTTTGTCGGCAATGTGATGTTCTTCCATTGCGGCCAGCGCAAGTTCGGCGTCACGCGGGTTATCTTCGGCGAGTAGGATGGGTTTGACCGTAGTCATCTGAGAGACCTCGTGAGGGGAAGAGAAAAGTGGAAGGTGGCGCCTTGGTCCGGTGCTCCTTCGGCCCAGGTCCGTCCACCATGTCGATTGATGATTCGGCGCACGTTGGCGAGCCCGATGCCGGTGCCTTCAAACTCGTCGTTCCGGTGAAGACGTTGAAAGACGCCGAATAACTTGTTGACATACTGCATATCGAATCCCACCCCATTATCACGTACGAACACCTCGGCTTCACCGGAGTTTCGCGGGCCGGCGCCGATTTCGATCTTGGCCTCCGGCCTCGTGACCGTGAATTTCAGCGCGTTGGAGATCAGATTCACAAAAACTTGTCGTAACATCGCCGGATCTCCTGAAACGTTAGGTAATGGGTGTATTGTCCAGGAGATTGTTCGCCCTTGCAAGTCAAGACGTAAATCATGAAGGACGGTCTTGACGAGTTGATCCAAATTGACCGTCGTGCGGAGCATGTCCTGGCGACCCATACGGGAAAACACGAGCAAGTCGTCGATCAGGTGTCCCATTTGCTTCGCAGAGTTTGAAATCGTCTGTAGGTAGCGGCGTGCTTTGTCGTTCAGCGTCTCACCGGCCGCCTTGGACAAGAGGGCCGCATATCCGTCGATATGACGGAGCGGAGCCCGCAGGTCATGAGACACAGAATAGCTGAACGCCTCTAATTCTTTATTGGCAGCCTGGAGCAGCTCGCCACGGCTTTGCAGCTCCGCTGCCACGCGGCGTCGCTCGGCGACATCGTGATGGATGAGAAAGTAGACGGAGGCCAAGAGAACCAATTGGAGGAATGCACCGAGTCCGAGCAGGGCGATCGTATTTTTCGTGCCTCCAGCCGACTCTTCCACACGGGCACGAAGTGCTCGTTGCTCGGCCATGTCGAGTTCCGTCATCAGGCGATGGATTTCTTCGATCTCGTTCTTTGCAGCCCCGGTGAGTGCAAGGTGCCGGACACCTTCATAGCCACGTTTCTCACGTTGGATGATGGCCCCAGCCTCTGCCTTTAACTGACTGGTGATGAGCCGTTCGAGTCTCTCTACGCGGTCTCGTTGTTCAGCTCCTTCGTTCGCCAGGCCTCTGAGATACCGAAGGTATTCCGGCATTTGTTCGACGGTGGCCCGATAGGACTTGAGGTATGACTCGTCGCCGGTAACGAGATAGCGCCGATGGCCACTCTCAGCAGCGCCGAGGGCTTCCTCGACTGAGCCGAGCAACTGCACCAATTCGTGGCTCTTAGTATCGAGCCGGCTATTCTCGAGCAAGACGGACGTGTTGCGGTAGGAGATGGCGCTGATGACTACTATGCCGGCAAAGACGAGCCCAAACCCCGCAAGGACTCGTTGCTCGATCGACCAATGGGCGAACCGCTCCATGAGCCAGCCGGTCTTGGGGATCGGCGCTTGGCTGCTGTGGGAAACCGGCTCAGAATGAACGGATGCGGGCGTAGTTGGAGATTCTTGTGTGACGGATTCCATGGTTCAAGCATGCGGGGGCGTGGGGATATAAGCCAATGTCCTGGAAACTGTATCCTCCTCCGGTAGACCCTGCAAGAAATATTTCAGAAGAATGCTTGCTGGACGAAGAGGAACCGTCCCCTCGTAGGCTTAGCCGCCGAAGGGAAGGATGGCCGGGGGAATGGGAAGGGATGCAGTTGGNNAGACAGACGTAGACCACCACTTTGATCGGGCCCGATACCTTGAGGGGCGACCGGTCGTGGGGTTCGTTGACGTACATCTTCTTCACGACGATGAGGTAGTAGTACATGGAAATAACGATGTTGATGAGCCCGACAGTGATGAGCACGTAGAGCCCTTCCTTGATGGCAGCGATAAAGATGTACAATTTTCCGATGAAGCCGGCCAGCGGGGGCACTCCGGCCAACGACAAGAGAAAGATCAGCATCGAAAAGGCGAGAAAGGGCGACCGTCGTCCCAGGCCGCTGTAGTCGTCTATCTCCTCGCTGCCGATGGCTTCACTGACGGCAATGACAATGGCGAAGGCGCCGAGATTGGCGAACAGATAGGTCAGGAGATAAAACNNGTCCAGACCGGCTTAAAGGTCGCCAAGGCGACGAAGAACATTCTCAGGAGGATGGCAAAGGCCGCTCCCTTGGGTGCGATCGAGAGGAATGCCGTCACCGGCGTCGGCGACCCATGATAGGTGTCCGGAATCCATGAATGAAAAGGCACCGCGCCGATTTTGAATCCTAATGCGGCGAAGATCAGCAGGAAGCCAATGACCAACCCTGGTGAGGCCTGTACCGTCGTCATATCGGAAAACACCAGTTTGCCTGTTTCCCCGTAGACCAAGCTGATGCCATAGGCGAGGAGGGCTGCGGCGAAGATGCCCAGAATGAAAAACTTGATGCCTGCTTCGTTCGAGGCAATGTCTTCGCGGAGATAGGCCACGAGGACATAGAAGCCGAGGGTGGAAAACTCCAGGGTGACGAAGACCGACAGCAGGTCGTTCGCGGAAGCCATAAACATCATTCCGAGGGCCGACATCACGACCAAGAAATAATATTCTCCGCGGAAGAACTTGAATCGATGAATGTAGTCGATGGAGGCCAAAATGACGAGGATCGTCGATCCGACGACGAACATTTTGAAGAAGAGGGCCATTCGATCGAGGGCGAACATGTTTGCGAAAAGGGTTCCGGTGATGCCGGCGACATCGAACCAAACCAGGCAGCCAAGGGTGGCGACGAGCCCGGCGATGCTGAAATAGGCTAATTGTTCGTTGGGCAGCTGAGGGAACGAAAAATCAATGATCAGGATAAGACAGAGCCAGGACGTGAGCAGGATCTCCGGGAGCAGCAGCAGAAGATCCGAGGATGACAACGTGAGAGCGAAGGTCATTCCGACCCCCGTGAGGGGTAAGGGGTAAGGGGTGAGGGGTTGTTCGCCAAGAGCGGAGCATCAGACGTCCGGGGAGTGGCGCTCGCCTCACTCCTCACCCCTGACCCTTCACCTGTCTGTGCTACGGGCACGACGCGGGTGATCTTTGCGATTAAGGGATCGACGCCGGATCTCACGACATTGTAGAGATGCATGGGGAAGAAAAAGAACCCGATGCTGACGGCAATCATGATCATGAGCGGCAGACGATCAGCCGCGGAGACTGCGTCGTGTGCGTG